>Ga0233437_1000148_pt1 | contig 175540 bp, 226 predicted proteins | sample SI_122_August201_FD_182714 | JGI IMG/M metagenome (GOLD analysis project Ga0233437, IMG submission 182714) | Seawater microbial communities from Saanich Inlet, British Columbia, Canada - SI_122_August2016_200_MG | ecosystem: Environmental > Aquatic > Marine > Inlet | place: Canada: British...
CTTTCACATATTTTTCCTGTTTGACTTTCTCCATATTGCTGAAGATCTAAGTACGTTAACGCTTCTCTTTCAGATAATCCGGCAGACTTTAAAGATTCTATATTATTATCCATATTACTACTAAAACAATTAGTAGCGAATATTTATAAAGGTTTTTAGAGGTCTAATTGATATCACTAAGAAGTGATAAATAAAAAGGAGACGACAAAAATGACAAGAACAATAACAAAGACATATAAAATAAGACCTAAAGAATATCTTGTAAATGCAAACCTTAGATGGGAAGAACTTGGATTGGCAAACCTTGAAGAAGCAAACCTTGAAGAAGCAAACCTTGAAGGAGCATATCTTAGAGATGCAAACCTACAGAAAACAAACCTTTATGGGGCAAAACTTTTTCAGGCAAGCCTTGAAGAAGCAAACCTTGAAGAAGCAAACCTTAGAGATGCAGACCTTAGAGTAGCCTACTTTGTGGGGGCAAACCTTAGAGATGCAGACCTTAGAAATGCAAAACTTGGCTCAGCAAGCCTTAGAAATGCATACTGTGTAGGTGCAGATTTTGGAGGGGCAGATATCACTGCTGGCACAAAACTAGACGGAATGATCATAGATGGTCCAAAAGGTATTGAATATACAATAGGCTCACCAGAATATTGGAGAGAAGTTGATAACAAATAATCTTCTTTTCTTCTCTTCACTATCAAAAACTATAAATAACTTAAACTCCTTAATATACTAAAATGGAAAACAACATCCAATTTCTAGGTTTAGACGATTTCGAAGAAACTGAAAAGACAAAAATGCAATTACTAGCAGAAAGACACTACGAAAAATTCAGCAGAGACCTACAAGGAAAACTAATAATTCACGCAAAAAAACACAAAAAAGAAGGAAACAGACATATGTATTCATTCCACGCAAGAGTTCAAAAACCCTCTAATCTAATAAACGTAGAAGGTTCGGATTGGGAATTAGAGAAAGCATTACATAAAGTATTAGTAAAAGTAGAAAATAGAATACAAGACAAATTCAAAACAAAAGGAAAATGAGTTACAAACAAGCAATAATAGTAAGAAAAGACTTGAAGATGAGTCAAGGAAAAATAGCGGCTCAATCTAGTCATTCTTCTACAGAAGCCACTCTAAAAAGTGATCCTGAAAAAGTAAAAGCTTGGAGAAACGAAGGAATGAAAAAAGTTATTCTAAAAGTAAATAGCAGAGAAGAGTTATTATTAATAAAAAAAGAAGCAGACAAACAAAAACTAACAACTGCATTGATAAAAGACGCAGGAAAAACAGAAATTAAACCAGGAACAATAACTGCATTGGGTATTGGGCCTGAAAAAGAAGAAGTAATAGATAAAGTAACTGGAAAATTAAAGTTACTCTAATTTAGTCTTCCTTCTTCAAAATCAGAATCTATTTTGTTAATCAACTTACTTCTAGCAGGACCGCTATTCTTTAATTTAGCTTCCCTTCTTAGTCTTCCTTCTTCAAAATCAGAGTCAATAGTCCTAATCAACTTATTTCTAGCAGGACCACTATTTTTACCACTATACTCTATTTCGACCATTATTCTGACACCTTCTAAAAGAGAATCTGCCCCATGGTATCCACGTTGCCTCAAAATATAAACTGGCTTATAATTTTTCCTGGCAACACCTAACTTTAGAATTTGCAATTTATTTTCCAAAAAACCAGGACATAAGTTTATAATAGACGCACTAGAATGAACAACCATATCAAGTTCAGTTTCTATTGAGTAATTATCTCCATTTCCATTCATTTTTACTCCTACACCCCTTTGTGAGAACTTAGTCCAAAATAACGATATAAAAGACTTTTGGTCAAATATAGTAAGTTTTATAAAACAAAGTTTTATCTCATTCTTAGGACGACCATAGCGGTTTGGATACACCCGGACTCATCTCGAACCCGGAAGTTAAGCAAACCTACGTTCCAGATTGTACTGCAATTTTTTGCGGGAACTCTGGATAGTTGTCCGTTTTTCTATAATTTTTTTAAACTAAATTAAAATAAAATTAACAAAAAGTAAATAATTTAAACTATGTAGTAGTAACAAATAGAAAAGCTTATAAATAAGAAATTATGACTGCGTGTATGGCAAATTATACTAAACAAAATAAAGAAACTAAGTACACGAGGAAATTAAGAGAATTAGTAGCTCCAGTTCTCAAATTGAATTATAAAGGGGAAGTGCATGGTTTTGATAATTTAACTCAAACTATTTTTCCATTTATTAAAGATATGTTAATAGAAGAAGGAAGTGTTATGTGGAATTCAGATATTATTGTCCAACTGGCACCAGCAATTAGAGCAAGTCATGAATCATTCTCGGCTAACCTAGGGAGACAGCTAAAATTAATTGGTGAACAATACGGGATTTATACAGATTCTCTTAAAAATGCTTTGTCAAGATATAATGAAGAAGAACTAATATTTAGTGGACCTGATGCAAAAAGAAAATTGGTATATGAATCTGAAAAAGGCTTAGAAAATTTTCTTAAAAAACACACAAAAATTACAGAAATTAAAACTAGAATATGTGAAATTATAGAATAATTTTTTATAATCTAATTTTTTATAGTTAAACTAAACAACAATCTCAAGCGCGAATAGTTTAGTGGTAGAATTTCGCCTTCCCAAGGCGGAGACCGGGGTTCAAGTCCCCGTTCGCGCATCCATAATTTTATAAAAAATATTCATTACATAAAAACAATGGCACATAAAAATTATGAAATGGATTTAACTGTTGAAGTATTTGTAGTAAACAATGGAAAAGTACTACTCAGAAAACATGATAAATATGGAATGTGGCTAAGCGTTGGTGGACATTTAGAACCAAATGAAGACCCAAACGAAGCAGCAATAAGGGAAGTAAAAGAAGAAGTGGGATTAGATGTAGATCTGATTTCAACCTTCGTTGTACTAGATTATGAAAAAGAAAAGTACAAGCATTTAATTCCCCCAGCATATATGAATCGGCATAGCATAAATGAAATTCATGAACATATAACAATGATATTCTTTGCAAAAACAAAGAATACTGAACTAAAACAAGGGACCAAAGAGATTAGTCCTGAACTAAAATGGTTTAACTTAAATGAATTGGAAAATCTAAATGAAGGAATTACAAGAAGCGTAAAAGAATATGCAAAAAACGCCCTAAAGTATTGTTAAGTTCCAAAACCTTTTTATTAACCAATTTCTAAACATAACTATGGATAAAAAACAAATAGCTGCAGAAAGGATAAAAGAACTTTTCGAACAAGCAGATAAAATATTCGAAAAAAATCCAAAACTGGCAAACAAATACGTAGACATGGCAAGAAAGCTAGCTATGAAAATAAATTTAAGATTTCCAAGAGGATACAAGAGAAGATTCTGTAAACATTGTTACTCATACTTAAAACCTGGAAAAAATTTAAGAATAAGAACTAAAAACAAAAAAGTCGTCTACTACTGTCTTGAGTGTAAGAAGCATATGCGTTTCCCTTTAACGAAGAAATAACTTCAACCCAACTATTCTTAACCCAGTCTTTCTCTAACTTAAGCAAAACACCAAAACCTCTTGCTTTCAGTTCTTTATCAACAATACCTCCTTGATGGGGATATCTAAACCGTTTCGGATAAGGGCTGTGAAATCCATGCATGTAATGAATCAATTCATGAGCAATAGTAGTCAAAATAATATAATCTGGAACAACTTCATTTCTAAATAGACCGTTCACAACAATTTGAGTAGAACCATCTTTCATCTTTTTAATATGTCCAAATTTGGTTTTCCAATTACCCTTAAAAACAACAGAAACCTTATTCAATTTTTCAACATCAGGCATAAGAACTTGCCAAACTTCTTCTAACTTAGCATTAAGCCACTCATCACTTCTCATCAGAATTTTTTATACTGGGCAATCTTTTCCAATAAATCTACATGGCCCAAAAATAATGCCCTGCAACAATATCTTTTCAACCCCAAATCATCCATAACTTTCTTTGGATCTTCACCCTTCTCAACTCTTTCTTTGTATTCCTTCCATAAGTGGGCAACTGGTTTTCCACAACTGAAACATCTTATTGGAATTATCATTTTTATCTATATGATTTCTGCCTCTTTGCTCTAGCTTTTGAATCATTAGGTTTACAAACTTCTTTTCTTCTAGTATCTGCAATCAATAAATTCCTATCATACTTAAAAAACTTTTCTTTCAATGATTTATTAGATTCAACAAGACATCTACCTATAGCTAATCTAACAGCCTCTGCTTGAGAACTCCAACCCCCACCAGAAACTTTAACAGAAATATCAAATTTCTTAACAATATCACCAGCAAGTATAAGTGGTTCCATAACTTTCAATCTTGCAGTTATTGGAGAATAGTCCTTCAGCAAACCAGAATTAATTCTAACATTGCCTTTTCCAGCCTTCATAGTAGCTTTTGCTATTGCTGTTTTTCTCTTTCCTGAATTATGGATAACTTTCATTTTCTAATCAGTTTAGTTAAAGTCTCAACATCAATAAATTTTGTATTCTTACTATTAGTAACATCAGCACTCTCAACTGTCTCAACCTTTTGGTTTTTAAATTTATCTGGAACACCAAGATAACACATTACTTTTTTATAAGCTATTCTGCCCTTTTCTTGTTTGTAAGGTAGCATGCCTCTAACAATTCTTCTAACAAATCTATCAGGCATAAAAGAAATAAAAGGTCCCTTTAAAGGATTACCCCTATCCCTTCGTTCTCTATACTTTTTCAAAATAGATTCTTTTCTTCCGGTTAAAATAGCTTTTTCACAATTGACTATATTAATATCTTCTCCAAGCAATGCTCTCTTTGCAACATTAGTAGCAAGCCTTCCAACAATTAAATTTGTAGAGTCTATAACTGTCATTTTAACCAAGTATTCTAACATCTTTTCCAGTTGGATTAGATTTCAAAAGTTCTCCTATAGTTAATCTATTTTTAATTTTATCACAAGCTTTTTCAGAAAATTGTAGAGCTACAACAGTAACATCATGATCAAGATCACCATTACCCAACACTTTTCCGGGAACAATTACAACCTCGCCTTTTTTTGTGTTATCATTTATTCTTTGAACATTAACTTCTCTCCTGTTTCTTCTTGGCTTTTCTAATTCTTTAGTTATCCTTTTCCAAAATCCAGACGTCCCTTTAGCAGAAGCGTCCTTGATTTCTTGTATCAAGTTCTTTACATTTGGATTTGTTGTTCCGGTTTTCATTTTTTATGCGGAAGACAGGACTCGAACCTGCGTAGACACTAAGCCACTGGGACCTTAACCCAGCCCATTTGACCGCTCTGGCACTCCCGCATGATTACTTTTTGACTTTCTTAGCGAGAGTTTTTATTATTGTCGGTTTAGCACCTTTCAGACCTTTACTGAACTCGTCTAACTTTATGTTAAATCTTTCAATAGAGGTTTTTAACATATCTTCAGGACTTAATTGTCCAAAAGATTCTATATTAAATATAAATTTATCCTTCTCGTAATTAACTTCTAAAATACTATGATCAATATCTTCACAAGCTTCATACAAATGGTTGTCTAAAATACTCTGCTCATCCAATTTTCCATTCTTAATTGCTGCTTCTGGAAATTTGTTCAATCCTTTTGAAGTACTATTTATTTTCAAAATTGGTTTATGTCTATAAAATACCGCACCCGGAGAAAACTTAATATGTTCTTTTCCAACGCCAACTTTGGTAGTTGCAACGAACTTAACATTTTGTCCTTCTAAAAGACTAACAATAGGAAGTTCTTCAATGGCAACTTTAATATTTTTATCACTAAAAACCAAATCCGAACTACAAATAGTTTTTGGACCTTTATCATCCAAACTTATATTACAACTATAATCCTTAACTTTGTAAACACCCGAATCAGTAACCAAGGGTATCAAACCCAATCTATGCGCCAAAATTTCATCATACAATGGAGAGTCATTGCCAGAAAATTCTACTTCATCGATAGCCAAAACAGGAGTTTCGGCAATCATAAACCGTCTTAAAGTATTTGCTTCTGCTTCATTAATATCAGAAATTTCAACTTTTAATTCATTATCCGTTTTATCAAGAACTTTAATTTCCATTTTTAAGGTCTTCTCCCTCTTTTTCCACCCTTCTTCCTACAACCATCGTGTGGGAGAGGGGTAACTTCTTCAATATTGCCTATTTTTAGTCCATTTCTTGTCATAGCTCTTATTGCAGCTTGTGCTCCGGGACCTGCACTTACTGGACCATTGTGGCCACCGGGTGCCCTAACTTTAACATGAACAGCGTTAATTCCTTTTTCAAGAGAACCCTCTGCAGCAGCCTTTGCAGCCATCATAGCAATAGTTGGGCTACTTTCCAATCTATGAACCTTTGTCATCATACCACCAGAAGATTTAGCAATAGTTTCAGATCCAGTGATATCTGTAACGTGAATAATAGTATTATTATAAGAAGCATAAATGTGGGCAATTCCCCATCTTAACTTTTGATTTCTATCTCTCATCATTTTGCAACTTCTCCGGAGATTTCTTTATCTTTAATCTTATCTTCTTTAACTAAGTCAGCTGCAACAGGCACGTCTTCTTTCTTAACAAGTTCAGTTTCTTTTTTTACCAAGTCTCCAGCAACAGGAGCTTCTTTTTTTTGTTCTTTCTTTTCTTCTTCTTTCATGATTGGTAACTTTGGACTTATCCTTAATTTTGATTCCTCTTCCAAACTAACTAAATAAGAAGGTACTGTTATTTTTTTACCATTAACACTAATATGACCATGAACAATAAATTGTCTTGCTTGTTTCAAAGATCTAGCTAATCTACTTTTAAATATAAGAGTGTTAAGTCTTCTTTCCATAAGATCCCTTGGTTCAAGATCAAGAACATCTTCAACTTTAGAATCTTTTTTTATTAGCCCATATTTTAGTAATTTATTCATAAGCAAATCTTTTTCCTTTTTCATTTGGCCAGAATTCTTATCAGCAATATAATTTTTTACTTGAAATTTATAGTTTTTTAATTTTGCAATAACTTTCCATATCTCTTTCTTATTTTTAAAACCGAATTCTTTTGTATATTTTCCCTCTTCCAAAATCCTTTCAGCTTGCCATGGATGAGAAGGCGTATCGTACTTTTTCTTTTGTTTTTTTATCTGACCCATCTTTAACCTTTCTTACTCTTCTTCTTAGTCTTTACACCAAGAGATTTTCCTCCCCTGCCTTTCTTCTTTCTGAAATTAGATTTGGTCTTTTGCCCTCTTGAAGGAAGACCAACAGAAGTTCTCAAGCCCCTTCTACTTTTTATTTTCATTAATCTCTTAAGATCAAACTCTTTTCTCAATCTCAAATCAGAAGTTGTTAAATGTAAATCATCACCAGTATCACGATCTTTTTGTCGGTTTACCATCCAATCAGGAATACCATTCTCTATAGGATTTTTTATAACATTTTCTATCTTCTTTACTTCATCATCGCTCAAAGAACCAGTTTTTCTGTTTCTATCAAGAGAGATTATAGAACAAACAGCGTTAATCATGGAGTGTCCAACGCCCTTTATTTTCAAAAATGATTGGCCAATTGGCTTACTTCCTTCTAGGTCTGTCGAAACAATTCTAACTATGTGTTTTAATTTTTCATCCATTCTATCCTTCAAATGGTTTTCGAGTCATTTAAAAATCTTTTTGTTATGCTCAAGCAGAGAAAATCTTGTGTTTATCACCATTATCTAGCTCAACAAAGATTCTTTTCATAACAACTTTCTCTGGATTAGGTATTAATTTTACCCTATTTTTTATGTCCTCAAAAGACTCAAAAAGCTTCTCACCCCTCCTTTCAACTATTTCTGCCGTATGTCTCTTTCCTATTCCTGGAAGTAATTCCATTTGATGCATCCTCGTATTTAGTGGTTCAGCCTTATTAAAGAATTCAACAAACATTTGTTCATTATCTTTTATCAACTGTTCTATAATAACTTCAACTTCTGACTTTGCGGTTTGAGTTAGCTTTGATAAATATAACTTACCACCAATGTGGTGTATTTTATCTCTCTTACCATCACCAATATAAACTACTTCATGGGGTTGTAAAAATTCACCCTTCTTAGGAATCAATTCCAACAACGTAAAATGTGCCTTTCCAATAGCTTGCGCTATAGAAGTCTTCTGATGCATGGGTCTCGTGTCGAATGGATCCCCGTGCGGAAGGAAGTCCAAAATAATTGCATACTCTTCTTTTGCCCTCATCATTTTTTATAACCTTAAGCATATTTCTTCACTACTTCTAATATTTTGTTTAAGTCTTCTTCTTTTAATGTTAAATTTTCAGTTGATAATATTGTTTTTATACTATCCAAATCATCGGGACAAACATTCATTATATGAACCATGCTCTTCTCTCTCAATCTGCTTATTCCCAAGTCTCCCAATTCCTTTCTGAAATCCTTTGGTGTTTTTTTTAGCTTAGTTACACTACCTAAATACTCTTCAACTTTTTTAGCTCTAAAGTTAAGTTCTTTATCTCTCTTCTTCATACCAACTATTTCTTCCTTAACTTCATAAGTACTAACTGGTCTTTCATTAACTATTTTCATTTTTATGCCTTTTTCAAGTGAACGGGATGTGTAAGTATTCTTTTAATCTTGCTTCCATCTTTTATCTTTACATAATAATTACTTCCTTGCTTTCCATCAACAATACCTGCATTGCCATGGAATCTTGGAAAGTACATTCCTTTCTGATGTGATGGTTCTGCAACTAAGTAAACCCTATCCCCATCAACAAATTTTTGGAAAAATTTTCTTATGCTAAGTTTCCCCTTTTGTCTAATGTTTTTGGACAGTTTTTTTCTTGTTTTTCTTCTAAACCCACCGACTCTTTGCATTTTAAATACCTTCAGTTTACAGAGTACTTGCCCTATTTATAAGCGTTTTTGTTAACAAAGTTCTCAAATCAAAACTCTTAAAAACAGTTTAAATGTTAATTTTTAATGTAGGCTAGACTGGGTAGTTAGCTCTTATCTGTAACCGCAAACGAGCTTTATGGTGGAGTCGAAGTCTTAGGCCAGGATTAGATATTTAATTTTTGGTCTTAACTCGTACATTGATCCTTTGCCTCATAGGGTTGGTGTGTTAGAGAACCAAGTCAGGCCGGGAACGGAGCAGCTTTAATCTTTTACATTGGCGCTTATGATAAGTAGAGAGGAGGAAAAGTTAAGGTTCAACCAATTGTTAATTTCTTTTTCGAACTTAGGACATGCCTACACTTATTATTCTTGCAACTGATAAATAATATCTCCAAGACTTTGAGCTAGAACGCCATACATTTTTTGTATTATTAATTCATACATAGATTCCTTTAGGGGACCAGTACAATAACTTAAAGCATTTATAGTAAATTCTTGATTATTTGGAACTGTACAAATCATTGATTTTCCATTAAATAAATCTTTGGTTTCCTGATCTGCATATTCATTAACTTCAATAACACTAACTACAACAACACAACCAGAACTTTTTTCTCCCCTTATTTTATACTCGAATATATTGCCCTCATCTTCAGTTACATATTTTGCTCTTTCACAATTAGAAAATCTCTCATTAAAACAGTTTTCATCAGAACCGCAATCAACTACCCTAAAAAGAAAAAAAACAAGAAGTAAAAATAAAACTATAAAAACCAATGGAAAAACTCTTGAAGATGTCCACCTCTTTTTCATAATCAAAACTTTATTTTTTTGTTTATATTTGTTTCGGATTAAGTAAAGTTAGATTTTATGATTATATCTACCCTTGCAGTCCTTGGATCAACTTTGGAGTCCATTGCGACAACACATTTAACTCTTGCTCTTTCAGCAGTCCTCAAAACATCCAAATCAAGAGTCCCATCAAAAACAACAGCATGAATACCTGATCCGAAGTTTTTCATAGTAGTAGATAATTCTGAAGTAGGAACTTTGCCTAAAATATTTAATCCCTTATCCAAGATATATGCTCCTCTCGTTCCAACAAGCTCATCCAACATTTCCTTATAGGCATCACTTTCTTTCTTAGATATTCTTATCTTTCTTGCTCGTGGTTGCACAGGAGGTCTTCTAACTGGACTAACTCTTGGTCTAGTTACAGTACTCCTTGTTTCGGCCCTTCTTGGTGCAGGAGATGTAGAAGGTTTTCTCTTACCAACATCTAACTTAAATTTGTCGATAGGAATCCTGCTTCTAAGTGCTTTGTTAAGCTCTTTCTTAGTAAGCTCTTCTACTTCTTTTCCATCAGGAGCCTTTGCAACAAAATCAATTTCACTTGTACCTATCAGTTCTTTTATGATCAAGTCTCCACCCCTATCACCATCAACAAAAGCAGTTATAGTTTTCAACTTGCTCAAATCTTTTATGGTTTTTGGAACTGAAGTGCCATTCATAGCAATACTATTTTTTATACCATTTTTCAAGAGATTTATAACATCTGCTCTTCCTTCAACAATGATAATCTCGTCAGAAGCATCAATCATCGGTCCAGCAGCAAGTTTTTCTTTACCATAATCGACTATATCCATCAATCTAACAGAATCAGCAACTTTTTCAGTTATTTCCATAGAATCTGGAAGAACGTTATATGTTAAATCTTTCAAAAGTTCTTTAGCTCTCTCAACAACTTGATCTCTTTTCGTAGTTCTAACATCCTCAATACTAGTTGAATTTACTTTTGATGTGCAAGGTCCAATCTTTTCGATAGTTTCCAAAATTGCAGCTATCAACGCAGTTTCAGTCTTATCCAAACTAGATGGAATAATTATTTCACCAGAAGTTTTACTGTTCTTAGTTTCTACACTAATTTCTATTCTACCAATTTTGCCATTTCTTTGAAGCTCTCTAAGCTCCAAATCAGAGCCTAAAAGTCCTTCAGTTTGGCCAAAAATTGCACCAACAATATCCGGTCTCTCTACTACACCTTCTACAACTATTTGAGCATGAATTATATATTTGGCTGATACTAAGCCTATCTTTCCCATTTTCTTTCCTCCAATTTTCTTTCGTCATTTTTATATCTTAATCAGGACAAACTAAGTAAAACCATACAATAAAATAAGCGTAATACTTGGTAATTGCCCCCTTGTTAATCAACTTTGAATGTAATGATTAATATTGTTGCCCGAAACACTAACCCCAAAGTTCATAGCTTGAACATTGTCGTGAGCTCCGTCTGGTACTCTCGTGACGGGCAAAATAGAGTGGAAAATAGGATTTAAAAAGGTTTTGATTACTTAAATTTGTAGAGATTTAAGAAAGATTTGGTCTTATTAAAGATGTCATAAGCATCATCTTTTATCATATTTTCAAGCATATTTCTCTTTTTTTCAGTAAAAAACCTATCAGAAACAGCTCTCAAGAACTTCCAAATTGGCCTATCTTCCCATTTTTCTTCATAATCAGACTCCAAATCACCATCAATACCAACTTTTAGGGAACAATCAACCAATTTTTCTTTTTTAGTTTCAACTATCTCATAATCTTTAATTTTTAGACTTACAGACAAAATAAGTTTAGAATAATCATTTATCTTCTTAGAACCTTCCCATTTTATTGTAACTGATTTCTTGCCATCTTTAATAACATCTTCATACTCTTTTTCAAAGAAAACGTAACCATTAACTTCAAACCAATATTTAAGAGACTTATACAATTCAACCAAATTAAATTGCGCCTTTCTAGATAGAATAAGATCTTTTACGATATGATCTGTTTCAGACATGACATAGAATAGAAAATTTGATTTATAAAACTTTCTTAGTTACCAGATAAGTTCAAAAAGGATTTAACCTCTCCATGAAGAGAGTAAATCTTACTGTATAAATCTGTTTTGTGTGCTTCGATCCTATCTCTTATTACATACTCGTTATACATCTTTTGAAAGAATTTATTTTTCCATTTATGTTTTGGTTCGCTTCCACCAGGATTCTTATTTTTATCAAGAATCAAATTGGCTTCAAATCTAATATCAACATCTGCTGAATTGGTACCAATTTTCCTGCCATCTTGCTCAATCTCAACTGGCTTAAGACCAAGAACAAAAAAAGTTATAGTAATTCTATATGTTACATAATCATTAGCTTTCTTCTCAGCAACCCACCTTATTTCTAACTGCTTAGCATCGCCTTTTATTCTCTCACCATACTGCTCTTCCTTGAAAGAACTATTTTCATCACCATAACCTTGAAAATCTAACCAATACTTCATGTGGTTATATAATTCGCCCATGTCAAAAATACCTTTGCCCTTTAAAGCCATCTTTGCTACAGACTTAGAAACTTCCATGATACAATATGTGAAAATAGTTTTTAATAAGCTTTTTGTTTACTACCTATGAAAATCCAGGACTTCCGAAGCAACACTTTGCAAATTTTTTACTTCTTTCGACAACTTAGCTTTGTGTCCATCAATAAAACCTTTAACAATATATTTATCGTACATCCTGTAAAGGAAACTAGAAAAAACAGTTTTATCCCACTGTTCCTTATAATCTGTTTCAAGACTAGCCAAAAAAGTTATCTTAGCAGTTCCCTTAACAAAATTATCAGAAGCAGGGACTAATCCAGTAAATCTAAAATTAATATCAACATGATATTTAATGTGGTCTGTAACTTCTCTTTCAGCCCTCCATTCAATAACTATTTCCTTTCCTTTGCTGCCATCTTTTTCAGAATAAGTTTTTTCTTCGAAATCATATTTATACTCATCAAACCACCCTTTCATCTCACCATATAATTTCTCAAAATTAAAAACTCCCTTGTCTCTAATCTGAAGACCCCTGCCTGGAGTTACTTTCATCTTATTAGCCATACAATAGAAACTTATTTTTTTATTTAATAAAGCTTACTCTTAATTGTGAAATCTCATCTTAAGCTTTTCAACATAAATGTCATACAAATCAGGAGTTATTTTTATAATATCTTTGTATGTCAATAGTCCAACAACTTTTTCACCATCAACAACTGGCAATCTCCTAATACCATCTCTACCCATCATCAAAATTGCTTCATAAACATCTTCATTGGGAAGGATAGTTGTCATATCTTTACGAGTCATAACATCTTTAACTTTTATTCTTTCAGAATTAAGCCCTTTAGAAATTACATTGCTAATCAAATCTCTCTCAGTAAAAATACCCAAAAGGACACCTTTATTCTCCACCAAAAGACTCCCAACCCTATGTTTATCCATCTTTTTAGCACAACTTAAAACACTTTCATCAGGACTAACGACAACGGGCTCATTAGTCATGGCATCCATAACTTTTACACCTGTTTTCATAAAAGAAATGTATTGATTTGAATTAATAAGGGTATTGATAGATTAAACTATAGTTCCCAATCAGTAATAAAAAACTTTATAAATAGAACATAAGTCCACACAGTATAAAGATTGCAAATATTCGCACTTTTGGGGGTAATAAGCACAAAATGACAGAAAATCCACAACCAGTTTATATTATGTCAGACAACAGCCAAAGAACTGTTGGAAAAGAGGCACAAAGAAATAATATTCTTGCTGCAAAATTAGTTGCAGAAACAGTTAGAACAACATTAGGTCCAAAAGGAATGGACAAAATGCTTGTAGATTCTATGAATGATGTTATAATAACAAATGATGGTGTAACAATACTTGAAGAGATGAAAATTGAACATCCTGCAGCAAAAATGATAGTTGAAGTTGCAAAAACCCAAGAAGCAGAAGTTGGGGACGGAACAACCACTGCAGTTGTGTTGGCCGGAGAATTACTAAAAAATGCTGAAAAATTGATAGATGAAAATATACATCCTACAGTTATAGCTAAAGGTTATAGACAAGCAGCAGCAAAAGCACAAGAAATTTTACAAGGAATAGCAAAAGATATTACAATAAATGATGAACAAATTTTAAGAAATATTGCAGAAACCGCAATGACCGGAAAAGGTGCAGAATCAGCTAAAGAAAAACTTTCACAAATTTGTGTTACTGCAATAAAACAAATAATCGATGATACAAATATAGACTTAGATAATGTAAAAATAGAAAAGAAAGTTGGTGGCGGAATTCAAGATTCAGAATTGATACAAGGGATAGTCCTTGACAAAGAAAGGGTTCATTCAAGCATGCCAAAAAAAGTTGAAAATGCAAAAGTAGCTTTGCTTGATGTTGCATTAGAAATAAAAGATACTGAAATCGATGCAAAAATTCAGATAACAGATCCAACCCAATTACAATCTTTCTTAGATCAAGAAGAAAAAATGCTCAAAGATATGGTTGATAGAGTAATTAACTCAGGAGCAAAGGTAGTTTTCTGTCAAAAAGGCATAGATGATCTTGCACAACACTATTTATCAAAAGCAGGAATTTATGCTACAAGAAGAGTTAAACAATCAGATATGGTAAAGCTTCAAAAAGCAACCGATGCAAAAATAGTAAGCAACCTAAAAGATTTGAAAGAAGAAGATTTAGGAAACGCTGGTTCAGTTGAAGAAAAAAAGATTGGCGACGAAGAAATGACTTATGTTACAAAGTGTGAGAATCCAAAAGCCGTAACATTATTTATTAGGGGCGGGACAGAACACGTGGTTGATGAAATAGAAAGGGCAATAAAAGATGCCCTTGGAGATATTTCAGCATCAGTTAAGGAAGGAAAAGTTGTTGCAGGTGCAGGAGCACCAGAAATGGAATTATCAAAAAAACTAAAGGAATTTTCAAATAGTTTAAGTGGAAGAGAACAACTGGCAGTGCAAGCTTTTGCAGAATCAATTGAAGTTATACCAAAAACTTTGGCTGAAAATGCAGGATTGGATCCAATTGATGTTTTAACAGAACTTAAATCAAAACATGATGCAAACGAAACAGAAGCAGGCATAAATGGTTTTACTGGAAAAGTAACTAACTCTTGGGAAGAAGGAGTAATAGAGCCCTTGAAAGTTAAGACCCAAGCAATTAAAAGTGCATCAGAAGTTGCTGAATTGATATTGAGAATTGACGATATAATTGCAAGCAAAGGAGACGGAAGTGGTCCGCAGATGCCAGGACAAGGAATGTCTCCAGAAATGATGATGTAAAAATCTTTATATACCTCTTTTTCTATTTTTATTTATGATTTTAAAGAAGAAAAATAAATTTCTAAAAATACAAAAACAAATAGAGAGATTAATAGAAACAAAAAGATTCGAAGAGGCAGTAAAATTATATCTAAGTCTTCTAAAATCCTTCAAAAGATTAGAGCCAGACGAAAAATTAGACAATGAAGATGAATTAAACAAAACAAAATTACAATTGTTAACATATCAAAAGACAAAGGATCTTATCTACTCTACAAAAGCTGATAATTTAAACATAATAAAAGATCAATTAAATCAATTAAAATCTTACTTAGAGAATCCAGAATTAAAAGAATCATTAAGAAAATATGCTCAAAATAAATTAAATCATTTTCTAAAAGTTCACGAATATAAAGTTCACAAAATTGAAATTGAAAGGCTATTGAAAGAAGCCTATCACAGAATATATGAAGGAAATTATGATGGGGCCTTGGGAATGTTTCCAGAAATATTTGATCAATACAAACAGATGGAACAATACTTCAAAAACGAGGAATTGTATAAATACATAACAGAACTAAGAGATCACCTAAAAATAACTCTACTTGAAAATAAGCCAATGGGCAAAGTGGCACAGCATACAAAACCAAAAGAATAAACTTTAAAAGACTCTACAACCTGAAATTCTTATGTTCAACTCACTAAAAGACAAGTTCAAAGGAATAGTAAAGAAATTCTCAGAAGAGCCAGAAAAAGCTATGATTGTAGAGAAAGAAGAAGAAAAGAAAGAAGAAAAAGAAGGAATAGTAAAAAGAGTAAAGCAAGCAATAACAACCACAAAAGTCTCAGATAAACAATTTGAAGATATGTTCTGGGATTTAGAAATGGGACTTCTAGAAAACAATTTAGCAGTAGAAGTAATAGAAAAAATAAAAGATAATCTAAAAGTAGATTTAGTAGACAACCCAATAGAAAAATCAAAAATAAAAACAATAGTAGAAAAGTCATTAAAAGAAACAGTCAAAGAATTATTTCAAGAAGAACCAAAAGATTTGGTAGAAGAGATAAAAAAGAAAGAAGGACCCTACATCATATTATTTTTAGGAGTAAACGGCTCAGGAAAAACAACCACAATAGCAAAAGTAGCCAAATATTTACAAACAAACAATCTAAAACCAGTTTTAGCAGCTTCAGACACATTTAGAGCAGCAGCAATAGATCAATTACAACATCACGCAGAGGCACTAAACATTCCAATAGTAAAGCACGATTACGGATCAGATCCAGCAGCAGTAGCATTTGACGCAATAAAATATGCAAAAGCAAAAGATGCAGATGTAGTTTTAATAGATACAGCAGGAAGAATGCACAGTAATATTAATCTTTTAGATGAACTAAAAAAAGTTACAAGAGTTTCAAATCCAGACTTCAACATGTTTGTAGGAGAAAGTATAACTGGAAATGATTGTGTAGAGCAGGCAAAAAGATTTGAAGAAGCAGTAGGAATAAACGGAATAGTTTTAACTAAAACCGATGTAGATAATAAAGGCGGAGCAGCAGTTTCAATTTCATACATAACTGGAAAGCCAATATATTTCCTTGGTTACGGTCAAGAATACGGAGACATAGAAAAGTTCAACGTTGAAAAATTAATAGGTAATTTGGGATGGTAATGGAAAAACTAGGCCAATCATTGAAAGGAGTTCTAAAAAAAATAGCAGGAGCACCATTAGTAGATGAAAAGCTAGTAAATGAAATAGTAAAAGAACTTCAAAGAGCATTGCTTCATGCAGACGTAAACGTAAAATTGGTTTTCGAACTGAGTAAAAACATAAAAGAAAGAGCACTTTCTAAAGACATCCCAAAAAATATTTCCTACAGAGATTACCTAGTAAAAATAGTCTACGAAGAACTAACCAAATTCTTAGGTGGAGAAACAAAAGGAGTAAAGATAGGGAAAGAAAGACCATTCAAAATAATGCTAGTGGGTCTTTTTGGAAATGGTAAAACAACAACTGCAGGAAAATTAGCAAGTTATTATTCTAAGAGGGGTTTCAAATTAGCAATGATAGGGCTAGACGTACACAGGCCTGCAGCAATGAAACAACTAAAACAACTAGGTGACAAACTAAAAATAAAAACATTCGTAGATGAAACAGAAAAGAAACCAGAAGGCATCTGGAAAAAATACAAATCAGAACTAAAAGCATTTGATATAGTCATATTTGATACTTCTGGGAGAGATGCTTTATCTGAAGATTTAGTAAAAGAAATTGAAAAAATAAACAAGGCAATAAAACCAAATGAAAATTTATTAGTTATTAGCGCTGACCTAGGGCAAACTGCAGAAAAACAAGCAGAACAATTCCATAAAAGTTGTGGAATAACTGGTGTTGTAGCAACAAAAATGGATGGAACTGCAAAAGCAGGGGGGGCACTATCAGCGACGGCAGTAACTGGAGCACCAATAAAATTCATTGGAGTTGGAGAAAAAACAAGCGATATAGAAGAGTTTGATCCAGAAGGTTTTGTAGGACGTTTACTTGGCATGGGAGACATCAAAGCACTTCTAGAAAAAGCAAAAGAAGTAATGTCTGAAGAAGAAGCTCAAGACCTAGGTAAAAAATTCTTGAAAGGAGATTTCAATTTCTTAGACCTTTACGAACAATTATCTGCAATGAAAAAGATGGGCCCATTGAAAAAAGTAATGGAGATGATTCCTGGAATGGGAAATATGAAACTTCCAAAAGATATGCTTGAAGTTCAGGATGGAAAACTAAAGAAGTGGAAACATATAATGAAATCCATGACAAAAAAAGAATTAGAAGAACCAGAACTAATGTTCAACCGTAAGAGAATTGAACGTGTGGCTAAGGGTGCAGGAGTGACATCTGGAGAAGTTAGAGAATTACTAAAACAATACAAAATGTCTAAAAAAATGATGAAACAAATGAGGGGCAACCCAGAAAAATTAATGAAGAAGTTCAAAATGCCAAAATGAAAATAATCTATACCGGCGCAGAAGCAATACTTTATCTTGAAAAAGGAAATTTAGTAAAAGAAAGAATAAAAAAATCATACAGACATCCAGATATTGATCTAAAAAAAAGAAAATACCCAACAAGAAGAGAAAATAAAATTCTAACAAAAGCAAAGAAAGTACAAATAAATGTCCCTGCTGTTCTGGAAGTTGATGAAAACAACGCAAAAATAGTAATGGAATATATTAAAGGAGACGTTATAAAAAACACATTAGATAATTACCCAAAAGAAAAAAGAAAAAAAGTCTCTAAAAAAATAGGAGAACAAACAGCCATAATGCATGATAATGAAATAATACATAATGATCTAACAACTTCAAATATGATTCTAAAAGGAGAAAAGGTTTACTTCATAGATTTCGGCCTAGGATTCATTTCAAGCAAAACTGAAGACAAGGCGGTAGACATCCATTTGATAAAACAAGCATTCGAATCCAAACACTATCTAAATTACGAAGAAATTCTAAAAGCATTCCTACAAGGCTACAAAAAAAGCAAATACTACAAAGAAACATTAGAAAGACTAGAAAAAGTAGAAAAGAGAGGAAGATACAAAAGAAAGAACTCTAATTAATAACATTTAAAAAATCAAAAAACTACTCAATAAAGTAAAATGCCAGAAAAATTCATTCTAGTTCAAACAGACGAAGGGCACCAAGAAGTGGGACTTTTTGTTGAGAGGGAAATAGAAAAACACGAAGGCCATATAGCGATTAAAGAAATTATAAGACTTGCAACAGAGAGATTTGGATATAACCCCTTTAGACAAGTAGATGAAGACTTCAAAAGAAGGGCAGAGTGTCATAATAGGAAATGGGGATATATTCCGATAGTAAATGGTGAAATAGTAGATCCTTCGCTATACAATTAATTCTCAAAAGCAACAATAGCTTTAACCCGGTCATCAGAGCCAAGCCTCATAAGTCTTACACCCTGTGTATTCCTACCAACTTTAGAAATATTTTTTACATTAGTTCTAATCAAAATTCCTTTCTTCGAAATAATCATAACTTCTCTATCTTCAGGAACACATTTTACACCAACAACATTGCCGTTCCTTTCAGTAGTTTTAATATTAATAACACCCTTTCCACCCCTATTAATCAGTCTATAATCTCCGATATCAGTTCTCTTCCCAAATCCATTCTCACTAACGGTTAAACAAGTTCCATCAGCGATTTCCATATCTACAACTTTATCATTCTTACCTAAACTAATCCCTCTGACACCTGAAGAACCACGACCACTAGAACGAACATTCTTCTCATTAAACCTAACAGCCATACCATTAGAACTAGCTAATAACAATTCTTTATTTCCATCAGTTAATTTAACACTAACCAAATTATCTCCATCTCTCAAACCAATTCCAATAATTCCAGATTTTCTTGGTCTAGAATAGTCATTCAACTTAGATTTCTTAACTAAACCTTTCTTAGTTGCCATAACCAAATATTTTCCTTCACTAAACTCTTTTACAGAAATGACTGCACTAACTTTCTCATCTTTTCCAACACCAAGTAAATTAACTATATTGCCACCCTTAGAATAACGAGAAGTGCTTGGAATATTATATGCTTTCAACCAGTAAACTTTTCCTTTATTTGTAAAAATCAATAAATAATCGTGAGTGTTACATACAAAAACATCTTTGACAAAATCACTTTCCTTCGTCCCCATGGCCTTTATTCCTTTCCCACCCCTTTTCTGCTGTTTGTAAGTATCAACTGGTAATCTGTTAACATAACCATCATCAGTCAAAGTAATTGCAACTTCTTCTTTCTTAATCAGATCTTCATTCTCAATTTCTTCATCACTATCTTCTATTCTTGTTAATCTATCATTACCATATTTTCTCTTAATTTCAGTCAATTCATCCTTTATTATCTTTAGAATTTTACTTTCATTATCCAAAATTTCTTTTAACTCTTTGATTAATTTAATCAAACCATCATATTCTTCTTTCAATTTATTAGTTTCAAGAGAAGTTAATTTCTGCAACTTCATATCCAAAATTGCTTGTACTTGTAGTTCACTTAACTTAAATCCGGACATTAAAGAGCTTTTAGCGATTGAAACATCTTTACTTGATTTTATAGTTTTAATAACTGCATCAATATTATCCAAAGCAACTTTCAAACCTTCCAAAATATGCGCCCTCTTCTTGGCCTTAGTTAATTCAAATTGGGTTCTCTTAGTTACAACATCTTTTCTATGACTTACAAAATGTTTTAATAACTCTCTCAAACTCAAAACTTTTGGCTCATTATCAACCAAAGCAAGCATATTTATTCCAAAAGAAGTTTGCAACTGAGAATGTTTATACAACTGATTTAAAATTAATTCAGCATTAGAACTTCTTTTCAGTTCAATAACAACCCTCATTCCAGTTCTATCACTTTCATCTCTAATATCAGAAATTCCTTCAATTCTTTTACTCTTAACTAACTCAGCAATTGTTTCTATCAAATGAGTTTTATTAACTTGATAAGGAATCTCTGTAATTATTATTCTTTTTTCTTCAACTTCACATACAGCTCTAACTCTAATTTGACCTTTTCCAGTTTTGAAAGCGTTAACTATTCCAGAATTACCTAAAATAATTCCACCGGTAGGAAAATCAGGACCATTAATTACTTCCATCAATTCAGCCAACTCAACTTCAGGATTATCAATAACTTTTATTGCAGCATCAACAACTTCGTTCAAATTATGTGGTGGAATATTTGTTGCCATACCGACGGCAATTCCATAAGAACCATTGACCAAAATATTAGGGAACTTAGATGGTAAAACTAAAGGCTCTTCTAAACTCTCATCAAAATTAGGAACAAAAGGTACAGTTTCTTTTTCAATATCTTCAAGTATTTCTTCAGCAACTTTAGCTAACTTGGCTTCAGTGTACCTCATTGCTGCAGGAGGATCCCCATCAACAGAACCAAAGTTACCCTGTCCTTTAACTAACGGATGTCTTAAGGAAAAACTTTGGGCCATTCTAACTAAAGAACCATAAACTGCAGCGTCTCCATGTGGGTGAAATTTACCCAGAACTTCTCCAACAACTCTTGCAGATTTTCTAAAAGGTTTATTACTTAACAAACCCATTTTATACATTGCATAAAGAATTCTTCTATGAACTGGTTTTAAACCATCTTTAACATCTGGCAAAGCCCTACTAACAATAACAGACATAGCATAATCTATGTAACTCTCTTTCAATTCAGTCTCTATTAATCTCTGCTTTACCCTGTCCATTTCACACATCCAAATTCCTTACTTCTTTCGCATGAGCTTGTATAAACTCTCTACGTGGCTCAACTTCAACACCCATAAGAATGCTAAACAACTCATCGGCATGAACAGCGTCTTCAATTGTAATTTGCTTCAAAGTTCTTTTTTCAGGATCCATAGTAGTATCCCAAAGTTGATCAGGATTCATTTCTCCCAAACCTTTATACCTTTGAATTGTAATTCCTTCTTTACCAATTTCTTTCAACTTTTCTTCAAGTTCGGCATCAGAATAAACATAAGTAACACTTTTTCCTTTTTTAATTCCATAGAGTGGAGGAACTGCCAAATACAAATAACCTTTTTCAATCAAAGGTTTCATTTGTCTATAAAAGAAAGTTAACAAAAGTGTTGCAATATGATTTCCATCAATATCTGCATCAGTCATAATTATAATTTTATGATATCTTAATTTATCAAGATTAAATTCATCACCAATATTAGCACCAATAGCAGAAATAAGTGTAGACAATTCTTTGTTAGTCAAAATTTTATCAAGCCTAGACTTTTCAACATTCAAAACTTTTCCCCTCAAAGGTAAAATAGCTTGGAACTCTCTAGATCTAGCACCCTTTGCACTTCCACCTGCACTTTCTCCCTCAACAATAAATATTTCACTCAGAGCAGGATCTTTAGATTGACAATCAGCTAACTTTCCAGGCAAAGAACCAGAATCTAAAACTCCTTTCCTTCTAGTTAACTCTCTAGCTTTCCTTGCAGCCTCCCTTGCTTTAGAAGACAAAACAGCTTTACTGCAAATAGTTTTAGCAATGTCGGGATTTTCCTCAAAGAAAGTACTCAAACCAGAACTTACTATCCTATCAACTATCCCTTTAACTTCCAAATTACCAAGTTTAGTTTTAGTCTGACCTTCGAAATGCGGATCTTGAACTTTCAAAGATATAATACAAGTTAAACCTTCTTTCAAATCATCACCACTAACTCTATCTTTAGAAATATTTTTTTTCTTAATATAATCATTAACTACCCTAGTCAAGGCAGTTTTGAACCCCATAACATGAGTTCCACCTTCATGTGTATGAATATTATTTACAAAACCATACAAATTTTCTTGATAACCATCATTATATTGAACAGAAACTTCAACACTAGTATTATTTTTTTCTTTTTCAAAATAAATTATTTCATCATGTAAAACAGTTTTTTTCTTATTTACAAATTTAATAAAATCTTTAATTCCACCTTCAGAAACAAAAATATCACTTTTTTCATTTCTTTCATCAAAAATAGAAATTTCAACGCCCTTATTCAAAAAAGCTAACTCCCTAATTCGATTTGCTAAAATATCATATTCATATTCAGTTTCAGAAAAAATTTCATCATCAGGTAAAAAATGAATAGAAGTTCCCGTGCCTTCAGCACCATTATCGGATAATTTAGGATTTGGCAAAGCAATTCCTTTTTCAAATCTTTGCTCGTAAGTTTTTCCATTTTGTTTGACTTTAACAATCAACCAATTAGAAAGTGCATTCACAACAGAAACACCAACACCATGTAAACCACCAGAAACTTTGTAAGAATCTTTGTCAAACTTACCACCCGCATGCAAGGTTCCCAAAACAACTTCTACTGCAGATTTTCCAGTTTCAGAATGAACATCTATTGGGATACCCCGTCCATTGTCTACAACTAAGATACTATTATCTTCTTTTATTGTAACACTAATCTTATCACAGAATCCAGCCAGGGCTTCATCAATAGAGTTGTCTACAACTTCATATACCATGTGATGTAGTCCTCTAGAACCAGTATCACCTATGTACATTGAAGGTCTCTTTCTCACCCCTTCTAGGCCCTTTAAGACCTGTATTTTTTGAGCGTTATAGCTAGATTGTTTGTTAGTTTCCATTGAAAATCCCCAAAAACCTAAAGAAAAAAACATGCTTAAGTATATAAAGCTTTCTGCTAAAATTCAGGTAATACAAGCTCTGTACTATCAAAATTCAATTTTTAAGAAATTACTAAATTCTTTATAAATTTTTGTATGATTTAGTACAAAGGACTAGCTAATAACCTCTTTTTTATCACAGCATCCTTTCCTTCTCCAATCCCGGAAAAAAGCCCATCTGCAAGCAATAATTTCTTATTTTCCCTACTAAAAAGCTTAGGAAACAAACCAGTACTAACATCAGAAGCCATTATATTATAATTCTTACCAAGAACATGATGAAAAATAAACATAGATCTTTCCACATGGTAATCTGAAGTAACCAATAAAACATTTTTCCATTTATTCTTCTTTAAAATTTGTTTAGAAAAAATAGCATTACCAACAGTATCTTTAGACTGCTCTTCAATAAAAATTCTTCTAGAAGGGACACCCAAACCAATAGCATAATCCTTCATTAACTTAGAAAGTGATTTTTTCCTACTCGTACCACCAGTCATAATCAAATTCTTAGCGAAGCCATCTTTATACATCTTAACACCTTGTTTAACTCTCAACTTAGATTCAGTTCCCAAAGAATTACCTCTAAAACCACAACCAAGAATTAAAATAACATCGGCCCAATGTTTATGCATATGAAACTTACTCATAAAACAATAATTAAAATTTAACTTTATAAGTTTTCTCATAACTTTTATAAACTAAAAGAATAAAAGAAAAATATGGAATTAAGAATAGTCGCGATGGCATTGCTACTTTTTCTAGCTGTGTTCTTTCTTGGAGTTGGCATAACTGGATTTGCAGTATTTTCAGAAACATGTTGCGATCAGTTAGACAAAAACTGCGAACCATCCAATGCTTGCGTAAGATATTCGGAAGATAATACGACAATGAATTTAATGAACACTTTTGCAGGAATAGGATTAGTTGCTGCCGCAGCTTTAGTTTACAAGTATGGAAAACCAAAAAAGAAGAAAAGATGAAAACAATTCTACTTGATACAAATTTCATCGTCTCGGCTCTAAAAAACAAAATAGATATATTTAGAGAAATTGAAAGAATAATTGAAGAGAATTACGAAATAAAGATAATAGACAAAACAGTACAAGAACTAGAAAAACTAAAAGAAAAATTAGCAATACAAATAATAAAAAAAATAAAAAAAATAAAAGCAACAGAAGACGTAGATACAGAAATAGTAAAGAACTCAGATAAAAATACAATAGTAGCAACCCTAGACAGAGAATTAAAACATAAACTAAAGGATAAAGGGATAAGAACAATAACAATAAGGCAAAAAAAGTATTTTAAAATTAATTAAGAAAAATTTTACAATGATTGTTGGACTGATTCATACAACCACTGGGCCGCAACAGCATACGAAACAAGTTTGGCACCTTCCAAAATATAAAGGGGAGCACAAAAAAGAGACGCTTCAAGTGGACCTAATCTTTCTTTTTTTGCATAGTCATGTGCAATCCTAATAAAGCTACCTGGCTCAAATATTTCCCTAAAGCTACCACCCAAATCATATAGAAAGTCAACTAATCTATTTTGATTACAATCACCATCTGTCATAAAATAACTAAACAGTTTAAATTTAAAAAGTATTCATTTCATAATATTTTCCATCCGAAAGGTTTAAAAATCAACAATAAGCCTCAATCTCTATAAAATGTTTTACGAAGTCGAAATAAAAGACCACATAAGAGTTCCTCCATCAAAATTTGGAGAATTCGTTGAAGAATCAGTACTAAAATCACTTGTAGATAGATTTGAAGGATATGTATCTGAAGAGTTAGGATTCGTTGTTGGTGTGTCCACCGTAGAAAAAATTGGAGAGGGAGTAATAATCCATGGTGATGGGGCTGCACACTATGAAACCACATTTAAAGTAATAACTTTCAAACCAGAATTACAAGAAGTAATCATAGGAAAGATTTCAGATATAACTGATTTCGGAGCATTTATTGAAATTGGACCAATAGATGGAATGATTCACATAGGTCAAACAATGGATGATTTTGTATCATTAAGCAATAATACTTTACAAGGAAGAGAATCAAAAAAAGTTTTAAAAATAAATGATCTTTGCAGAGCAAGAATAATAGCAATTTCATATAAAGATCCTACAAATCCAAAGATAGGTCTCACAATGAGACAGAATAAAATGGGAAATATTAAATGGTTAGATGAAGAAGGTAAGAAAACCAAAAATAAAAAATGAAAAAAATATGTAAAAAATGCAAGTATATAGTTGAAGGTAATGTTTGTCCAGTTTGTAAGTCAAATCAATTCACAGATACGATGAAAGGAAGAATAATTATAATGGACTCTGAAAAGTCAGAGATAGCAAAAAAGTTAGATATAAAAGTTAAAGGAGAATATGCAATAAAAATATGAAAGTCGTCAAAGATGAAAAATCATTCGCCCTACCAAGGAGAGAAATAATCATAGAATTTCCACACACAGAAAAACCAACACCTTCGGAAGAACAAGTAAATGGAGAAATTGTAAAGAAATTCAAGTGTAAGGAAGAATTAATAGCAATAAAAAAAATAAAAACAAAGTTTGGATCAACAGAGGCAATAGTTGAAGTTTATATTTATGATGATTTAGATTCTATGAAAAAAATAGAAAGAATAAAAGAAAAAAAAGAAGAACCAAAACCAGTAGAAAAACCTGCTGAGGCAAAGAAAGATGGCGAAGAAACCAAAACCAAAGAACAAAGTAACGAGTAAAAAATTCTCCAAATATAAGATAGAAGGAGACAAGATAGAGAGAAAAGCTACTTGTCCAAAATGCGGAGCAGGAACATTTTTAGCAGTTCACAAAGGCAGAAAACACTGTGGAAAGTGCGCATATACTATTTTTGAAGGAAAAGAGACAAGTAATTCTGTAACCATTCCAGAGTAGCACTTACCGAAAGATTTATAAATAAGTTGACACTTCTAGAGATATATCACCTCTTTTTCCCTAGGAAAGGACATCAGTCTCTTCCTGGGGTTTTATAATCAATTTCTCGGAAAAACCTTTTTATACTAACAAAAATATAACCTGACCAGAGAAAGTGACAAAAAATGATAAAAGTTTACAAATTATTATTTTTATTATGTTAGTTATTATTCTTAGTTTAACTGCAATTTGTAAACAAGAACCTTTTCCTGAAATGTCTCCTGAAAAATGTACAAACTACAATGAATTGTTCAAAGAAAAAACAGATTCAATTTCCCTATCCAAAGATTTAATAATTGCTACAAAAAATTTATGTTCTGAAGACAAAAGAGAATTTGATAAAAATATAAAAGAAATATTGGAAAGCAGAAAAGAATCTTTAAAAGAATTAATACAAAATAATCCGAAAAAAGCACTTTCTATTTTACCACCCCCTATAGAAATTTTAAAAGATCTTTCAAAAGAAGAATTGAACGAATTAATTGAAAAAAGAATGCCTGTGGAAGGACAAATAGAAATATTTCAAGAAGAAGATATAGAAACTAATGGATGCTATGAAGAGATATTATTAACAACAAATTCAAAGAGTATAAAACTTTTTGGAGAAATTCCAAACATACCTTGTGGAACCAAAGCAAAAGTAAAAGGAATATTGATTGATGAAATTATGGCATTTGAAGATGAAGAAGAGTCATTTATAATTCTAGATCAGCCAAGAATAGTTAATGAATCAAATCAAAATTTTGGACTACAAAATACATTGGTTCTAATTGGAACTGACATAGAGGGATATATTTATGGGGCTGGAACTGTAGGGAGCGGGGCAATAGATAGGGTTAATGAGTCCATATTTAGTAACGAAAATGGTTCACTAAATGACTATTATTTAAAAAACTCATATGGGCAGGTTTGGTTTGAGGGAGACATATTAGGGCCGCAAATGCTCACTGAAGAAGAACTTAGAACAAGATCTAAAATACGAACTGCTTTATTGGAGTATGCTATTTTAGAAGGAATTAATATCACCCAATATAAGAGAATAATATTTGGGCATCCACAACCCACTGAAGATACAGGATGGTGCGGAATAGCAACAAGAGGAATAACATTTAACTATGAACTGCCTAATGGAGAATTGGCAAACTTTAGTTCTGCCTGGGTAAAAGTAAGCATATTAAGTCCAAGAGTATTGTTTCATGAAGTCGGACATAACTTTGGAATGGGACATGCTAAACGACTTATTTGTCACAATGATGATTCATTGGGAATGCTTCCAATTTCAGATTTTTGTTCTGTAGGAACATATACTGATTACATGGATGTAATGGGTGGGGCAACTATGGCGTATTATAATGCCCAGCACAAACATGAAGTAGGATGGTTGGGGGATGAGAATACTTTAACAACATCCAAAGGAACATATACTTTGTATTCTACAGACGATCAAAACAACTCAGAACAGCTAAAACTACTAAGAATCCCCATTTATTACGAAAATGAAATATTGCAATTTAATCAAGACAATGTGATTACCATAGATTTTAGAAAAATAAATAGCTATTACAACAATCCATTCCATGAAGGAGGATACGTGAATACTAGTTTAGAAGCACAGGGGGTTCACATAAGGTATGCAAGAGAAGCAAAAAATAAAGAATTTACAATGATGCCAACAGGACTTATAATATCAGAATATAATATAAGTAATATTTTCGGAGAAGACATAAATATCACTATAAATAGGCATGCATTTTTGCAAGGAGAAACTTTCACAGATCCATACAACGGAGTAAATATAACTGTTGACGAAGTAACAGAAGATTATGCAACCGTAACAGTAAATACTTTCAAAATTTTTGATGAAGAAAAACCATTATTAAACTACACATTTAATGAAGAAGATTTACAAAATTATGGATCTTACAATCCAGAGTATTTTTATTTCAATCCAATCTTGAATAATGGGGCAAATTATTACGAAGATAAAATATTTTTTAATGGAACTGGTTCGTTAGAAATAGGTTCTATTGGAAAATATACAAACGGAATAATAAAAAAAGAAGATAAATTCACCCTTATGTTTAATTTCGGGCCAACAACATTTCCAACACCAATAATGAAAGCGGGTTATTTTGATCACACAAAAATTTATTTGACAGAAAAAAATGGTTTAGAAGTCCACACATTATTTGAAGGCAATTCAAATCAGGAAGAAGGAGAAATAATATTAAAAAGTCCAAATATAAATTTTAATAATGATACACATATAGCGATAACTTACTCGGGATCAGAATTAAAATTATACATAGATGGTAGCTTGGAAGATATGGCTACAAATTATTCAGATATTCCATTAAATGAAGCAAACTTAATTACAAAAACATATGATGATAAATTTATCATGGGAAATGAAGATAAAGATGAAGATTATGGATTTAATGGATATATAGATAATTTTTTAATTTACGCAAAAGCATTATCTGAAGAAGAAATTTCCAAATATGGAGAAACAAATAATTTTAAAATACAACCACAAACACCAAATTATGGAGATGCATTTAACTATGAAAATATTTCTTTTATGGTATCAGTAACGAATGATAATGAGATCGAATACTGTAAATTATTTTTAAATAATCAAAATATATCTCAGATAAACAACCCAGAATTAGGTTTAGTGGATTTTGGAACTTTTTATATATCTGAAGAACAAAGTAATGGATGGTATGTAAGTTGCAATGATATTGAGGGGAATACTTCAGAAAGCATAGAATGGAGATTTTCAACAGATTATACTAATCCTACATACAATATTATTTATTCTAATTATCTTAAAACTGGAGACACAGGAGGAACATTTGTAATGGTTGCAGAATGGGAAGATGAAACCCCAAACTATATAGAATTATTAGAAAATAATAATAATCTTTTATCCCAAGAATGGACATATTATGAACAAACACTCGCATTATGGACAATTGTAGAAACCAATAATCAAAAGACATTCAACGCAAGGGGGACAGATAGAGCAGGAAATCAATTAATTACTGAAGATTTTGTAGTTAATGCTCTATTCAACGAACCAGAACCACCAAATGAGGGTGGAAATGATAATAATGGAGGGAATAGTAACGATGATGACTCCCAAAAATTACATATTGACAATAATTCCCAAAATCAAACAAATCAAGAGACTAAACAAGAAAGCAATATCAATTCATCAAAAGGTAAAGAAGAAACAAAAATATATGATTTAATAGACAACAAGATAGTTATTTACATGATAATATTCATACTTGCATTAATGCTCTATGCGGCATATTTGATATATTACTTTAAAAAACACAAATTACATCTAAAAAAAATTAAGTTATAAGAATAAGTCTATAGATATTTCTATTTTTTTAACTAAAAACATTTTTATACTTGTATGGGGAAGATTATGGCATGAAAAAGAGCGTGAATTCTAACCTGCAATTTGCATTAAAGTACGCATGGATATTCTTAATAATTTTAGTATTAATATCGGGGGCATTTTACTTTGAAAAGACAGGTAAAACCACTAAAGAATTCTTAACTGACAACCTAAAAATTAGCAATCTATTCCAAAAGAATAGTGGGGCAAAATTATCTCCATTATTAGAAAGTGAACAAATTCCAAATCCTTCAGTTTTTCGAATATCTGAAATTAATTACAAATTATCTTCAAAAAAAACAATCACAACAAGAGAACTTCTAGAGGAAAGAAAAGAACTATTAAAAGAATTGATAAGAGAAGATCCAAATTCTGCACTTCAGGTTGAGGAAGTATCAAAAGAGATAATTGAAGGATTATCTGAAGAAGAATTAAACGAGTTAGTAGAGTTTAGAGGGCCAGTAATAGGAAAAGTAGAAATTGCGGTAGCAGATGAATCAGATGAAGACGGCAATTTCATTAATAGCCATGAAGAATTTTTCATTTTTAATCAAGAAGAGACAATACAATTATTTGGAAACATACCAGATGTCAAACCGGAAACAGAAATACAAATAACTGGAATAAAAATAGGTGAACTCATGGTAATTGACGACGCAGAGGGAGGATCATTTATAATCCTAACAGATCCCCCTGAAGGTTTAGAGATAGAAGATAATTTTGGAGTACAAAGAACTTTAGTAATGATTGGAACTTTTGAAGAAGGAAAAGTACCCGGCATATCATGGACAGAAGGAGACGAAGCATTAGCCATAGTAAATGAATCTCTATTCGAAGACAACGATCATTCTTTAAGAGACTACTACATAAACAATTCTTATGGAAATATATTTTTTGAAGGAGAAATAGCAGGACCATACATGATGTACAATGAATCCTATGCCAACACCACTGATGATTTTTTTACAAAACTTGTAAACGCTTCTCTTGAAGATGGAATTCCTGTAAACGAATTTTCAAGATATATTTTCGCATTTCCTGCTACAAGTGGAACTGCTGGTTGGGCAGGGCTTGCATATGTGGGAATGAAAGATGGAACGATAAATGGTTCTCCGACAAGATATAGTCACTGCTATGTTAAGGAAAATATCAGAAGTTTGCGCGTTGTAACTCATGAAGTTGGTCACAATCTTGGGGCAGGCCATTCTCAAAGATTACATTGTTATAACGGAACAACATGGGGTGGAACACCCATATCTGACTATTGCTCTCTCAGCACATACGGAGATTTTATGGATGTAATGGGTGGATCAACAAGTGGATATTTCCATGCAATACGTAAACACGGGATTGGATGGCTACCCCCACAAAACACATTAAAAGTAACTAACGGAACGTACGACATATACCCGATAGAAATCTTAGAAGAAGATAATGAAATAAGATCGCTGAGAATACCAATAACTTATGAAAACAGAGCATTGGGATATAATCCAGATAAAAATGTATTATCCATTGATTTCAGAAAGGCAATTGGATATAACAATCCATTTCATGTTGGATGGGATCACAAGGAAGAAGGAGAGGATTGGGATGATCATGTAAATACAACTTTAGAAACACAAGGAGTGCACGTAAGATACTCTAGAGATATTACCGAATACGGAAATATAGATTACCTCCCTACACAGTTGTTAATAATGGAACCAAACATAACTGGGTTTCAGACAGAAAGTGGATACAATGTAACTGTACATAGACACGCCCTTCTAAAAGGAGAAACTTTCACAGATCCATACAATGGAGTAAACATAACTGTAGATGATGTAACCGAAGATTATGCAACAGTAACTGTGGGGTCTTACACTCCTTTCGACAAAAACAAACCATTACTAAATTATACTTTCTCTAATGAAGAAATAGTAAACACCGGTGGTTATGCTCCATACACACATCTTAAACCAGCACTTAGAGACGGAACTGCTGTATCAAATGAAGAATTAGTTTTTGATGGGGATGGCTCACTCGAGTTTAGATCTATTGGGAGGTATGCTACGGCCATGATTGGGAGAGAAGGAGAATTTACTTTAATGTTTACAATGAAACCAGAAATACCAATCAACTCATTTAATTTAGGAAAAATTGGCCCAATTGAATTAGAATTAACCAGTTCATACTTGGAAGCAAGGACATTATTCGATCTAAGAAATGAAGAAGGTTATCAGATCTCGCCCACACAAATAGAACTAATAGGGAATTATTCTGTGTTTTCAGATTACTCACATGTTGCATTGACCTTCAATGGATCAGAAGTTAGACTATATGTCAACGGAGTTTTGATGGATAGTGCATCTGGTTATGATCATTATCACCCTCCTTGGAATCCCCACTTTGAATTATATGACTCATCCCTTGAAATAAGAGATAATAGTATATATCACACTTTAAATATGACATTAGGAAATGAATATGCAGGTGGGTTAGAGGGGGGCCTAATTGGTAATCTAGACAACTTTTCAATTTATGCAAGAGCATTATCTGAAGAAGAAGTATCCGGGTTTTGGCAAGGTGGCGGAGAATTCATAATTGAACCAGAATCACCAGCACACCATGATAGTTTTAACTATGAAAATATAAATTTTAGAATAGAAGTAGTAAATAATCATAACTTAGATTATTGCACACTGTACCTCGATGAAATAAATAAAGCAACAGTCAACTTTCCACCAAACCAAATTGATTTTGGATTTTTCGAAGTAAATGGGGGGGGAATTCACACGTGGTCCGCAACATGTGAAAATGACCTTGGAGAAGTAAAAGAAAGCCCTCCATGGGAATTTTCCTTAGATTATACAAACCCCATATTAATTGAAGAATACCACCCAGAGAATATCTCACCAAGAGAAACTTCATACATACAATCAACATGGTCAGACACAAATCCAAAGATGGTTTATTTGATGAAAGAAGGGGAAGAAGTTTATTCGGCAGTGTGGACTTACAATGAAGAACCAATTACTGTTGAGTTTCAAGCAGACAACAATACAGGCGGAACAATGAATTTTACCTTAATTGGTGAAGACAAAGCAGGAAATCAACAAGAAACTGAAGAAATAATAATTACAATAGCGGGGGAAGACAACACCACCCCCAACATAATGGCTTTTATTTTAGTATCTAACGAAACAACATTTGATCCAGAAGAAACAATAGAAATGGTTGCAGCCATATCGGATGAGAACCCAAATTATTTCACATTTAAAGTAAATAATCAACCAATATTAAATGAAACTTACAACTCATTTCCAAAACGTTTCAACTGGACAATAGATGAAGTTTACAAAAGTTCAAATATATCATTAAGCATAACTGCATATGATTATTTCGGAAACGAAGCAAATAGTTCAAAGATAATAGTAGAAATAACTGGTAACGTTACAGAAGATCCAGCACCATTACCGGGCCCAGATCCAAAGGGGCCATCTGGCCCATCTTCCCCAAGTGGACCAAGTTCACCACCTGGAGAGGATGAAGATGAAGAATATGAAGAAATTTTCTTGGAAGAAGAAATAGAAATACAATTATTTCCAGATGAAAATATTTTTGAATCAATAAGATTATCAATTCCTACAGAAGATTATTTCAAATTAACAACAGAAATAGATGAAGAGATTTCAGAATTAATTAAAGTAGAAGAACAACCAGTAATAAATAGAAACAGAAACATATTAATTGATATTTCAATACCAAATAATTATACACCTGGAATTTACACCGGAGAGGTAAGGTTTAATATTGAAAAAATAGAACTTTCTGCAAATAACCCATCTAAAATAACTGGAGAAGTAATTTTGGCGAATTTATTAAAGTACATAACAGGATACGCAGTTCTCCAAGGAGAAGAAACAAATACTGGTTTCAACTATATACTAGAAATAGCTCTAGAAGTTAAGAATCCAACAAACAAACCCGTAAATCTAAAATTAACTCCAAAAAAATCAAAGATAAATACAGATGAAGGTATAGAGTTAGATATAGAACTAAATAACAATCTACCTGAAGAAAAAGATATAGATCTTAGCATAAGTTTACTGGACTCCGCATTAGAAACTGTTAAAGGTCAATCAGACTATACACTAGAAGTTGAAGAAGAATACACAGATACTAAAGATCTAGACCTATATGAAACATTAGAACCTGGAAAATATGTAATAAAAGGAGTGGCAAAACATTCAAGCGCAGAAGAAGGAAGTGGAGTAATTTCTATGTCAAAACTTAGCGTAAATAAACCATTCTTAAACTATACACTATTTGAAATAAAAATGAAATACTACTTGGCAATCTATACATTAATGGTATTAGCATACGCAGCATATTTAGTATACGATCAGACAAAAAGAGTTAAATCAAAATCTCAAAATAAAACTAAATCAAAGGCAAAACACCAACATCAGAAATCTCGCCAACGGAAGAAACATCCAAAATAATTAAATTCTCACCAAGGTTTATATTTTCATTAAATTCTTCAGAACCATCACTACCATAAATACTAATCAAAACTGGAACATTTCCAAAATCATTTTCTATTGATAAGCTCATAATACCTTCATCAACAGTGTAATCATAATTAACATTTATAAGTGGACTAAATCTAGAATCATTTTCAGGAGTATATGAAAAAACAATAATAGAGATAATAAAAAAACCAATTAACAAAACAAAGAGAACAATCAAAGGTCCTTGCCTATTAAGTGAGAATCCCATGCTAAGTTAAGAGAAAAACCTTTTTATAAAGATTTGCAAATATTTATAAAACAAACAGAATAATCCTACATATGCAAGATCAAATCTTAGACATGCTTCTAAAAAAAGATGAACTAACATGGCAGGATATTTTATACGATTTAGTTAAATCTGAAAGAATGAGTCCTTGGGATGTAGACGTTTCATTGTTATCAAAAAGATACTTGGAAATTGTAAGGGCGATTAAAGAAACAAATTTCTTCGTATCAGGAAAAGTAATACTCGCATCAGCAATACTTCTAAAAATAAAATCAAATAGATTATTAACAGAAAACATAGCAAAATTTGATAACAGATTATTTGATCAAAATGAAGAAGAAGAGTACATAGAAGGTTTAGAAGAAGAACAAACACAATTACAACCAAGACTAACAATAAAGACACCAATTACAAGAAAGAGAAAGGTTTCGATACAAGACTTGGTTTTTGCACTTGAAAAAGCGTTAGAAGTTGATACAAGAAGAAAAACAAGAAGGGAAAACTACGAAACAATAACAGAAAATTTAGAAATTCCACAAAAGAAGATAGACTTGGGTGAAAAAGTAAAAGAAATATATGGAAAAGTAGTAAACTTTTTTAATACGAAGAAAGGAGATTTAACATTCACACAATTGATACCTTCAGATTCAAAAGAAGATAAAGTATTCACATTTGTTCCACTATTACATTTAGAAAACCAAAATAAAATAATTATGAGTCAACAAAAATCATTTGGACAGATTAATATTAATCTAAAACAAAAGGAGGTAAAATAATGAAAGAGATAAAGAAAATACAAATATTGCCTATTGCCAAAATACTAGGTATAATGGGACTAATTGTAGGGGTACTAATTGATTTAGTATTAATAATAGCAGGGCTGATTCAAGGAACAAGCATATCAGAATTATTTGCAAGTCCAGTGCTAATGATTACACCAATACTTAGTTATGGAATAATTTGGTTCTTGGCAGGATTGCTTTTCGGCTGGGTCTATAACTGGCTAGCAAAAAAAATGGGAGGCATAAAGTTAGAACTAAACTAACTTTTTTATTATTTTTTCTAAATTTATTATTTCTTCTTTTCCAGAAGTCATATCTTTAAGTTTAAATTTATTCAATTTTAATTCCTTTGGACCAACAAATAAAACAAAAGGTATTCCCAACTTGTTAGCATAATCTAAATTCTTAGAAATTCCCCTCCCAATCAAATCTAAATCAGTTCTTATACCACCACCCCTCAAATCATCAACAATATCAGAACAATCAACACCTGCAATAGGAATAACAAATAATTCAACAATAGTTTTTTTCCTATCTTGATTCATAATCTTAAGAGCCTCACCAATAACATCTAATCCAAAACTAATCCCTGTCATAGGAACTTTTCTACCAACATAAGATTCCATCATTTCATCATATCTTCCGCCAGCACAAATAGAGGATTTTATTTTGCTATTCTTCAAAAAACATTCAAATATCGGTCCAGTATAATATCCTAAACCCCTTGCCAAAGAAAGATTAAACAAAACTCTTTTCCTCTTACTCGCAGGAATATAAGAAAGAATTTTTTCAATTTCTTCCAATCCTTCAATACCAATTTTAGATTTTATTTTCCCCTTCATGAATTTTATTTTTTCTTTATTATTCCCATTAAAACCAAAAAATTTCATTAATTTCTTAATCTGAACAACTGGGATCTTTTTTTCTTTCAGTTCTTTCTCAACTTCAGATTTCCCAATCTTACTTAGCTTATCAACAGAAATTATTACAGAATCAGAAATACTTTGTTTTATACCAGCATCTTCAATTATCCCCCTAAGCAACTTTCTATTATTTAATTCTACATAAGCATCCAATCCTAATTTATTGAATGCATCAATAGCTAAACAAATCAACTCAGAATCGGCCCTAACATTTTCAACACCAGCAACATCAACATCACATTGCCAAAATTCCCTATATCTTCCAAGTTTTATAGGACCATCTCTAAAAACCTCACCAATCTGATATCTCTTGAAAGGCATTTTAATACCAGAATTCATACCTATAAATCTGGCAAAAGGAACAGTAAGATCAAATCTCAAACCCAACTTTCTTTTACCTTGATCAGTCAATTTGAAAATTTCTTTCATAACATCAGATTCTTTGCCAGCACCAAACTTAGCACTTAAAATATCATACCTTTCAACTATTGGGGTTTCCAAGGGAGAATACCCATACAACTCAAAAATTTCAACTAAAGATTTTACTACACCTTTTCTAAGAATCTTCTCTTCAGGACCAAAATCTCTCATTCCTTTAGCAATCTGAAGTTTCATGTTCTTACCTCTGAATTTTGTTTTTTATAAAAGTTTAGGACAGAAGGCGGGAGTCGAACCCGCCCCTCAAGCGCCACAGGCTTACGTGCTACCGATACACCACAACTGCCATAAGAAATAGAGCTTTCGCTCAAAGGAAAAACATAAGAGTAAGGACTATTAAAACTAGAATTACAGACAATGAATACAACCAGCATTCATCATGCCTTTAGCCTCATTTAAATTTACCATTTTAACTAAAAATAAAGATATTACTCCCTTTTTAAAATTAACTAAAAAATAAAAAAAGAAAAAACAAGGATTATTTCCTTGCAATGTCAAAAACAGACTTTAATGCTACAACAATAGTAGATGTTGCAAATAGAGTTACTAAGTTGTCAAATACACTAGATAAGTAAACAACAGACTCTAAAGCATTACCTGCAAAGTTACCTACAATAACTAAAACCGCTCCTGCAAGTAAGAAGTTATGTGTTTCAGTAGAAGTTATATTCAATAATCCAACGACTATACCTAAGACAACTAAGACCCAAGCATATTGAGGATAACTAACAAAGCTAAACAACAAAGCTAATACAACTCCCAACAAGAAAGCCCAACTTCCCAATGTTCCGGCGCCCCTCTTTTTCTTAACCATTTTCACCTCCATTAACGATAATAAGCATGACTAAATCTAAAATTTTCCATATATAAAAGTTTCTTTACAATGAAGAGTAGTGAAAAGGACAATAGGCGGGAGTCGAACCCGCCCCTCAAGCGCCACAGGCTTACGTGCTACCGATACACCACTACTGTCATAACAAAATAAAAGAAAATATATAATTTATAAATTTAACCTTTCAACCCAACTCTTCTCAAAAAAGAACTAAACTTACCTTCAACACTTTCATCAAACTCAACACCAATTAAAGAAGCAGCCAATTTTTTATAACCAATTGAAGATTTACTTTTAGGATTTGTATAAATAACAGGATCTTTCTTAATTAAACTTTCACGAATTGCTTTGTCATAGGGAATAACAGCCAAAACGGGTCTTTCAATCATTTTTTCAACATCACCCATACTCAAATCATAGTCACCACCGGTTTTAGTTAAAACAATTCCTCTAACAGTTTTTCCCATTTCCTCTGCCAACTTAGAAATTTTCAAAGCATCAGTAACAGCAGGCATTTCTGGATTTGTAACAACAATTACTTCATCAACAGCTTTTACAACAGCCATTGCTTCGGAGCCCAAACCAGGAGCACCATCAATTAAAACAACATCGGTCAAACCATCTAAACTGGGTAAGATTTTAGAAAGTTTACTGGGAGCAACATCTTTCAAATCAAGCAAAGACAAACTTGCAGGAATAACTTTCAATCCTGAACCATGTTTGTACATACTTTCAACAATACTATGTTTTCCTTTCAAAGCATCATGTAATGAAATCGGAACAACAGGAACACCCAAATGCAATCCGAGATTAGGAGTACTCAGGTTTCCATCTATAACAGTAACATCACGACCAAAAAAATTAAGAGCAGCACCCAAATTAACTGTTGTTGTAGTCTTAGCAACACCACCCTTTCCAGATAAAATACCTACGAATCTTGTCATTCTAACCATTCCTCCATTAAATTAACGAATTCAACAGATTTCTCATAATGAAACATCAATTTAGGAATGTCAATCTCAAATTTCCCACCACTAAGTTTAGCAATCAAAGTTACACCCTTTCTATATTCTTCCCTTCTTTCAAAACTAGCTCTATCAATTTCTTTCAACAAAAGGTAGTTATCAATATATTCTTTAATACCTCTCTTATATTTGCCCATAGCTTCTGCCCGATCAATAACCAAGGGGGGAATACTTGAGATCTTACCATCATCTTTCATTTTTTCCATAACTAATAGGAACATTAATTCATACGCGACAACCATCCTGCTTATAGCATTTTTAACTATGTCACAAGTTCTCGTATACTTCAAACTTACATATAATAAGTGATTAGCACGTTTTAATTCATCTCTGATTTCATCAATAGAGGTCATTTATTATTTACCAGCCTGTCCTTCTCCAATATATAGTTTAATTTTACTATAAAAGATTTTGCCTTTACAAAACCGCTCTTAACGTAGTCTAAAGTAAGTTCTTTGGTCTTATAATCATTGTAGCAGATGATAAATTTATCTTTTCTGGAGAATTCAATTGGACTTTCGTTATGTTTTTTGATAATATCATCGATTTCTTCCAAAAAATCAAAATCAGACTGCAAAAAGCCATATCTTATACTAGAAATTTTAGAAAATAGTCTTAATTTTTCCCTATAAGTATCAGGATCTGACCTAACTCTCTTATAAATTTGGTCGTATCTAATAAAAGCATCTATAGCAAATTTTACAGATTTATCTAAACTATTAAGAATTGAGATTAATAATTTGTTATCTTTAGCTAAAGGATAGGTAACATGCAGCAAATGATCTGCCAATCTTAGCGATTTATTTGCTTCAAAAGCCAAGGATTTTAATTTTTCCATAAAAGAGGTAGTTGATAGAAATTTATAATCTATTCTTTTTTCAATTTCATGATTGCTTCAGCCAAATCACCTGAACATTCTTCCAAAGCTTTCCTACTTTCATCTTCAGAAACATCGGCTTGCAAAGCAACAGTTTTCACATCTTCCTCAGAAATAGAACTTTCTTCCTCAATATCACCTGTAATTTGCAAAGATTTTTGGCCCATCATGTCAATTTTTACAACTTGTGGATTTCTTACAATTAAATTTTTATCAGCTGTCTTAATTATAACTTCAGTGGCATCAATTTCTTCCTGCTTCATGCCCATCTTTTTCATGGCCTGTTGCATTGCTTTTGGATTCATACCTGGAAACATTTTATACACCAAATATCCCATTGCCATAAGTATGCAATAAAAACATAATAACTATAACTAACACTATAAAGAATATAACAGTACCAGGACCAAACTCAATCCTACTTTTATACTCATCAAAGTACCTTACCAATCCGCCCATACCTGAAGGCATCTGCATTTTTTCTTGTGCCATTTTATTAAAAACTTAGACTGAACACTGTTTAAAAAACTTACTAAAATAAGGGCTTTGTGCATAAAGTAGCTTCCGTGTAAAAAGTCAATTATTAGTTTTATAAGTATAAACTTTAAACTTTACGCGATTGATTGCCTCACTGGAGATATTTCCTTCAGTTTTTCCACCTATTCCCAATACTTCTGCACCAATTTTTCCACTTGCTCCTCTTTTAGAAACTACTGCTAAATCAAATTCTATATACCCGTCAGTTGTGGAATCTTTCAAATAACACCTGAATTGTTCATCATCACAATCTGCTACGCCTTGGTTAACCTCTTTTAAAACCGTCTTAATAAATTCTTTAACTTCCATTTTAATTCTTCTTAACTCTTTGTAAATTAAAAGGTGTAGGCAAGTGTAAGCCACTTTCTGTTAGGTTCTCGTAATCGAACGAACCCCCTGACATTCGTCTAAGCGTCTTCAAGACTTGCACTAAGTCGGGACTCGTCGTCTCATCGTTTCCTTACATCTACTCAGCTGGTTAACTCATTCCCGTCACCAGGAACTTCGCAACATCATAGTTTAAAGCAATGTAAGGCCGTGCCGTGTCTGAACGGTTGCCTCGGATTTCTCCGACTTAAAATTAAGCGACCGATAATAGTGTGTGGACTTTCCTCCCATTGACAGGTTAGTCAGGCACTTACCTACAAAAATAAAACAAAAATTCGGTTTATAAAACTACCTATAACCCTTCAGAAATAGCTTTAAGGTCTTGAGCTCTAATTTCAAACATCTTTTCCCTAGTACTTTTTCCAAAATGTTTAATACTTTTTTTAGTCACAACAACAACATCCGGAGTAACACATTCAGTATGTGTATCTTCTTCGCCAGATTCAATAACTAATCCATTAGCCAATAAAAATACTTCATCCAATTTTAACTTAGCACCATCCAAATCATGAGATTCATATGCTTTCCTTAAATTTCTACCCACTATCTCGTCGTTATTGCCAGCAGAAGAATACTCTGAATGACAAACTCTACCAGTTGGAGATACATAATATAAATTAGGAACTCCACCATAGTTAGTAGCAAAAATAAATTCAGCTTGTTTTTCCTCACAAAAATAATTTGCTTCATTAGCCAATTGACAAGCAAGATTCATATCTCTTATCTCATTAAACAAACCAGAGGTTAGTCTCTTCTGTACATCAATCCCGCCTTCAACACGGAGGTCTAATTGTAACCTGTTCCAAAGACAAGACATTGACTCCAAACTAACACTGCCTGCAAGAGTAAAAGCAAAATTTTTATGACTATATACTTTTCTAAAATCAGTTTTCCAATTTGTCTCAAGGGATCCACCAACAACAAATGATCCGTGGCGATTTAATTTACAATCAGAAGCCAAAACAATCCCTGGATCTCCATAAGTCGAACTCAAACCAACAATAGTAGTCATTGTAAAAAAGCGAACCAACTATCTCTTATAAAACTTATTAAAAGACTATTTACCCAAGTTCAAACGTAACAAATCTACTATTTCTTTCAAACACATCGTTCCTATCAGTAGAACCATAAAGATAACCTGGAAATTCAGAAATAAGAAGTGTTCTAAGTCTTCTATTTAATACAAATTCAGAACCATAAACTCTATTATGCACAACTTCACCATCACTATCAACAACAGAGTATTCAAAAAAACCATTATTATGATCGACCAAAAGATTAGCTAAAACAATAGAATCATCAGAGCTAGCGCTAACAACTTCTACTCCTGGAAAAGAACTATAGTTCCAACCAAGTCCTTTACATATTTCTTTTAGGTCTAACATTTTTAAAATAAAAAAAGTTTTCCAAAAAGAAAACATAAACAAGCATACATTTCTTACTATTGTCAAGCGTTTAGTAAGCGCGCGCTGAATACCTCGTTGCCTTGGTACTTACACGCCGCTCCTATCAAACTCGTCTTCTGCGAGAGCTTGTAGTGTCTCTTTTTGAGGTGCGCTTCGAGCTTAGATGCTTTCAGCTCTTATCGTTTAAAGCGTAGCTGCTCGGCCTGCCTTGCCAGACAACCGATACACCAGAGGCTTCGAACCCTCGTTCCTCTCGTACTGGAAGATCCTTCCTCTCAGACACTGAACACCTCCACCAGATATTGAACAAACTGTCTCACGACGTTCTGAACCCAGCTCACGAAACTCTTTAATGGGTGAACACCCCCACCCTTGGGCGCTTCTGCACGCCCAGGTTGAGTTGAGCCGACATCGTCGTAGCAAACAGCGCCGTCAATTCGAGCTATTAGGCGCTACCACTCAGTTATCCCCGAGATAGCTTTTCTGTCATCCCTAGCTCCCATCAAGGAAATCTAGGGGTTCGCTAGACCAAACTTTCGTTGCTGCCTTCCTTATTATTCGGAACACAGTCAGGCTGGCTTTTGCTCTTGCACTCTACTCCAGATTTCTGACCTGGATGAGCCAACCATTGGGCCCTGCTGATATCTTTTCAGCTGGGTGCCGCCCCAGCCAAACTACCCATTTTATGATGTCTTTTACTTGCGTAAAGTAAGCAATGTAAATTTTGAAGGGTGGTGTCTCATCGATGTTTACGCTCAAGCTGACGCCTAAGTTTCAAATAACTCCCACCTACGCTGCACAACAAAACTAACATCGCAACAAAAAACTGTAGTAAAGTTCTACGGGGTCTTTACTTCCCGCTGGAGGTCACTGGCCTTTGCACCAGTATAGTGTGTTCAGGGGATTCCTGTTAGGGACAGTAGAGATCTCGTTACGCCTTTCATGCAAGTCGTCAATAAAACGACAAGGCATTTCGCTACCTTAAGAGAATTATAGTTATTCCCGCCGTTTACCAGCTCTTAGCTTCCTTGGAAAGAAGTTTCAAGTACCAGCACTGGGCAGACGTCACTCACTATACAAATCTTCACAGACTAGCAGTGAGTTATGTTTTTGTTAAACAGTCGGACCTCTCTTGTCACTGCGCCCTGTAATCGCATTCATAAGAATACAATCGCAGGGATTCCTTATACCAAAGATACGGAACTAATTTGCCGAATTCCCTTAACAGGATTACTCCCTCATACCTTAAGTTTCTCACCTAGGGGCACCGGTGCCGGTTCTGGGTATGATTATTTAGAATTCATCTTTGTTTTCTTTTCACTGAATCCAGGCATCAACCAAATGGATCATACAACCCACTATTCCTAAGTTTAATCTGGTTCTCATCATTACGATACTCCCCAGACTTATCTTAGTTAACACTCTTGGCTAAAAGTGTTGGTCTAGCCCGAACTGTCAAAAACAAAGCTTTCGTTGCCGGGTATCTAAATAGTAACGGAATATTAACCGTTTTCCCTTTCCCTTCAACCATTACGTTTTTGGTTAGGATCAACTTACTCTTGGCTGATCTACATTGCCAAGAAACCCTTGCCCTTACGGTATTGCAGATTCTCACTGCAAACTGATCTTACTACCACCAGGATTCTTATTTCCACTCGATCCACTCCTCCTCTCGGAGAAACTTCTACTCAAGCGGAACACCTGCCTACCACAATCATTTCTGATGTCCATAGTATCGGTGACTAACTTAGCCCCGTCCATTTTCAGGGCACGGCACCTAGAATGGTGAGCTATAACGCTTTCTTTAAAGGATAGCTGCTTCTAAGCTTACCTCCCATCTGTATTTGGTGACGTACACCCTTCACCCTTTAACACTCAGTTAGTACTTTGGGACCTTAACTATGGTCTGGGTTGTTCCCCTCTCCTGACAGACGCTTACCGCCTGCCGGCGTATCCCGACATCTAAGGTACATAAATATTCTGAGTTGGACAAGAAACCGAGGGATTTCTCCCCCATAATTCCAAATCCGTAGCTCTACAATCTATGCCACCTCCGCCAAGACTGGACTGCGGCCCACTTCGGCAGGAACCAGCTATTACCGGACTCGATTGGCTTTTCACCCCTTACCGCAAGTCATAAGAACGCTTGCGCACAGAAACTCTTCAGGCCTCCACGAAGTTTTACCTCCGCTTCACCTTGCTCACGGTAAGATCGTCCGGTTTCGGGTAGTACCCAAGTGACTCGAGGCACTTTCATACCTTTGCCCTCGTTGCCTGCGACAAATTGCTTTCGCTATGGATACAGACATTATCTTTATCCTCGCCACTCAAGCACACTCCCTGGTCCGTTATTCGAAACGTACGATGCAACTCCGAAGAGCAGCATCATACTGTAACCATTAGGTTTCAGGTCTTTTAACTCCCTGTTACGGGTACTTTTCAACTTTCCCTCACGGTACTAGTACACTATCGGTCTAGGATAATATTTAGGGTTGGAAGTTGATGCCTCCCACATTCAGACGCAATATCCAATGCGCCCTACTCTGGATACTACCAATTCCACTGATTTACCTCTACGGGGCTATCACCCTCTATGGCCTATCTTTCCAGATAAGTTTGAGTTCATCAGTTAGGAACGAAAGGCAGTCCAAACACCACATCTCCCTTATCTTTCAATAAGGGATTCAGTTTGCCCTGTACGGTTTTCGCTCGCTGTTACTAACCGCATCTCTAAATTGATTTCTTTTCCTGCGGGTACTAAGACGCTTCAATCCCCCGCGTTAGCTACCATTACTGGTTGATTCAAAGAATCAAGAAGTCTCATTCGGTGATCTTGGGCTCAACGGCTGCATGCACCTTACCCAAGCTTATCGCAGCTTGCCACGACCTTCTTCGCTATCCTAGCCAAGTCATCCACCTAATGGCATAAAAAGTAAGAAACTTTGTATGCTTGCTTATGCACGACCATACATGAAGTATAATCCTTCGCACAGAAAATCACTTTTCTGTGTTGCACAATTCCTTTTGGAAAATGGACCCACCGGGATTCGAACCCGGGACCCCCGCCTTGCAAAGGCGATATTCTAACCACTGAACTACAGGCCCGTAGATATGAACAAATATACAATTAGTAGAGCAAAAATAAAAAATATAGGAGGTGATCCATCCGCAGGTTCCCCTACGGGTACCTTGTGACGACTTAACCCACCTCACTGAACTCTGGTTCGAACTATTCAAAAAAATAGTCCTCACCAAAACCCTGCTCGGTTGGCTTGACGGGCAGTGTGTGCAAGGCTCGGTGACGTGTTCACCGGATCGTGTTGAAATCCGATTACTAGGAATTCCATCGTCATGAGAACGAGTTACAGTCCTCAATCCGAACTAAGATAGGGTTTAGAGGCTTAACTTCTCCTTTCGGAGTTGTATCCCATTGTCCCTACCATTGTTGCGCGCGTGTAGCCCAGCAGATTCGGGGCATACAGACCTATCGTTGCCTACACCTTCCTCCCCCTTTCGGAGGCAGTCCTCACATTGTGCTCATTCCTTCCATAGAAGATGCTAGCAAATGTGAGCATAGGTCTCGTTCGTTTTACGACTTAACGTAACACCTTACGGCACGAACTGACGACGGCCATGCACCACCTCTCGGCTTGTCAGGTAAAACCTTCAATCTGACCTTCATACTGCCGTCGCTGCTGGTGAGATTCTCTGCGTATAGTTAGATTAAACCGCACGCCGCACTCCTTGTAGCGAGCCCCCGCCAATTCCTTTAAGTTTCGGTCTTGCGACTATACTTCCCAGGCGGCGAGCTTAACACCTTCGTTTAGACGCTGCACTTCCTCGAAGAAAGTGCAACACCCAGCTCGCAGCGTTTACAGCTAGGACTACTCGGGTATCTAATCCGTTTTGCTCCCCTAGCCTTCGTTCCTGACCGTCGGATCCGTTCTGGTTAGAAGCCTTCGCCATTGGTGGTCCTCCAAGGATTATAGCATTTTACCGCTCCCCTTGGAATACCTCTAACCCCTCCCGGTCCCAAGTTAGACAGTATTTCTTGCACGTTGTTTGGTTAGGCCAAACAATTTCACAAGAAACTTATCAAACCGGCTACGAACGCTTTAGGCCCAATAAACATGGTTACCACTTGTGGCGCTGGTGTTACCGCGGCGGCTGGCACCAGTCTTTCCCACCACTTATTCGCCAAGCTATTTACACTTGGCAAAAGCCTTACCATAAGTAAAGCACTTGGGATACCCTTATCACGCTTTCGCGCATTGTAAAGTTTCCGTGACTGCTGCACCCCTTAGGGCTAGGACCAGTATCTCAGTGTCCTTCTTGGGGCAAAGACTCTCATCTCCCCTACTGATTGTCGGTTTGGTGAGCCGTTACCTCACCAACAGCCTAATCAGCCGCCGACTCACCCTTGAGCCGTAATGTTTCATGGAAAGAGCATTCCAGCACCAATCCACTATTCAGTTTTAGCCTCAGTTTCCCGAGGTTATCCTGAACTCAAGGTCAGATTATCGACGTGTTACTAAGCCTTATGCCGGTGTTCCGAAGAACCCCTGGACTTGCATGTCTAATTCGTATCCCAATAGCAGTAACCTCCCGCAGGATCAACGGGAACTAAAATTGTCGCAAACTAATTGGTTTTTTAATAGGACTCTACTAAAAATTGCTTTGTTCATACCTACATCATACAAGATAATTATATCAAGTACTCATGATTTACATACTTCAGAAGAAGATTCTTCATCATTGCATGTGGAAAAATAGGTGAAGTACTCGCTTTATAAACATTGCTATCTATTCTTTCGTTTTCGCTTCTCTTTATTCATCTTTTTACGTTGCCACTTCCAACGCATTTGTCTTTTTTTCTTCCAACGTCTTGAACTTCTTTTCACTTTTGATTCACCTATGTGTAATGTGTAAAAAAGTGCAAAGCGTGTGTATTTAAAGATTGCGTTTAAGAAAAAGAAAATTACAACTCATGTTTAGGTTGTAAATCACCTAATTCAACTTTAACTTCAAAGAACTCATCCAAACTTCTACATTTTCTTCTTGCAAGTATTTCTTCTCTAAGAATTATAATTCCATTTTCACAGCTTAATGGATAGTCTGGTTTGTGAATTCCATCAGAGTAAACCCAATTTTTAATATCTGAATTTCCTGGCCATTCTTCAGTTTTTCCAAACCCAAACAGATCAACAGCCCCCCTATTTTTGTCATCCCAAACTATTCCGATAAAGAACATATAATCTTCATGATTTAGTTTGTGCTCTCCAAATAATCTCAAAACCGTTTCACGGGAGTAATCTAATGCATTAGTTGCACTCGCATGCAAATCATTACCTGTAGTGGGAAAAGCTTCAGTTAAACCATCTTCAACCGCATAAGCTCTAAGTCCCAAATTAAATGGCAAATGTACTGTTTGTCTAGCATAAATTTCCATAAAAAATGAACATAAATTCAGTTTTTAAATGTAACTATTTAGAAAATAAGTATGCTCCCGCCGGGATTTGAACCCGGGTTCCTGCCTCGAAAGGGCAGTGTCCTGGACCGGACTAGACTACAGGAGCACAAGAGTTTAGGAAGATGAGTCATTTATAAAATTAACTAACAATAGAAAATGAGCCCACCCGGATTTGAACCGGGGACCGCTGGTGTTCCTAGAGTCTTTTTGGTTTTTTAATTGTCCCAAAAAGTGTCATATAAGACCAGTGCTCTAACCAGACTAAGCTATGGGCTCTTAAGGAAAACTGACCAAAAATTATTATTTAAACCTTTCTCTTTAACTTAATTTAATCTTTCTTTGCAAAAACAATACACTCAACCAAATTATACCGAAAGCAGAATCTAACATTAGTAATCCTGCTCTTGAAATACCAGCACTCCCAACAGAATTACTAATAAAATTAATAGAAATAAAATCAAGCAATGGCCAAAATAAAGTAACACCCATCGGCCAAAACATATCAACAACTATGTGACTAAATATCCCCAAAGCAAAGAACCAAGAATACTTTTCTAGTTTCATAAACTTCAATACAATATAACAAACCATAAATGCAACAACGAGAAAAAATATAGAATGAGTTAATGTTCTATGTACACCAGTACCAAAAACAAAATCAAACAAATAATCAATATCTGGTAAAAGAGAACCAAACAACAAAAGCCCCCAAGATAAATCAGATAATTTTCTTCCACGAATATTTCCAATAAATAGTCCAATCAACCATCCAATAAATAAATGTCCAAAAGCAAACATAAAAAGAGGAAACTAAAACCAATTAAAAGGATTATGAAACTTCTTCTAAATTATTTCCATTTCTATTTTCTATTATTCTCAATACATCATACTGATAATCTGTGTATAACATAGAACGGAATTCTCTAGCTTTCTTTTTGGGAGATTCTAATTCATGAGGTACATTATTTTCGTACTCACTATACCAGTCACAATATCCTGCAACGATCCCAAATAGAGAAGAGATTGTATAAAATCCAAGAGAAAGATTCACAGACCCATCAGCCAAATCAGGAATAAAAGCAAACAACAACCCACCCAAACCAAGACCGGCAATAGCCCCTGCATGTTTAAGACCTCTAGAAAAAAGATATTTACAAGTTCCAGGTCTAGATTCCTTAGCTAAACCAACTTCCTCTGTAAATGAAATAAGATTCTCTTCAAGAACACCCCTACCAGCAAGAGAATTACACATATAACCTAAATTAAAACCATTTCTAGAATACCTTGCTTCTGGTTTAAAACTCATACAAAATCAAGAAAGTCAAGAATATTATAAAATTATCTAAATTATCCTTCCAATCATCATGCCTGTTAATCTAGAAAGACCGCTATCCTCTTTTTGAACACCAAGAACTTTATCTATTTCAATAACACCACCATCTCCAATATAAATATTAAAAATAGCATAACTTTCAGAACTCATCTTTTCAGAAGAAACTTTAAAATGATACCACTTATATTCATCAGTTAGTTCACCTGAAGCAATCTTAGTATTTCCAGGACCCCAAATTTCAAAGTGTGGGCTACCTTCACCTTTTTTCATATAAAGAGATAATAAATTCAACTTATTTTTCCATTCAACAAACAAATAAGAATCATCACTATGTGCAGGTATTCTAGTTTCTTTTAATTCTAAAGAAATTCCATCCTTTTCAGATAATAGACTAATAACATCTTCTTTAAATCTTTTATCTTCAGTAGAGAGAAGCACAGCAACCATTGGTTCTTCTGCCTCATTTAGAGATTCAATTTCAATTTCACCAGCAATTGCATTTCCAGTGACAGTTTCAAAATGGTAATCCTTCAAAGCTTGAGCAGCTCCAAAAATTACAATAAGGAAAACCATTCCAACAACAATAAAATTAGTCCTATACTTCATATTATCTACGTTTATTTCAGTTATATAAATAACTTTCTAATCAATTAGCCAAAGAATTTGTTAAAGAAATATGGCAAACTTTCATAACTACCAACCCGATAAGCATAAATTTCATCTTGAGTAGAAGGACTTGCTATACGATCCCTTAGAAATTCATAATCTACATTGTTTCCAACAGCAATAGTAATTATTTTTACTCCAGAATTTTTCAAATAATTTGCAGCATAACAAGCACAATTCATATCGATATCATTCAAATCATTACAATTGCATAGATCGTCATCTTGGGTATTGCAATCTGGATCATTAGACATAACAACAACAGCATAATCTGGATGAATAGCATCATCCCTATCACCATAACTCTGCCAACTACACTCGCTACCGCCGTTAGAAAATAAACAATAATCTGTAGACATTGCTCCACCTAAATTTGTATGGAAATCTGTGGAAGAATCACCAAAGCCCATAGTGGATACATAATTTTGAAGAAATTCCGAATCGTATCCAAGATTACCTGTCAAAATATTAGCATATCTGTTAAATCCAACCAACCCCATCCAAGTACCTTCCGAACTCAATCCCAGATGATTAATAAAAGAAGCAGCAGCAGTTCTTATGTCTGCTGCATAAGCCTCAACACCATCACCATTTTCAAAAGTAAAACTTACATCACCATTTGTAAGATCAATAAAACCATATTCGCAACAACAATTCTCCCCGCCACAACCATGACTATCATCATCACAAGGAAATTCGGCACCTGGATCATAATTCAAAGCATTAACATCAGTACAACCATAGACATCTCCAAGAACACCACTTCCACTAAGAGAAACAATGACTATTACATCATCAGGATCATTACTCTCCATTTTTAGATTGTCTACAAAATACCCAACTTCTTCGGGAGAGAAGGTCACAGATACATCTTCATATTGACCTGATGAAATAGTATAACCACTATTGCCATTATAAACAAAATATTCAAAACCAGAGTCAAGTCCAATTTGGTCAATTATCAAATCATTAACACCATAATTTGAAATACGCACAATACCATCTTTATGTGTTCCAACTTGAATAGGACCAAATGGTAAGTTTGTAGGATTGACATTAATAAATAGGGCTATCATCACTAGCACCAGTTCCAGAAAGGGGAACAGAAACAGAACCTTCATTAGGATCATTACTGATTATGAAAAGAGTTCCAGAAAAATCATCAGAATCATCCGGAGTAAATGTTACAGTTATCTGATTAGAGTTACCAGGGGCAATATTTAAAAAACCAGAAAAATCAGAATCAAATACAACATCACCAGTTATAGAAACGTCAGTAATCTCCAAAGCAGAGTCACCGTCATTTCCAATAGTTAAATACAATTCTTTACTAATTTCCTGACCAACAGTTTTAAAGTCTAAATTAGTTGGCTCAACAAAAATATCAGGATAGTAATCTTCACCATTACCACCCGAACACCCAAAAATTAAATCAGCATTTATGCTAAGTGGATCAGGGGAACAAACTCCAAAACCTTCAGTGGTCAAAACATAGGTCAATTCTTCGACATCATTTTTTGAAAATTTTATAAGGTCTAAATAAAAATGGTTTAGAACATATGGCTCCAAAAAAAAGTCATCACCTTCAAAACTTTCAGATTCAGAAGAGCTAGAGACAATAATTCTTAAACTAGGAATATTAACAGATCCTCTATTTTTAAGTGAAACTTTTAATGTGTTGCTATCTACATAACAAATATCTGTTTCAATATTAATATCTCCAGAACAAAGAATAGCATTGTATGCGTCTTCTTCAATATATTCGGTTTGATCGCCAAAAAAATCCCCAGAAAAAGCCCAAACAATTATAGCAATTATAACTGCCAGACCAATCAATAATACAGTAGCAATTAATGGACTAATACCTCTCTTACCCATTGTAAAAAATTATATTTAGTCATTTATAAAATGTGCTCTTAATTGATTCCAAAAGTAAGATATTTAAACAGAAGGAGAAATTTAATTTAAAGATGAATTGTCTAGGCATAGAAGCAACAGCACACACTTTTGGAATTGGAATTGTAAACGAGAAAAAAATACTTTCTAATGTTAAAGATAGTTACACGACAGAAAAAGGGGGAATAATTCCCGTTGAAGCAGCAAACCATCACAAAAGAGTAAAGGAAAAAGTTCTACAAGATTCTTTAAACGAAGCAAAATTAAAAATAGAAAACATAGATTTAATTGCTTTTTCAAATGCTCCCGGAATGGCGCCATGTCTTAGAGAAGGAATGGATTTAGCAAAAGAATTTTCAAAAAAATACAAAATACCTATAATTCCAGTACACCATTCAGTTGCACACATAGAAGTTGGAAAATTATTAACAGGTGCAAAAGATCCTGCTTTACTTTATGCTTCAGGTGCCAATACACAAATCATCGCATTCGAAGGCGGAAAGTATAGAGTTTTTGGAGAAACTTTAGACCAAGGTATTGGAAACTTCATAGATTCATTTGCACGTTATGTAGGTTTAGGGTTTCCTGGAGGTCCAAAAATAAATGAACTAGCAAACAAATCAAAAAATTTAATCGAACTTCCTTATTCTGTAAAAGGAATGGATTTGGCCTTCTCAGGAATATTAACTAAACTAAAACAACTTTATGATTCTAAAAAATACAAACTAGAAGATTTATCATATTCATTACAAGAAACTGCATTTGCAATGTTACTAGAAGTTTCAGAAAGAGCAATGGCACACACTGATAAAAAAGAATTATTGCTTGGAGGAGGGGTAGCATGCAACACAAGATTAAAAGAAATGTCAGAAATTATGTGCAAAGAAAGAGGGGCAAAATGTTTCATACCACCAAATCAAGTTCTAGTTGATAACGGAGCAATGATTGCTGTTGCAGGTCTAAAATACTTTGACAAAAATAAAAAATATGAAATAGATATTAATCCTTATCAGAGAATTGATCAAGTAGAGTTTAATTAGTCTTTATCTTAACTATAAGTTTATCCCAAAGAGTAAAGTTAAAATACTATCAACAAATACACTTTCTTATGACTTATTTTATAATCATTAGGGGACCTCTTGGAATAGGAAAATCTACAATAGCTAGATATTTAGCCGAAACAATTGGTGGAGAATACTTTTCAATTGATGACCTCTTAAAAGAACATAATTTAGACAACATTGACAAAAACGAAGCATGTATTCCTGCCAGAAATTTCATAAAAGCAACAAAATTTATACTATCAAGGGCAAGAGAATGTTTAGAAAATAAGCAAATAGTAATATTTGATGGAAATTTTTATCACAAAGAACAGATAGAAGATTTAATAGAAAATCTATCCAAATACCAACACTTTATTTTTACATTAAGTGCACCTTTGGATATATGTATTGACAGAGACAAAAAAAGAAAAAATACATATGGTGAAGGGGCCGCAATTGCGGTTTATAATTTAGTATCAAAAGTTAAGTATGGAATCAATATTGAAACTAACAACAATAGTATTGAAGAAGTAACAAATATGATTTTATCATATCTTCCTAAGCACTAGTCTTAATCTCAACCACATCCAAATTATTCAGAATATGTTCACGACCAATTACTTTCTTAGTTCTAACATCAATCGCTTTAATGAAACCTTTTCCAATATCTGTATGCAACCTAAAAGCAAAATCAATTGCAGTTGTACCTTTTTTCATAATGAACGCATCTGGGATAACATTTCCTTTTGAATCTTCCAATTTAGAAACACCCCCAGGATGAACAACTATTCTATCCAAAATATCAAACACAACAGTATTCAAAACTTTCTGCAAACCACTTCCAGAATTCTTTCTCAAAACATTGTCTCTAATAAACTCTAAAGCATAAGTTTGTTTATCACTCAAACCTTCTTTGAAATTAAAATTATTTTCACCAGAGATATAATCAATCAAACCTTTCTTAGCGGCTTCCTTCAAGGCCAATTCAGAATCGGAACTACATCCAATAATAGAATAGTTTGGAAACTCTTTCTTTAACAACTCCAAATTCTTTTCAGAACCTTCAACATCAATTTTATTTGCAGCAATTATTATTGGTTTACTTAACTCTCTTAATTTTGTAGACAATTCACCCAACACAGAATCATCCCAATTGGTAACATCTTTATCAAAACCTTTTATAGAATCTTTAACCATATCTTCAGTAACACTCAAACCAGATAGTTGTTTGGCAATGGCTTTGTGAATTTCTTTTCCACTAGCCAAAGACCTTGCAAATTTCTCCCAACCTTTTTTTATTATTCTCAAATACCACATATCTAATTCAAATTCTAAAAACCTAATATCTTCAGAAGGGTTATAACTCAAAGCTTCAACAGATTCACCTTTCTCATTAGTACTTCCAGAAATATCAATAACATGTATTAAAGCATCTGCTTGATTTAAATCATCCAAAAATTGATTTCCCATTCCCTTTCCTTCATGTGCACCAGGAACTAAACCAGCAACATCCAAAAGTTCAACAGGAACAAATCTATTATCTCCAAGAACAAAACCTTCTCTTGGATTAGAAACTTTACCAAACTCTTTAGCAACGTCCTTTATTTTTACATAACCCATGCCGTGATTTGGTTTTATAGTTACAAAAGGATAATTACCTATTTCAATATCCGAAAGAGTCATCGCTTTAAAAAAAGTCGACTTTCCACAGTTTGGTTTTCCAACAATACCGATTAACATAGATTAAGACCTTCAAACACAATTAAAAAGCTTTCTTTAATTCTTCAATCATTTCTTTATGCTTATTAATTATCCAATCAAGTCGCTTTTGTCTAAACCAAATTGTTCTAGAAACAGCTAATAAATGCAACAAAGAATATCCTCTAATTAATTTCAACTCTTTTTTAGTAAATTTCTTTCCATAACCTTTCAAAAACTCTTTAAACTGACCCTGATGATTAAAATTAAATCTTAACCAGTAATTAGATTGTCCAATATCTGCCAGACTATGACCTTTTATTGCATTATCAAAATCAAATATTCCAGTGATTTCCCCTTTAGAGTTTACGTTTAGGTTTGATAAATGATAATCCCAATGAAGAGGAACAAAGTCTATTTTTTCATCATTTAGTATTTCCCAAAATTCGTTCAACTCTTTTTCTAAAAAATCAAAATAACTACCAAATTTTCTTCTAAAAAATCTAAGATATTTATCAATTCTTAATCGTGTCCATTTTTTCCATTCTTTTTGATTCTTTATTTCATGGTGTTGATGAATCCAAAATGGGGGTATTTTCAATTTGTGAATTTTTCTTAAACTTTTTCCTGCATTAAATAGAATATTTTTTCGTAAATTTTGATTTCCATTTTTATAAATATTACTGGCAACATTACCTAAAGAGTATTCCATAATTGTAATAAATTTTCTGTTAACAATACCATCAAAATAAACTTTAGGAGTTGGAATTTTGTGATCACGTAAATTATTAAGAATTTTATTATTTTGGTGAATTCTATTTTTGTTCTTTAACTTACCTAATTTTACAACAAGAATTTTGGAAGGATTGCTAATTTTAATCTTAAAAGTTGGGCTCACCAATCCAGTAGAAAATTGTTCATAGGTTTCAATATTTGATTTTGGGAACGATTTTTGAATAATACTTTCTATTTTCTCTTTGTTGAATTTCAATTTGCCCATATATTAAAAACTAATAACTCCAATTAAAAAGATTTTGATTTAGAAAAAACTTCTCAAAAAACCAAAAAACTTAGAAAAGAAAGATGAATCTTCACCAGGAGCAGCATCACTAACAACGTCACCAGTTATTTCAGTACTAACTTCTTCAGAAAAACCACCATCAACATCAACAACATTGTTAGACAAATCAGAATCTTCCTCATCAGATATAATTTCTACAGAATAAGCACCTTCAATTTTATTACCCAAATCAATTTCAACAGACCTTTCAGGTTCTAAAAAATAATCAACATCAGATAATATTTCCTCATTGGAAGAATAAAGTTTAGCTTCAAAATAAGTACCCTGAGTTCCAATATTTCTAACCAAAACAACAGTACTAATTAGAGTATTTCTAACAGATACTACTTTCAAATCAGGAGCTAAAACTTCTTGAATCTCAGTTAAACAAGCACCACCATCACAACTATTAGCACAGACATACCAAGAGCCACCACACAGACCACTAGAAGTACAAGAGTATTCCATCAGAGTTGCCCCATCATCACTACAATAGTCTTCATAATTTTCACCATCAGATTTACAGACACCTTTTTCGTAGTAATTCACATTGTTATCAATAAAATCAGAACAGGTTGGCAAATAATCACCAACATCCACAGAAGAACTAGGGCTGTCAACTACGGGTTCTTCTTCAACAACTTCTTCTACAGCTACTTCCTCTACAACTGGCTCTTTTTCAGGAACTTCCTCTTTTTCTTCAACAACTTCTTCCTTAGCAGCAACAGTAGTAGGTTCAGGAACTTCTATTTTTTCAAATCCCTTATCAAGAGAAGCATCAGTTTGGAGTATAGCATTTCCAGTTAAAGAAATAAAACCACCAACAAAGTCCTTAACACCCCCACCAATATCTTCAAAAGAATAAACACCAATCATAGAAACTGCAATCAATAAAAATAACCCTACGAATACTAACCTCTTCATAAAATAGAATTTCATTATAGATATTATAAACTTTTCTATTCAATTAGAAGATTATCAATTAAAGGATCACCAGTTTTTAAAAGAGTAATTTTTTTGATTTTAACAGGTTCTTTTCTCATACCTAATACAAAGTTTCTTAAAAAAATAGATTTGGATTTTTCCTCAAGGTCTAATAAAAAACTGAGTTTCTCAAGAAAATCAACAGTACCCTCTTCACCGCCAACATGCATAAAAAAGGTCTCTTCTATCTTTCCGGAAGTTCCTTCATTTCTAATTCTCTCTCACCTTTTTTTCTAACATATTCTTCAAGAAGAACCAACCCACGAGCCAAATCTTTATTCTGCTGGATAATACCATTTAATCTTCTGGCCAATGCATCGACATTACGGGACTCTCCATCCTTTATTTTATCAACATTTCCGGCAGCCTTCTCAAATAAACCAACCATAGAATCAACTCTCTTGTTCAAATTATTTGTAGATTCAACTAAAGTAAGCATAGTTTTTTGTAAATTAATACTATTTTCAATTAGAAGATCCGTCTTACTAGAACCAACACTTTTTACAGAAGTCTTTTTCTTAACAGCTTTTTTCTTAACAGGCATAATTAAAATTGAAATTAGGCTTATAAAAAAGTTTCTACTCTTCAACCTTTTCTTCAGTACCCTTCTTCTTCAACTCTTCTTCTAAACCAAGTTCACGAGTTAATTCTTTATACCTATTTCTAATTGTAACCTCAGTAACACCAGCAACATCTGCAACTTCCCTCTGAGTTCTCTTCTCATTGTTCATTAGAGCAGCAACATACAAAGAAGCGGCAGCAATACCAGTAGGACCACGACCAGAAGTCAATTCAGCTTCTTGAGCCTTTTCTAAAATTTCAACAGCATTACTCTGAGTTTCAGCACTCAATTTTAAAGCACTAGAAAATCTTGGAATATAATCAATTGGATTGCTAGGAAGAATTCTAATCTGTAATTCCCTTGTTACAAATCTATAAGTTCTACCAATTTCTTTCTTATCAATACCAGAAGCATCACTAATCTCATCTAAAGTTCTAGGTATTTCATGTCTCCTACAGGCAGCATAAAGAGCACCCGCAACTACACTTTCCATTGATCTACCCCTAACAAGACCTCTCTGTACAGCTTGTCTATAAATATCAGAAGAATCTTCTACAACTTGTGGTGGTAATTTCAAATAAGAACTAACTCTTTTCAATTCAGCAAGAGCCAATTTTAAGTTTCTCTCAATAGCAGTTGAAATTCTATACTGCCACTTTTGTAGCCTCATAATTCTATTTCTTTGCTTACCCTCTAATTTCAAAATATCAGAACCAGTACCTATACTCGTACCCAAACCTTGATCATACTTAGTATTTGTTAATGGAGCACCAGCTCTAGATCTTTTAGTTCCTTGATCAGAATCAAAATCTCTCCACTCTTGGCCCAAATCAATCATCTTTTCCTCAATAACTAGGCCACAATCTTTACAAATAATTTCACCCCTCTCATCTTTGTGAACTAAATTTACGCTACCACATTCTGGGCATTTTTTAACATAGTGTACCATTTTTTCACCACCGTCGGAGTGTATAATAAGATTTATATAGAACTATCAGAATCCTTTTATAAGCGTTTCGGTTTAATGGCATAATTAATCTAAAAATTTATAATACTATTAATTCAATGATATTTAATAAACCAAAGGGTTTTAAAGTAATTATCTTCCTAAAAGGTTAGAAAAATGGACTGGGAAACAAAAGAAGAATTAGGAATGATTCCGGGAATCTTTTTCATTTTTCTGCTTATAGATTTTGTAATCTTAAAGAACGTAGGGGGTATAGAAATAAACTTTTTTACATTTCTGGGGTTGCCAATCTTAGCAACACTGATTTTCACCTTAATATTCATTTTTATTAGGAAACATTTTAGCAAGGGGGAGGCTATTAAATGCATAGTTATAGGATTCATACTAATAAATGTTGGAGCATTCACAATTTCTTTTCACGGACAACTTCCAGTAGGTTATACATCAATAGCTTTTGGAATAGCAAGTCTTGTTTACGGATTAATAAAACTAAAAGAGAAATAATAAATTAAGGACCAATTTTTGACTAAAGACTAATTTCTAAGGCCTACTACTCTTTCAGCTTCAGCTATCATTTGGCCTGTAGCGTTACCAGGTATACAATCATATAGACCAACTAATCTACCTGCCAAAACAGGATTTTCACATTCACCGTCATAGGTAATAACTGTTTGACCCTTCTCATGAAACATATGTTCCCCTAAAAAATATTTAAATAAAGTTCCTTCCAAATCAGGATGTATTTCTTTTCCAGGTTTAACATATAAAGGATCTACTTTTAATTCTGTAACATTCGGCATTTTTTAATGTCCTCCTTTGATAAACGGATAGAGAACTACTTTATAAGTCTTTCTATTTGTTACCACTCAAAAGAAACAATTATTATTTAATCAATACTGCATCCAAACAACCTTCTTGTCCAGGCCTAGAAGTTATCTTTGCCTTTCCCAACTCAGTTTCAATAACAGTACCTTTAGTTAAAATATTTCTTCTAACAAAATGCCTATTTGCAACATTTTCAAGAACGTTCTTGATTTTTACAACTTTATGCTTCTTAGTTTTCGGATCAACAACATTTACAGAATTATTTGTTAAACTAATATCTTTCTTATGACCACCCATTATCCTAATACTCTTAACTTTTTTCTCACCAAGTTTAGTATGAACTGGATCTCTACCTAGTTCATATTGTTTCTTCTTTCTAAAATCAATGTATCTAGAACCTGTAGCGGTTTTCCTTGATCTAGCTTGACTTATTGCCATGTTAATCTGATGTAAAAGTCTTATTTAAAAGCTTTATGTTTTACTAACAACACCAAAACAAACGAAAAGATATTTAAATAAGTATTTATAAAAAAAGATATGAAAAAATTATTCCTTTTACTTTTATTCATAATCACAATAGGTTCCGCACATGCACTACCAACAGAAACGTTCAACATCACAACATACATACCAGAAGTAGACATAACAATTGACTTTTGCAACCAAAACTACAATTTCACATGCGACGAAGATTTCTGCTTCATAAACCCAATTAACTGTGAACAAACAACTTTAATAGTAGAAGATATCTCTCATCCAACCAATCCAATACTATCTCTAGAAATCTATCAAAATGAAATACCATACGCAACAAATGAAATGAACCAAGGAGAAACTTGGCAAATATTAAACCAAACAATAACCTTCCTAAACTACCAACACGAAATAATAGAGAATACAACAATACAATCAGAACAAAATGAAACAACAGTATTCACATTAAACAACCAAAACCACTCACTATACGTTTACGAAATATCAAACGGATTAACTATAATACAATTCGACGACATATGGAAGGTACTAAACTTATATTTCCCACAAATAATTAACGGATACGAAGTAGAGCTAACATCACAACAATTCTATTTCTTTAACAGACCAAATATCGATAGCTTTTTAAACTAACCAACTACGTAAAAAATATATTATAGGGGTTAAATAAAAATGGAACAAGACAGACCATTAGATGCATTAAACAAAGCAAGGAACAAAAGAGTTATCGTCGAACTAAAGAATGGAAAACAGTTAGTTGGAAAATTAGTTTCTTTTGATATACACATTAATACGGTGTTAGAAGAAGCAGATGAACTGGAAGCTGGAGAAATAAAAAGAAAGCTTGGAAACATTTTCATTAGGGGCGACACAATAATACTAATTTCTCCTGAATAAAAATGACAAAAGGAACACCCTCTATGGGTAAAAAATCTGGTAAAAAGAATTTTATCAGATGCAGAAGGTGTGGAAAACCAGCATATCACATAAGAAAAAAGAAATGTAGCTCATGTGGTTTCGGACATTCAGCAAAACTAAGATTCTTTTCTTGGATGAAGACTTCTAAAAAATAACTTTTACATATCAATAATACATTTAATCTAAATACTCCCTAAAAGAGTTATGGAAAAACTAGGTCATATAGAGTTTATTACTGGTTGCATGTTCAGTGGGAAATCTTCAGAATTAATAAGAAGACTAAGGCTTGAATCAATAGCAGGCAGAAAAATTCAATGTTTTAAATACAGCGAAGATAATAGGTACAGCAAAGAAGATATTTCTTCCCATGATAAAGTTACCCTAAAAGCAATTCCTGTTTTAACTTCTAAAGAAATAAGAGAATATTTAGAAGGAGATGCAGATGTTATAGGGATTGATGAAGTAAATCTTTTTGATAGTAAAATTGTACATTTAATAGAAGAATTATCCAATGAAGGTAAAAAAGTAATAGTATCTGGACTAGATACAGATTTCAGAGGAGAAACATTCCCTTTTCAAGACGACGAAACAAAAAATATAGGAAATTTACTATCAAAAGCAACTAGATTAATAAAATTAAACGCTATATGTACACACAAAGACAATGGAATTATATGTGGTAATGTTGCAACAAGAACTCAAAGGTTAACCGATAGATCACCAGCAAATTATACGGAGCCAACTAAAAAAATAGGGGCAAAAGAATCGTATGAAGCAAGATGTTTGATACACCACATTGTTCCGGGAAAACCTTCTTTTAGTTAGTTTTTTAAACCAAATTTAAAACTATATTGACAAGTATATACAATTCCTTTTTAAGTAATAAAGTAAAAATTAACGTATGATTAAAATTGAAAAAGACTTATTCTATCTGGCAGGAGTAATTGCAGGAGACGGCCATCTTAACAAAGGAGTAAAATGGAAGGGAAAAGATGAATCAAAAGACTATGGAATAATTATAACCTCTAAAGACGAAGAATTCCTAAAAGTTGTTTTAAACTTAATTAAAACAAAAATAAATACAAAAACAGAAATAAAACCCGGAAAAAGAAGCAATTATATCTCTATAAGGAATAAAGAACTACATAATATTATGAACAAGTGGTTTGAAATTCCAACAGGAAAAAAGTCAGATATACTTTTTATTCCAAAAAAAATAAAGAATAGTGAATATTTAATGCATTTTTTGGCAGGCCTCTTTGACACAGATGGAGGCCTAAGAAGAGGAAGTATAGGTTTTTGTAGTGCCAGTAAACAATTAATGGAAGATGTAAGTGTATGCTTAAGCAAAACAGACATAGAAAACTCAAAAGATAGTTGGATAAATAAAAAGTACAACAAAGAATATTATGGATTAAGAATAAAAAAATCTAAAATTCAAAGATTTATTGAAACGATACCTTTAAAAAATTACAATAAGCTGATAAAAATAACAAACAGATGCGGGAGTGCCGGAGCGGTCAAACGGGCTAGAGATTTGAAATAATCGGCCAAGCTTAGGCTGTTCCAAGAACATAAGAAACCTAGTGGCTTAGTGCCTACGCAGGTTCGAACCCTGTCTCCCGCATTTAAAATTCTCTAGAATTCCCCATAACTACCATACCTTCCATTTCTTAAATCTTTGACAGTTTCAACATAATCGTGGTCTGCATAAATCTCAGAGCCGTCATCTCTTCTACCAGCACAGCCCCAACCGTTATAGCCCCTTAAAGCAGCATCCCATTCTTCATAATATTCACTAATGGAATCTTCTGTATCTCCGTTCTCAAAAGTATATTCATCACAAGTATAATCCCTACCATCTCCATACTGATTGTAATTTCTTCTTAACAAATTAAAACCGGCAGCAAGATTACAAGCCAATTCATTGGCAGTTGTATCTTCACAGACAGGTATATTACAAATACTATTGCTTCCTCTTTGTTCTTGGAAATAGCAACCGGGATGAGCAACCTTATTTATTTGGGCAACCCCGTGACTGCTACCATCATAACTTGTCAATATTTTTGCCCAGAAGCAATTGGTAAAACTATAGTCGGCATCACAATTCCTACCGCGATTCTCATTAGTACCTTCACAACAATGTACAAAATCACTTTCCGCATGAATTAAAGCAAGAGCATAATCTCTTGGAATTTCATAACTATCTGCAACAGTCATAACATAGCGCACCATATCATCCTCAGAATGAATTTGGTCAGTAGCATCAATATCTGAAGTTGCAATGAACTCTCTCGAATCTTCATAGACCTTATTCACAAGATCGTCATCACTATAGTAAGAAACCCTAATAACATATCTTCCACCACCATAAGAATAGAAATCAATACTCTCTTCATCGGAACCGCCCCAAAAAACATCTTCAATTTCACTAACTGTTGGGTAGTTTTCCTCTCCCTGGCTAGTTATTTTGTAAATACCAATTTCGTAACTGTCTATGTACTTGTCATCCTCAGAAGTATAACCAACAGTAAAAGTTACATCCTCTGTGGGCAAAATACGAGTTCCATCCGTAAGATCGCTCCACCAATCTTCCTCAAATATCCTCATGTAAAAACGATAATCATTCTCTGGATCACGTATTCTTGCATCAGCACCCTCATATTCTGGTATTGGAACTTCTTCAGAATCGGAAACGGAAAACATCATAGAATCAACCATAACGATATGATCTCCTTCAATAACATTAATACCATCATCAACATCATCCACATTATAATAAATTACCCTGAACATGTAATTCGCAGGAATTGATGGCTGAAAATCAACACCCTCTTCACTAGATCCTGCCCACCAAAGAACAACATTTTCTATTTCTTCAACTTCCGGATAAAGAATCTCACCATTATCATCAACCCTATAAATCCCTATTTTGTAACTCTCAATATATTTATCTCCTTCAGAAGTGTAGCCTGCGGTAAATTCTAAATCTTCATAACCCCTTGGTATAGTTCTCTCTCCTTGAAGTAGTTCTCCATCGAGTTTCATATAAAAGTTAAATCCCTCAACAATAACTTCGTCAAAGTCACTAACAGAATCACCCTCATCATCATCAGGGACATCATCAGAACTACAGCTTTGTAAAATTCTATCATCAATAGCCTCACCATGTTCAGGACTATATCTAGCATTTCCAAAGTTGTAAACAATTATTCTATCATCTTCATAACTATTTGCTCTCTTAGCTAAAATTCCAACACCTTTAACAAAATTAGTCTGAGCAGTCCTTGCAATTGATTTACAAGCAACAGTTACTCCTTCATCAGCACCAGATACCCAAAAACCATAACTACGGTGTTGGAGAGATTGCTTATCACAATTTTCTACTGATACTATATTCCAACCAAGGGTTTCAGAAACCTCTCCCCTAAAGTACCACGCATTTTCTTCACCATCAAACTTGAAAACTAAATTGTTCTTATTGAAAAGATCATCTTCTTCATATCCAATAACACAATTATAAGCCCTAGGCTCTCCATCACAGGCTTTTTTGACATCCAAATACGAGATAGGACCACTACCAAATTCCATTAGACTACCATCCTCTTTTATTATCCTTAAGAAATCATCCTTGTCATAGTAAGTTTCTTCAACAATAATCTTAATTCCTTCAGATAAAGATTTTTCACTAATTGGATCCAAATTCCTTAACTGATTTGTTATATGATTTCTAATTGAATCCGAATCTTTAACCATTGTATAAAGTAAGTCATCTCCGCTCCTATATAACCAATTTCCATTAGAAAATTTATAAATCATACTGCTAACTCTCCCATCTGATTCTGGAAGAGAATATTCATCATAATCGCTTGTAGTTCGTTCATATTCATTACCTTCATATTCAATCTCACAGAAACTTGTAGGCTCAACTTCTTCTTCAGGAGCCGCCCTTGGAATTATTCTATCAGAAAGAGCAGCAAATATTTTTCCAATAATTATATGTGAAACAAACTTTGGCTCATCCACCAATGAATACGTTATAACATCCCTAATCTCGCCAAGCTTCTTCTTAATAAGATCATAATCTATCTCACCTTCTTTAGGAATTAAACTTTCAACAAATGCACCATCATCCAACCCACCAGTAATGTTAGTAATTCTTTCATTTGATTGATTTTCATCCATAACAGAATCACCATATAATTCAAGTAAGGCTTTATTATTTAAATCTTCAAGAAATTCTTCTTGTCTTTCAACATCATTTAATTGTATTGATGTTGAATCCAAATAACATTCACCCAAAGCATAACCACCTTCATTAGTTCCACAAGTTCCAACCTTAATCCACTTATCACCAGGACCATCCGGATCAACACCTGCACAAACTCTTCTTATTCCAGTTTCAAGCAAACCATAATTTGAAGGAGTAGGTAAACTATACAAGTTAGGAGTAGTTCTTGGATTCTCAGGAACACACTGACTTTCAGAAGTTATATTTCCACCTTCCCTTCCAAGTTCAGATTTAACTAGCAAATCATTCAGATGATCCATTGAAAAAGAGCTTGTAACTTTCCCAAACCCACATTCTGTAACACCATCAATTTCAACACAGATTTCATTAAATCCTGAATTAGCAGTAACTACTTCACTTACATCAGCATAATCCCCTTTCTTCAAAACTTTATAAGGCTTGAAAGTATTCTCACCATCAGTTACGAACTTATAATTACCCAGTTGATCTTTCAGATAAACACTATACCTGATGTCCCTATCACGACCAGCATAAACATGATAATAAATTCTATAAACAGATTTACCAATTTCTACACTAGTATACTCAATTTCACTAAACCAAGCAGTGAATTGTGGAGGGCTTGTAGGTTCGGTTAACTGGCTTAAGAAATCAGCACCACCAGGAACCTTACCTTGTATAGCTGCTTTACAAATTGCAGTACCAAATTCCTGACTACTTCTTTGTGAGAATGCAGCGAATGAACTTCTACCATAAACATTTGTAAAGTATTTGGTAGAATCACCCAACGCTTGCCAAGAGGCAGTCCATCTAGAATACTCTCCACCATCAGTCCACTCGTCTCCTAATATCTTCTCCCCAATCACACTAGAAAACTTACCAAAAGTTCCAGAAATAGACAGTGCTTCTCTCCACAACATTTCACAAAGATATATACTTGTTATCTCATTACATACACCAACATATTCTCCATCAGCTTTAGCTTTTTGTAGGCAATCTTCGTAGGCTTCAAAACCAGTTTTAATATTATCCAATCCTGCATGAATTCCAGACAAACAAATAGGGAAATAATCTCTGAAAGGTTCTTTTTGACCCCAACCCAAAACTAAACTTCCAATTATTCCAGTTTCAATAACACTATCAACCCTCCATTTTCCACCAAGATCAAATCTGGAAGAAGGACACATTACAGGATCACAAACATTGTACAATAGTTTACAATCATTTGCCGGCATGTGATACAAACAACTATTTAAGGGTGTTATTTGGTCTAGCTTACTTTTAACGTAACTAGCAGTATATGGATCCCCTTGAACAGTAACGGTCTTACCTTCTGGAGGCCTATTATCAAGACCGTTGTATGTATGAATTATTCTTGATTTTAGACCATTGAACTCAGGATTAGTATTAAATTGACTCCGATGAACAACAATTAAATCATCATTATTTCCAGTATTCTCAATCAAATCTATTTCTCCATCACTACCAACATTCCAAAGCTCATAGTTATTTGGATTTCCATTTGAATCAAAATAAACCCTTACATAATTAGCATCACCAACGTGATCCCATTGCTCCCCACTACCATCTCTTCTACCTTTATATGGGAATATCCATGGCTTCTTATCTTCAGTGTATTGAACTGCCTTAACATTATACTCGGTTGAATATTGAGAAGTACTTTGAACATAATCGACTAAGTAAAGATTATCATTTGAATCTTTATAGAATGTTCTCCCACCAACATGAATGATCGGATCTCCTTCCCTATCAGTATTTTGAACAGCACCCAACTGAACATCTTCACGGTTAACATATCCCCAAATCTTTCCGTCAGAATCAGTATATGCCTCAACTACTGAAACAGATTCAAAATTATCACCATACTTAGCTTCCAAGAAATTCCTATTTGCTTCGCTTTCACCAAGGAAAAGATCATTACCATTAACACTTCCCTCTTTAGAACCCAAAATAGTCTTTATCACTATCTCTTTCTTTCCAGGATGCATATCGGAATCAGCACCAATTATAGAATCAATCTGTTCTAATTTTTCAGGAGGGTATTCTTCAACCCAATTGTCTATAGTTCTTCTAAGATCTTCCTCGCTAGTATACTTAGAAATAATCAATTGATCACTATCAGCTGTATCAACATTAGAATATTTTCTCAAATTATCTAAATATTTTTCAGTTAGCCTATCATCATCAACAATTTCCACAACATTTCCCCTTGTTTCAAGATCACCCAAACCACTTTCACTATTTTTCTTATAGTCTCTAATATCATCCATAGCATCACCAGCAACAATAACCTCTGCTTCGATAGTATCGCTATTCGCTTCCAGACATTGATCAAGCGTTCCAACAAACTCTCCATTTGAAATCATGTCAGTACACTCCTCAGACCATCTTTCAACAGTAAGTCTTCTTCCAGATGGATCTTGAACAAAAGAATTCTTAACAGTCAGAGCCAAAAAGACACTGAAACAAGTCGCCTTCCAACCAGTTATCAGTTTCCCCAAACCATCCAAAACATTCTCTAACTTTTCAATAGTTTTGTGTGTTTTATTTATTTTCCTATCAATTTGTTCGGGAGTCCATTCAATTAACCTTTTTTCAATAGGTAAAGTAACTGTAAAATCAGAACTACCATATGCTCTGCTTGAACCAGGAAGAATAGAAATTAAAGCCATACCTTCAACATTAATCTCTTCAACCGTTATTTCATAAATTTCATTAAGTATACTTCGTCCGATTATTAATTCATCATTTCTAGAAGGAAGACCTTTAATTTTTATTGAAATAAAATCATCACTTATACCATCAACGACCCACGTTTCATCACCTAATTTAAGTTTACTATTTCTATAGAATTTTTCAGGATGTTCAACTTGTGAGGGAGGATCTGTACTAAGGTCCATCACTTTTGCCTTAAACCAAGATCTTGTTTCATCATTTCCTTCAAATCTTTCCAAGAAAATAACAACACCATCCAAAACAATAGAAGCAGCATTTTCACTAATAATTGTCTCATAAAACTCAATTTGACCTTGAACATCTGAATATCTCTCATGAGAAGGATCAACATTGTAATAATAATTTACAGCAACTTGATAAGCAGTCAAACTACGATATACCTCAGCAATATTATAATTTGCTTCACTCCTATCCACAGAACCAATATCAGAAACACGTAAAGCATCTTGATATTCTCCAATAGCAGTACAGCCAAGTATTAACTTATCTTTTTCATCACTACTTTCAGCATATTGTTCAATTTCATTATCTAAAACAAACTCTTCCATATCCAAACAGGGATCCCCCAGAATATTCCTGTTGGAAGTTTGTTCCAATATAACTTTATTCCTTTCATTATCAATAAAAACTACCTTTTTGGCATCCTGTAACACACTATAAACTTTCCAAGAACTGCCAGTATAAGGTAACATATCTTTTGTCACCCTAACATTGCTTTGTACAACACCATTTCTTTCAGTGGTCAAGATAGCAATCGCTTGCGGAGTCGATGTACTTTCTAACTTAAATCTAACTTTATTGTTTAACAAAGTTGGTCCACCTGGCAAACTTCTTTCAACTTCCTTACCTTTTTTCAAGTTCATTGAAGTACCAACCTTCCTGAATGAACCATCATACAATTGAACCTTGGCACTATTGGAACCAACTTCAATCAGTCTCAAATAACCTCTTTCTGCCCAAAAATCAGAGTCGGATTTATCATCACTATTCAACCAAGTACTTTCATCAGCATGTGGTTTGAGTAATAAACTTTCAGCACCAAAAACACCAAATTCACCAGTGCCATCTATTCCGTACATTGCAGTCAGATTTAAAACGAGTTCTTCAGGAATCTCTTTTTCTACAGTGGTCTGTCTAAGTGGAATAATAATATAACCTAAATCAATATTTTTCCCCAAATCAGAAATATCTCTTGTTGGATCAATGCTTATCTTATTACCTCTTGGGAGAACAGGAGTAATGCCTGAAATTAGATTTGCACTAGCACCACGAGGAATTACATTAAAATATCTTAAATCAATATCACCAAAAAATGGGGCAGATTCTGGAGCACCATCACCCATTATTAAAGAACCCAGAGTAAAACCTTTTAGATAAACATAAACTGGAAAATTTCTAGCCTTCAAAAAATCAGAACTTATTGTAATTGGTTCTATCCTATCCACACTTACAGAAATAATCTCACCCAAATTATCAGGATCTTCAGTTTCATCTACGGCATAGACAACCATAGAACAAACTACCAAAACAATACCAAACAATAACATCAACTCTTTTTTCATGACAATTCTGGCTCCCTAAAGTTACTATTCAAGTGATTTGTACTAATACTATTAAATATATCTGTCAATTCAGAAATATCTGAAGGAATATTACCTACAGATCCATAAACAGTAAGCTTACTATAATCCACTAATGAATAAGAATCCCATTCAAATTCAGCACCACCAATAACGGCCATATCCAATTCAAATTCATCAAACTCAACATCAAAACACTTTTCTTCATTGAAAAATAATCCTGCCAAACCTTTTTTAGGAACACTTACACATTCTCTAAAACTAGATCCACCAGCCCCAACATCAAATCCAGGGTTACCAGAAACATAGGAATTAATTTTATATCTTCCAGGAACAAGAGTTATTTCTTCAGATTCACCACTTACAACAGCAATATATCCATTATCAACATTCTCAAATTGGAAAGTGATTTCTTTATCACCAATAGGATCAACACTGCCATCTCTTAAATCAAGAAGTTTAACATCTAAATCTAAATTATAATATCTTGGTAAAACTACACTAGACACTGTTTCTTCATTTGTAGAAAGATCTTGCTCTGCTGGAAAATAACCTTCCTTATCAATCAATACCCTGCCGCCATAACAAGCTGGAGCCCCACCAATAAAAATTCCTTGACTATCTGTCTCACCCAAATAACAAGTTGTTACAGAACATTGATAAGAAACACTAGCACCACCAATTGGAAGAATACTTTCTGAATCAAAAGCACCAACAGATACTTCAACTGAAGGGTTACCACAAAGATCTCCTGCCATTTCTATACTATCCGTATAATCAACATATTCTATTTCAGAAACTTTTGGTTGATTATTGTCCAAAACAACCATTGTTGCAAATTGAAAAGAATAACCGTTTTTGTCCATCAAACTAACCAAAACAGGATATTTAATATCATAAACAAAATGGTAATTACTCAAACAAAAAAGAGCACCCAATGCCTTACTAATAGTATGGGATCCTTGTGTAATTGGGTCTCCAAGCATTAAATTTCCCCTAGAAGGACTAACTTCAATTACGAAAGGCCAACTTGGCAAATAAGTAAAAGTAGAAGTACTTTCAGTTGGAGCAGAAACATCAATAGTAAAATAATCATAAGAATCATACAAATTAAGATTTTCACTATTCTTTAGCCTTAAAGCACCAATATTTTCGCTTGCAATAATTCTAAAATCATCTTTAACATCATCTTTATTCCAAATTTTTCTCTCACAACTAACTTCCAAATCAGAATAAGGGACTTCTTCATAAACAACCATCATATCCAATGTTCTCTCTTCAAGAAAATCCTCGCTTAATTCATTCTCAATTATATCTTTGGAAGCTTCATAAAATTCACCAAGAGGAACATCAATTTTCACTAAATGTTTTTCCATAGTCTTTGTTACATCTTCAAATGAAACATACATTGGAGCATCAACAATAACTTCAACATGTTTATCTAATATAGAAACAGAGGAACTAACATAATCTGGAATTTCTATCTCGAAACCCTGATTCTGATAATATCCAAGCTCATAATAACAATCTGCAAAATTATAATCCAGGTAATTGGCAATTGCAAATTCCATATCCTCTTTTGTAGGGATTTGTTCTTTCTGTATTCCATTTGCGCTTTCATAGAACCAATAAGCGGTTTCCATACCTGGAACAACCTCTAAAGAATTAGAAAAAGGGTTATTTATAGATCTTGGCAAAATATCTTCGGGAATATCCAAATAACCACCCCTAGAACTCAAAGTATCAATAGCAACTCTTGCTTTTGACTCCAAACAATCATCAATATATACTTTTACAGGTGCCAATTGTTCAGGAACAACTGCTTTTTGAAATTCCCTATCAAATCCAGATTTAAGGGACCCAGTACTAAGCATAAAAAGGAAACCAAAGACTGCTAAAATAATAATTCCCACAATAATAAAAACTGTTACCTGTCCTCTTTTTTGCATAACAGGAACTCCCTTTTTAGATATATAAATGTTTTGTAAAAAATTAAGTGAGCCTTGGGAGAATCGAACTCCCGACCTCCACCAAGTCAAGGTGACGTCATACCACTAGACCAAAGGCTCATAAAATGAACAAGTGAAATAACATTTAAAAAATTAACCCAAAACTTTTTTCAATTCGCTCTTTGTTGGAACCTTTTCTTTATTTTTATCAATTTTTTTAGGGGATTTTTTTCTCCAAAAAGCAGATTTCTTTTCAGATTTTGAAGAATCTTTATTCTTTCTTCTTTTAAGACCAAACCAAATGGATAAAACAATAAAGATAACAAGAAGCGAACCGACAATAGAAATAACAATCCAATTTCTATTAAAAAATCCAGTAATATCTTCCATACTAAATTGGGTAACACTACCTGCAAAAATAGAAAAACCTGTCAAAAGATTACCAATCCATCCTTCATCTTCTTCAATTAAACTTGAATTATTTGTTTTATTAAATTTGGAAGTTGCATTTACAGTAATAGTCTCATTATCTAACTCATCTTCTGTAGACTCAGGTGGTGAACTACTAACAGTAGGGGTAGATGTTGTAGTAACTGTGGTAGTTTCCTCATCATCACCATCGGCATCATCGTCATCATCTTCAGTATAATTAATTGTCAAACTTCTTGTTAAAGAATTATTAGTCTGACCATAAACATCAGTACAATTGATAGACCAATTATAATTACCATTGCTTATAGAATCTTTTGAAAAAGATTGTGCAATATCTCTGGTTATTGAAGAGTCAGTATCATCAATTGAACCACTCCAAATTAAACTACAATTAGATATATTTCCAAAACTAGAGACAACATATGAAAAAGTAACATCTTCATCAGTAGAAGTAGAATTATTATTAGGAGAGCTCAAACTAATTCTTGGCTCAGAAATATTTTCATAACCAATTGTAACATTATACAAATATGGAGAAGAATTTAGGTCAATAGTAGAAAAATCAAATTTATACTGGAAATATTTATTATTCGCAATAGATAAAAGTTCCAAAGAAGAATTTGTATACGAACCAGAAAATGCACTATCATTACAATTATCGCTTTCACAAGATCTAACTTGCAATGTTAGATTGCCAAGAGAGACATTAACATCTTCACCCCAACTAATATTCCTCCATGAAGATATTTCACCAGCATCAAATATTGTAGAAGTATAAGTACCATTATTATATGTCAAATTAAGTTGTATAAGTTCACCAGAATCATTATAGAAAGTTTGATTATATGCACCGAGGTCAAATTCAGATTGGCCTTCTGTAGTAAAAGTCGCATAACCAGTAAGTCCAGTAGGACCCCAAAAAATTAAGTAAGCAATAAAGACTAAACCGATTAAATTAACCGCTACAACCAAAGAAGTGTGTACAACCCTTTTCCTCTTTTTGTAATTCATTATTAAAATCCAAGCAATAAAGCTATTTAAGTTTTTTGGCTTTCCTTCTTTTAGGAGAGCGTTTCTTCTTCTTCTTTTTCCTAGGTTTTTTAATTACCAACCATAAATAAAGCACAATCAAACCAACAAAGAAGACTGCGAATACTATCAATTTGAAGAAATTGTCTTCAGCAAGATTGCCAACCCTATCTATAAATGTGGCAAAACCAGCTAACAAGTTACCAGATTCTCCAACAACAAGATCTTTAGTTTTATTTACAGGACTAATATTTAGATAAACCGTATCTGTATCAGAATCATTAATTTCATCTTCTGGCTCTGTAAGATTTGTGACTATTGTATTTGAGCCGCCACCTCCACCGCCGGAAGAACTACTGCTAGTTTCCCCGCCATCATCAGGAGCAGCGTAATCAATAATAATAGCCCAATTTTCAGTAGAGTTAACATTATTTTCAGAATCAATACAAGCAATGGACCAATTATGAATGCCATTACTCATGGCTGTTTTAACAAATGTTTGTGCCACATTCTTGGTAATAGAATCATCCATACTGTCAACAACACCATCCAAGGTAAGATTACAGCTAGAAATGTCCACAATACTTGTTACGTTATATGAAAAAGTAACATCCTGGCTAGTTGAAGTAGATCCATTAGCTGGAGAAATTAAATTTATCGTTGGTTCATAAACAGGAGTATAATTTACATTCAAGCCCCAGACAGAAGAAGAATTTATCTGCCCATTTTCACTAGCACAATTGATAGACCAATTATAGTTTCCATTATCTAAAGTGCTTTCAAAAGTTTGCTCAACGTCATTTAGAATAGAGTAATCTGTAGAATTATCAAAACCATTCAAAATTAAGCTACAATTAGAAGTGGTTAACTCACTACTAACGTTATATGAAAAAGTAACATTTTCATTACTAGAGCTAGAATCATCAGCAGGAGACATTAAGTTTATTGTAACTTCATAAACAGGAGTATAATCAACAGTTAAGATAAATGTTTGAGAGGAACCAGAATTATCAAGATCATCTAAACAACTGACAGACCAATTATAATTTCCATTGCTCAAATTCTTCTCAAAGGTCTGGCTAATTCCTTCTGCAATTGAATTATCAGTTTCATTAAGTACACCATTCAAATAAAAAGTACAAGAAGAAATATCTCTCAATAAATCAGTTGCATTATAACTAAAAACTACAAGATTAGTGGAATCTTCAGTGCTAGTATCAAGAGGACTCTCCAAGTTTATAACAGGTCCAGTAGAATCTACAACAAAATTAACCTCAACAGAATTTTCATTACCCAAACTATCATTAGCATAAACAGTTATAGATTGTGAACCATCTGGAGAATTAAAAGTAGTATTCAAACAACTTGGAAGATCAATATTTTGTCCAGTTGTATTTGTGTACCAACAAGAATCGATTCCAATTCCAGAATCCGAAACAATATAATTAAGATCAATCAATGAAGAGGTATAGTTATAATTATCAATAGGAGAAGAAACAGTCAAATCAGGAGCAGCCACATCAATGAAAAAAGATCTGGTTTCAGAAGTATTAGTCAAATTATTATTATTTAAACAAGTAACATTCCAAGAGTAAGATCCATCCAAAAAACCAGTAACATTAACTGAAGTAGAAGTTCCATTAGAAGAGTTAACATTTTCAGCATCTACAACACCATTAATTGTAAGATTACATAACAAACTATCATCATTATCATCAACAACTGTCCAATCAAACAAAACATAATTTATAGAACTATCATAATTATCAACCGGATCATTCAAACTAACAGAAGGAGCAGTAGGCGGAGCAATGACAGAATCTACAGGAAATACAACATCATCATAATCAGTATAATACTCATCATCACAAGGAGTTTCTATATCAGCATCGTATTTGTTTATAACACGTATGGCTTGTGTACCTGTAACATCCTCCAAAGTAATATTTTCAACAAAAGACTCTGCAGAATCTTCGACAGAACAAGTTACATTACCAAGAGTTATTCTTTTCCAATTTATATCTGATGTACTATTAGTATAATAAAGAGCAACCCTATCCACATCTCCATAACAAAAAACAGTATAATTAACTTCCAAAACATCCCCCTCTCTAAAAATACCACCATTCAAATCAGTAATAGTAACATTTTCAACAGATTCATCCACATGGCAACTACCTACTGAAGAGGCATCCTCACAAGAATCAATTGTGTTTGAGTAATTTGGTTCGGGTCCTGGAGAAACCTGGTCACCTGCACATTGTAACAAAGATGAGCTTGCAGTACAAAAAGAACCACTCAAATCCCCGCAATAAGGGGCTTCAAATGTAGAATTATATTCAGCAAAGCCAGCATAAGCTGCAGGCAATAGAAAGAAAATCATACATACTATTATCACTTCTCTTTTGAGATTAAACATATAGAATAACTAGCCTATTTTAACTTATTTAAAGTTTTTGGGTTTTTTCTTTCTTTTTCAAATATCTAACTTCAAATAAATCCACTGGATATATTTTCTTCAATCTATCTTTCATATCTTTTTGCAATGAATAGTTTATAACAGAATCAAAGACTTCTGAAGATTTCTTTTTACTTATCTCATCACCGATTAGTTCAACAGACATATTATTAATAGATCTTGAAACACTACTTGGAACTTTATTTCTAGTTACAATAATATATTTAATTACAAGTTCACCATCTTTTGACTTCAAGGTTTTAGAAATGCCAATCTTGGTCTTACCCTTCTTAGCCATTCTTTTTATTGAAACTGGCAACATATTATAAAAAATAAGATCTGTAAATCCTTTTTCATCTTTAACATCTGTAACTTCAAAAGTTAATCTTATGTTTGGATTTCTAGTTTTGGCAACAGCCATCATATTTACTCTAACTCTTCTACCTAACAAATCTGTTTTATCGGTTAAGTAACACTCACCCAAATCCCTACTTCCGAAGTCCGCAGGAGCAGAGATAGAAAACCAGCTCTTTTTCTTTCTTTTCTTTACAAGTTGCGTCCTTCGTTTCTTCTGTGCCATATTTAATCCTCAACTAATAATTTAGCTTTGCTCTGGTCATACTTCCAGTCTGCAGGTAATTTTTTAGCTTTTTTATAATATCTAATTAATCTATTAATTTTGCTGCTTGTTAATTGCAATCCTCTTTTAGCTGTCATATCATGTTTGTTAGTTTCAAAATGCTTTAAGGCACTAATCTGTTTTTTAACTAAAAATGATAAATCTTCAGGAAGATTATAAACAATCTTATTTTGTTCAAGTATTTTAGTTATGCTTTTTTTTGTTGTAAGTTTAACATCAGGAATACCATAAGAATCTCTCAAGATCAAACCAATCTTAGAAGGTTTTATTCCAGTTTTCGCCAATTTCAAAACAAGGCTTTCAACCTCTGCAGGTTTGTATCTAATCCAACCAGTATTAGGCTCTAAAGGCTTAGTACTTTTACTTTTACCCTTGTTTCTTGAATACATCCTTGCCATTTTGAATAAAATAAATTTCCATTCGGGTATAAGTCAGCACGAACCAACTTATCCTATAGAACTTGTTGAAAATAGATTGTTTATAAATCTTTTTATTTGAGTATTCAGGAAAGTTTTATATACCAAAAATTTAGGAGAAACTCACCAATGAAAAAAACAACATCAGAATACATAAAAGTGAAGGATTCCAAGATCCATCAAAAAGGCATTTTCGCAAAAAAAGATATTCCTACAGACACAAGAGTAATAGAATATGTTGGAGACAAAGTAACAAGAGCGGAAGGGAATAGACGTGGAGAAAAAGTATTAGAAAAATCAAAAAATCATACAATTTCTGGCGGTGTTTACATCTTTGAATTGAATAAAAGACAGGACATAGACGGAAATGTGCCATACAACACTGCAAAATGGATAAATCATTCCTGTGACCCAAATTGTGAAGTTGATATAATAAAAGGACATATTTGGGTAATTTCTATAAAAGACATAAAAAAAGGCGAAGAACTAACCTATAATTATGGATACAATTTAGAAAATTATAAAGAACATTCATGTAAATGTGGCTCAAAGAACTGTGTTGGGTATATAGTGGCTGAAGAAGACTGGCCAAAACTTAAAAGAAAATTAAAGAAATAGTCCCGCCAAGATTCGAACTTGGGTCACCTGGACCAAAACCAGATATGCTGGGCCACTACACTACGGGACTGTTAAAAAACTAGCATTTATTCTACTTAAAAATGTTTTTATTGGAAGACATATTCCTTTTTATCTCTCTTTATAAATTTAGTTTGCTCTAATTGAGACAAAACTCTTGTAGCTAAACAAAGATCAGCACCAAGAATAGAAAGATTTTCTCTAACTTCATGAAAGAGGTTTATAACTGGAACGCGGTCATTCTTAGAATACTTTTCTATCAATTCATCGTAAACAATATTCACTGCTGCACCAATTTCACTGTCGCTCATTTTAATCACTTATTTGAGAAAAACCAAGACAATATCTAATTTAAAAAAGTTTCTATAGCTCTAATTCATACGACCTTAAAACAACATCATTTTCGATTGAAATTTCACCACGTCTTTGAAAACCCTTTTTCTCCACAAAATTAACAGATTTTAAATTCAATAAAGGCTCAACACAAACATAAGTTAATATTTTTTGTAAACCGGCTTCCCTAGCAGAAATTATTGCATGATCAGTTAACAAATTTGCAGTTCTCCCTGCACCCAAACTCCAGGATTTAAGAACTCCCAATTGATCAATATACAAATAGTTTTTGTCAGGACCATCCAAAATAGATTTCCATTCTAGATTTTCAATATTCCCAAAATTAGTTCTAAAAAAATTAGAATCATAAGCTAAACAGTAACCAAGAATTCCATCAATTCCACCAATCCCATCATCACCTTCAGCAACAGTAAAAAAAGGATTTATTGCACTTCTAATATCTTCATCAGATTTAGGATATTCAAACAAACCATCTTTTGAAGATTTCCATCCAGGATCATTCCTATTTACCTGTAAAATGTTAATTATTCTTCCAACTTTTTCTACATCATCAGGCGTTGCAGTCCTTATCATTTTTTAATCCCATTAACTACAAAAAAGAACTAAAAACCACTTATAAGTCTTTCTATATGTAACTACTCAAAAGTTTATACAATCTCAGAATATCCAATTAATCTCCAACGAGAACCAATATTCCTAGAAATAGTAACTCTATCACCTTTAAAAGCACAAACAGGAATTTTCAAATTAATTTCCATTCCACCTTTGCTTATTGAATTAACAACACCAAGAGTTGCAGAAGCATTAACGTTCAACATCAAAGGCTCACCGATTTTCACATCTTCAACCTTCAACTCTTCACTAGAACCAACAACTCTCTCGAGTAAATGTAATTTTAATTTCAACTTTTCCCAAACGTCTGGCATTTTTCCAGGCAAACCAAGAACATTCCCTGTCAAAGTATTAGACTTAACAATAGAAGGATCCAATTCAGTTAAAACACCAACAGAACCACCTGGAGAGAGTTCACCAACATCAATACCACCAATATTCATTCCAGCTATTTTTGTTTGTATAGGCTCCCAAATGGCCCTACCACGTTTCTCTTTTTTCAAACCAGGTCTTATTTCAACTTTTTGACCGTTAAGTAAAGTACCTTGTTTCAAAGCACCACCAAGAACACCACCAATTATATTTTTTATAGAAACTCCTGGTTTATTCACATCAAAAGATCTCGCAATATAAAACAAAGGATCTTCATTTTTCTTTCTTTCGGGAGTCTTAAAATTTTCTTGTATAGTTTTTATTAAAACATCAATATTAGCGTTATGTTGTGCACTAACAGGTATTACTGGAGCATTTTCTGCAATAGTTCCTTTCAAGAATTTTTTTATATCATTATAATTTTTTATCAAAGCAGGCTTATCAACCAAATCAATTTTATTTTGAACAACAATAATATCTTTTATTCCCAAGATTTCCAAAGCCATCAAATGTTCTCTTGTTTGTGGTTGAGGGCAAGGTTCATTTGCACTAACTAATAATAATGCAGCATCTATGATTGCAGCACCGCTTAACATGGTTGCCATTAAAGTTTCGTGCCCAGGAGAATCAATAAAACTAACTTTTCTTAAAGGAATACAGTTGCTTTTACATTCTTTACATTTTTCATTAGGACTATAACATTCAGGATCTCCACATTTAGGGCATTTGTAAAAAGTAGAATCTGCATAACCAAGTTTAATTGTTATACCTCTCTTTTTCTCTTCAGAATGCACATCAGCCCATTTTCCAGTCAGAGCTTGAGTTAAAGTTGTTTTACCATGGTCTACGTGACCTATTAATTCAATATTAATTTCGGGTATAAGGTCATTTTTCTTCGCTTCTTGTTTCTTCTTTTCCACCATCAATTTCTCCTTCTTTTACTTCTTCAACAGGACCAAAAATCTTTTCTAAAGAATCCTTTCCAGCTTTCTCAACCTTCAAATTAATTTGCTTTATATCTTCACCAATTAAATTACTATGAACAGTTTTTTTCTGCTTAACACCTTTATCTTTAGGTTTTGCACCAACACCAGATACAACTAGTGGTCTTCTTCTTCCGAGTCCAGTAACATCCTTTCTTATTGGAAAACCACCAGTATCAGATCCACCAGTAATCTTTAATTCATAACCTTTCAATCCAAAAGAATCTCCTTTTACGATTTCATCAATTTTCTTATTCAAAAAAACAGAGGTCTCATTCTCAGAAACTTCTTTCTTGTAACTCTTTCCATCTTTTCCACTTATTGTCAATACAAATTGTACCATTTTAAATTCCCCATGTAGGATTATCTTTCCTCTTTAATTCCGCAATCTCTTTGAGTGCTTGAATTTCATCATCCTTTAAATACTTTTTCAATTTCTTTAATTTCCTAAAATCGCTTTCAGGAATATTAGAATACAAAATATCTCCTTCTTTTAGCTGTCTACCACACATAACACCAGGGAAAGATACAGCAACTTCTTTACCCACCTTAGCTTCACCAATATTTTTACCTGAATCTTGTATCTCTTTCAATTCACAAAATTTTCTCCCATCTTTAGTAACGGGGGTATTTGATCTAACAGTTCCAGCTAGAATATCAACTCCAACAACTGCAGGATTAGAAATTCTAAAGATATGATTTTTCATAACTTCAATCTTAAATGGTTTAATCAATCCTTCCAAATCTTTCTCTTCCAAAACCCTGCCAAAATTTTCAATCCAATCAGTAACATCATCAATTATTTTGTAAATAATATCATTTGTAATTATTTTAACTTCCTTATTTTGTTCTAAAACTTTTACATTAAAACCAACAATAACTTTATTCAAATCATTTAATTCAGAATTGGCTTCAGCAATGTCTTGTTTATTTATCGCTCCAACTTTTGCTTTTTTTATTTTTACATCTTTAGCCCTTAACAAAGCAGTCAAAGCTTCCAAAGAACCCAATGTATCTGCCTTTACGATTATGCCTTCATTATCAGTTTCAATCTCCACCTCTTCTATTTCAGATTTCAATTCTTCTCTAATTTTTTCTTCATCTTTATTACAAACTCTAATTGGCATACCAGGAATAACTTCATCCAACTCAGAAGCAGAAATTTTAACAGCAGCTGCAGCATGTACTTCTTTTTCTTCAACAACTTTTCCTTTATCTAAATTAAATAAACATTTGACTTTGGTTTTTATAGGCTCACCCTCGCAAACACCAATCAAAATAGTATCATTAACTTTTACAGTTCCATCATAAATTATTGCATCTAAAACTTTTCCAACACCCTTTTCTTCACAAACTTCCAAAATAGTTCCTTTAGCTTGACCTTCAACATTTATTTTCAAAGATTCTTCCAAATATTTTTGCGCTAACCCACTTAGAATCATTAATAATTCAGGAAAACCTTCACCAGTTTTTGCAGAAATAGGAATCATGGCAACTTTCTTTGTATAATCATCAACTCTATCAAATCTATCTGAATTTATTCCATGGGCTGAAATAGCGGCAACAATTTCATATAATTTCCTTTCAAAATGCAAACCCACCGTATCTGACTGTTCAGCAATATTTTTTATAATTGGCAAATCTGGATTTGATCTCCAACCTGTAAGCATATCAATTTTATTTACAGCAATTACAAAAGGAGTTTTAGAATTTTTTAAGATTTCAATAACTTCTCTAGTTTGGGGCTTTTCACCATCATTAATATCAATAACAACAATAGCAATATCAGCAATGCTTCCGCCTCTTTTCCTCAAAGTTGTAAAAGCTTCATGACCTGGACTATCAATAAATAACAAACCAGGAATAGTTAAATCAACACCAACTTTGTTTATCAACTCACCACCAATTTCCTTTATTTTGTCTAATGAAATTTGATAAGCAGAAATGGCCTGCGTTATACCACCACTTTCTTTTGCAGCAACAGAACTCTCTCTAATCTTATCTAAAATAGAAGTTTTTCCATGATCCACATGTGCCAAAAGCACGCAAATGGGCTGTCTTATCATTTTCCATGTTCTCCTACAGAAGAAGCCTAAAATTCACTTTAAAAAGGTTTCTAGAGCAAAGCTAAGCGGAGATTGTTCCAACCCTAAGAGTATTAAATTCAAAACAAGATTCCAAACCCTTTTCCCTAAGTAATCCTGCAAGATAATCTAACTGTTCTTTTCCCTGGTCATCAGGATGAGTTAAATCACCATGATCAAAATGATAATGCTCAAAAAATTCTGCTTTTAACTCTTCTTCCCTATACAAAGAATATATAATATCATAATCAGTTACACAACCAGCACCAGTTTCCGAAGAATACTTAAAATTTACACTCAGTAACCCAGGATGTTTATTCAGACCAGTTTTCATACGATCTGCTATAGTGATCCAGCCACCATATTCAAGTATATTTTTAACTTTAACAGATTTACTTTCAATCATTTTTTGCCCACTTAAAATTCACCGCTTTTCTTTTAAGTTTGAGCATATTTTTCTCACATTTCATAGAACAAAAGTTCATAATTTTTCCAACTTTAGAAACTACTATTTTTCCAGTTCCCTTTTCAATTTCCGTATTACAAAAAGAACATCTAACCATTTTATCTTGATTTCCCAGAAATTCTTCTAGCTTCTATTTCTGTTTCTCTAAGCATCAAAAGATCACCAATTTTAATAGGACCCTTAACATTTCTTCTCAAAAGTTTGCCCCTATCTCTTCCGTCAAGAACTTTACATCTAACTTGAGTAACTTCGCCCTTCATTCCAGTTCTCCCAACTATATCTTCAACCTTGCCAGGAACTGCAATGCTAAACAACTGTTGCTTAGAATCTTTTTTTATTATTTTTTTCCTTTCAACCATTTGTAAATTTCTTAATTAAGTTCTTAGATTCCCCTTCGACGATTATAGCAACTACAGATGTGCCAACCATTAAACCAGCAGCACTTCCCAAATCATCTTTACTTGGAACTTCAACATATGGAATGCCTTTTTCTTTGCATAAAGGTTGCAAATGCATTACAACTTCTTTTGGAGAAACATCTTGTGAAACAACAACAAGTTTAGAAGCACCACGTTCAGTAGATTTAGTAACTTCGTTAGTACCTTTCTTTATTTTACCGCTTTTTCTAGCCAATTCTACGGCTTCATAAGCATCGTTTGCATTATTATTTTGATCTTCAGCCATTTTTACCTCACATGATTAATTACTTAAATTCATGAAAAATTAGCGCTTTATAAATCTTTCTTTAGAATTCAAATATTGAGATATCTTCCAAGGCCTATAATGTGGCCATCCATGGTATCCTTCAATAGGTATTATTCTCGAATTTTTTAGTTTCTTTGCAAATTTTTTCTCAAAATCATAACTAAACAATCTATCATATCTAGCCAAAATTAAAGTAGTTGGACTTCTTATTTTTTTAATTTTTACAGAATAATCTTTCTTATAATTCAAATCAACAACCTTCCAAAAATTATCATTTGACACATTTCTAACCATGTTACGAATATTTATTCTAATTGAATTCAAAAAGATTACAGGATTTCTAAGAAGACCCAATAAAGAAATATAAACTAATTTTGAAAATAATTTGAATTTACTTTTATAATAAACTAATCCTGCTGGTTCTGTAAGAATAAGTTCCTTAACCTTGTGCTTTGATGCATAATCTATTGCAGTTAAACAACCAGCGGAATGAGCAAAAATAGTAGGATTTTTTATTTTTAATTGTTTCATAAAATCTTTTAAAATATCCGACATATCTGGAATAGATAAATATTTATTTGGAATTTCTGACTTACCATTCATTGGCAAATCGATAGCATAAACAGTGTAATGTACTTTCAAAATATCAATCAAAGAAAGGTAGCTTGAAGAATCACTAAGAACTCCATGGATAAGTATAATTGGCTTGCCCTTACTACCCTTCTTAATATAATTAATTAAGATATCTTGTACAACAACTTGCGGCATAATTAGATTACTAAAATACTTCCTTTTAAATTCTTTGGGTAAATTAAGTAAAAGCATTCAATAATAACAATATTGTAAAAAATAATGGAACTAAATAAAAAATCCTACTCTTTAACGTGGGTAATCCAATACCATTTATCCTTGTTAGGACGAACTAGATTAATAACTTCTGGAAGTGCACCATTCAAAAACAAACCTTCTAAAGAATTACTTATGCCACTTTTAGTTACAACATCAACTGGACGAGATCCATCTTCTAATGGTGGAACGATGTTTCCCCCTCTAATATGTATGTCATATGTGCTACTATCGAGTCTTTTAACATATTTTAGATGGTTAATATTTTCACCAGATTCAATTAAACTAACAGCAAATTTAGGAACTACGTCTGAAGTTTGATTACCAGCTTCATAAAATCCATGAAACCTAACTCTAAGAGCCCCCTCACCCTGATAAACAGGTTTACCGAGTTTATTTTTTTTCATAGTGAATCCAGAACAAATGAGGCATTTATAAATCTTTACTTATGGCAGTAAATAAAGTTGTAAGTATCTCCTTTCTCTTCAAGCTTTGCAAAGAAATTTCTTTCAAACTGCACAATTTCACCAATTAAAACATTCTTGATATCATTTTCACAATAACCATAAGCCAACTTACCATCAGGCATAAGAACCTTTGCCTTAACCAGATCACCACCAGGCAACCAGTGTAACATTTTAGTTTTCAAATTAGGATCAACTCCCTTAGAAACAAACTCTTTATTCTTAAAATTAAACAAATGCATGAATCTATAATTAACATCTTTTTCTAACTCATCCTGTACATAAAAATAACCATCTTTAGTTTCCAAAGTTCTATAACCGAATTCAGGATGATCTGGATGCAAAGGAATCTTAACTTTTTCATCAGGAGTTCTTTCAATCTTTATTCTCTTTGGGTCTTCAATAAAAAAGTATCTTTTAGTTTTATCATCAATTATTTCCCTATTAAAAGAAGCAAGAGCATCAATAGAAACATTTACATCTGATTTTCCAATTCCAGCCCCAGTAATAAATTTAATAATAGCACCAGCCTCAAAACCCCTCCTTCTAAAAGCCCTAATAGTCCCCAATCTTGGATCATCCCACCCACTAACTTCTCCAAGATCAATTAAGTTTCTTGCTTCAGAAGTACTTTTAACACCAGCAACCAATATTTTTCCGTTGTAAATAGTTTCAGGATATTTCCATTCAAAATAATCATAAATATATTTTTGCCTATCACCGGAAACTCTTAAGTCAATACCCCTAAGAATATGTGTAACTTTGAATTCATGATCATCAATTGCAGAAGCAAAATTAAGCAATGGCCAAACTCTTGCCTTCGTATTTACCGGATGCTTATGTCCATCAATTATTCTAAATGCAACCCAATCTCTAACGGCCGGGTTGGGATTTTTCAAATCAGTTTTTATTCTTAAAACAGCTTCGCCAGGTTTATACTTATCAAACATATCCTTCCATCTATCGCTTTGGTATTTATCATAACATTCACATTTCAAACCCTTTCTCAACAAATCTCTTTTTTTCTCAGTTTCACATGTACAAACATATGCTTTATTCATATTGATTAATTTTTTTGCATACTTGTAATATTTTTTCAACCTTTTTGATTGAGTAACAATTTTATTTGGTTTTATTCCAAGCCATCTCAAATCTTCACTAAACCATTTGTAGGCTTCTTTTATTGGAGCTTTTATTTTTGGATCTGTGTCATCAAATCTAAGAATATATTTACCACCATATTTTTTGGAAATAAACCAATTCCACAAAGCAGTTTTACAGTGTCCCAAAGAGGGGGGGCCATTTGGATTTGGTGCAAATCTAACAACCAATTTTTCAGTATTTTTTAACTCAGGAATTTTATCTTTCTCTTCTTTAACAATTACGTCAAATTCACCCAACTCTTTTAATTTATTTTTTTGTCTTTCTAGAGCCCAACCATTTATTTCATTAATATTTTCATTAACTTCCTTCGAAAGTTCCTTAACATTTTCTTTTAACTCTGGATGTACTGCCAATATTTTACTGATTACAGAGCCAGTTTGGGCTTTTCCATTATGGCTAACTGCATTATCAAGAACAAATCGGATAATTTCTGAATGATTCATAACCTAGATGATTTCATTCAAATTTATAAAACTAACTTAATTTGAAAGATCAGATGCCTTATTCTTAATTCTCTCGATGGCTTCTTCCATTTCCTTAGGTAAGGCCACATTGTAAAGATCTGCAAGAATAACTATAAACATCATAACATCTGCGAGCTCATTACCAACCTTACTCGCATCAAATTTTTCGGGCCTATGGTGCTCATCTGTCAAATGTCTTGCAACTTCTCCTACCTCTTCAACAAGATGAATAAGAGCACTTTGTTTCGTATGTTTTGTCCTGTTTGGCAATTCTTCCAATTCAGAAGCAACCTTTAACACTTTATCCTGAAAATCATTTATATCCATGAAATAGGAATTAAAAACAAATTTATAAAATTACCTGACCGAAAACCTTTTAAATAACTGTTGTCACGAAAAAGTAACAAAATGAATATAAAAAACAAAGCAACAAAAACACTAGCAGGACTTGTTTTATTTGCTACAATAAATGGTTGTGCCATATTGGATCCATACTATGAGGCAGTTAAAAAAGTACATTCTGCACCAACAATAGAAACAAAGGTTCCAGAGGACAAAGTATACCTTAGATTTCAAGAAGAAGCGGTTATGCATGGTAAACCTACTTATTATGCATTTATAGAAGAACTCTATAAAAGGAATGAAGGAAATATTATTCAGCCCGGAAAACAAAGACATCAATTCTATTTCAAAAGCCAACCAATAAACTGGCCAGATGTTGATTGTGATGGCTTTGCAGGAAATGCGAGATAACTAAACTGTCAAATCTAGATAATCATCACAAAACTAAATCTAAATGATTATAACCTTTATTTCTCATTTCTTCATAGAATCTAGCAGTCAACAATAATAAATTTACACAATCTTCATCATGTCCGATTCCATACAAATGTTCAAAATGTTTTAACATAAATGGTCTTATTCTCTCTGGCGACAATTTCTTTACAATTCTTTTTATCTTAGTAATTTCATTATCGGATAATGATTTAAGCTCATCATCTGCCTTTTTTTCCAATTCACCCATGTGGGTTGTTAATTCAAGAACCTCTTTGCTTTGGCTACCACAAGTATCTAAGAGCAACTTATCCCATTCACCATAAAAAATGCATGGTGCTTGAGATTTTCTTAACTCACTAAGTCGTTCACCCACAAAATAATCAACATCGTACCATCCATTAGAAGAAAGAATAATTTCCCTACAATAACCCATTCTTGTTTTAGAAGGAAAATGCAAGGGGTATTTATCTAAAAATGCATGAAACCATTCACCCTCACGGTCATTATTTTTAGACTCATTAAAAAACCATTTAAGGTCACCATGTAAAAGAGGAAAATTATCGCGAGAAATCTTTTCCCAAAGAATATCTTGTGGGGGATCAATTACTTCAGTAGTTTCAACCATAAAAAAACAAATAACAGCTGTATTTTAAACATTGTGATTCCACAGTTAATCTTTTAAAATTGCCATAACAAAAAATACTAATGAATAAATTAAACAAATTAACAAATAAAGAAATAAAATCAATCTTGAGAAAAATAGAAGAAAGATATGATATAGACAAGCTAGAAAACAACTACATTTTCTTCTCGAACAAAGAAGGAAAAGTCTACATAATCAATAAAGAAGTTTCAAAAGTAAAAGATAGATTAGCCTCACATGGGATATATTTCTGTAAATATGAAAAAGATGGAATAAGACTAAGTATAGAAGGTTCAATGTTAATAAAAAAACCAAAGAAAAATATAATAAAAATAGATAAAGAACAGTTTCTAGACTGGATGGAAGGAAATGATATCTTTCTTGAAGACAAACAAGGATATTTTTTACTAGAATATGATGGTATGATCATAGGTTGTACCAAAGGAAATTCGGAAAATTTAAGAAATTTTGTACCAAAACACCGTAGAAGCCACTAATTACAAAGTTTTTTAAATTAAAGATCTTACAAAAGTTTATGAAAGATATGTTAAAATTAGCGGTGCAAACATACAACAAAATAGCTAAAATTTATTCTGAGCACACCTACGGAAAAATTGTCCAATATCAAGCAACTAAATTTATGTCCCTCCTAAAGGGAAAGAAAATTCTCGACGTGGGCTGCGGCTCTGGAAGGGATGTTGAATACTTTTTGCAAGAAGGATATGAGCCAATAGGTATAGATTTATCTGAAAAAATGTTGTTAGAAGCAAGAAAAAAGGTGAAAGCAAAAAACGTTTTCAAAAAAATGGACTTTACTGATTTAAAATTTAAAGAAGAAACTTTTGACGGTGTTTGGGCAATGGCAGCACTTTATCACATACCTAGAAAAAATGTTACAGATATTTTAAGAGGATTTAATAAAGTTCTAAAGAAAAAAGGATTAATTTACATTGCAGTTGAAGAAGGAGAAGGTCAAAAAGAAGTAAGGGAAGAAAAATATGGAAACGAACCAAGACCATTTACATATTTCAACGAAAAAGAAATGCACGATTTTTTATATGAAGCGGGCTTTAAAATAATAGGTTCAGAGGTGAACGACACAAATGAAACGAAGTGGATCGAAATCTTCGCAAGGAAAGAAGAATAAATTCCTATATTGGTTACCAAGGATACTTTCATTACTATTGATAGCATTCTTCTTACTATTCTCTTTAGATGTTTTTTCAGAAGAATCTCTTTGGTGGGAAATGATCTTTGGATTTTTCATGCACAATATTCCAACATTGGTTTTAGGCGGGTTAACTTGGCTAGCTTGGAAAAAAGAAAAAATCGGTGGAATAGTTTTCATATTATTAGCAATTGCATTCACAATATTCTTTAAAACTTACACAAACATTTTTAGTATACTAACAATAACTGGAGTTCCACTTTTAATTGGAATTTTATATTTGTTAAATCACTATAAGAAAATCTTTTAAACATCATATCTTTTTTATTCTCATGAATAAAGAGCGCTTAGGATTAATTGAAATTTTATTCGCATCCTTTTTATTTGGATTCCTTCCAATAATGGTTAAACTTGGGAATAATCTTGGTGCCTACAATTTGTCTTTCTATAGAATTTTAATTTCTGCGATTTCCCTACTACCATTATTTTTATTATTTAAGAAATTCAAATTAATTCCTTTCAAATATGAGAAAGGTAAGTTAGTACTCTTTGGAGCAATTCACGGATTTATTATCTTGGGATATTTTTTAGCAATAGAATATTTATCGATAGCTTCAGCAGTTATCTTGTTATATTCTTCTTCGATTTGGATAGTTTTGTTTTCTAATCTAATTCTAAAAGAAAAAATCACAAATAGAACGATATTCGCATTAATAGTATCATTTATTGGATTAATATTAATTTTATCACCAACAAATTTTTTCCTTAAAGAAAGTTTATTTGGTTCAATTGCAGGCCTACTTGCAGGAATCGGATTTGGTTTAGTTTACGTTCTTTCAAAAACATTCAAGAAATATGATAAAGTATCACTAACTTTTTGGCAAAATTTGATTGCAATCCCCTTTGTTATACCATTATTATTCATTAATCCAATATTAACATTTTCAACAAAAGACATTTGGATTATATTACTGATTGGAGTAGTTTTTACAACCCTGCCATTTATTTTGGTTTACAAAGGATTTGAAAAAGTAAAAGCCCAAAAAGGAGGGGTTATAATACTCCTAGACATAATATTTCCTATATTACTTGCTTTTATTATCTTTAGTGAGTTTCCAACAGTAATTGAAACAGTTGGAGGATTATTGATAATTTTAGGATCTTTCATAGTTTTTAATCAAAAATAAAATTAGAACCAAGTAAGTAGTTTAGAAATTACTTATTAAAATATTACGAAAAGAATCTTAGAACTTCTTCCTAATTGGACCAATGATGTCAATCAAATAATCACCAACAGCTTTCTTCAAATCAACAGGATGGACATTTTTCTTAAAGAATTCCTTTTCCAACTTACTAAACTCAGTAAATTCTAAGTCTCCACCGAACTTTTCATCTCTAGAAATAACAAACTTATCAATACGGGGAAAAACAATTAACTGAGCAATCTGTAAAACGGGATTATCCTCTCCAACAGGGCAATAAGCTTTCTTCAATTTACTTCTAATCTTCTCATCAGTATCTCTAATTGAAATAAAAGAATTAGGTTCACTAGAACTCATCTTAGAACCAGGACCAGACAAACCATCAATCAAGGGAGTATGAACAAACACAGGAACTTTATACTCAAGATCTTTAAACTTCTCAACACCCATCATATGAATCTTACGCTGTTCAATTCCAGATTGAACCACATCAACACCCAAATGTTTTATATCTACTATTTGCATTAAAGGATAAATAACTTGACTAACTTTTGCTTGGTCAACATCCCTTGCAACTTTCTGCATACTTCTCAAAGCCCTGTTCATAGTAGTATTAGCAGCCAACTTCAACAAGTCATCTTGATATTCTTTCTTTCTCTGAAAAGATGAACCAACAACAAACTCTGCTTTACTCAATCCGGCAGCCCTGAAACCAGCTTTCCAAGTTTTAACTTGCTCATTAATAAAATCCCAATCACCTTTTTTATTAAGATAAGTATGCCAATCTGCAAAAAGAACTTTAACTTTAAAACCAGCTTTTTCCAAATCAACTAATTTTGTAATTGTAACTAAATGTCCCAAATGTATTTCACCAGAAGTTTCGTAACCACAATAACAAATGGGATTACTTTTATTCAAAGTTTTCCTTAAATCCTTCTCATTAATAATTTCAACAGAATTTCTTTTTACTAATTCTATCTTATCCATGATCAACATCTGTTTATCTTAATTATAAAGTTTTCTCTTGAAGACTATCTCTAGGTTTTCTAGAATACCTTTGAGAAATGATAGCGTTTTCGTTTGGGATAGGATCATTAACTGATTTGGGGTATTGTTGGGTAGCACCATGTTTGCTTCTTTTAGCGTGAGTCTCTGGATCAAGAGGCATAATAGCAAGAACAGGAACATTATAAGAGGAACTAGTATGTGTTACAGATGGGGGAATTACAACCATAACAAGGCCAGATAAATCATAATAATCTGCTGATGAAACAAAATCAGAAGAAGAAAAAGATTCTGGACACGTTCTTTGATATGTTGGATCTTCTTCATAGAAATATGGAGCCCTAATAAAAGGAAGTTTATCAGTAGTATTCTGATTTAAATTATGCTCCAATGAGAAAGGAAGAGACAACAAAAAACCATAACTCAATACTCGTTCAAAATAAGTAGACAAATTCATATAAAAAGCGATGGATAATAAATTATAAAGTTTTCTCTTATTTCTCTTCAAACAGTTCACCATTAATCATAACTCTACCATAAGAATCAAGCATTTGATAATGTTGAGAAAAACGATTTATTTCATCAACATGACTAGAATTTTGATGACGTCCTAAAAATATCCCCAATGTATCACCCGGAGCTATTAAACAACCAAGTCTTGTACTTTCTATATCCCCATAAACACTTAAAGTTTTCATTCCATAATCAGTTACAAAACCAACGGTACATATATCGACATTACTAGCCCTTCTTTGTAATTCGGGACTAGTTTTGACTACACCCCTCACCCAAAGATTAGGTTCAGGATTAAAAACTGGAGAATCACTAGCATCCCTAGCAAAAGAATTTACACCATACAACAATAAGCTGCCAACCAATAATTCTTTCAAAACCATAAAAACGCAAATAGAATATTAATTATAAATCTTTCTTTTCTTTAATCAAATAATAAACCATAATTCCAACACCAATTACATTGAAACTATCTGCAACGTTAAAAACTGGCCAAATAGTCAAATCAATAAAATCCCTAACATAACCCAAAAAAACTCTATCTATAAAATTACCAACAGTTCCACCCAAAACAAAAGCCAAAGGCACCAAATACTCTTTATTCTTCCTAAACAAATAAACAATGAAAATAACAACTAATAACGAAATAATAGACAAGGTACCAACATAACCTTGAAATAAAGAGAAAGCAGCTCCAGTATTCTTCACATAATTAAACACTCCAAAATGGACGTCTGTAAACAAAAATTTGGTAATCTGATCCAGAACAACTACTAAAAATGCCAAAAAAAGGAATTTTTTCATAAAAAGAGAACGAACTACAGTTTTATTAAAATATGTTACTACTCAACAAAAACAACAAAGGAAAGCCTTATAAACCAAATAAAAAAATAAACTATACAAAAAGGAGTAAAAAGTGCCAAAAACAATAAACAGATGTAGTGCATGCAGGGCAATTGAACTAGACGGAGAATTAGTTCCATTGACAGGATATGATACAAGAAAACTACGTGAGCAAGGTTACATTACATCGGATACATTTTTATCACAGGAATGTTATGGGAGACATTACGCAGAAGAAATTGAGTCAGGATATATTTCAAAAAGATTAGATGGGGTAGAACATGAAAATTGCCCAGAAATAACAAATCCCGAAGCACACACTGAAGCAGTTATGAAAACTATTTTTGATGGAAATGGGATTGAGTCCATGCTAAAAGTTGACAAAACTGTTGGCAACAAAGTTAAAGTTTTAGTGAAACTTGAAGAGGGATTTAGCCCAAAAGATAAAATAGTAAAGAGATCAATCGTAACTTCAGCTAAGCAGTTAAAAAACGTAGGATTTAGATTAAATATTTCTTACTTAAAAAAAGGTAATAAATAAATACTAACAATTATTTTATTTTTATACAACTACTTCAAAAACTTTTTTCAACTCTTTAACATCTTTACATTTAACCAATTCTTCTCTCAATCTAGCTCCACCCTCAACACCTTTTGTAAAATTTACAGCATTTACTTTCACATTAGAAAATTTAATTGACTTAAACTTCTTAGAATATTTCAAATATTTCAAAAAAACATTTACTCTATCTTCAAAATTATATTCCTTATACTTTCCCTTAGAAATCAAATCATTAATCTGTTCAAAAATAAATGGATTGCCCCTAGCACACCTACCAACCATAACATAATCACAATTAGTTTCTTTAAACATTCTCAAAGCATCTTCAGGTTTAACAATATCTCCGTTGCCAACAATAGGAATAGAAACCAAAGATTTCAGCTCTTTAATTAAAGACCAATCACTAACACCAGAATATCCTTGTTCAACAGTTCTAGGATGTAATGTAATCATACTAACACCTTCATCTTCAGCAATTTTGGCAATATCTCTAAATAAATTATCTTTTTTAACACCACTTCTCATCTTCAAACTAACAGGTTTTTTAACTGAAGAAATTAAAGTTCTAAAAATATCTCTAGTTAATTCTTTTTTCTGCAACAAAGCAGCACCAGCAACAGATTTTGTTATCTTGGTTGATGGGCAACCCATATTGTAATCGATAATATCAAAATGAGGCTCAACAATTTTTGCAGCTTTACTCAACTTATCCAAATCTGAACCAAATAGTTGGACAGATCTAGGTTTTTCTTTCTTATCAAACTCAACAAAATCTTTAACACCCCTAGAAACAACAGCATGAGCAGAAGTTAGCTCAGTTACTGTTAAACCAGCACAATAATCATTACATAGCAATCTAAAAGCAGGATCAGTTACATCAGCCATTGGTGCCAAAAACACTTTTGATTTAAATTTTGGTAATTTTCTCATAAAGAAGATAAAAATTTCAATATTTATTAAATTTGGCTTTGGCAATTAAACCAATAACATAACCTTATAAACCACTGGTATTCCGAATACTCATGGCAAAATTTGAACGTCCAAGAGAAAGAAATGATAGAAACGCTAGAAGTAGTTCTCCAAGGAGAAGTTATGGCGGAAGAGATAGTTTCGAGGATCGTCCAAAGAGAGAGTATAGAAGAGCTCCAAGCAGAGAACCAAGGTATAATAACCGAAAAGAACGTGATTTTAAAATGACTAAAGTTATTTGCTCTTCTTGCGGTGATGAATGCGAAGTTCCTTTTAAACCAACATCAAGTAAACCAGTCTATTGCGATAATTGTTTTGTAAAAAAAGATAAGGCAGGTTCAGACAAGTCTTTCAGCAAAGATTTTGAAACAATTAACGAAAAGCTTGATAAAATAATAAAAGCTTTAAATATTAAATAAGATTATTTACACCTAAAATTTATTTTCTCTTTAATATAAAAACTTATAAATAATTAATTTACAAACAAAACCAAGAGGTAAACTAAAAATGGCAGTAGAATATGATGAATTCAAAGGAAATAAGATGATAAAATTAATAGGCGAACAAGACACAGAGTCAAAATGGCCATTTTCATTTGGAAAGAAGAAGGCTAAACTAATAGTTGAAAACTTTGAAGCAATTAAAAAATTTGCTGAACAAGAATAATTCTTTATTTTTTATTATATTATTATTTTAATAATCTAAAGAATGATCTTTCAAAATAGTAGGAAGACGGTCAGATATTTCTTCAAGACTCAAACTATGGGACCTACTTCCATAAAAAACAATTCTACGAGACCTAGTTTTAACTTCATAAGGAATACAAAAAGTTCCAGGATGACCATTATTGGGAATGTTGTACCTTACAATATCATCCTTAGTAGTTAAAACACCAGGAGTAGATTTGATTAAATCAATAACCCTGCTAACAAAATCGTCCTCTTTTTTCTCTTTCTTTTCACCCCAAGAATCATTAGCTGTTAGCTCACTATGTTTTGTTTCTCTAGCTTCGACCTTCGTCTCCATCCGTCTCTGTCGTACCTTTCTTGAACTAATTGAAATCTTTGGAAGAAGGAGTATATTATAAATCTTATTAAAAACATTTAAAAAGGCCCACGTTCCGCTAAAACATATGGAAGCACCACAGCAACCACCAAAAATTGATCCTGCAAAAGAAAAAGCATTCAAGAAAAAAATAGATCAATTAAAGGATAAAATTCTAAAAGAACATAAAAAACAAATTTCAGGGATAGCGCTTCTACCTCCAAAAATAATAAATCCTGAAGATCAAAAATACATGAATAAAGAAGATTTAGAAAAAGAAAAAAATAAAATAAGTGTTTTAGTAATTCTAGACGACTCAAAATCAGAGAAAACACCAGATTACAAAATAAAAGACAAAATAACACCTGAGTTAGTTAAGATAGCAAAGTCAATAGATGAAAAACTTTGGCTAGAAATATCATTAATGTCAGAGATAAGAGAATCATTATTTGATGGAAAATATGAATTGTTACAAGTAATTTCAATGTCTGCAATTCTTTATGATCCAACAGACTTTTTGGCAGCACTTAAGATTTCAGAAGTTCACAAGGCTATGACTGTGAAGAAGTTCGAAAAATATATCGTTTCATACATCGCAGCAGGTTCATTATTTAGGGGAGAAAAATCAAATGACATTGATGTCTACATAGTGGTAGATGATACTGATGTCAGAAGAATGTCAAGGGCAGAATTGCGAGAAAAATTAAGGGGATTAATTCAAGCTATGGCAATTGAAGCTTCAGCAATAACAGGAGTAAAAAAACAGTTCCACGTTCAAACATACATTTTAACTGATTTCTGGGAATCTGTAAAAGATGCACACCCAGTAATATTCACATTTTTGAGAGACGGAGTTCCAATTTTCGATAGGGGATTATTTGGTCCTTGGAGATTACTTCTAAAAATGGGAAGAATTAGACCTTCTCCAGAAGCAATTGATATGCACATGAGCACAGGAGAAAGAATGCTAGATGTTGCAAAAAGAAAATTGTTAATGATCGCAAGCGAAGATTTGTACTACGCAATTCTTAATCCATCACAAGCAGCATTGATGCTTTATGGAATCTCCCCACCAACACCAAAAGAGACCATAAAACTTCTAGATGAAATTTTTGTAAAGAGAGAAAAACTTTTGGAGCCAAAATATGTTAAGATCTTAATAAGAGTAAAAGACTTCTTCAAGGGAATGGAACATGGAAAGATAAAGAGTGTATCTGGAAAAGAAGTAGACCTGTTAATAAATGATGTTGAAGATTATCTAAATAGAATTAAAAAATTATTTTCACAAATACAAAAGAAAACTGAAAAAGAAGATTTCAAAAAATTCCAACAAGCAATAACACAAATAACAAGAGAATCACTTGCTTCAGGAAATATAAAAACAACAAGTCTTCAGCTAGGAATAAGGAAGTATTGTGAGCAGGAAGGACTTCCAACAAGCATAGCAGATGACTACAAATTATTCGAAAAAACAGTAAAAGATCTAAAAGCAAAAAAAATAAAGAAAGAAGAAATAGAAAAAGTAAAAAGACAGTTAAGGAATTACATAAGAGTTTTAGAAGAACATCTACAAAGAAAGAAATTCTTAGAACTTCAGAAGTCAAAAATCTCATTTAAATATGGAAAAGACAAACTGGGAGAAATACTTTTACTAGATGATCAAATATTTGTTTTAGAACTTGGTATTAAAGACAAAGAAATAAAGAAAGCTAAAATAAAAGCTGATGGAACAATAGAGAAATTACAAAAATCAGACATAAACGAATTAGACGCAATATTATCAACAAAAGAATTGTTAAGAAGGAACGGCTTAAAACTAAAAACGATAGATAGCTTAAGAAAAATTTATGGTGACAAATTAGAACTAGTTCTCTAAAAATACAAACTTTTTTAAAACAAAAATTATAAAACTAACATATGGCTATTATACCAAGCGAAGCTTTAGAAGCAATAGGTCCATTAGTACTTTTCATCTTTGGGTTGGCCATTTATTCAGTAGTTGTATTTAATTTATACAGATTTGTAGCAAGGAGAGATATTTTTGAATTGAATTTAAGGCAGTACAATAGATTTCAGCATCCGACAATTTCAAAATTTTTCGCAGTAATTTTATACGCAGTAGAATACCTATTATTCTTCCCATTATTTTTAATGTTCTGGTTTATAATTTTTTCAGCACTTTTAATAGCAATAACGAGCACCCAAGACGTACAAACAATTCTGCTAATATCCATGGCACTAATTTCTTCAATAAGGATAACATCTTACTACAAACAAGCCCTGTCAAAGGATATAGCAAAGATATTGCCTTTCACATTACTTGCAATATTCTTAATTGATTTAGGACAGTTTTCATGGGATCAATCATTCTCTTTAATAAGACAAATACCAAGTTTAATAGACACATTGAAATATTACTTTGTTTTTGCAGTGGTAGTAGAATTTATTTTAAGAATAATGCACACGATTACGTCTGCAATAGCAGAAAGAAGAGCAAAAAAGAAATAAATTTTTAAGAATTAACTAATACTTAATTATTCATGGATATATTCTATACTTTATTAGAAAATGAACAATATCTGAAATTAGAGTGCAACGTAAGAGTAGAATATCATACAAGTGATGAGTTTTTGGAAGACTTTTCAAGATGGATTCTTGGAAGATTTAAACAAGAGAATGGATTACCCGAACAAAAACAAAGAGAAGAAAGAAACTTTCAAGAGGACCTTTTAAAATTCCTTGAAAGAACAAAAGGAAAATATGATATAATCACAAGAGAAGAAATTTTTAAGGGAGAAAGAATATTTAACATAATAGAAAAATCTAAAAATTATGTAGTAGACAAAAAAGGAAAGGCGTGGTTCATTCCTGATTAAGACAACTTTCTATAAAAACGAATTGCAATGGGAATGGTAATTGCTAAAAATATCAAAGCAATTAAAAGTTTCAAACCAAAACCACTATCTTCATAAGGATAAAATGTATCTGGCTGATATCCAAGATAACAAACTTCTTCAGTTGCATAAGAATTTACAGTAAGTCCGGTTGTAATTTCAAACAAAGTTATTGTAACTTCTCTGAAGCCATATAAGTCACCATCACCATCATCAATACAATTTCCATAATTAACAACTTCCTCAAAGCCAAATTCTTCATCATCACCAGAGTCTCCACCATTATGATCTTCATCACAGTCTCCACCATCTTCAAAGATTTCTAACTGAAACAAAGAATTATCATGTGCACCATGGTTATCGTAAACTGTAATAACAATTTCATAACTTCCAATATCATCACAATTAGGTACAAAGTCTATCAAACCGTTTATAGGATCAATATTAAACAAATCTGTATTATCACTAAAAATCAAAATATCTCCTTGGTCAGAGTCATGAGCTTCAACCCGATACCTAAATCTTGAACCACATTCAGCTTCCTGATCTGAAATATCCCCAATTAAAGGAACTGCATTAAAATTATTGTCTGAAACGGTTGTAAAACTCCATACGGGACCATTTGTACTATCTTCACCATCATCAGCTATAACTTGCCAGTAATATTCAGTATCATAGTTAGTATGTGGCAAAGAATAACTAGTCTGAGTTAAATCACTAACAATTAATTGCATATTGCCTGGATTTGTACCCAAGTATAAATCATAATAAACTAAATCTCCATCAGGATCCCCACCATTCCAATGCATAAAAATATTAGTTCTCTGTACATTTGTTGCACCATTTACAGGAATCGGATTACTAGGAACATAAGGAGGAGTATTTTCTTCATCTTCTTCAGTTATTGTTAATACAAAATCTTCAGCATCATCTCCATCATTTCCATCTTCAACAGTAATTGTAATGTAATGATTTCCAACATCATTACAAGAAGGAACAAAACTAATCAAACCGTTTTGATTAATATTAAACAAATTAGTATTATCTGAATAATCTAAATCATCACCATCTTCATCAACAGCAATAACCTGATAATTAAACTGAGTTTCACATTGAGCATTTTGATTTGGTATATAATTAATTACTGGAGCACTATTTTCTGAATCTTCATCAACATTAACATTCAATGTTAACTCAACAGCATCATAACCATCTTCACCATCACTTGCATAAACACCCAAAACATAAACTCCATCTAAATCAGATGTATCAACATTATACCAACCAGTATGTGAAGTACCATATGGACCGCCTTCAGCGCTACCCTCTACAATGGTTTCTACATAATTTCCATTCTGAAGCAATACAGCGCCATACTCGACATAATCAATAGTTGAACTTGCCCAAATTAAAAACTGAGTATTATCTCCTTGATTAACTTCAAGATAATCTGTCCCATTGCCCCAATGTGATGTCAAAAGTGCGGCAGCACTAGCAAAACTAGTTACCAAAACTAACGCAAATAACAAAAAAACTAATTTTTTCATTTTATGTCGCACCCTAAAGTAAGTCCTACAGAGGTAAATTCAGGAGAACCCAAATAACAAGCTCCAAGAGACCATCTATCTCCTAGGTCGAAATCGATACCAGCCCAATAAGCAAAACCAAGCTTAGATTCAGAACCAGCAGTTGCAGGATCAAAAGAGTCACCAAGCCATTCATCTTCAGTATTATAATGTTCAATACCTCTGCTTGTAGCATTATTTTTTCTCATTATTACAACGCCAGGACCAGCGTAAAGTGTAACGCCATTATTTTTGTAACCAACTTTACCAAGCAATCCAATTGAAGGAGTATCTTTCCATTCAGTTCTATCAATAGTTTCTCTTCTTCCTATGCCCAATATTTCTTCAGCATCAAGAAGAGTTCTATCAACACCTTCTTCAAGTCCACCAAATCTGCCAAATGCACTAACACCATAAACATTGTTTCCGGCATTCCAATCTTTTCCAACACCATAAACCCCATTACTGCCTGCCAAAACATTTATCTGATCTGGAAGCCAGCCTGGAAGCCCATCAATATTTTCTAAACTATCGATTATAACATCTTGATCAATTGCAAGACTTACAAGATCTTCACCAAGATTTAACGAATTATTAAGCTTGGTTGAATATAATTGACTTTTAGATCTTTCTAAATTTAATGAATCTGATAATTCTATATTTCTACTTCCCAAAGATAAGAGCAAAGTATCATAATCAGTTTGACTTTCTTCACCAGGAACAAGAACAGTATCAACACCAGCAACGTTATACAATGGAGACAATTCTAAATTATACCACTGATCATTTCCAGCCCACTGAAATTTTAAATCAGGTCTGCTTTCTAACCAGCTGTCCATAACACCCTGATCAACAAAATGCCTTCTAGCAGCAGAATAAGCTCCGCAGCAAGGATCGTCTAAAAATTCAGTATCAACCCTAACAGAATCTAAAGGCGCAGTTTGATCAATATTATCAATTCTTGTATAACAATCAGTACTTAGAGAATCATCTATTGCATCCAAACTATCTAATTTTGCTTCAATAGATCTATAAAAAGAATCGATTTCAACAATATTTCTAAGTGCATCATTAGTTCTATTGTCTAAATTATCCAAACTAGAATAAGCAGTTTGAGATGTAGTATCTACAGTAACTTGTTCTGGAAAATTCTGCCCCAGCATAGCACCTAAATTATACCAACGTCCATCCCCAGTATTTCCATTTGAAAGTTCATCAGAGTTACTTTTTACTTGTCCAAACTGAAAAAATAGATCTGGTCTGCTAACCATATGTGGATCAATAATTGATAAATTGTTATCATAAACACCATCAAATTTAGAAGAGTGAAATCCTACTAATTCACCAATATCAATATAATATTCTTGGGCTCCTACAAAAGCATTGGGGAAATTTTCTGCACCAGCCACAACAACAGAATCTGTTGGAGCTTTTTCATCAACTTCTATAAAACTAATATTATTATCTGCAACCGCAGTTCCACCTAAAATCGTGCCTACAGCCAAAGTTGTTAATAATTTCTTCATTTTACCTCTAAATAATCATATATTTTGTAGGATATAGGTCATAATAATCCATTTATAAGCCTTACCATTTAGGAGTAGTTAACTAAAGAATTCTTTAACTTTCTCATAATTCTTACTTTCAACCAAATTAACGGAGATCGGGAAATATTTATGATAAGCACGCCAAGAATATCTCTCATCTAAATAGATAATAACCCCCCTATCTTTTTCACTTCTTATACACCTACCGGCATTTTGTAAAACTTTAGTAAAAGCAGGCATAACATATCCGTACTCTTGACCACGGCCAAATTTTTCATCATAATATCTAACTAATTCTTTGCTCATTAAGTCATATTTACCAAAAGGAACACCAACAACAATTACTGCAGATAAAGCATCTCCAAAGAGATCAACACTCTCACCAAAACCACCAGCACTAACAGCAAACAAAGTATTTCCTCTTGAAATTTTAAATCTATTTAAGATAGATTCTCTGATATTCTTATCCATCCCTCTTTCTTCAATAATAATATCTTCTTCACAATATGAGTTAACTGAATCCAAAAGGGCATAACTTGGAAAGAAAAATATTTTATTTCCAGGAATAACTTCAATTATCCTTTTGCAATTTAAAGCAATTCTCTCAAACATTTGATCGCTTCTCATACTAAATTTAGTATTTACAACAGGAACAACTAAATCTAACCTATTTTCGGCAGGATAAGGATTTGATAAATCAATTTTCAAAGGAAGATCCAAACCAAAGATTTTTTCATACATTTCAAGGGGACATAATGTTCCACTCATAAAAATATTAGAATGGGCTTCACTAATAATTTCACCCACGGCAACAGAAGGATCCAAACAATTTTTTTCTAAAACAATAAAATTTTTACCCATTTTGGTCTTCCCAGTTTTTAAAATTCTAGAAAATTCCTTACCTTCAACATTCCAACCAGATAAAAAATATGCCAAAGATCTCAAATAACTTCTTTGTTGTAATTTCAAAACATCGTCAGACATATTATCTAACTTTTCAATAAATTCTTCATCAAATGAACCAAACTCATCTTTTTCAACCAAACTTTCAGTTCCATGATATTTATCATTAAGTTTTGCTAGCTTATTTTTTATTTCAAAAATTTCTTCTTCAGCATCTTTATCTAATTTATTTGCTTCAGAGATAGCACTGTCTAAACCAAGAGTATTCAAACTGTCGCTCATTAAATTCCTAGCCCTGTCTGGTAAATTGTGCGCTTCATCCCAAACAATAATACAATCATTCAAATCACAATTAATTTTCTTAAGAAAAGAGGGTCTAATTCCAGAATCCAAAATATGATAATAATCTGCGACTATAACCTTGCTCTTTTTGGCCAAAAGACTTGCAGCCTCGTATGGGCAGACTTTCGATTCTTTACATTTTTCAAACAACTCATCAACATTATGAATTTTATTCTTTAACTCATCCATCAATAATTTATTTGAAAACATATTTCTTTTACTATGAAAATTTTCATAGAATTCACATTCTTTATTTTCAGTTAGATGTTTACAATAGTCCCAAAAAGCTCCTGCATTTCTTGGATCAACTTCGGGCCTACCACACATCCAAACTTTACCAATAAAGTCAGTAACTTGAAGATTAAACCCACATTTTTCTTTTATTTTTTTCAGAGTATCTACAGCGATTCTATGGTGGGTATGTTTAGAAGTTAAAAATAAAACCTTCTTATTATGTTTCAAAGCATATTCTAAGGCAGCAGTCAAAACAGCAGCAGTTTTTCCAACACCAGTGGGAATATCTGCGAGAACATCTTTTTTATTACTTAAGGCAGTAGCTACAACTTTCATAAAGGGTTCTTGACCATTCCTGTATTCAGCAAATGGAAATAATTCTTTGTAGCTATAAACAACCGACATTTAAGATTTTAATTTACCCAAACTTATAAAGAATATGATGGTCCAGGTCAAGCATTATCTCTGGCAGATTCTAATAATCTTCTTTCTTCATCAGATACAATATTTCTGATCTTTCCAACAGCATCAACATTCGCAGAAATAGAACTAATACCATATTTTACTAATTTTTTTACCATTTCTTCATTACTTCCAGCCTGACCACAAATACTTGATTCAACATTATATTCCCTACATTTCTTAATAACTCTTCTAATCTGTTTTAAAACAGCAGGATGTAATTCACTAAACAACTCTGCAACTTTTTCATTATTTCTATCAACAGCCAAAGTAAATTGTGTCAAATCATTTGAACCAATAGAAGCAAATTTTATTCCAGCACTACAAAGATCATCAATAATCTCAACAGCAGCGGGAGTTTCAATCATAATGCCCAAATCACAATCTAAATCCAAATCACTCATAATTTCTTTTACTTTCTCAACTTGATTAACGTGCGTAACTAAAGGAATCATAATTGAAATGTTTCTTATACCTTCTTGTCTTAGTCTCCTAATTGCTTTCAATTCAGCTTTCAATAATTTTTTCTCATCCAAACTCATTCGAATACCATGCCACCCCATCATCGGGTTACTTTCCTTTTCAACCAAATCTCCACCTTCTAATTCATCATACTCATCACTTCTAATATCTGAAGTTCTAACCCAAACTGGTCTCTCACCAAATGGTTGTGCAATTTCTTTTAACTTTTCAACTAAATAATTAGTATATTCTTCTTCACGACCCTCTCTAACATATTTCAAAGGATGAATTCCTTTTTCTGCAATAACAAATTCTAATCTAGCCAAACCAACACCATCAGGATTAGTTTCAACGGCTCTTCCAACAGCCTGCGAAATATCAACATTAACTTTAACTTTTGTAACTGTTTTTTCATTAGAAACTTCAATATCCATTTCTATTTTCTCAGGTTCTTCAACTTCTTTTTCGCCAGAATAAACTTTTCCAGAAGAACCATCAACAGTAACAACACTACCTTCACTCAAAACTTCTGTAGCTTTCTCAGTACCAACAACACAAGGGATTCCCAATTCCCTAGAAACAATTGCTGCATGACAGGTTGTTCCACCTTCATTAGTAACGATTGCAGAAGCTCTTTCCATTGCAGGAACCATATCTGGAGAGGTCATCTTTGCAACTAAAACATCGCCCTTCTCAATTTTATGTAATTCTTCTCTACCATCTACAATTTTCACAGTACCAGAACCAACACCTGGAGAAGCAGACAAACCCTCTAAAATAACATCACCTTCAATTTCTTCTTCTTTAACTTCTTCCACCTTTTCCTTAGTCGTAACTGCTCTGCTTTGGACAATATACAATCTATTATTTTCAATTGCGTATTCAATATCTTGTGGTTTTTTGTAATGTTTCTCAATTTTAGCAGCTAATTTTGCGATAACAATGATTTCGTCATCTTCCAAAACCTGTCTCTTACTTTTTCCTTCGCTTAAATCAATTTTAACAGTCCTACCAGTATTTACATCGCGGCCAAACATCCATTCTTGACCGGGAATTTTCTTATCTTTTAATTTCCAATAATCTTTTTCAACAACGTATCTATTTGGAGAAATTGCGCCAGAAACAATAGCATCACCCAAACCATAACCAGCTTCAATTATAATTTCATTTTCATCATTAGTAACTGGATTCATTGTAAAAATAACACCAGATTTCTCGGAGTTGATCATTTTTTGAATAACAACTGCAATAAAAACTTTGGAATGTTCAAAATCATTTTTTTCTCTATAATAAATTGCTCTAGGTGTATACAAAGAAGCCCAACATTGATGAACTGCTTTAGTAACGTTATCAAGTCCCCTTACATTAAGATAAGTTGATTGTTGTCCTGCAAATGAAGCAGTTGGTAAATCTTCCGCAGTGGCACTTGATCTAACAGCAACAAAAGAAGTGTCCCTCCCAGAATTAACAAGATTGGCAGCCTGTGCAGGCAAAGTAGTTATATCTGTTCCAATATTAATATTTTTGTAAGCTTTTTGTATGTCTAACTTAACTTCATAAGGCATATCAGAACTCAAAATCAAATCCTGTACTCTTTCAGAAGCTTCATTCAATTTATTTGAATCTTCAATATCCAAATGAGCAAGAATCTTATCAATCTGGTCCTGTATTTTGGTTTGGGCTAAGAATAATTTATATGAATCTGCTGTAACAACAAAACCATTTGGAACTGGAAAATTATTTCTACTTAATTCTCCCAAATTTGCACCTTTTCCACCAACTAAGGCAATACTATCCTTAGAAATATCCTTGAACCAAGCTATATTCACCATCTTTTATTAAGAAGAAACTCAAGATTTATATAAACTTTTTGATTACAAACCATCTAAAGGACTTTTTACATTTATCAAATTTGGCCTTGCTAAATGAACGTAAATCATAGTTGTATCCATACTTTTATGCCCTAACAAAGATTGAACTTCTGAAACAGAATATCCATTTTCAATTAAATGTGTTGCAAAACTATGCCTCAATGTGTGTGGATGTACTTTCTTAGTTATCCCTGATTTTTTACAAGCTTTTTTAATTATTTCCTGAACCGTTCTAGTACTCATTTTAGATTTGTAGCTTCTAAACAAATGCTCTTCCGGATTTTTATCTTTACATAATTTTTCTACATCTTTTTTCAATTTGTTTGCTAAAATAAAGGGCCTATCTTTTCTACCCTTCCCTTCTCTAACCCAACCATATTTTCCTTCTAAATCTTTGATTTTTAAATTAATTAACTCAGAAACCCTCATTCCAGAAGAATACAATAATTCAATCATTAATTTATGTTTTTCATTATCAATAGAATTAATTAAATTCTTAGTTTCTTCTTTTGTTAAAACAATTGGTAATCTTTTAGGGACCTTAGAATACTTAATATTTAACTTCATCCTCTTATTTAGAACTTCTTCCATAAAAAATTTGATAGCCATATGATATACATTCAAAGTACTTCCAGCAACATTTTTATCTGATAATCTCTCTAAAAATAATCTAACATCCTTTTTACTTAATTTATCAATTGGAACATTTGTTTTATTCAAAAATTTTTCAACACAATGTTGATATGTTTTTATAGTTCTAGGACTAAATCTTCTTCTAAATCCTTCTTTTCTTATGGCTTCATTAGGATCCATATACCATTTTTTAATTATTTTTGACTTAAATATATATCCCCCCACTACAAAATGAAAACAAAAAATTCTTGGTCGCTACACATAACTATTATTTATACACCTTGTACTAGTAAAATATTACAGACTTCGCATAAATACAGTTATGTCTAATTGAGTTTGAGTTTTAAAGACGGGCACGCGCTTAGTCACTTCGTGACAGATAGTCAAAAACTTCGTTTTTGAAATTTATTTAGAAATAATCTTCCACCCCAAAATTTTATCTCAACGAAAGCTTTTTATATATCTTTTATCTTTATTTTAAAAAGATGGCATTCATATCACAATCATCGGGTTACTTGTTTTTATTACTCTTCGGAATAGCGATGATTCTGATTACTTACTTTTTCGCAAGATGGAAAAGATGGAACACAAAAGAGGGTTTCCTCGTTGCTGGAAGAAAAGTTAATTGGTTTTTAGGTGGAACAAGTATCGCAGCTTCGTGGATTTGGGCTCCTGCTCTTTTTGTTTCTGTTCAACTAGCTTATGAAAAAGGTATCGCAGGAATTTTTTGGTTTACTCTTCCAAACATAATTGCCCTTGCACTTTTTGCTTTTCTTGCTCCTGCAATTAGAAAAAAAATGCCAGAGGGTTATACTTTACCTCAATACATTAAACATAGATTACAAAGTGAAAAAGCACATAAAGTTTATCTTTTCCCATATTTCTTTTACCAAATTATGGCTGTTACAGTCCAAATTTTTGTAGGTGGAAGTTTAATCTATCTTTTAACAGGAATTCCTCTAACAATCATAATGCCAATCTTATTAGTTATTGCTTTAATTTACACTTATATTTCAGGACTTGAAGCATCAATTACAACCGATTTTATTCAAATGGCGATGATAGTTTTAATTGGAATAATAATTCTTCCATTAACTTGGAGTGTTGCAGGAGGACTTTCTTCAATAAGTGCAGGACTTGGTGGATTGGCGGGAATAAGAAATATATTTGATCCAGGCATAGCATTTTCTTTAGGAATTGTTACCTCAATTGGTTTAATTGCAGGAGCAATATCTGACCAACAATATTGGCAAAGAGCTTTTGCAATTAAGAAAAATCAACTTGTAAAAGCATTCATCTTTGGAGCATTGCTTTTTGGTGTTGTTCCAATAGCACTTTCAACTCTTGGATTTTTAGGAGCAAATTCTGCTCTTGGAATTACCTTACCTGCTGGCGTTGATGCTTCAATGATTGGAGTTCAAGTTGTTGCAACATTACTTCCTGCTTGGGCAGTGTTCTTATTTGTTATAATGCTCTTATCTGGATTAAGTTCAACATTAGATTCTGGACTTTCAGCGGCGAGTTCATTATGGGTTACAGATGTTGCAAAACCTAAGAATGACGATGAAGCTATAAAATCCGCAAGAAAAGCAATGTTTGGAATAGCAATAGTTGGATTATTAATAGCTTTAGCTGTTAATTATATTCCTCAATTTGGACTTTTCCATTTATGGTGGATATTTAACACTATAGCTGCTTGTGTTGTTGTTCCAACTATATTAAGTTTATATTGGAGCAGATTAAGTGCAAAAGGTGTTTTATGGGGAGTCTCAACAGCATTCATAATTGGACTTCCTTTATTCATTTATGGAAACTTCATAAATAATGAAATTATGATTGTTGGTGCGTCATTATTCATAATTTTGATTAGCACATTGTTCTGTTTAGTTATGCCAAGAAAAACACCTTGGAAAGCAGAAGAAACACAATAAAATTTTCCACCCCAAAAGATTATTTCTATTTTCTTTTTTAGAAAAAAAGAAGCAAAAAAGCGCGCGTGCCCTAAAAGTTAGTCTTCTACGAAGATGATTTATAGAATAAAACTCAAACTCAACTCTGCGGTTTTTTGTTTCACAAAAAATCCTCGGGGACGTCTTGCAGACTTTCGCTACGCTCACCCAGACATAACAGCGATTAGTTTCAATTTAGTTTAAGTTTTTTCTTTTAGGAAAAGAAACAAAAGGGGAATTCCAGTGCTACGCACATTTACACTCCCTACGGTCGAATTAATATAGGGGGCTTTTAGTCCTTCGGACATATACACGCACTTCGTTCGATATTTATTAGAAGGGGCGTCTAGATAGTCTTTTTCTGCGGAAAAAGAAATTTATTAGGGGCGTCTTAAACACAAAAACAGAAGAACATTTATATATGAATGTTTATCTTTTATTTAAATATGGCAAGTAAGAAGGATGTTAAAACAAAATACGGAACAAAAGCAAAGATAGTCCTTTCTGATAATGAACTTAGAGATATTACTAATAACCTTCAAAAAGGGATTCCACTAGATGACAAATATAGATTCTTATTATTTGGAGATAAAAGAGAGGTTGAGTTAATTTGGAACTGGAAAATTATTACTGGATAATTCACCCAAATTGGCTGCTTTTCCACCAACTAAAGGAATACTATCTTTAGAAACATCCTTGAACCAAGCTATATTCACCATCTTTTAAGTGAAGAAACAAGAGATTATATAAAAAGTTTTTGATTATAACAAATAACTTCTAACATTTAATTAAGAATCTTTTGGTAAACTAGTTGGAAGTTCCAATTTTAAGATTGTTCCAGTATTTTTTCCATTATGAGATCCAACAGTAGTTAGTCCATCCTTTGAATAAAAAGTAGTTCCTTTTATAGAAATTTCTCCATTGTAGTTCGTATACAACTGAGTATAAGCAAAGTCTAACCCAACACCTCTAAATTGACCCTTTGTTGTAAATCCTGGGTAAAATAACAGATCCAATAGTTCTTCCCTAGAATCATAATCCAAAGGATCAATATCAATAGTACCATTATCTGCTATTTTTTTTACTTCATCAAGATTTATGCCCTTACCATTATCTTCTAATTCGATAACTGAAATTCCTTTAAGATCATAACTTCTAAATGTTAAGTTTCCTAGTATGTCCAGATTCCAATTGCCCAAAATATTTTCCCAAGAGCCATTTACCCCGCTAATTGCATTCAAAGCATTAAAAACAAGATGATTTAAAACATCATTTGCAAGAATGTCTTCTGTTAATGTATGCAAGATTCTTTTTTTAGAATTTAAATCTAAATCAATAGCAAGATTTCTATTTGGAACTTCATACTGGGAAATATTGTTTACCAATCCACCAACATAATTATGGAGGAAGTCATCTAGCGAGTACATAAAGAAAATTCAAAATCTACGTTATTTAAATCTTTCCATTAGTAACTACTATTAAGTTATTAAAGATTCACAAAAGAAGTTTTTAATCATAAAAATAAGTATTTACAGCAATCAATTACTCATTAAGATCTAAATACGCCTACTCTTTCTGTCTTTCCAAGCAACAAACCCAATTACCACCAAATAAATAAGTGTTCCGAACTCAGGAACTATCGATGCTAAACTAAGCCACCCTGGATATTTTCTTTTTTCATATATTCTCCAATAAGAGATTATCAATAGCACAAAAAGAGCTATCCAACCAAGAACAGGGATTAACGCTAAAAAAATCAATGCCCAATGAAATTTCCCAAGTTGCAATCTCATAGCGATACTAGCAAAAGGTATCCATGCAAGCCAAGGCCTTCTATGTTTCAATTTTTTTGCGATAGTAGACCACGCAAGAGCATGATAAACATAAAGTGCAGCTAAAAATAAAATAACAATAAAAATTCCAAGTGCAATCAAAGTGCCCAAAAAACCACCAGCAACACCGCCAGCAAAAGGACAATCAATAACTGAAGATATATTACCTTCAAATACTTGATTACATGCTTCAAAAGTTACATTACTCATACAAAAATTCTTATTATAAAGGTATATAAATGTTTGGGAAAAATTTCTATCAAAAAAGTAATTTTTAAAAAATAATGTGTTGGCATAATTTTTCTTTTAACAACAAATTCCAATAGATACATTTATTAGGATATTAATCAAATATTAACAAATGGAAAAATATTATTTATGGAAAACAATAACCATTGCAAGTTTTTTTCACTTCCTATTTCCTTTTGGAATAGGATATTTATTAAAAGATAAATGGAAATATGGTATTGCAATCATAGTATTATTTGAACTTGTAGAAAATCTTTCAGGATTTACAATTACAATATTGAATTTTGATATATTTAGTGCAGAACCCCTAATAAACATAATATCAGATTTAGTAATCGGAACAATTGGTTTATTTGCAGGATATAAAGTAAGAAATTATTTTAAATCTACTAAAAGAGGTAAATGATCTGAAAACTTTGATCCTTCACTAAGAACCTCTTTATTCTTAATTTTGAGTTCTTTACTTAACAAAAGATAATCCAATTGTTGCCTGGATATTGGGTGTGTTATTTCTCCAAAGAACCAATTATTAAACTTATATTTTTTAAAAATTCTTTCAAAATACTTTATTTCATTAATTTTATAATCTTTTAATCGATAGTTAAGAAAAGGTCCTAAAAATAAATTTAAAAAAGGATTTCCAAAATCATTAAAATCACCACAAATTATTCTTCTCCCATTACCATTTTTTAATATTTTTCTCAATTCCTTTCTTCGTATAAAAGGTCTTGCAGCAAAACTTAGATGACAATTAAATAAACTAATTTTATTATTTTTATATGTAAAAGTTATTTTTAATCCTTCTAGAGATTCCTTAAGATTAGTTATTTTTTTTATTATATTATTTGCAGGCATTTTAAGAGAAAATATTTCCGTACTATGCTTTATTTTTCTTTTAATACCAATAATTAGAAGGCTATTAGTTTGATTTTTCTTATTCAATGTAATGGTAGTACAATCTTTGGCATTTACAAAATGATATTCTTTTTGGTTTAGTAAATCTAATGATTCTTCAGGAAACTCTTGTAAACAAACAATATCTGGATTGTATTTGAAAATAAAATTTAAGCTAGATTTAATTTTTTCATTTTTATTAAAAATATTCCACGTTATAATTCTCATACAGCAATAAATGTTAATATCATTATAAATGTTGCGTAGTAGTAAATAATTTTCAACTCAAGGAAAACGAATATCCACCATGCTACATAACTCATCAGAACTAAATTGTTTCAAATAATTACTATTTCTAACTATGAGGGCAGAAAATTCAACATCAAGATCAGTGGTTCCACCATTTTTTGCTCCAGCATTTGCAAGGTTTCTACGTTCCACCTCATTTTCTAAAACAGTTTCCCTTGCAATATTAAAAGGAATTCTATTTTCCCCAACAAGTCTTACAACTTTTCCAATATTTTTACTTTTAAGATCTTCATATCTAAGTCTTTCAGGAGAATCACTATTCAAATAATGTTTTACAAAAAAACTTCCAGGATAATGAACAGTTCTGTCTTCATCAATTAAAAACCTCAAATCTCTTTGTGAAAAGTTATCTCTTAGACAAGGAGATAGGTTCTTAATTAAACAAACAGCTCCAAAATATGCACCAACTAAATTAGGGCCATCAACTTCAAATGATCCTCCAACCCTACCCTCATCAACATCAAACCAACCAACTTGATAAGAATTATTTTCAGAACCCATAAAGAAAAGAATGACTAATAATTTATAAAATTAATCAATATCAAGAAGAAAACAACCAAATTTGCCTTTATAAGAATTTTTTAATAACAAAGAATTTCAGTTAATTTAATAAATAAATAATAGTTTACATTTCTTATGAAACACGAAGTAATTGAAAAATTGGCGGCACTAATTACAGCAGCATTTGGTTTAGTTGCAGCATTGGCTTGGAATGATACAATAAAAGCGATTTTCCAAAATTATTATGGAGAAGCGTCATCAATACCCGCAATGTTAACATATTCAATAATTGTAACTATAATTGCAGTAATGGCAACAATAAAGATAGCTAGATTAGAAGAAAAAGTTTCCAAGAAAGAGAAACAGACTATTTTAACCACTTAATAATTTTCTAAATTAATGTTCACCAGGCGGATTTCTACTATCTTCAATCTCTCTATCCATAAGTTCAAAATCATCAAGAGCACAAAATCCTCCTTTTCTACATTTATCAGCAATAGAAGAACCAACAGCTCTACCTTTGTCTCTAAGAATTTCTGCTCCACGGATTAAGTAACAAGAACTAATAAAACGCAGACCATAAGAATTATTTAACATTTGACGTATTTCATAAATACCCAATTTTCAACAAACCTCTACAGTAGTTCTTCCGGGTAATTTATTCATTGCCGCTTCCATGAATCCTTTTACTTCTTGGACATTATCATCAACCAAAACTGTAAAAAGAGTAGTACCTTTTTTTACTTGAGCGGCTGAACCAGAAGCTTTTCCAAAAGCGTGCTTCATTCCAGACTGCATTCTATCTGCCCCTGCACCCGTTAACATTTTATTTTCTCTAAGAATATGATGTGGATAGATATTTAAATAAAAATGATATCCCTTACTTCCTAATTTTCTAGATAATTTCCTATTAATCATAACCCTAACTGCTTCCAATGAATTATGTCTAACTTGATAAGCTTCAGTTGCAACTAACTTTAAAGTATTTTTAAATTCTCCAGAAGTATTTCCCATATGAAATTTAACTACTTTACTTGCAGTAGGACTTTTAATGAAACCTTTTTTCTTATATTTGGACTTCCTAGTATAAGCCCTGTCAACATTTCTATAACACTTTGCTTTTCTTAATGATGCCATTATTGAACCTCAACTTTAGTGCCAATAGCTTGTCCAGGCAAACCAACTTCAAATTTTACACGAACAGCACCTTTGCTCCCATGCTCTTTCAAGATTGTACCACTCATTTCTTTTCCAGAAGGGGTCTTCCAAATAACTTTCTTCTTAACCAATTCTTTGGCCTTTTCTTTGCTATCAACACCATCAACAATAATAATCATCTGATTTGGATGTTGGGTATGGTGACTTCCCCTGTAATTAACAATTTTGCCTTCCATGTTAAGATTTAGAAAAATAATAGATTTAAAAGGTTTTGGTTTGTCCAAAAATCAATCCCAAATGAATATAACAAGGATTATATCCAATAATTAAAATAGCTTAGTATAAACTTCTTCACCTTTTTTAGTTAAAGTCCAAACTCCATCTTTATCAACTTCTGCTAACTTTAACTTCTTGAATTTTTGCAAAATTCTTTCAACTTTTTCTTTGTTTACATCTATGTGAGAAGAAATTCCAACTATCCATCCAGGTTCTTCCCCAACTCCCTTAATTATCAGAATTTCTTCTTTTGTTAATTCCATAATTACTGAAAGATTATTGATTATATAAATGTCATGATTTTAATTACTCCTTAGCCAATAGTTCAATCACACTTCATTGGCACCCACAAAATCAAAAATTTTTCTCAACCACGCTACGCATTCTCACTTCGTAGAAACAGATAATAGCTATCAAATACAATATCTATATAAACGGCAACCTTACTGACAAGAAAGCTATGGAAAAGGAAATAATTAAAGAATTTGAAACAAAATTTAAGGAATCAAAGAAAAAATATAAAATAAAATCTTCATTTCAAGAATTAGATGATATTTTTCTATTAAAAGATTTCATTGAAAAAGAAGGTTACGTAAGTACAGAAGTTTTATGGCAAATAAGAGATAGAATAATGAATTTATTCAGTAATTGGGCAAGCTACTTACACGGAATTATTATACCAAATCCAAGTTCAATGCTTAATATAACAGAAAGTGCAATATTCTCGGACAAAGAAAAAGAAGAGATAAATAAAATAATGAGTAAGATGTTAACACTTACTAGCAAAAATTCAATAATAAATCTAACAAAAAATAAAAAAGAAGAAGCAAAGCTAATTGACGAATCAAAAGAATACTGGATAGAAATTACTCCAAAATTAAAAGAAATAATGATAAAAATCCATGACAATTGGAAAGAAAAAGCATGATAGATAAGATCTACAAAATTCTAAAAAAAGAGGTTAAGAATTACAAAGTTCCAGTTGTTGATTTAATTAACATACAAACAAAAGATTCTTTCAAAGTTTTAGTTACAACAATACTTTCTGCAAGAACACAAGATCAAACAACGTTAAAAGCAGCAAAAAGATTATTTGAAAAGGCAAGTAACTTATCTAAACTATCAAAACTAACAGAAAAACAAATTGAAAAATTGATTTACCCTGTTGGCTTCTACAAAACAAAAGCTAAACATCTAAAACAATTACCTTTAACTCTAAAAGAAAAATTTAATTCAAAAATTCCAGAAACAATAGAAGAATTAATTCAATTGCCAGGCGTTGGAAGAAAAACAGCAAATTTGGTTATGACTGTAGCATTCTCCAAAAAAGCAATTTGTGTTGATACACACGTTCACAGAATTATGAACAGACTTGGCTATGTAAAAACAAAAACACCATACGAAACAGAAATGGCACTAAGAAAAAAACTCCCAGAAAAATATTGGAGAGATATTAATTCAATTTTAGTTGCTTACGGACAACATACCTGTAGACCAATAGGTCCTAAATGCGAAATTTGCCCAATAAGAAAGTACTGTAATTATTATAAAACATAATCAGTAAATTTCATCGAATTCTTACAAAATAACCAAACCAAAAGCTTTTTAAATAGATATAACCACCCATAAGTAACAACAAATAAGAAAATGACATCCAAAAAAAGATTCGATATGGTAGAATACCTTAAAGAGGTAAAAAGAAGAGGATTATTACAAGTTTCTCTAAAGAAATATGAAGATAATCCTAACGATGTATCGATTGGACAAACAATAGGAACCGAAATTTATAATGATCCAACAGCATTATCAGAAGTGGCACCCGAAGTTCTTGAAGCTTATGTTAAAGTGGAAGTACCTAAAAGAGAGAAAGCACTAGCAGAAAGCGTAAGAGGACAAACAGAAGATAATTTAGAAGGATTGATTGGTGAAGTTGTTTCTGGTATAAATGATGTAGATGAAGGATTGGGTCTTTTGGCTTCAATGCCTTATACTCCTGGTTTCAGTAACAAAAAAGCAGATAATGCATATAGAAATTTCCTGATCGCAAAAACTAATGAAAGAAAGTTGGAAAGCAACGCTGAAAATGAAGGTAGTGAAGGACTTAAAGGAATATCTGTGGATATAATGCAGAGTTATGGAATCTCAGAAGAGGTTATAAAAGCTCATCTTAAGTTAAATCCTGAAAGTTTGGTTAGAATATACAAAGATAATGTTATTCCTGCAAGGGAAGAAGCAGTAAAAGAACAGTTAGAAAGTAATGGAAAGCCAAAAAAATCAGTGATAAAAAGATTCATGAAATACCTGATAAGTAATGGGGAAGGGGACGCTAAAAACTACGCGTTGGATAACTTATCACAGATGGCATATGCATCTTACGCAAAAAACCAATAATTACTTTTTTTCAATTCTTATTATTTTTTCTTTAGAAATTAATTTAGTAGTTATAACCCTCATAGCTTTCTCAAAAGCAATTACCCTATTCATATGTTCATCAATATCTTTACCATCCAATTGTTTTACATTTCCATGGGCAACATCATGAGCTAAATTATACATTTCTCTATACCATCTAACATACTTCTTATCTAACTTCTTTTTAGAAACAAAAACCCTATTCAACATTTCACCAACATGCTCCGGACTTGGAGGGACTTCTCCAGCAGCCATTAAAGCTCCATGAGAGCTATCTACCATTGCCCAATACAAATTCTCAATAGAACCAACAATATTGAATTTAGCTCTAGAAATATGTAAAGGAGCTCTTCTAAGAACATTAAATATTGCTTCGGGAGTTGGCTTTATCTTTCCTTTAGCCAACAAAACTTTTAGAGGATCAAAGAATCCTCCGAAATCAATCAAAGTTTGACCATATCTAATAATATTAATTGTTGCAGGATCACCGGCCCTAACTTCTTCCCAAAATGTAGAAAGTGTAACTGTGTTCACATGTAGTTTTTTTCCATAACTTTGTCCTTCAATTAATTTTCTCAACTCTTCCCTATACCAAGCAATCAACTCTTGATCCCAGTTTATAGAACAATCATCCAGAATAATAATAATATCAATATCACTTCCACTTACAGATTCACCCCTAACACCACTACCAAAATAAACTACAGATTTTATGGCTTCTTTAAAATATTTATAAGCTTTAACAGAAAAATCGTGTGCAATTTCTTCACTGGAACTAAACTTTTTTGGAAGTTCAGGTAGTTTTTTAACACTCTTTTTTTTAGCAGGCATAATCATAAATTTTAGTTTTGTACTTTAAAAAATTATTGGTTTTAATTTTAGCGATTACACCGCATCAGAACATTCAACATCGCATTTTTCTACATTATCATCTTGACATTGAAAGTCAGATTCATCACAACCATCAAACACACATTCTTGCATACATTCTTCCACCCAATCTTCAATTACGGGGAGTACAACATCAACACCACATTCTTGCCCACAATTTATACTATTAGATTCCATACAAATTGAATCACCAGGATTGCACCCAAGAGCAATGCAGTCTTCCATACATAGTTGGTCTTGCACTTGAGAATCAGTATCAAAAATAGCATATCCAGTTATTTTACCAAAAGAAAATATAATTACAACAATTAACAACAAAACAACAAACAAAACAACATTTCTTTTCATAACTAAACTAAGAATTAATAGTTTAAATGAATTTCCTTTTCAACCACCCTGGTTACCCGCAAATTTTCCTTTATCAAACATTTGTCCACCCATTTCCTTAGGTAGCTTGGAAAAACCAGCGCCCTGTGTTTTAAAGCTCACATCAGGTAAAATATCTCCAAATCCATACATGTAAGATCCATAAACATCTCTTAACTGAGACCAATTTGGACTTGCATCATGAGCATAAACTGGGGAATTCATATTTTCTAAAGTATAAGGAACAGGATTATCTTTAAACTGGGCAGCATAAGCACCAGACTCGACAATTTTTCTAGCATTTTTAGCAGATTCATTTATTTTTTCCATTTCTTTTAACTGATCTTTAATTGGAACATTACCCATTCCAGGGGCTAAATGAGAATCAGCATATCCAAAATTATCTGTCAAATGAACATGTTTAACAACGGGAGCTATTTTTTTAGCCTCAGAAATAATCTCTTTCTCAGAAAAACCATGTTTTCTAAGCATATTTGCATGACCAACATCCCAAGTAGCACCAATCAAATTATCAGCAATTCTTTTAGCAGATTTTTTATTCATCCTTTTTTCTTTAACTAATTTCTTCGCAAATTTTTTTCTGCTTTCAAGTATAGCACCTTTCAAATTATCTGCCCTAGAAAGTACATTGTCACCACCATACATATTTTCAATAGCAATTATTGGAGACTTGTCCCCATATTTGGAGTAAGTATGTAAAGCAGCAGCAGAGACAGTGTCACTAACTTTTTCCTTATGAAAATCTTCTGAAGAAATATGCAACTCAGGAGCAGAGAGACCAGAAAAAAGACCAAATAATTTATCGGGATTTTCATCAAATTTATTTCTATAAATTTTTTCTTCTCTTAATGATGTTCTTTTTTCTTTAATAGCAAGATCAGCTTCTTTTTCTATGGATTTTTTACGCTTTCCATATTCTTTTTTATATTCATCGGAAACAAGTTCTAACATTTTTAGATGTTTTTTATATTCTTTTTTGTCTCCAATTGGAGGAGCTTTTTTAAAATCATCAACCATGCTATCCATTTTCATAATAATATCTTTATTGAATTCATCTAACTGCCCACTACGCACGCCCAATTCATGTTTCAAACCATCAAATCTAGCTATTTCTTCATTTGATCTAGAAGGAATCTCGCCCTTTATCTGTTGCTTTTCCCTTATTTGAAGTTCAAGAAATTCATCACTCATTTGTTGCATACTTAAGTCTCTTTTTATTTCATTTGCCTGTTTTAAACCTGAAGCAAGTTCAAGTTTTCTATTTTCCCATTGGGTATTGTTCAAAGAACTTAATTGTTCTTCAGGACTCCAATCTTTGTCGCCATGAAGAGAATATTTTTTCTTTCTTGTAAGGGGGGCTAATTGCCCCGTTTCTCTATTAACAACAACTATGGATTCTTTAACTGGCTCCCCATTTTCAAATTGGGTTCTTCCTTTTTTATCAGGAATATATTTATCACCAGGAATCATTGCTCCAGTTGAATGTATAACAACAGGGATATTTCCCTCAGGATCTAATTTGTGGGCCCTATCAAGAACATCTTTAAAATAAAATTCAGAATCTCTTCTATTTTCTTCATTCCAACCTTGTTGAGTAAATCCTGCTAAATCAATTAATGGGGCATGAACAGAAATTTTAGAATCGCTTAGCTTAGCTAACCTTTTCATTTCTTCAAAATGCTGTATTGGAATTGTTTCAAAATTCTCTGGAGAAATAGTACCTACTTCAACATTTTTCACACCCATATTCAAAGACTTACCAAGTTCTTGAATCTGATTTGGAGTCATAGGACTAGTTGGAATACCTTGATCACTAAAAGATAAACTATACCCACCATCCATAGAATCAAAATATTTATCATGAAAAACCATTACTCATCACCAACTTTGTAATACTTACGTTCTTTTCCTTCTAATTTAAATGTATCTGAATCATCTTCCTCTTTTTCAGAAGAACTTAAGACCTGATAACCAACTTCATCAGCAGAAAAAAGACTACTATAACTTTCCAATCTGCTATCACTTATACTTCCACCAAAATAATCAGAAATTTGTTCTCTTAGTGCAGGCAAACTAATATCGGAAGTACCTAAAACTCCCTTTCTTTTCAAAAATTCTCTAAGGTGTTTAGAAGTAATATTTTCAGATTCGGCATAAATTTTACCAGGACCGCCACCAACAGAATAATCTACATGTCCAATCTCTTCTTCCTCAACACCTCGTGAAGGCATACCAACAGGAATTTCAATTACTCTTTGCTCAACAGTTTCAACAGGTCCATCCTTCAAAGAAAAATCCTCTTTATGAGCAACAATTTCTTCCAAACCCTCGTCTTCTAAAAGAGAGTTTAATATTTCCATAACATCTTCTCTTAATTTAGTATCATTTTTTTTGTCTAGAATAAAATCCCTAAGAAAAATTATTTTCTCCTGTTTAGTATCTAACTTCTCCAATTTCTTTCGTATTTTTATTAATTCTTTTTTTTCATTCACCATGTTAACATTCTATGTGCTTTTTTGAATACATCATAAAGGGTTAAACAACTTCCTTTTGCCTTTTCTTGCGCGGCTTTTTTTAATTTCGTTTCATGGTAAGAAGTTCCTTGTGATTTATACTCCTTAAAAAAATCAGAAGTACCTTTCAAAGGTTTAAAGATTTCACCCAACCCTTTGAATGGGTTTGGTAGAAATGGCTTCTTTTTTTCTTCAACTTCTTCTTCATCTTTCAAAAAATGATCCAAGTCAGCAGTTAAATCTTTCAAACTAACATCAGTAAGATGATCAACCAAATCCATGTCTTCGTAAACTTCAACTCTTTCAACTTTATTCAATTCTTTTTCAGTAAAAACATAGGCTTTAAAATAAGCATCAATAACACCAACATGTGCGTAATGTGTTCCGCCCTGCCCAGATCTAACAGCTTGTGGGGCAGTTCTATATGTAAAATCTACTTTAATACAAGCAAAATATTTATTTTTAAATTTCTTATCAGAATCAGGTTTAATTTCCTTTTTCCCCAACAGACTTAATTCCATTTGCATATTATTAAAAGCAGCAACTATGTCAGGGTTAGATAATCTATTATCATTTAATTCTTTCATACCCAATTTCTGAGCAGCTCTCAAATAAGGTTTAGCCCATTTAGTGTAGAGTTTCAAGGAGTCTATTTGTGATTTCAGATAGTTTTTTTCTATGGAAAATCTTTTCCTTAATTCTTCTTCTCCAATTTTTCTCCAATTCAAATACTCCTCAAGTTTTTTCTTAACAAGGATTTTAACTCTTTTATTCAAATCTAGTTTATCAGCATCTCTTGCACTTTTAGCTTGTATAAATGCATCTCTTAAAGTAACAAACTGTAAATCCCCCCTTGTCAAATTGTTAACAGAACCCAAACCAGTTTTAACATCCACCTGATCCATCCATATAGATTTCAAAGAATGTTCTGCAGATTCTCTTTTAGAAGAATTAGTTTCTTTTTTAGGGTCTGCATGGTCATAAACTTCTAACCTCATTTCATATTCTTTCAAATCATAAATTAAATTTATTATTTCTTTAATTACAGCATTGACTTGTCTAAGAATTGCCATTGCCCTATCTTGCATTGCACTCGCTCTTGCACCAAGTTCTCCGAAATAAGAACCTCCAGCACTAGCTTCAAATTCTTCCTCAACTTTGCTTACGTTAAAACCCAATCCACTTGGTTGTATGCCCCTCATAAAATCTAAAGTCCAGAAATAAACAGGCTCCAAAGTTTGGCCAAAAGTATCATAGATTATGTGATATTCAACAGGCTCGCCATTAGACAATCTAACAACAGCCTTCTTCTTTATATCTTCAACCTCTTTTTTAAGTTCTGTAACAGACATTTTACCCTAGTAAATCTAATTCAAGCCATTTTAAAGTTTTCTGTTAAAAATAGAAATTAAGAAATAGAAATTAATTCTACTTCAAATATCAAAACAGAATTTGCAGGTATTCCACCAACTGCCCTATCCCCATAGCCCATTTCAGGTGGAATAGTCAATCTTCTTTTTTCTCCAACTTTCATTCCAGAAAAACCTTGCTCCCAGCCTTGAATAACTTGTCCAGAACCGATTGTAAATGTAAATGGTTCTCCCCTATCAACACTAGAATCAAATTTAGTACCATCCTCAAGAGTTCCAGTATAATGTACTGTTATTGTATCTCCAGATTTAACAACTTGATCTCCACTACCTTCTTCCAAAGTTTCTATTTTAAATTCAGTCATATTATCATCTCCATTGTTTACAAAAAATACTAATAAAACCAGAACAACGATAAGTATTCCAATTATCCATTTCATAAAAAAAGGAAAATTACTAACTATATAAAATTAACTTATAGAAACCTTTTTAATACCTCCAAAAACATAATTCAATAACCTGAGCCCGTGGTCTAGTGGTTATGATAACACCCTTACAAGGTGTGGATCGGGAGTTCGATTCTCCCCGGGCTCACTAATTTTAATTTATAAAATTACCATAAAGATACCAAAACATTACATTTTTATATACAACTAAACTAAAAATAAAAAATGAATGAACTAGCAGAAGATACAAAAGTGGAAAATTTGGCCCTACCTTATCATTTTGAAGCAAATTCTGTTGAAGGTAAAGTTACAGCAGTTATTGCACCATTAGAAACTGATGAGGAATATTTTAAGGGGTGTAATCCATATCAATACTGGGTTGGTCAGTTAAACTTATGGGACCACATTGTTGGATCAACAACAATTAGAGAGCTAAAAGAAGATATTTCTAGTTTCAAGCCAAGAAATTCCTATAACCAGAATTAACATAAAAGTTATCTTCTTCTGCCAAAAGAACCGCCCCTAGGACGGTTACCAGATCTACCCCTCATCCTGTTAAAACTTGGCCTTCTTTCGCGTTTCTCACTAAGAACAGGGAGAATTCTTCCAATTTCAGGCAAATCAATTTTATCAACTTTAAAATTACGATAAGCACCCATAACTCTTGAAAAATTATCAAAGTCATATCTACAAATCAAGTTAATTACCTTTCCATCTGAACCTGCACGAGCAGTCCTTCCAATCCTATGAACATAGTCATTAGAATCATTTGGAATTTCATAGTTATACACATGAGAAACGTTGTCAATATGTAAACCACGGGCAGCAACATCAGTACAAACCAAAACTCCAACCTTTCCTTTATTGAAAGAATCAAGAGTTTTACTTCTTTTATTCTGTGTTAAACCGCCATGAATAGCAATTGCATCAACATCATTAGCTTTCAAATTTTTAACAACAAAATCTACAGTGTTTCTGGTATTACAAAAAACCATAACCAATCCTGCCTTTTCATTTCTTAATAAATGAACAAGCAAAGAAAGTTTAACATTTTTCGAAACATCGTAATAAATTTGCGTTAACTTAGTTGGGTCAACATGTTTTACAACAGAAACCCTTACAGGAGTTTTCATATGTCTTTTAGACAACGTATAAATACGTGGCGAAATAGTTGCAGAAAAAAACAAAGTTTGTCTTTCTTTTGGGCAGCTTCGAATAATTCTCTCTACATCATCAATAAACCCCATATCTAACATTCTATCTGCTTCATCTAAAACAAGTAGTTTAACTTTGGAAATATTTATGGTTCTTCTCTTAATGTGGTCTAACAATCTACCGGGCGTAGCAACAACTACATTTGCACTTTGTAAATTAGTAATTTGATTATCTATTGAAACACCACCATATACAGTAATAATGTTCAAAGGTTTTTTATCAGAAATTGTTTTTAGTGAAACACTAACCTGCTCAGCGAGCTCTCTTGTTGGTGTTAAAACTAATGCCTGTAATTCTCTTCCGGGAACAATATGGTCAACAATACCACAACCAAATGCCAATGTCTTTCCAGATCCAGTGGCACTTTCTCCAATAACATCTTTTCCTTCCATAATTGGAAGTATAGTTTTATCTTGAATTGGTGTAGGTACATCAATTCTCATCTTTTTTATAGCTTCTAGCAAATTTTTGCTTAGACCATACTTATCAAATTTATTCATTCTATTTTCTCTCCTAATCACATTTACTCAGAAAAAGCGAAATGTTCTTGTGTGAGCAAATGCTTTCTCAATCATAACTGTTATTAAAATTTCGAGATTTTCACCCTTTTTAAGGGTTTCTAACAATACCAATAGATACCAAATAATATCAATCCAGTGAAATCAATTATAAAAACAAAGCAAAATCTTTATATACCAATAGATACCAAATAATACCATGAACAAACAAATAAATTTAAGACTACCAAAAGAGCTATTAGAAAAAGTTCAAAAATACGTAGATAAACACGGCTTTGCAAATAACCAAGAATTCATCAAAGAAGCAATAAGACAAAAGCTCTACGAAGAAAAAACAGTCAAAGAAGAATTACAGACTGCAAAAAAACTAGTAGAAGTAGCAGAAGAAAGAATATATTACTCGGGGTAAGCTTTTTATAGCTAAAAAATAAAAACCAACTATGTTCGAAGGTTTAGATCCCCACCAAATTTATTGGACAGTTGCTGATTGGTTTACACATTTAATTTTACTACTAGTAATACTATTCCTTATCTTTAAAACAAACATCCATCAAAAATTCTTTAATTGGGCAATCAAATCAAGTAAAAAACACAATAAAAAAATAAACAGATTCGTAGCAATACTAATTATAATATCAATAATGGGATTAATTTCATCAGTTTCAATGGTGTATTACACCGACCATTCAACTAAAGTTCAAGTTAGTGAAAAAATAGTTGTAATAGAAATAGATGATTATTGGAATATCCAAGATACTGAAGAAGAATTCTTACAATATGGTTATTCAATGGATAATTACAAGTCTGTCTCAGATATAATTGATAAACATGGATTTACAGCAACACTTGGAGTTTCTCCACACATATTCATTGAAACAACAAAAGAAACGTTTGACATAGCAGATGATCCAATAATGATTGATTATCTAACAGAACTTCAAAACAAAGGATATGAATTATCAATGCATGGATATTCTCACTGCAGAAATAGGTTTTTCTGTCCAAGATATGAAGAAGTTTGGTTTAATGTTCTACAAGGAAAAAACGAAATAGAGAATATATTCAACACAGAAATAGTAACTTACCTTCCGCCTGGAAATGAATGGACAACAGAACAGTATGAAAATGTAAAGGAAGCAGGGTTCTTAATGATCCCAAATACACATGTTCCAGAGTTATACTATGATGAAAATGTAATAATTACACCGAGAGCATATGACGTAGTCAATAATTGGGATTGGTATTCCAACGAATATGGCCATGCAAGCATAAACGAATGGAAAGAAGTATACGAAGATGAAGAATTTTTCGTAATACAACTTCATTGCAACACATTTAATTCACAAAATAAACTAAATGAACTTGATGAATTCCTAGGTTTCCTAAAAGAAGAAGGAGTTAGAGCGATCACATACAAAGAAGCGTACAACATATTAATACAAAACAAAGCAAAACTATCTCCACTACAAAACTAAAATGAATTTAAAAAATATTTGGCTATTAATTGTTTTACTAATATGGTTAGCACTAATATTTCTATTAATGTACTACTTTGGTTAATTTCTCTAAAAAATTACCCTATTATATAATGCTAAACCATAATATTTATAATTCTAGACCCATTCAGATATCAAAACAATGGAATTATCAGATCTTCTAACTACAATACCACAATATCAGATTTATCTAAGTGGCGGGATTGGATTCGCATTAGGAGTTGCTTCCAGACTAGCAAAAAAGAATGATGAATCAATGTATATCCCAGGTTTAGCAGGTTCAATAGGTGCGGGAATTAGCATAGGTGTTTCAAGAGAAATTACGGTTCCAAATTGTGAGATTAACACTGGTGCCGCAATAATTGCAAATCAGGCAGGATATTTTTTAACTGATTGTTACTTCAAGTATTATGAATCTCTAAAAACAATAGTAAAAGAATCAGTCACCAACATATTTGCTAAATAAAATTTTTGCTTCTTTTTCACTTTCTGCTTTAATCAGAACTTTATCTCTGAAGAAAGTAACCAAACCATCATAATTAAAATTTTCACCAAAATCAATAACTTTTTTCTTAAATTTCTTTCTCAAGGATTTTAAATCAAATTTACCATAAAATAAATAACTTCCACCACAAAGAGAATCAATATAATTACCATTTTCACCATTCAAATAAATAAATTTTCCCTTGCAAGCAGGGCATTTTTTATTCTTGCTTACCTTAATTTTATCAAAATCATTATTTAATAAATTAAAATGTAGCAAATCTTTCTCATATTTTCTATCTAACAAGATTTTCAAAGCCTCATTAGACTGCACAGCAGAAATAAATGTTGAAGCAGTCCCCAAAACACCCGCAGTCTCACAAGTATCTAAACCAACAGTCTCAGAAACAAAACATCTAAAGCAAGGTCCTTTTGGGACAGAATTGTAAACGTATCCATTTCCCCTTATTACAGCGCCATAAACCCAAGGAATTTCATTCTCAATAGAAAACTCATTAATCAAAAATCTAGTATGCAAATTATCAGTACAATCTAAAATTAAATCAGCTTTCTTTAATAATTTAATATTAGTATGATCTAAATTATCAAAATAAGAATCGACTTTGCAATCAGTAGTAATCTTATTCAATCTCTTCTCAACAATTTCAGCTTTGGGTTTTCCAATATCTTTCTTGACAAATAAATGTTGTCTTTGCAAATTGCTTAACTCAACATAATCCCTATCAAAAATAATTAATTTTCCAACACCAGCTCTAACTAATAATTCAGCAGAACATGAACCCAACGCACCCAAACCAACAATAGCCACGGTACTCTTTCTAAGTTTACCTTGACTTTCTTTTCCTATTACTTTTTCTTGTCTTGAATAATCCATACTTTTTTGGGTGTAATACACGGTTTAAAAGTCTATACTTTGGGTGATTTTTATCATTTTGAAAGAAAAATATGTAAATAATTGGTAAGATACCTATAGATTGTATAAAGATTATAGAAACAAACCAAACCTTCTGATAATTTCTAGCAGCTCTCCATAAAGCCCAAGAAGTCCAAGGAAGAGACCATGCAATTGCTAAAATCCACCAAAAAGTACTCCAGTCAATATTCATAACCTAGTTTAGAAATTTAGTTTTAAATAGTTATCTAATCAACCACCAGAAACAACACTCAAAAATTTAACTTCATCATTATCTTCAACTTTTCTATCATCAATACCTAATTCACCATTAACAGTTACAATAAATTCATTCAAATTAACACCAATCTGTTTAGCAATTTCCTTCAAAGTTCCAGATTTAACTTCAAAATTCTTATTTTCTCTTTCGTTGTAAACTTTTACCATTTTTCAAACTCTCAACATAAACACAGGCCTGACATTTTTCTTGCGAACAAGGCTCACCACAAACACAACATAAATTTATACTTTTATCATTTTTAAAATGTTTCTTAAGAACAGGAAGAATTTCAATAAATGAATTTATAATACCATGCCTAGAACCAGGATACATTTCTTCAAAATCATTCAACCAAGATCTAACACTAAATCTATAATTTCCTTTAGCATATGGACACTCCTTAAAATCAGTAACCAAACCTTTCAAAAAAGCATAAGTCATAATTTCTTTCTCTGTCAAAAAATATAAAGGTTTAACTCTCTTAATAAATTCAGGATGATCAACAACACCAGTAATTGGACCCAAACGTGCACTAACTGCCAAATTATTTCTAAACTGATTCATCAAAACTGTTTGTGCCTCATCATCTAAATTATGCCCTGTAGCTAACTTATCAACTTTCAACTCTTTAGCTTTCATATTCAATAAATATCTTCTAAAAACACCACAGATACTGCAAGGAAGAGTTTTAGTTTTCTTAACAATCTTATCTAAACTATCTCCAAAATAATCCTTGTAAGAATAAATATACAACTTAATCTTATTTTCTTTACAATACTTTTTAGCAAACTTCAAGGTGTTATCTCTATAACCTTTTATGCCTTCATCAATAGCCAAAGCAATGACTTTAGTTGTTCTCTGCTCTTTGGCCAACTCATTGATTACATGCAATGTAGTCAAAGAATCTTTTCCACCGGAAAGAGCAACAGCAATAGTCTCACCTTTCTCAATTAAACCATATTTTCTAATAGTTTTCCTAACTTTTCTTTCAAAATAACTAATAAAACATTTCTTACAAAGAGTTATATGACTATTAGTTAACTTAATTACAGGTTTTTCCTTACACTTTCTACAGGTCATAGAGAAAAGTCCAAAAAATGATCTTATAAAACTTTCTTATTTATACAATAATTAAATTTCTAATAATAATTCCTAGCATAAACAAACTAGTCAAAAATCCAACTAATGCAATAATAGAGAATTTACCTACATTCAAAGGACACTTAAATGGTCTTTTCATTTTAGGTTCTTTGTATCTCAAAACAATTAAAGCTAAATTAACTGAAGCAAAAGTAATAAACACGAATAGATTAGTCAAATTAGCAACCAGCTCTAAATCACCAATTAAAGTAAATGCAATACACAACAACATAAACACAAGAATGGCAACATAAGGAGTTCTAGTTTTTTTATGAACTTTAGATAAAATTTTTGGTAACGATTTCATCTCTTTTGCCATACCATATATCATTCTTGAATTTGTAACTAACATAATCAAAACAGTATTGGCTGTGGAAAATAAGGCAATAATAGCTAAAACAATAAATGCTGGAGAACCAAGAACTGCGGCAGCAGCGGTAGCCAATGGGGCATCAGAAGCAGCCAAAGCTTCCCAACCAACAATACTTACAGCAGAAATTGCAACTAAAACATATACTACTGAAGTAATTAAAATAGAATAAACCAAAGCTTTAGGAATCGTCTTTTCGGGATTTATGGTTTCCTCTCTTAACTTAACAATACCCTCAAAACCTAAATAAGCAAAAAATACTAGGGCAGCAGAACTAAAAACTCCTGTCAAACCAGCAGGCATTTCAAAATAATTAACACTTCCAAATTTAGTAATACCCAAAACAATAATAACCAATAAACCTAAAAATTCAATCGAAGTTGATACAGTATTAAACCAACTGGATTCTTTTATTCCAATAAAATTAATTACAGTCATAAGAACAATAAGCAAAATTGCACCCCAAACAATTGGCATTCCAACTAATTGTCCAAAATAACCACCAAAACCTAAAGCAACGGCGGCAGAACTAACAAAACCAGCGGCAAGTATCGAAGCACCTATAACAAACGCGAATTTTTTATTAAACGCGGTAGCTAAATAATGATATTCTGCAGAATCACCTTTAAACATAGAACTTAACTCAGCATAACTTAAACCAGTAAAGATTGCAATAACAGCAGAAATAAAGAAACTTAACCAAGTAGCGTTACCTGCATTAGAAGCTGCAACACCAATAAGAGCATAAATACCTGCACCAAGGATGATACCAACACCCATTACAGTTACTTGAAATAAACCTAAGGATCTTTCTAACTTCACCATCTTTTTACTAAATCTAAATTTTGTCCTTTAAAATAGTTTCTAAAAAAGAAAAAAAGGAGATATAATTTACTCCTGCGTTTTTCCACCTTGAAGTGAAGTTTGTTCTAAAAAATAATTTTGCACTTCTTTAAGTGGTTTCAATCTATCTTCAAACATCCCTTGTAAACGGCTCCCATCTTTAATTGGTTTTCTTCCCCCAAATCCAGGGTTTGCAGATAAAGTCGCAATACTCTCTTCAAGCCTACACATGTTTCCAGTATCAGGCAATATTCCTGATGTTTCATGAGTCTTTTTCGCATCAGCCGCATCAAAAAGTCTAAAAGCTACATTATAGCTGAGTTGAATATCTGTTCCATAGTTATCGTTAGTCATTTTTACCTCACTAAAAATTTTAGATGGTTTGAAGACAACAATCGATTTATAAACTTTGCCCTAAAAATCTAATTCAATACCAACGGGGCAATGATCAGAACCAAAAAATTTATTCAAAATAAAAGCGTCTTTTAATTTTAATTTTTTAGAAACTCCGAAGTAATCTATTCTCCAACCAACATTATTTGCCCTACAATTAAATCTATAACTCCAATAAGAATAATTCTCCCCTTCCCTATTAAACTCTCTAAAACTATCTAAGTAACCACTATCAATAAATCTAGAAAAACCATCAATTTCAATTTGAGTATAACCAGCAGTTTTGTTATAATTTGCTTTCGGATGCGTCAAATCAATTTCTTTATGGGCAACATTCATGTCCCCGCAAAAAATAACTGGCTTTTTCTTCTCCAATTTCTTGAAATAATTTAACAAATCCATATCCCAATTTCTTCTATACTTCAATCTCCTAAGTTCAGAACCCGAATTAGGTACATAAATATTAATCAAATAAAATTTTTCAAATTCTAAAGTTATAACTCTACCTTCTTTATCATGTTCTTCAATTCCAATTCCATAACTAACAGAAAGGGGCCTAACCTTAGAAAAAACAGCAGTTCCAGAATAACCTTTTTTCTCTGCACTGTTCCAATAATGGTGCTCAAATTCAGAAAGAATTTCATCAACTTGATCAGGATGTGCTTTAGTCTCTTGCAAACATAAAACATCCGGATTCATGCTATTAACAGATTTCTCAAAACCTTTTTTCAATATAGCTCTAATACCATTAACATTCCAAGAAATTAACTTCATCTTGCCAACCACGTAATGATATTACCAACAGCAGCACCAGTCATCTCCGATTTGTACAATACAATAGTAAAAACAGTAATGAACAAAAGTAACCACAATGCAATCTTAACCTTCCTATCAAAATATAGTATATCACCCATAAAAGAGTAATAAATTATCAAATATATAAAATTAACCAAAAGAAAGCATATATAAACAGATTAAAATTTGAAAGAGAATAAAAAATGGCATTTAAAGTAGATCAAGAAGTAATATTAGTATATTCAGATAGAATTAACGATAATGAAGACTCCATAAAATATTCCACAACTTACAAAGTAAGAATTATAGAAAACAGAAGGGCAGAAGAGATGGATGGGATTGACCAAAATTTTCAAGGGAGATTCATGCTACACAGATACGAGGTTCTAGAAATAATAAGCGGAACAGGTCATCCAGAAATAAAAGAAGATTTCTCAGGTGGGGGGGAAACATTTAATGGTTTAGAATCTAATTTACTCCCACAAGTAGGACAAATACGTACTTGTTTTTTATCTGTTAACAAAAGAAAGAAAAATAGGGGAGATATTTATCCTAATATAAAATTTTCAAGATTACCAAAATAACTTAAACCAATATTTTTTCTAAAACTTTTTTCCAACCTTTACACCTAATTATCTGGGTTTCTCTCAATTTAGCCTCTTCTTCAAGACTACACTGATTCCCACGCATATCCCATAAAAAAACTTTATCTACAACAGTTATACAATCTCTTGCATGATGCAAACCATCTTCAACTAATCTTTTAACCCCATATTCCTCACAAATTTCCGATTTTTTCCTTCTGTGATTACTACTACCAAAAGTATTACCAAATTCTATTTTAAAAAAAGCAGGATTTCCTTTATATCTAAAATGATCATTCACCTGTTCCAGAGTAATATTGGCTATACTATCAGGTCTAGCAGTTGGAGCCATTAAAAGATGTTCAGCATTTTTCAATTCTTGAATAGATTCAACAGCATCTTCAGTAGGTTCCATATATCTAAATAAATCTGTTTGATAAAATTCTAAAACCCTCCTAACAATTTCATCATGACTAATACCAATGGGCGTAGCCATATTATATTCCTTAAAATCTTCCTTGCTCAAATTGGTGCCATATTGATTATTATGAAAAACACAAAAAGTTTCCAAAAAAGGAAACAGTGGTTCATCAATGTCTATACCACTTATTAAACGATTAACAACATAAGGGCTATTTGTCATTAAAAAGCGAACAAAGAACAACTAATAAGCTTTACTTTAATTTATTCAACATATAAAGAGATATAATTCCTAAAGGTAAACTAATCCACTGTCCATATGTAAAACCAGAATAAAGTTCAACATCCTTAATAAACTCTATAAAAAACCTCAAAAAAGAGTACATAAAAATAAATAACCAAAAGACAAATCCTCTTCTAAACTTCTTCAACTTATAGACCCTCAAAACAATAAAGAAAATAAATAAATTCTTCAAAGATTCATAAATTTGAGAAGGATGTCTCAAACCTTCAACTCCATCAAAATGAACACCCCAAGGAAGACTAGTTATTTTCCCATACAATTCTCCATTAATATAATTTCCCAAACGACCAAGAGCTAAACCAATGGCCAAAGGGATTACTAAAACATCAGCCAAATCATAGAAATAAATATTTTTCTTCTTACAATAATACAGAGCTGCTAAAACAGCGCCAATCAAACCACCGTGAAAAGCCATCCCGCCATTCCAAATAAAAAGTATCTGAAATAAATTCTCAGAGTAATAATTCCAATTCAAAATAACATAAGCTAATCTGCCTCCAATAATTGAAAAAGGAATCAAATAGAGAAAAAAATCCTGCATATCTTTCTTAGAAATATTCCTAGCTAACAAAGGAGTAACCCAGTAAGCAAATAAAAAACCGAGAACATAAAAAATTCCATACCATCTTATTACAATATTTCCAATCTGAAAAGCAATGGGATCCATAAAAAAGAAAATTGAAAAGAAAATAAAAGACTTTCCATAATACTTTTAAACAAAACCTTACTCCAACAATAATGGCAAAAAAGCGAGATATAGTAATTGTTTCTTCAAGAGGACCAGAACATGGTACTAATTTCTGCAACTGCTGGAGCAAGGAATATATCGGAGTTCCAAATTCTTTAGTTGCACTTACACTTACAGATATAGAGAAGCACAGAAGAAAACCAGAAGAAATTATTATCCAAACCCACCCTTCGGATAAAGGAGTTCTTCAAGGTTATACAAGAACAAAAAAAAGATGGGGAGATTATTGCACTAATGAATTCTTCCAAGTAAAGTTAGGTACCCATGGTGAGATAGAAGCAATAGTAAATACAAGAGATCCCGAAAAATTTGCTGGAAGTGTAATAAGAAATTTACCAGAAGCACCATTTAACGAATCATACACAATAACCGACTTAGAAAGTAGGGTACCTTCTAGCCCTTGGAATGTTGGCCAACTAAATGAATACGGAAAAATTCTACAAGGGTCTTTCTTAGTGGAGAGGGATCCAAATAGAGAGTTAATTTTCGATGAAAAAGAAAGAGATGTAACAATGCTAGGGGTGAGCAGTAGAATGTTTGAAGCATTTAGGGATGCAGAACTAGAAGATAGAAATAATGAAAAAAAGGCCATGATAGTTCTATATCTCAATCGGCAAGGTAATTTCATTGTAAAAGCAAATCCTGGACGTGAATTTACTATGGCTGCTGGAAGAGTTTATACTAACAGAAGTGTGGAAGTTCAATATATAGGCTTAGATCACAATGAACAATATCCCCATTGGCAGTTTGATAACATAGAGAAAAGTGTGCATGATTTATTCAACATTTCTTCTACATAAACTTTTTAAACAGAACAAAAAATAAATACCTATGATTTGTTTACTTACGTTCATCGTTTTCGGAATTCTTGGAATATTCTCAGCTTCCCACAGAGAAATAGCCAAAGAAGCTTTTCAATGTGTTTTCAAGAGAACTACTTTTAGAAAATGTGATTCTGGTACTGATATTAAAGTAAAAGGAAAAATAGTCGGCACTCTAATGAAAAAAAGCCCAAAAAGTGCTAAGATAGTTCATAATCATTTTGAATTCATATCTTGGATATTTACAATTTTATTCTTTGTAAGTTTAATCTATTCTGGTGTTTCTGCATACAATCTAATAGTTCATGATAATTGTGTTGGACCAGATGCAGATCCCGAACAATGTATTTTTACACCAAGTGAAACAGTTGTAGATTGTGGAGACCCACTTTGTGATAATGAAGGTCACTGTCAAGAATGTGGTGATGATTGTGATTGTAATGATTGCGAAAGTTAAAGTAATCTAGTTCTTATTTCTTCAGTTCTTTGCTCGGCAAGTAGTTTATGTCTAGCACCATCATAAGTAGGATCAAATTCAAGAATATGTTTACAAGTTTTTTTCTCAGGACAGAAGCCAGTAAAACCGCATTTTGGAACCATAAGTTCCTCAACTAATTCAGGCAAACTTTCTGAGCACATAATTAAACCTACTTCCTCCTCTGTAGTTGCCTTCATCTCTGGCTCAGCAGAATTACACAATCTCAAAGACATATAACCGGTCGTAAGATTATACAAACCATACTGTTTTACAATACCTACTTTCAAGCCCCTTGGAATAACAGCAGTTGCATCACTTTCAGGAACACCCATTTGAACAAGTGCTTCATAAGTTAATAACGAATCAGCAAACCTTTCCATCCACAATTCCAAATGTTCAGGACTTTTATATAACCCAGGTGGAATCGAAACTACTTGACGCATCCTTTGAAAATCATATATTCCACTTGGTTCTTCTTTAATTAAATCGAGTGCCCTCTGGGCTGCATGATAAACACCTTCAACATTTTGTGGCATTGTTCTATGTCTTTTTACTTCACCCCAGACCCTCCAAGGGGTATTTGTTGCAGTAACAACATTCACAGCAGGATCAAAATCTTGAACAATTGCATCCAAATCATACAGAAGACCTTCCCATTCATTAGCTATTCTTTCAGGATCTTCAAAAATATCTTCTCTCTCGGACAAAAAGTTAGAAATTCTTAAATTCAATTCATTGCTTCCAACAAAAGATGAACTCAACAAAACAGGTTTATCCAAAACACCCCCTCTATTCTCATTAATAACTTCAGTAGCCAAGTTTTCTCTTCTATGAAAAATAGTTGGGTTTGGAACTCCTGTTCTTGGAGCCGCCATCCTTGCTTCATAAGTATTACCCATTCCTTTCTGATGTATTTGCTCCCTAAGCTGATCCAAAATTTGGAAAGCTTCTCTAGGAGTTGCTTCCATATCTCTCTCAGCATCAATTGAAAGGTTAATTATAGTTTCAAGTGGCAAAAATAAAAACCCACCACCCCTATGTCCATATTGAACTATTTTACTTGCTTCTTGTTTAGGAATTACTTCTTGAACTTTTTCATAGGCTTGGATATTTTTTCTTGAAGCTTCCATATACATATCTGTTTCAGTTTTGCCAGCATCAACAATGCTTTTGGGAACAAGAATTTGATCCTCTGCAATTGGAACCCTTCTTCCAGAGGGCATCAAAGAACTACCAAATCTAATGCCAGTAAACATAGAATCAACAAATTTAGAACAATTTCCTTCAAAATAAGTCCACAATCCAGGAGTTGTAGCCATTGATGCATGACCAGCACCAGCAATAGCAATTAAAGCGCTCCTCAATTTTTCTTCAAAACCACCTTGACTAGCTCTAACATCAATAAGCTCTCTAAGTGCCCCAGAATCTTTATATGTTATTTGAGCTGCACCCCAAACAAAAGCATCAGGACCAATATGCAAACCTCCAGGAGTAGTATGCTCCGGTCCAACATTTAGAACAGTAACCTTTGGATCTATAACCTGAACCATCCAAAAGCGAATACATTTTTGTTTATAAAAATATATCAAATAACAAATATAGTTGTTATGACAAGCTTTATTAAACAAGTAATTTTAGTTTTTAACATGAACACAGAAAAAATAAGACAGGATTTTCCAATTCTAAAAAAAGGAATATACCTAGATACAGCATGCATGTCTCTGAAACCAACACAGGTAATAAACAAAATAAATGAATACTATAATGAATACCCTTCTTGTGGTGGAAGAAGCATACACAAACTAGGAATGAAAGTAGATAAAGAAGTTACAGAAGCAAGACACCAAATAAAAAAATTCATAGGAGCAAAAAGCTCAAACGAAGTAATATTCACAAAAAACACAACAGAAGCCATAAATTTAGTAGCAAATTCTTTCAAATTCAATAAAGTTCTCACAACGGATAGGGAACACAATTCAAACCTTCTACCTTGGCAAGATAAAAATCACGAAGTAATAAAGTCAAAAGAAGATTTCACATTCAATTTAGAATTATTCCAAGAAAAAATAAAAGATTTTGATCTAATAAGCTTTGTACACACTTCAAACCTAGATGGATACACATTACCAATAAAAGAAATAATAAAAATCGCACATGAAAATAACACAAAAGTATTCTTAGATGCAGCACAATCAATTCCACACCAAGAAGTAGACGTAAAAAAATTAGATGTAGACTTCTTAGCTTTCTCGGGACACAAAATGTTAGGGCCTACAGGAACTGGAGTGCTTTACGCAAAAGAAGAATTGCTAAATGAAATGAATCCATTCATGAAAGGTGGAGAAACAGTATATGATTCAACGTACACAGAACATAAAATAGAAAAATTACCAGCAAAATTCGAAGCAGGTCTACAAAATTATGCAGGAATAATTGGATTGGGAGAAGCAATAAGATATCTAAAAAAAATAGGAATTGAAGATATAAAAGATCATGAAATCAAATTGGTAAAAGCAATTGACACAGAAGGAATAAGACAAATTGGATACACAGGAGAAAGAGGAATATTCAATTTTATAATTCCAAATTTGAATGCACATGAAGTAGCTTCCATTTTAAACTCATCAAAAGATATAATGATTAGAAGTGGCATGCATTGCGTACATTCATGGTACAACGCAAACAAAATAGAACCAAGCGCAAGAGCAAGTTTCTATATATACAATACTTTAGAAGAAGTTAAGATTTTTAATGAAGAATTAAAGAAAATAATACAATTAGCTAAATAGTAAAATTTAAATACTAATTTTTTAAAAGTTAAACTATGTCAGAAAAGATATTCTACATATTAATGGTAATCTTCGGAGCAATAATATGGACTTTAATTTCTCTTTGGTTTCTTAGGAAATCTTTCAAAAATTACTCTCCAACCGGTGAAAATGACGCCAAAAAGAAAAACAAGTAAACTAAATAACAAAAATCTATTTCTAAAAAACTCAAAAGGAAAATTTTGGATTAATTTAGAACTAGAAGGAAAAGTCCAACCATTAGAACCAAAGAAAACCAAATGAAAATAATAAAAGAACTTTTCAAAAAATAAAGCAAATAAAACTAACAAACCAAAAATAACAAATAAATAAAATCCCACTTTCTTAGAACTAATTTTAGATCTCTGCCTAATAAAAATAATAAACAGAACAAAATTCAAAAATAAAGAAAAAATTCCAACACTTTTAACATCCTCCATATGTTCTTGTTCATCTAAAGTATAGTCTTCAGACAACTCTCCAGTCAAATAAAATTCCCTTATATCATCCTTCTTAAAACTTTCATAGACGAAAATCAGATTTAAACAAGTAAGAAATATAAAAAGCGTTAAAACAATACCGATTATTTTACTCATAAATATATTTAAAATTAAGAACTTATAATCTTTTCCTGTTTTATAAATTTCAAAATTTCAGCAACTGCTTCATTTACATTCAAATAAGTGGTATCAAGAACAAAATCATATTGCAATTCATTAGTTGGATCTAAGTTGTAATATTTAGTATACCTCAAATTATCAGATTTATCTCTTTCAATTAAAGAAGCAATAGCATCGCCAAGATCTCTAAAACTTTCACCAGGTCTTTCATCATTATAAATTCTCTCAGCCCTAGTCCTCACATGGGCCTTAAAATATATCTTTATGGATTTGGGAATAAAATGGTAACTTAAGCGCCCATCAATAACAAATTTGTCCTCTTTTTCCCCAAGTTCAATTTGAAACTCATCAGCCTCTTTATCAGTAAAATCTTTTTCTTCACCCATCTTGTTAAATTCAGCCAAACTCATATTTCTTCTCTGAGCCATTTCTTTTCTCAAATCACCAACAGAATAATGTTTCATACCTAAAACACCAGCCAACTGTCTAGCAGCAGAACTCTTTCCAGAACCGGCAGTGCCTGAAATTGATAATATCATTATTTCAAAAATTTTACATAGATTTAAAAAAATTTGTATCCCCTACATTAGTATGGAAAAAGAAGTAACAAAGCAAAAATTAGAAAAATATTTCAAAATATCCGAAGAAGCACTAGAAATGGCTAAGAAAAACGTTGCGAAGAAAGAATTAGCTGAAGACTTTCTAGATATGATTGAAAGGTACATTAAAGACGCAAAATACTTTCGGGAGAAGGGAAATTGGGTTACTGCCTTTGCAGCTCTGAATTATGCACACGGTTGGTTAGACGCAGGTGCAAGAGCAAAAATATTCGATGTGAATGATTCTAGATTATTTACTGTAGACGACTAAGCTACATCCCTAATATCTCTTATTTTTCTCTTATCAATAACTGGTTGATTACCCTCACCATCAACTACAACAAGATGTCCACCCCTTATCAAAGGACCGGCATCACTTTCTTCTTCAACAGTATCTTCTAAGCTGGGAACTGAACCAACAATTCTTAACCTATCAAATCTCTCTTCTCTTTCCATACCACCAGAAGTAATGGCAACTACATAATTATCAGAATCTACATGATAAATTTGAGAACAATAAACATCTCCGCCCTCCTTTCCTTTATATTCAGATAACTCTACTTCTTTCATAAATAAAACAACTAAAAATCAATTATAAAAAGTTTATTAAACAGAATTCTTAATCTCCATTCCTTGCTTCAGGATGAAATCGTGGATACCAATCGGCTAACATTCTATCAATTTTTCTATGGAACTCTTCCAATGATTTATTATTATTAATTATTATATCGGCCATTCTGCCAACTAAATGCAATTGTTGTTTAGTACTTATCTCACTAAACTCAACTCTTTCCTTCTTAACAAAATCTTCAAAAGTCTTGGGATCTCCAGCCCTATTTCTTTTTTTAGTCCTATCAAATCTATTCATTTGTGGAGAAATAACATTAACTAAAATAAAATCAGGGAATTTCATCAATTCAACAACTTCTCCCTTATTCCTAATGGAAGTAATAACATAATCTTTCTTAGGTTTTATACGACTAGCAACTCTTTTAGCCAGCTCACCTGCACCGGATTTTTCCCTTATTTCATTGCCTAAATTAATTTGATTTTCCTTAGAAAGTTTTTTTCTCTTTTTCTTTAATTCTTTTCTAATATCATCTGATAAAGAATAATGTGTAAATTTCTCGCCTTTCAAAAACTTGGCGACTTCAGCTTTTCCAGCACAATAATATCCAGTAACCCCAATTATCATAAAAGGGGGAGTGTAAAAAAGCTTAAAAGTGTAACGAATTGGTGAAAATCTTTATAAATTAACAAACATTCACTTCTCACCATGAAAAAAACGATATTAGCGTTAGGACTTATTGGTGTTTTGGCCGCTAGTTGCGATAAAAGAACAATAGAAGAAGATTTCACACCAATAACAATTACTGGCGAATATGGAAACACTCAATTAGCAGATAATGTTACAACAGATATTAGATCAACTGACTGGAATTATAGATTAACTTTCGACGCAGAATATGGGTTATCTTATGATGTTTTAATACACTTTTGCTGCAGAGATCAAGAACAGATACATTTTGCACAAAGAATAACAAAAGGAACTAGAATGTATGCAGATACTAACGAACTAATAGAATTAGATTCATCTAAAAATCCTGGAATGGGCCTTATGAATTCAAGTGATTTAAGATTCCAATAGAAACCTTTTTAATTCTCATTTCCAAATTTTAACATATGAAAAAAGTAGTGATAAGTCTGGGTGGTTCTCTAGTTGTTCCAGATAAAATAAACCATTCCTATCTAAAAAAATTCAAAAAATTAATCACAGATTTCTCAAAAAGAAACAAAGTAGTAATTATCGTTGGTGGTGGCTCAACAGCCAGAAACTACATGAATCCAAAATTCAGTACAAAAAAGAATAGCAGACTAGGAATAACAGCTACAAGATTAAACGCGAGATTAGTATCTGCAGTCTTCAAAAAAGAAAATTCTATTCCAATTAGACTGTCAGAAGTAAAAAAAGACCTAAAGAAGTCAAACATAGTAATCTGTGGAGCTTTGGGTTACAAAATAAAATGCACAACAGATGGAAACGCAGCTCAAGTAGCAAAACTAATCAAAGCAGATTACTTAATTAATATAACAAATGTCAAAGGTTTACACGACAAGGACCCAAAAACAAACAAAACCGCCAAATTCATACCAAAAATTTCTTTCAAAGACTTCTTAAAAATAACAAATAAAATAAAATTCAAAGCAGGACAACATTTTGTTCTAGATCAGTTCGCAGCAAGATTAATAGCAAGAAGAAAAATAAAAACAATAATAATTGGTCCAAGTTTACCAAATCTAAAAAAAGTTCTTTCAAATAAAAAGTTTATAGGAAGCACTATTAATTAAAGATGGATATTCAGAATTTAATAGCTAATTACGGTTAATTGCGTTATTATTACTACAAAAATTTAAAGATAAATGAAAACTTTATATAGTCCTATTTTTACTTTTCAATCATGAAAGCAATATGTGTCACGGGATCAGTTGGAACTGGAAAAACCACTTTAGCAAAAAAACTAGCTAAAAAATTAAAATACAATTATATAGATGTGCACCACCTTGTAGTAAAAGACAAACTACACGAATCATATGACGAAAAAAGAAAATGTTATGTAGTAGACACAGATATACTAAACGAACACTTAATAGAATTAATAAAAGAATCCAAAAGAAAATTAATAATTGATTCACATTTAAGCCATTATCTTCCAAAAAAATATGTAGACCTATGTATAGTTCTAACAACAGATCTAAAAATATTAACAGAAAGACTAAAAAAAAGAAAATACTCAAAAGAAAAAATATTAAATAATGTACAGACAGAAATTTTTCAATTATGTTCCGTAGAAGCAAAATTCAAAAACCATAACACTTTAACAATAGATACAACAAGAGGATATAATCTCAAAAAAATAATAAAATTCGTTAAAAATGAAACAGCTGGTACTAGCTCAAAATAAAGAAATAGAAAAGAAATTAAAGATAGAAACTGAAAAAGTAATAATAATCAAAACTACAACAAATAATCTAAGAAAAGACATTCAAAACGCAAAAAAACCAGTAATAATTCTAGGTGGAGACGATAAAGTAAACAGATTAGCAGTAGAAAACAAAAAAGTAGATATTCTATTAAGCCCAGAAAGAGGAAAAAGAAAAGATCACTTATTCTTCAGAAACTCCGGATTAAACCAAGTTCTTTGTAAATTGGCTCAAAAAAACAATGTAGCAATAGGATTCAACTTCTCAGACATTTTAAACGCTCAAGACAAAGATAGGCCAAAAATACTTGCAAGAATGGCACAAAATGTCAAATTTTGCAAAAAATATAAAGTAAAAATGGTATTTTCAACATTTGCAACAGAAAAATATGAATTAAGAAATAAAGAAAGTTTAGCTAGTTTCGCCAGGTTTCTCAGGGTTTGATTTGCCATAAATTTTGTAAGCATCACCATATCCAAAAGATGAATTAGAATATGAACCACTGGCACTGGATGCTCTGAATCCCTGATATTCAACACCAAAAACATAAGTAGCACCTAATTTTTCTGCTTCTTCCACCATAGCCTTATTTACAGCCAAAATTTGGTTTATTGAAAGAGGGGGATTTTCACCAGAACACGAACCTGAAACAATACGGACCAATTCTAATTTAGGTACAGTCTCATCCCTTCTAGCTTCGTGATAGCTTTGTTTTATTAATTTTACTTCTGCCATTTTAAATCAGGAAACTAATATCATTTATAAACCTTCCTTTAAATTACCACTTCAAAGTTAATCTCAAATAACCCTAAAAACACCTTAATTCCACGAAACCTTTATATATTTTCTCAATTATATATAATCTACTAAATATCTACTCAAAATGGATGAAGAAATCAAGATTAACTTTTCAAAACCTATGTTGGTTCTAAAAATTAGAGAAACGTACAAAGCTCCTTATCATAAAAATAAGTTCATAACAGTTAGAAAGCCAAATTGTGAAAGTAATGCAGAATTCAAGAGATTCATGCACCAATTCACTGGAAACTGGTCAAGTGGAAGTTATGACATCCAATTTGTTCTAAAAGAAGGTAATTATATTCAAAATACAATATATTCAACATTAGTAAGAATAGACATCAGAGATGGAAAAGTAGTAAAGGTTTGGAGAGCTTCACCCTATTCAAGAGCAGATTATCCAATCCAAGCAATATTCAAAGAAACTAAAAAGAAATCAACCAAGAAAAAGATAGTTAAGAAAAAACCAGCTAAAAAGGCTGTTAAGAAAAAAGTTCTAAAAAAGAAGAAAAAACCAGAAAGAGGAAAGCAAAAGGTGACTAAAAAGAAGCCAAAAACCAAGAAAAAACCTATTTCTAAGACAAAAATTGCTAAAAAAAAGAGACCGATACGAAAGCCAGTCAGAAGACCAAAGAAGAGATCAGTTAAAAGGAAAATAGTAAAAAGAAAGCCAGTAAAAAAGAAAGTAACTAAAAGAAGAATAGTTAAGAGAAAACCCAAGAAAAAAGCAATTAAAAGAAGAAGATAATTCTAAGCAATATAGAAACCTTTTTAAAAACCAAATTAAGTCTAATTCAGTCGTGAAGAAAGGAGAGAGTATATCTTCTTGAGGGCAAATGAAAAGAATATTGCCAAGTTTAAGGGAAAAGAAACGTTATATCGTTTTTGAAATATTAGGAAACAAAATAAACGAAAAAATAGCGCAAAAGGAAGTAAAAAACAACTTACTCAAATTTCTTGGCGAATTAACAATATCAAGAGCTCAAATAAAAATAATCAAAGACTCTTGGAAAGACAACAAAGGAATAATCAGAGTGAACGTGAAGTACCTAAATGATACAAAACTTGCATTAGGTTTAATAAAACAAATAGACAATAAAAAAGTAATCATAAACGTTACGGGCGTTTCAGGCATACTTAAAAAAGCAAAACAAAAATTCGTGGAGGGATAATAAAATGCAACAAAATAATGCTTTACAACATCAGATGATGGGTTATGACAGGGCAAGTATGTTTAGCCCAGACGGTAGACTACTTCAGGTAGAATACGCTAAAAAAACTGTAAAACAAGGAACATCAATAGTAGGAATAGTATTCAAAGATGGTGTACTTCTAGTAGCAGATAGAAGAACTTTAGATCCATTAATGGTAATAAATTCTGTAGAAAAAGTATTTCAGATAGATGATCATATAGCTGCAGCTGCAGCAGGAATCGTAAGTGATGGAAGAATATTAATTGAAAGAGCACAAGTTTTAGCTCAACAACACAGAGTTACATATGATTCACCAATAGATATTTACAGCCTAGTAAAGGAAATTTGTAATGTAAAACAGGCTTATACACAACACGGTGGTGCAAGACCTTTCGGAGTTTCGTTGTTAGTAATAGGTATGAACAAAAATCCTAAATTATTCCTAACAGATCCAACTGGAATTCACTGGGAATACAAGGCAACCGCAATAGGAGAATCTGAAGACGAGTTAAAGACAATAATAGGTAAGAACTACAAAGAAAACATGTCAATGGAAGAAGCATTAAAACTTGCAGTTGACGCTTTAAAAAAAGTTCTTGGTAAAGAATTTAGCCTTGAAAGATTAGATGGTGGAATTATAAGGCAAACAGACAAGAAGTTTAAAAAAATTGACAAAGATTCAATAAAAAAATATCTAAAAAAATGACAGACGTAGAATCATCAGTTATAGCTAGACTAAAAAAGCAAGATAGTAATTTTGAAATTCTAGTAGACTGTGATAAAGCAATGGCTTTCAAATCTGGAGAAGCAACTCTAGATGAAGTCTTAGTAACAAACGACATTTTCAAAGATATAAAGAAGGGAGAACATGCTTCAGAAAACCTTCTAGAAAAAATATTTGGAACTACAGACAAAAATAAAGTAGCAGAAGCAATACTAAAAGAAGGAGAAGTTCAGTTAACAACAGACTACAAAAATAAATTAAGAGAGAAGAAGAGAAAACAAATAATAAACATAATAGCAAGAAACTCTGTAGATTCAAAAACAAATTTGCCACATCCACCACAGAGAATTGAAAACGCAATGGAAGAGGCAAAAGTTAATATTAATGAGTTTAAAGGAGCAGAAGAACAAGTACAGGATATTGTAACAAAATTGAGAGCAATACTTCCAATAAGTTACGAGATAAAAATTTTAGCTATAAAAATTCCTGCACAATTCACTGGACAGAGCTATTCAACACTAAAAAAGTTTGGCAACTTAATAAAAGAAGATTGGCTAAACGATGGCTCACTACTAGTAACTGTTGAAGTTCCAGCAGGATTGCAAAATGATTTGTTTGATGGTCTAAACAATCTAACTCATGGTCAGATAGAAGTTACTGAAAAAGAAAAAACGTAATAAATATTCTAAACAGAATAGGAGATGAAAAATGGGAGAAATATTATTAAAAGACGGAACAATAGTTATTCCAGGCGAAGTATTAGCAAAAGGAATGGACTACTTGCCTAGTAAAGGCACATTTAGAGAAGGAGAAGACATAGTTTCTTCAGTTATTGGTACATTTAGACTTGAAGGAAGACTTACAAAAGTAACAGCATTAAAAGGAAAATACATACCAAAGAGAAATGATATGGTAATTGGTAAAGTTGTTGATGTTGGTACCGGTGGGTGGAGAATAGATATAGACTTAGCATTCAATGCAGGAATTCCACTAAAAGAAGGTTCTAGGGATTTTATACCCAATGGAGCAAACTTAAGTGATTATTACGAAGTTGGAGACTTAATTGTTGGAAAAATAGTTGAAATAAAAAGTCCAAAAATAATTGATGTATCAATGAACTCTCCAGGATGTAGAAAGTTAATTGGTGGAAGAATTATTCATGTTGAAACCACAAGAGTTCCAAGAATAATCGGTAGAGAAGGAAGTATGATAAAACTGATTAAAGAAGGAACTGGAAGCAACATAATGGTTGGACAAAATGGCTTAGTCTGGATTTCAAATCAAGATACAGACAAAGAGTACAAAGCAACTATGGCAGTGAAGAAAGTAAACGATGAAGCATTCAAGAGTGGATTGACAGATAAGATCAAGAAATTCTTGGAGGGAAAATAAAATGACATATAAGAAAAGATTCGACGGTAGAAAATTTGATCAAATAAGAGACATGGAAGCAAAAGTCGGAGTAATAAAAAGGGCCAGCGGAAGTGCAATGTTTAAAATGGGAGAAACAATAGCATATGCAGCCGTTTATGGACCAAGAGAATTATTCCCTGCATTTTTGCAAAATCCTTCGAAGTCTAGATTACATTGTATATATGATCTTTTGAGTTTCTCTGTAACAGACAGAAAAAGACCAGGTCCATCTAGAAGAAGTAATGAAGTTTCATTAGTAACAACAAATTCATTGGAACCTTCTTTAGACTTGAAAGCATATCCTCTAACAGGGGTTGATGTTTACATATACATAACACAAGCAGATGCAGGTACAAGAACTGCGGGAATAAACGCTGCAGCATTAGCATTAGCCGACGCAGGGATTCCTATGAGGGACATTGTAGCATCCGTAGCAGTTGGGAAAGTTGCAGACAAAATCTGCGTTGACTTAACTAAAGAAGAAGAAGATCATGAAGAAGGTGCAACAGATATGCCTGTAGCAATAATGCCTAGAACTGGAAAAGTAACACTATTGCAGTTAGATGGAAACATGACTGCTGAAGAAATAGACGAAGCAGTAAAGATGGCAGAGAAAGCTTGTAAAGAAATTCACAAGGTACAAGCAAAGGCATTGAAGGAGGGTTACAAGTAAAATGGCAAAAGAAGAAAATAGTTTAAGATTAGACGGCAGAAAAGAAGACGAATACAGAAAGCCAATCGAAGTAAAAGTTGGTATCTCTAAGAGCGCAGAAGGTTCTGCCTGGGCAAAAATTGGAAACACTGAAGTTATTGCCGGAGTTAAAATGAAAACTGGAGAACCATTTCCAGATACTCCCGATAATGGAGTTCTAATTACTACTGCAGAATTATTGCCAATGTCTTCTCCAGCATTTCAACCTGGCCCACCTAGTCAAAAAGCAATTGAAATTTCTAGAATTATAGATAGGGGAATAAGAGAATCCAAAATGATTGACCTAAAAAAATTATGTGTAAGAAAAGGTGAATTGGTTTGGACAATATTCCTGGATATGTATACAATGAATGACGATGGTAATCTAATTGATACTGCTGCATTGGCGGCATTAGCTGCATTAAAATCTGCAGTTTTACCAAAATTAGATGGAGACAAAGTAGTATTCGGTGAATTCACAAAAACACCATTACCTTTAAAGGCATTAACTGTGACAACTACCATAGCAAAAGTGGGTAGCGATCTCATTGTTGATCCAACTACTGATGAAGAAGAATTGCTAACTTCAAGATTAAGTGTAGCAACATCAGAAAAAGGTGCCGTACATGCATTGCAGATGGGTGGATCACAAGGTATGACAAGGGAAGAAATAAAAAAAGCTATGGAAATTGGAAAAAAAGCTTCAAAAGAGTTAAGGAAAGCATTAAAATGAAGTTAACAAAATACGAACAAGCAAGAATAATTGGAGCAAGAGCATTGCAACTAGCAATGGGTGCACCTGTTCTAATTAAAATGACTAAAAAAGATTTCGAAAAGCTTGACTACAATCCAATAAGAATAGCTAAGAAAGAATTTGATAAACAAGTTCTACCTATTAGCATTAAAAGGCCTATGCCTTAATTTTTTTTCTTTTTATTTTAAAATAAATTCTATTTGCACCAATAACAATAGTAATTATTATTGCAAGAATTATAACGATAGCAGGAGCATATGATTGTACAAAATAAACTGCATTGTAAAACAAATTGCCAGGAACTTCTTCATTGCCTTCAACATTTTGACTAGAGGAATCATTTCCATTTTCATTATTAGAAGAACTTGAAGAACTTCCAGGACCATCACTTGAAGGATCATCATTGGAAGGACTATGACAAGGAATTGCACCAACATAAGATCCATCATTGCCAGAACTACAAACTGGACCATCTAAATTAGGAGAAAAATAATTACCCCTATTCGCAAAAAACTCAACTTCATCATAAATTTCAACATTCTGTAAAAGTGGATCTACAACAACAGATAACAAATCATAACCAGTTTGGTTCTGATATTCTTCAAAAGAATTAATTTCAATAGAATTATCTTTAAAAGAATAATTTCCATCTGAATCGTAATACAGATTATTATTAAAGATATTCAATCTAGAAATATTTAAAGACACATAATGTTCTTTTGTATCAAAAATAATGTTATTCACCATAGTATTATTTTCAACAATTGCACCAACATAATCACCAAGAGTAACAAATTTCATTCCATTTCCACAACCATAAAGAGTATTATGAGAAAAAGTATTATCCTTTGCATAATATTCCGTTGATGTATTTCCACCAGCACCCATATAAAAACAAGAAATATCACGAGACGTTTGTTCATGTTCCGGTGCATGTTGACCAATAAGAATATTATTTTCAATTACATTATTTTTTGAAGAATCTATCCTTAAATTAATCCCCCTATTTTGAATAATTGTATTTCCAATAAAAGTACCATCATCAGTATCAGAAATCCAAATACCGGCCATCCAAGAATCCGCTAAATCTCCATCACTTTGTGGACCTACGTGATAAACATAATTATTTCTAATTGTAATATTCTCCGCCCTATATATATCCCAATATCCTTCTGAAAGAAATCCATTACCATACCAATTCTTTACAACATTGTTTTGAAAAGTAATATGTTTAGCTTCATGATTTGCAAAAGCAGAACCACCACTAGAAAACATATCATGTGCATAAGAATTTTGAACAACAATAGATTCAGAACCCCCAGTAATATCAATGCCACGAAGAGCATTAACCATCTCAATATTATCTATCAAACCATTTCGAGAATTAGCTACATAAACTGCTCTTTCTAAAGTATTTGCAATATAACCATTTCTGATTATGAATGAATCAACGTTTCCAAGTGCAATCATTCTATTCACTTCAATAGTATTTCTAAAATCAAAATTATCAAGAATTATACTCTCAGAATTATAAGCGTATAAACTACTGCTAAGACCATAATTTGTTTCAATGTTAGATAGGGAAATATCTGTTGAATACGGAATATGTATCCCAATATCAAAACTATAATCTGAAAATTCTCTTTCTAAAGAAATATCATTAACATAACCATCTCCAGATTCATCAATAATAAAACAAGATTTCAAACAATCCTTAAAAATTCCATTTTGAACAGTAAAATGATTTGTATTGTCTAGAAAAACAGCATAACGAGAATTTCCACCATAAATCAAAAAGTCCTCCAAAATTAAATTAGTAACATCATTAGTGTATATATTATAACTATCTGATTTTTCAAGAGAAATATCTCTTAATTCAATATCGCTGGAGGAACTAATATATACATTTTGGGAAGAATCATCTGAAATATACATCTCCTCAACAACAATATCATGAGAACCAGAACCAATATGTAGGCCTCTTTCATTATTTTTTATTACACTAAATCCAGAAGTAGTAATGTATTGTTTAGCACTAAACTCTAAAGCCCTATTTACTTTTGAAGCATAAACATTTACAGGAACGGAATTTGAAGATAAATAAACATTTGAGTTAGCATCATCTACAAAGTATTCATCTTGCTCATTAACAAACGATTTATGATTTTTTAGAATAAAAGAGTAAGCATTATTTTCAAAATAATATTCAGAAGAATTAAACCCACTCAATGTTACCCAATTATTTCCATTATCTGATATTGTATACTGGGTCATATAATAAGGGGTTTCAGAATAAGAGTAATATAAATAAAGAATTGCTCCAGATAAATCTTCTCCAGAAAATTGTCCAAAATAAGAACTAACAATTTTACTAACATCTGCAGGATCTGATTCTATATCTCCAAAAAAACCAATATCTGGTTCGAGCGCATCAATTAATTGATCATCACCTTCAAAAATAAGATTAGATTGATATGAAATGGGGGCCCTATAAATATTAGATTCATCTTCAACCCAGTTTTCCACTAATTGTGAACCATCAAGAGTAACATCCTCACCATTATATGCCATTAAAGTGTTTAGATTACCATCAACACCACTAACAAAATCATATACACCTTCGTAATATCTTCCACCCCTAACATAAACAACATCACCACCCGAGGTACTCATTTGATTAACTGCATAATTAATAGTTCTAAAAGGAGAATCAACACTTCCAACATTTCCATCATCACCACCTAAAGAAACGTAATACTCATTATTATAATCTGAAAATCTGGCGTTATAAGGAATATCACCAGTTTCACTAAAATAAATAAGACCTCCTAGAACAAAAAACACTACAAATATGATAATAAAACCTTCTAACCTCTTTTTCATGAGAATATATTATTGCTCTTTCTTATAAAACTAACTTTTTGGCCCACATAGTTAGATATATAAAACAAGGAAAAACTATACTTTTAGAGAATGAAACCACTAGAAAACGTACATCTGCTTGGAAGAGAAAGATATAGTTACCCAGAACGCAATATGGATGTATTGGGGAACTGCGCCTCAAGAGTAGGTAACCTATTTCTAGATACTTGTGCCTGCACACCCACATGTGAATTAACAGATGAAGAAAAAGGGTATATAGAAAAAACACTTAATAAAAGTAAATATCGTAATTGGAATCCGAAAGAATGTACAAGATACGTAGTTGAATTATTAAAAGAAATTGATAGAAATGAAAACATAGTTACAACAAGAGGAGTAATTCAAGAGATACATATAGATAGAGACTTAAGAATTTTTAGAGAATTAAATAATGTCTTTTCAGAATTAAGGGATAAATTAGAAAAAAGAGTTGTAAATTATAATGAAAGGCTAAATTCAAATTTCAGAGAAATAAATGTTGGATTAAGATGTTTAAAATCATTCGGATTATCACCTGTAGACCTTAGATTATTATGTAGTGCTGTATATATGGCTTCACGTTCAGATCAACCAGTTGGATTGTTAACAAATGATGGTGGATTACTTAATGCAATAACAGCATACAATGACACAATAGAAGGACTTTCAGATAGATATTTTACACAAGAAGTAAAAAAAATACATGGTTACACTTTTTTATCAGAAAGAAGTAAAATGTTGGTTCAACAAAAATTTGTTGCATAAAAAATAATTAGGCTTTTAATTTACTTATAATTTCTTTTTGTACTTCTTCTAGGGCCTGATGCCCATTAATCTTAATTACTCTCTCAGAATATTTATTTAAAATCGGTAGAGTATCTTTTTTGAATATTTGTATTCTTTTTTTAACTGTTTCTTCAGTATCATCAACCCTGCCCCTATCTAGAATTCTTCTAACCAGTTCTTCATCAGGAACATCCAGATAAATCAAAAATTCTACATCTACTAATTCATTTAATTGATTAGCCTGATTTTCTGTTCTTGGAATTCCATCTAAAAGTAGTTTTTTATCCGGCAGTTCATCTAACCTCTTACCAAATAATTTTATTGTTTGTTCATCACTTACCAAATTTCCATCATCAATGGTCATTGTATTTAGAATTTCTTGCTCCAATTCATCCAAGTCTGCTTTTTCTTTTAATCCCCTAAACATATCACCAGTAGAAAAATGACAAAGATCCAACTTTCCCGCCAATTGTACGGCTTGAGAACCTTTTCCACTACCTGGTGGACCAAAAATTAGAATTGATTGCGGTTTCATTGTGGGAAACTATCGTCAAGTGTTTCTTTAATTTTTTTTGCAGCTCTTCCTCTTCCTTTTGTCTCTTTCTTTGTAAGTTCTGTTAATGGTTTTTTAAGTTTTAACCCGACTTCTAGTCTTCTTTTAGGGGGTGTTTTATGTTCTTTTCCCTCTTTTACAATCAAAGGATATAATATTTCTCTTAATCGTTTTTGATTTAAGTATGGACCTCGATATCCACTAGCGTAGTCAACACGTATTCCAGCAACCATAACTAAAACAAACCTTAAACAAATATAAAGATTATGTAATTTCACTAACATGATCCTTCTTACTTAAACTAATAATATTATCAACAAAACTTTCAATCTTAGATTCATGACTAACTAAAATTACTTGTTTAATATTTAATTCATCCAAAACTAATCTTAATCTATCCAACTGTGTTTCAGAAAATCCATCAGTAGGTTCATCCAAAATAATCAAATCTCTAGTCTTTATTGACGACATCATATCATTAATAACTTGATTTAGAGCCAACCTATAAGCCAAAGCAGCAGCAGTTTTTTCCCCACCACTCAAATGCAAATAATCTATATCATGTCCAGCTTGCTCAATAACCGGAGTAAATTGTTCATTAACACCAACTTTCAATAACTCATTGTCCATCAAAATTTCAAACCAATTCTTAAACAACTCATTAAAATCACTAAATGCCTTCAACATTATCTTTTTTTCAATCGTTTCCATTAGATTGATAAAATCTTTCTCAAAAAATGATTGGACACCAACTAATTTTTCAATATTTGACCTAACTTTTTCTTTCTCTAGAATTTCTTTCTCAAGGTCTTCCAAAAATATTTTATTAGTAGCAATTTCTCTTTCAATACCAGATTTTTCGACTTCAATTTTTTTCAAATTATCCAAACAACCATCCAAGTCCAATTTCAACTTAGAATAAATTTCATTTACACCTTCAAATTCATATAATTCAACTTTCAAAGTCTTCAATTCAACTTCAAGAGAATTTAACTCACCTTCAATTTTTACAATTTCTTCTTTTAAATTATTCTCTTTGCTTTTTTTATCATTAAGGTTACTTAACTTTAGATTATTCAATTCAATTTCTCTTTCATTATTTTTCAATTTTTCCAAATCCTTTTTATAAATATTAATTAAATTCAATTTACCCTCGAGATTTTCCTTAAAACTCTCTAATTCTTTCTCAGTTTCAGCAATTACTTTATCTTGTTCAATAAAAATAGATTTCTTATGAGTTTCTTGAACAATTTGTTTACAAGTAGGACATTTATCTAACTCATGGAATTTTCCCTTTATCTCCTTAGAATGTTCAATAGTAATCTCATATGTTCTAACAGTTTTCTTAATGGAATCAATTTTCATTTCTAAATTAGAAATCTCTACCACTTTTTCCCTGATTTGTGATTTCAACTTATCTAAATCAATTTTTTCTTTAACATCAGAATTCAACTCCAAAATTTCCTTACCTAAAATTTCTAAATCTTTTCTAAATCTTTCAATATTACTTTTTACGCCTTCGATTCTAGAACTTTTACCAGAAACTAAATTTTTTACTTCATTCAATCTATTAATTTTACCCTCAATCAAACCAATTTCATCCTTCTTTTTTCCCAATTCACCAGAAGCAGTTTCCATTAAAGGATTCAATCTCAAAATATCTTCATTTAATTTGTTTATTTTTTCACCAATTCTTTCCCTACTTCTTCTCTTATCCTCAAGGTCAGAAACAAAACCAGAAAACTCCTTAACTTTACCTTTTATTTTAGAAACAAAGAACTTAGAATTTCCAATAACAGTTTTGTATTTATCAATTCCAAAAACTCGACGTAAAATATTCAATCTTTCTTCAGGATTTTCTAATAGAATATGCTTCATTTCTTCCTGAGGAGTATAAACTGTATATCTATAAATCAAATCTTTGCTTTTTGTTAAAAATTCTTGCGGATAATTCAATAAACTAATAACTTCTTGTTTCAATTCTGTAGAACTCAAATCTTTTCTTTCATTATCAATTACAATATAACCAACATCTTGAGCAACGCTTGCTTTACCCCTAATCAAATTACGAACAACTTTAATTTCCTTACCATCTAACTCAAATTCCAACTCAACAGAACCAGTGTTTTCACCATTTCTCAACAAAACAGCACCAGACAATCCACTTCTCCTTGTTCCAAATAAAGCAAACTCAATAGCCAATAAAACAGTAGACTTTCCACTTCCAACATCTCCACTTAGCAAAGTAGAACCAGTAGGAAATTTAACTTCTGCTTCCTTGTAGCTCCTTATATTTCTAAGTTTTACTTTTTTAATTAACATTCCAAAAATCACCCAAACCTAAAACTTTAATCATATTTTTCTCCAAACGATTTTCAAAATTAGTATTTGTTTCACCTTCTTGTTTTTCGTCATTCAAGATATCAATAAAATTAGAAACATCAGTAGAATTAAAATCGCTTTTAAATTCACCAATAAATTTGCTTTCAATGTCTTCAGTACTACCAATTTCAACTTCAAGATCAACAATTTCTTTGCTTTGTAATTTAGAAGTATTCTTTAGAGTAATATAAGCACTATCCAATAAAGAAAAAATTTCACCAAAATCAATATCGCTAACTTTTCCCGACGATAAAACACCTTTTACTCTCAATAAAACAATTTTATCAGTTACATCCAAATCTCTAACTTTTTCCAAAATAAAATCTTGTGCAGAAATTGAGCCCATACCACTAACATCAATTTTCAAAGCTTCTACTTCTTTTAATTTAATAAAAACATGTTTAACTTCTTCAATCTTGGAATCCTGAACATTTACAATAAAAAATCCCCCGCCTTTAAACTTCTCTAACTCTGCAAAGTTATTTGGGAATAAAGCACCAGGATAAGTAACAACACCATAATTTTGAACATTCTCATTCATAACAACGTGTGGATGTCCACCAGCATAATAATCAAAACCTTTTGGAAATTTATTCAGAGAAATACCTTCAATCATTTCAAAACCACCTGGCTTATACTCTTCAAGTATGTGGTGAAATAAAAATATCTTAAAACTGGATTCACTTTCCAAATTACTCTTATCTAAAAGATCATAATCTAATTTCTCCAAACCAGCAGCCTTTCCATAAAGTCCAGTTAATTTAACACCAGTTCTATCTTCAGTAAAATTCAATTTCAAACTATCTTCTTCCCTAACAACATTCATAACATTAACAACTAAACCAGCATTCTCCAAAACATCAATCATAGTTTTTCCAGATGGACTAAAATCATGACTTCCAGGAATAACATAACATTCAATTTCATCATCTCTTAATTTTCTCAAAATAGAACTAACTTCTTTTATCAAATCAATATTTGGCAAAGCAGTATTAAATAAATCACCGGCAATTATTACAAAACCAACCCTTTCAGCAATACAATTATCAATAGCTCTTCTAAATGCTTCAATACCTAAAGAATTGAGCTTTTCTTCTTTCCAACCACCAATATGGATATCGGCTATATGAGCAAACTTCATAAAATGGCAAATGATACTTAACTATTAAGGATTTCTAAACTAATCTATTCAATTTCACAATCAATAGGAAATATTTTAAACCAACATTTACATAACAAGAATATGAAACTCAAATTTATCATTGATAAAAAATATGATAAAAAAATGGCAAGGGAGTTTGGCCTTTCAAAAGAAACTTTAGCTAAACTAGATTCATTGTATAAAACATCATTACCTTCTCTAGAAAGCTCAAAGAAACTATATCAAAAATCCTGGAATGAAATAAATAATAAATTTTCAAGATATATAGAAAAAACAACTGGCTACAATTGGTTTTATCCAGAATACGAGTGTGTTGTTTCATTTGTACATAAAGGAATCTCAAACTGGGGAACTGCGCCAAAAATAGTTAGACAAGCAAATGAGAATCCTCTTTTTATGAGAAGAATTACTGCACACGAATTAATCCTTTCACATTATTTTGAAATTTACAAAAGGAATTATAAGAAAGAAGGATTGAAAGATGGTCAAGTTTGGGCACTTGCAGAAATTGCCGCCTTTGCTTTAACCTCCTTAACACCAGAAGTTAAAAAATTTTGGCCAGAAGATACAGAATATTATACAAATCATAATTATCCACACATAGTAGAACTTCAAAACAAACTAAAAACAGTATTTCTTAAAAGAAAAAATTTCGACGAGTATATAAAAAAAGGAATTAGTTTAATTAAGAAATATCCAAAAATGAATCCAAATAATAACTAATAATTTATGTACCGTTTTTAATCTTAGAAATTGCTTTATTATGTGCTTGAAGTATTACCTCTAAATTAGGTTTTAATGAGGAAATAGTTCCCTTATGCACTCCAATTGGTTCTAAAGGACGAAAATGTAAATATTTCATGACAGCAGATAGAGGTACTGAAATATCACCACCCTCATAATCCCTAGCATTAATCACCTCTTCTGGTTTTGTGTCTTCTCCGTCAGGATAAATACGTATATTATAATAATCTCCTGTTTCAGTCATAGATTCAGTTCGATCTATTTCAATTCTTTTCATAAATCAACGAAACACCACCTATGTTTAAATGTTATTAAACAAACCAATTAAAAACAACAAATCTTAAATAACTAAAATAAAAACACAAAACCATGGAAGAAACAATAAAAAACTTAACAAAGGCATTCATTGGAGAAAGCCAAGCAAGAAACAGATACACATTCTACGCAAAGATAGCTAAAAAAGAAGGTTTCGAACAGATAGCAGAGATATTCCTATTATCAGCAGACAACGAAAGAGAACACGCAAAGTGGCTGTTCAGAATGATTAATGATCTAAAGAAGGACGAAAACGAGATAACTGTTGAAGCTACAGCACCCTTAACATTAGGAGACACAAAAGAGAACCTAAAAGCAGCAATTGCAGGAGAACACTATGAACAATCAGAAATGTATCCCCAATTCGCAGACACTGCAGAAAAAGAAGGACTTCCAGAAATAGCTAAAAGATTAAGAGCAATCGCAGTTGCAGAAAAATATCACGAAGAAAGATATCAAAAACTATTGGAAGACCTAGAAAAAAACACAGTATTCAAAAAAGAAGAAAGTGTAGCTTGGGTTTGTAGAAAGTGTGGCTATGTTCATGAAGGAGAAGAAGCACCAGAAATTTGTCCATCATGTGATCATCCAAAAGATTATTTTGAAGTGAAGTGATATTACTCACTTCTTATAAATTTTTTTTCTATGTCCAATTTCAATAACTAAAATCGTAACTTCTTTTTTATTAATATCTAATATAATCCTATAATCACCTACCCTAAGACTACATGAATTATAACCAACCAACCTTTTTACAAATGAGAAAGGTCTTATCCTTATTCTCTGTAAAGAGTATTTTATTCTTCTTTGAACATCTTTTGGTAATTTGAGAAACTGTTTTTTGGATAAATCAGAAAACTCTATGGAATACATTACAAGTTCGCCTCATCCATAACAGATTCAAAACTATGTACTTTTCCCTTCTTTACTTGTTCTCTAGATATCTCAATATTTTTCTTAGTTTCAGTAGAAAGTTCCATTGTATCTTCCAATAAGTCCCAAATTAGATCCTCATAGGTCTCATTATCAAAGAGTTTTCTCCTAGATAGTTCCTGTTGCAAATCTTTACTTATCTGAATTGTTGTCGCCATAGCAAACTATAATCAACCATAGTATTTAAAAGTTTCTGTTTTTTATTAAATAACTAAATAACCAATGGCTGTAGCAACTACTCCTAAAAGAATGCCCTTTACTATCAATAGATTATCACGTTTCAAATAATAACTAGAAAAAACCATCAAAACCCATACAATCCTAACAAAATTAGTGTATACATTATCATTATAATACAAAGAAGTAAAAAACAACAAAACCACACCCCTAGCTAAATAATCTTGATTTTTAAAAAACAACGTAACAATAAATATTACAACCAAACTAACTAAAAGAGAATATTGATAATTAGCAATTGGAGCTATAAAAACCCTGACAACTACAATCAAAAAGAAAGGAATACTACCAAGAGCTAAAAAATCCCTAGCAAGCTCCTTAAAGATCTTCTCCTTTTTCATAAACAAAATTAAAACTAGAACTATAAAAAACTAACCTTCATAAACTTCAGGCTTCAAGACACAAAGATCGCCAAGATTTCTATAACCTTTATTAAAATCCAATCCATAACCGACAACAAAAAGATCAGGTATAACAAAACCTAAAAAATCAATCCATAATTCCTCAAACTCGGGTAATCTTCTATCTGGTTTGTTCAAAAGAGCAACTAATGCAATTCTATCTGCATCAACACCTTCTCTAATCAAATGTTCTCTAAGAAGACTTACAGAACGACCAGTATCAACTATATCTTCAACCAATAAAATCCCCCTATCATTGCCACGTAATTTCTCCATAATTCTTTCTATTTGTGCAGGATCTGGAAATTCAACTCTTCCAGTTGATTCAGTACCTTCATAACTTTTAACTTTAAGAAATTCAGTTTCAATTTCGAAAGCATAGTGTCTATTAGTAAACAAATCACCATAAAATTTAGCAGCACCATCGAGCAAAGGAACAACCAATGGATTCATACCACTAAATTGTTCATAGATATCATGAGCCATTCTCTCAATTCTACGCCCGATATGCTCCTCTAATACTAGAATACCTTCAATATCACTACGAAAAACTCCAGGAATCTCATAATTATCTGGATTAAGAAGTTTATTCTCTCTAATATCCTCTGCCTTCAAATCAGTCATAAAAAAAGAAAGAAAGAAATATATTTAAGTTTATCCACCGCAAGAAGCAACGTTATCGCTTCCGGTAGTACTCCAACCAAAACCAGGTCCAGGACTTGTAGAATCCAATTCAGTGTTACATTCTTCAGGTGCTACATTAAATGCATCACAAATAATATCCCTTAAGCCTACAGAATCTCTTGGTGCTCTTTCAACTTCTACTCCATTTACAACTAGAGAAGGTGAACCACCAATACTGTATTTTTCATTATCAGCTTTATGAATATCAAACATTGGATAATTTCCACTTAACCAAGAATCAGTATCTTCCAAATTTGCCGTAATGCTAAACTCTTCATCTGCTGTTGCAGTACAAGTTTCCAGCATAGTTATATCAATTTCAATTTCAGATAAACATCTCTCACCATCTGCATCTTCCAAGAAACATTGTAAATAGTCAAGGAATTTGTCTTCCTGCTCTTCCATAATACAATATTGGTTTAATTGTTCTTCAACTTCACCAGAATCTGGGTGCATTGCATAGTAAACAAATTTCAACTGAAAGTCTATCTTATCTCCAAAAAGATAAGCAACGGGCAACATTCCTTTTTCCGATTGAGTTCCATAAGGACAATGGCTCATAATAAACAATTCCACAACAGGTTTATCTGTTTTAGGAACTGCTGCTTGAACTACTCCACCATTATCATTACCAGAATCAGAAATTTCAGGAAGATCCTCTAAAGGAACTGCTTGTAAAAACAACAAGGTTCCATCTTTTGAAACATAAACAGGACTTTCCTGACCCATGACATTCAAGTTAACTTTGTAAACTCCACTTTCTTGAGTTATACCTTCTGAAATTGCAGTTGCTTGTCCCTGTAATAATACGTTATTAACAAAATCTAATGCTTTCTCTTCGACATCTCCACTTCCAACTGCTAAGCCAGGAATTCCACTGTTCCATAAAGATACTATCAATAATATCCCGAGAACAAAACTAGTGACTTTCCAGCTATTCAATTTTTTCTTTTTGGCAAATTCTTCAATCTTATCCACTGGATTAATTTCATCAACCATTTTAATTTGAAAAGTAGCCTCTTATATAAGGTTTTCTTTGCAATGCTTAACAAAAAATCTATTTATAAGATTTATGAAACAAATAAATTTAAATAAGTCAATATTAAAAATATACACATGAATAAAATAATAATTCTTATAGGATTTCTAATAATTATTTCTGGATGTGAAATTGAAGATCAAGAGATAGAAAACGAATGTGACAATGATACAGAATGTATACTAGTTATAAACAGTAATGAATGCTGCTTTACTTGCCTAGATACGTATGATTATGCAACTAACGATATTATAGCAAGAAATAGAGAAGAACATAACGAATGGATATCAGAAAATTGTGAAGGAGTGCCATGTCCAAGCTGTCCTCCAAACTACTTAAATCAAAATAATTACGAAGCAAAATGTATAGAAAACCAGTGTGTTAAAGAAGCTATTTAATCAAATAGTAACTTTTAAAAAGTTTCCAAAAAACCAATATAAAATGAAATTGAAGAGACTGGCAAGAGTAGCAAGTAAACTTCCAGAATCAATATTTTTTTTAACGATTGGCGATCTAAGAAATGATCTTGAGAGATTCATGTTAGAGCACCCAAGGTTAGATGAACTGCCTGGAGAAATAAGGGGTAAAAGTTCAAGCGCTAAAGAAGTTCTAATTGAATATGATAAAAGTTTAAGCGAATACAAAGATACTGATAGTGTAGGAATTATTCCAATATTCCCATTTACAACAATAGAAGCAGCTCAACATTATTTGAATTTAGAAAGAGTAGATCAAGAATACGAAAAGCAAGGATTAAATTAATCTTCTTCAATAACAATTGCACCAACATATCCACAATCTTTACATTGATACTTCCCAAATTGGCCACCCATATACAAATCTATATTCTTTGACTTACACTGGGGACATTTCCTTACCATATACTTCAATTAAATAGTAGAATTTATAAATTTGGCTATGTTCCAATTTTTATGGGACTAAAATATTTTACAAATATTTTTGAAGCTAGGAAAGAGGAATTTGAACGAACTGTAAGACAAACTGCAGAAGGTATTACTTTACAACACATAATGGATGAATTAGAAGACAAAAAACCTTCTGACACAAACAACGGAGTATTTGTTTTTTCTGAAGAACATTATAGAATTGCAATTAAGAAAGAAATTTTGATTCTTAAGGCTTATGATGGTTTGGTAGAAAGGGAATTTAGTGGTAGAGAAGTGTCAAATTATTATGATAAAATATTTAACAATTTTTCCTAAATAAAATAAAAACAACAAATCACTTCTTCATCCTAGGCAAAACCTTGTAAGCAAACAAAGCACCAATAATAATAATACTCCAAAAAACAACAACACCAATAATTCTCAAAGCAAATAATGCTAAATTAACTATCAAAACAATAAAAAAAAACCAAGTAATTTCTTTTTTCATTTTACCAAAACTATTTTCCTACCGTCTGCTAAATATTTAAAATCTTTTCCAACAGTATAACCCAACAATTCAGAAATAGACTGTGTACCATTAGTAGTACTTTTACTACCATGACTAGGAATAACAAGTGCAGGCTTTAACATATCAATCATATCTCTAATATCTTCCCTTGAACCGTGACCAGAAGTATGAATATCTTTATACAACCTAACTCCTCTTTGAACTAGTTGTTTCTCCAATCTAGCCCTATTTGTTATATTAGGTTCAACAGGAATTGTTGTGCAAGAAAAAATAACATGATCATCATGAACAAACTTAAACGGAACTCTATGATCTCCAATTCTGGTTAAAATAGCATTTGGTTCGGCTTGATTACCTGTAGAAACAATAAGATACTTATCTCTTTTTTTCTCTATCTCTTTTAATTTAGTTATAACTTGTCTTGAATAAGTCATTATTTCAACATCACTACTAAAATCAACCAAACCAATATTCTCTGCAGCCTTGGTATATTTAGACAAAGAACGACCCAAAAAAACAATCTTTCTATTTAATTTCTTACCAAATTCGATTGCACTTTTCAATCTTGCCAACTGACTTGCAAAACTAGTAAACAACAAAGCATGACCCTTATTTTCAGCACCGAACATAACATCTTTCAACATTTCACGGGCAACACTTTCAGACGGAGTTTTTCCTGCCCTATTAGAATACAAAGAATCAACCAAAAGAGCAATAACTTTTCCACTATTACCAAGTTGCTTCAATCTTTTAATATTTGGTTTATGCCCCAAAATTGGATTATTATCTAACTTAGAATCATTAGTGTAGATAATAACACCTTCGGGTGTATGTATCGCAATAACAGAACTATCTGGAGTAGAATGCGAAATAGCAATCAATTCCACTTGAATATTTTTAGAAACTTTAACAATGGTCCCAACTTTAGTAGGAAGTAATTTATTTTTTAATTTTATTTTTTCATCATGTGCCAAAGTCTTCAAAACTTCAATAGTATAGGGTGTGGCAATAATCGGACAATTATATTTATTTTCCAAATAAGGTATAGCCCCAATATGATCTAAATGGCAATGAGAAGAAACAATAGCTTTAACTTTACCTCTAAGAGAATCAATCAAAGAATCATCAGGTATTGCACCAATATTTTGCAACCCTTTTGGAGTCAAATCTCTTCTATCTCCACCAGATTCATCAAAATCAACTATACTAGGCAAATACAAACCACAATCAAGAATTACAGCTTCATCTCCAACCTTGATGACAGTCATATTTTTACCGACTTCGTTATAACCGCCAACACCAATAATCTCTACTCTCATATGGATAAAATCTCGCTCAGTTTATTTAAATAGGTTTCTATTAATTTATGTCTTCCAATTCAGAAATTCCTTTTGATGCCCATGCAAGACCACCTATAATCACAACCCCCATACCAATTAAAACATAGTATGGTGAAATATCCTGTTCATCAGTTGAAGTTGATGATAAGTCTGATTGTGATGTCGTTAGCTCTAATTCATTTGGAGCCCTCATAATTGTTTCCATAATAGTATCTTGTGGAGAAATATACTTAATAAATGGATTAGAATCAGAATTAACAGAACCATAACTTAATGCCACACTTGCAGCCAAAGTTGCCAAATATAAACTAGTTTTTCTCATAAAAAAGTAAACCTACTCTGCTTTAAATATATTTCCATCAACTATATCAAACTCAACAAATATTTATATAATAAAAACTGAAGTATTTCTTTTTTAATGAAAGATTTAATTTCAATCAAAGATTTATCAAAACAAGATATAGACGGTCTAATTAAAGAAGCACTAGAATTAAAAAGAGAATTAAAAACAGATTTACTAAAGAATACAAAAATAGCATCTTTATTCTTTGAAAATTCTACAAGAACAAGAGTCAGTTCAGAAACAGCAGTAACAGATTTAGGCGGACAAATAAGCGGATTCGCAGGTTCTGAAGGAACTTCTGTACAAAAAGGAGAACCATTGATAGATTCTATAAGAATGTTTCAAGTTTATGGATACAAAGCAATTTTCATGAGGCATGGCTTAGAAGGTTCAGCAAGATTAGCAGCAGATAATTCAAATGTTCCAATAATAAACGGTGGGGATGGTAGCAACAATCATCCAACACAAACATTATTAGATTTAATGACAATTTTAGATGAAAAAGGAACAATAGATGGATTAAAAATAGCTCTAATTGGAGATTTGAAATATGGCAGAACAGTTCATTCATTACTTCAAGCATTAGAAAAATACAATGTAGAAGTTTGGCTAATTTCACCACCAAATCTAAAAATGCAAGAGTGGAGAATAAATGATTACAAAGAAAAAACAAACAGAACCCCAATAATCACAGAAGATTTAGAAAGAACAATAAAAGAAGTAGATGTCCTATATGTAACAAGAATCCAAAGAGAAAGATTTGAAGAGGGGCCAGAAGGAGAAATAGAATATAAAAAAGTAAGCGGAATTTACAAAATAAACAAAGAATCATTAAAAGATGCAAAAAGGAACATGATAATACTTCACCCATTACCACGTTTTAAACACAATTTAGAAATTTCAATTGATGTTGATAACACACCATATGCAAAATATATTGAACAAGCAAAAAATGGAGTATTTATGAGACAAGCAATACTTTTGAAAGTTTTTGGAGATGGATTTGAAGACAAAGAAATAGGAGAAACAAATGAAAAATTATGGAAAGAAGTAGAAATAACTAATGGAGCAAAAAAAGGAGAAAACTTCTTGTATAGACTAAGAAATGGTACTCTCATAGATCACATTGAATGCGGAAAGGGGACACAGGTTCTAAAAGTACTTGGCATGGAAAACTACAAAAATACACCATTGATCCAAGCAAAAAATATTAAGAGCATAAGCCGAGGAAAAAAAGATGTAATTGGTTTTCAAGATAAAGAATTAACTGAAAAAGAATTGAGCAAAGTATCATTAGTAACAAATACAACTGTAAATATAATTAGAGAAGGAAAAGTATTCAAAAAAGGAAAAGTTGTTCTCCCAAAAAAACTTTGTGGACTAATACAATGTCAAAATCCAAAATGTATAACCAACCCCTTACACTCGGAACACGCACAAAGCATATTTCATGTAGAAGATCAAGAGCCATTAAGAGTTAGATGCCACTATTGTGAAACACCTATGTCAAGAGAAGAAATAAGATTAATATCTTAACAATAAGCACCAACTAAATTATTCTCAGAATCAAAAATCAAACCAATTTTTTTGCTATCCAAAATATTTCCTTCAGAATCAATATTTCTAATTCTTATATTTTTATCTAAATAACAATAATTTACATTCTGTCCTTCTTCGGAACCAACTTTGCATTTCAAACTACTCAAAATATCCTGTCCAAATATTTCAATTCCAGAAAAAGTATAATCACCGTAATTAATTCTGCTCAAATCTTCATCAGATACAGTATTATTCCAAGCAACAACACTTTCATTTAAACTAACTTCAACGCAATCAGGACTATAGACTACACCCAAATCAGAAAAGTAATAAAACCCAAAGAAAACAAGACCAGCCAAAACAACCATACCAATCAAAATAGGACCAATAATAAATTTAACAATCCCAAAAAAGAATCCAAATATCCCTTTGATTAGTTTAAATATAAAATTCATAATATTAAATAAAATAGTAAATTTAAAAAACTACCGAAATAAAGAACAACTATGTTTTGGGCAATTATACAATTAATATTTGGAGTAATTTTCATTTTAACAGGTATTGCAGGCCTTGTACTTCCAATAATTCCAGGAATTTTATTAATAGTAATTGGAATTAGTTTAGTTTTACATATTTCTCTTAAAAATGCTTGGAAAATTTTTAAAAAAAGAGTATTAAAGCGTAGGTAAAACTGGAGTAAATCTTAGTCTGTCACCAACAAGAACAGTACCTGCATTCTTTATCTCAAAAACATATTTTGCAGGTTCTCTAGAAGCAGCATATGGCATAAAAGGATAAACTCTCCTCTTATCAACAACTTTCATCTTAGAATCCAACCAAAGAACATCAATAGGATAAAAAACAAAGAACATATGTATAGCAGTCATAGCTACTCCTTCTTTTTTTGATTTTAAAAGAACTGAATCACCAGAGCTAAGCTTTCTAAACATCAAGCCTCTAAATTTAGAAAAAAACATGTTAAATAATCTACATCTGCCTGAAATTAGTTTATCACCATTGTATACTTTATAAATCATAAGCTAAAAATGGGAAAATGTTTTTTAAATGTTTCTGAAATATCGAAATGCTTTTATAGGGTATTTTAAAGCTTCAGATTATGGTTGATGAGTTTAATGACGAACCTGACTTCGAGGAAAATTTCGAAGATGATCCTTCATTAAGAGAAGACAACGTGTACAACAAAAAGAGTAGAGAATCAAGAGTAAACGACGACGAAATTTCACCAGAAGAAGAAGGATTTATGCAAGGTTACGAAGAAGACGAAGAATAGCCAAAAGGGGGCACAACATATATTTAACAGGCGGAGCTATCTAAGCAGCTAATTCTCTTTGCACTATCTCAACAAGCTTTCTTTGATCTTCAGGCACATTCGCAAAATCTAATGTAGAAGAGTCTAAACTTATTTTTTTCCCAGCGTAACTTTCATACCAGCCATTGTAAGCTACTCCAAGTCTTATCAAATAATCATCACCTGGTTTTAGCATCTCCAATTCCATCTTTCTACCTCTTTTTCTAATTCTTTCTATTTGGATATCAAGAGGTGCCCTCAAATAAACAACCAAATCAGGATTTTCAATATATTTCATAAAATTATCATAAAAAAGGCAATAAGCTTTAAAATCTCTATCGGATATAATTCCATCTCTATTTAACATTTGAGCAAATACAAACCTATCTTCAAAAAGACCACGATCTTGAACAATTCCTTTTTTTCCAGGCAATTTTTGTTGTGCTTTCAACTGAGCTTCAAATTTCATAAATTGTGCAGCTATATGTGCACCAATACGAGTTCCCAAAAAACCAACTTGCAAGTGATATGCCGCTGTAGAAGGAAAATTGCTATCTTTAAGATCTTTATAGAAAGGTTCTAAAAATGGATTATCCTCAACAGGTTCTTCATACATTTCATAATCAAGTCCCTTACTTACAACTCTAGCACCAGTTGTCTTACCAAGACCTATGCTTCCTGCAAAAACTACAAAACTTATTTAAATCACCAGCAAAAAAGAAACAATAAATACTTTATAAGAATTATTCGCCTACAAAATCATCAATATTGTGTTTAAAATCCTTCTCAGACTTTATTAAACCTTTAGCCAAAGAATATTCTCTAGCCAAAATATAGAAAATTAATCCCAAACTTTTCTTTCCTTTGTTATTACAAGCAACAACCAAATCAACATCTTTACACTCATTATTACTATCACAAAGAGCAATAACTGGTATACCCAATTTGGATGCATCAGCAACAGCATTCTTATCTGGAATTGGATCACATACTAAAACCAATTTCTTCTCAAGAAACTCTTCAAGCTCAACATTAGTCAAACTACCAGGTTTGTATCTACCGGCAACAGCATCAATTCCAGTTATTTTAGAAAATAATTTAACAGCTGTAAATCCATTCTCTCGCCTACAAACAATTATAACATCTTTAGGATCATACTCTGAAAGCATCTTTGCAGCCAAACCAATTCTCTTGTCAACACTTTCGACATTCAAAATAGATAAACCATCTGGTCTAACCTTATAGATAAATTTAGCCATAAATGCAGTTCTGAATTTAGTACCAATATGTAAACCAGATTTCAAATAATCATCTAAGGGTACCAACATTTTTTCTTCAGTCATATTAGAATTGAGCAAATTAATCAGTTTATAAAGTTTTTCATGAGGTTAACTTATCAATTAATTTTAAGTATGCCTTAGCTGGCAGATTTTCCATATTTTCAAATAAGCTATTATGCAATCCTATTGATGACAAAGTAAGCTCACCAATCAAAGGGTTATCCTGTCTTCCAATTAAATCTGCCCTAGCAATAAGTGCATCAGGAGCAAGAGTCTCTCTAGCCAAAAAAGCTAACTCTCTTTCTTCGGGAGTACATTCTACTAAAAATCTGTTAACATGTGATCTATTTCTAGTAACATTAGTCAATATTCCATCCGACGTTTTTTTTAAAACAGTATATTCTATTTTTCCATCAACAATATAAACAGATCTCTCACCAAATTCATGGATATCATCTACATATTGCTGAACTAATATTTCACCTTGCTCAGATAATATCTTATCAAGAACGTTACTGTCACCCCCTGGAAATTTATCAATTAAATATCCACCATATCCATTTACGGGCTTAACCACAAAACCACCGTATTTACCAATAAATTCACAACCAATTTCTTCAGCACTTTCTAAAGAAAAAGCTAACCTAGTTTCTGGCGCTGGGATTCCTATTTCGTTTAGATTTAAAAGATATTTCTTTTTATTTTTTCTAGCAGACAAAACAACAGATGTTGGATTAATAGTTGGAATAACAGGATTTTTATCTAAAATATCAACAAGACCAGTAATCTCTTCATCATTTCCTTGTAGTTCTCCAATGTCTCCAAACCCAAAAAAACATAAAACGTCTAAAAAATCAAGAGGAATATTCCTTAAAACTTCACCACTTTCCAAATTTGTAGTTTTCACAATATCTAAATTTTTAGAAATATCAGACCATTTTAAATTATAAAGGTTTAATCCACTATTAATAAATTCGACAAACATTCTTGCAGAATATTTACTAGGCCAACCAGAAGAAACACCATTATTTATTGGAGAGGAAAAAGTATTTTCAGAATACATGACTCCTACATTTAGATTTCTATTTGCCATTTATTTCTCTATAAAGTTTTTCAGAATACTCAATAACTTTATTGGCAATATCAAAAGCCTCTGTTTGAGATACCAACCCGACTTGCCATTGAGGACACCTAGCATTAAGTTCAATTAATTTGGTATATTCTAGAGTCCCATCCTTCTCAGGACCAATTACATCTAAAGCAACTAAATGTAAACCTTCTTTAACCAATAAAGGAGACATCTTTTCAACTAATTCTAAATCTCCTTGCTGTGGTTCAAAAGGAATAAATTTTGCTCCTGTATTAACATTGGCCCTTTGATCATCATCATCAGGAATTTTTCCAAAAGAAGTTAACAATTCTCCACCCAAAACAACAAGTCTTCTTTCCAAACCCTCTACAGCACCTTGAATCACATAAGGCCTGGTACCAGCAGTAGAAGAACTTGGATCACGAAGTAAAATTTGCAAGAAAGGAGTTATGTTTCTCCTATTATACTGTCCTTCATCTATCCCAATAATCCCAACACCACCAAGTTCATCCAAAGGTTTAGCAATCCAATTAGTTCCGGACATCAAAATACCAGTAAGCCTGCGTTCATCTTTGGTAACATGAGTAACGGGAGTAAACTCACTTAAAACAACAGAATCATAAATTTTCGAACCGGCTCTAGAAATTGCATCTGGATCGTTAATAAAAGCAACATTGGGATACATAGTTTTCATAGATTTAAGGTAAGTCAAAGTGGCTTCATCAGTTCCTCTTTCTTCTTGAACAACTGGAACAGATCTTGAAAATACAATATCAAACTCGCTAACAGGAATTCTATCATCATTCAAAGTTAACCTAGTCTCCAAATAATGTTGATATTCAAAAATATCTCTAAGTTTAATAGCATTAGGACGTCTCCCTATTACTTTTAACTCACCTTTATCTACAAAAAAATCTTGCGGAAATACAATATAAGGATCGTGACCACGTTCCATTGCTGCATATAAATTATTAACTTCAGTAGAAGTGGGAGATTGAAGATCTCTTTCCTTCACTACATACAAAATTTTATATTTATCTGTCATTTTTAAAGAGCAAATTTCAGAACATAACGCTATTTAAGTAATTTATGTATAAATTAAACACTAGACCGAATTTCTTTAGCAATCTTCCTCAACTCGTCCAACTTAGCAGTTCTTTCTTTACCATAAATTCCACATTTTATCATCGGTATCTCCCAACCAACAGCTAAATGAGAAATAGAAGTGTCCAAAGTTTCTCCAGCTCTATGAGAAACAATCATATACATCTTTTTACTACGAGCTTCATCAACAAATTTCTTAGTTTCAATCAACGAACCAATCTGATTTGGCTTTACAATAACTCCAGAAATTTTAGCCTTCTTCAACCTCTCTAAATTTGTAACAACTAAATCATCACCAACAATCATACATTTATTTTTAAATTTCTTAGTCAAAGTAGCAAACCCAGAAAAATCTTCTTCCTCTAAAGGATCTTCAACATAAAGCAAGTTATATTTCTCAATTAACTCTGAAATGAATTTAATCTGTCCTTTCTTATCCAAAATCTTATCTCTCTCATCTTTACTAAAATTCTTGTAAACATAATTTTTTCCATTCCAAAAACTAGAAGCAGCAACATCTAAACCAATTCTAATACTAAAACCAACATCACTAGAAACTTCTTTAACAACAGAAGACAACAAATCAAGTATTTCATAGTTACTTAAATTTGGGGCCCAAGCACCTTCATCAGTAGTTTCACCATCAAAACTAGGACAAGTTTCCCTTAACTTCTTAGCAACCTCACTATGAACTAAACTATTTGCTTTGACTGCATCACTTATTCTTTTAGAACCAACTGGATAAATCAAAAATTCTTGTATATCTGAACAAGCACCTTCAAAATGTGCACCACCACCAATAACATTACTTAATGGTCTAGCTATTTTCCTAGATTTTGGATTAATAACTTCCCACATTTGACCAAGTGCTTTCAAGATAGCATACTCTAGAGCAATAACAGTATTACCACCATATTTTTCCTTATCAACTATTTTTTCAACTTTCTCCAAATCATCAAAAGAATTTATTTCCAAACCAATTAATTCCTTACAGTTCTTCAAAAAATTAACAGAATCGTCAACAGAACCAACAAAATCTTTGACCTCAAATTTACCTTTGCTAGCACCAGAAGGAGCAGAAGCTTCGCCCTTACCAGTATTAGATTTAACAATAACTTTAATGGTTTCATCACCACGAGAATTTCTTATTTTCTTGACCTTCACACTCTTTATTATCATAACAAAATCACTCTCTACGAATTTAAATAATTATCCATATACAAAACATTTAAAAAAATCAAAATCTAAAATTCTTTAATGAAAAGAAGTGAACATTATGCAGGTTCCATGATTCTTGGATTAAATGACGCCATAATAGAGCTTACTGGCGTAATTGCTGGATTAACTTTAGCATTTCTTAATACAACTATTGTTGGAATTGCAGCCCTAATTACAGGCATAACTGCAGCGCTATCTATGTCAGCATCAGAATATTTATCCAAAAAAATTATGGGAGAAGGAGACTTTCTAAAACATTCATTATACACAGGAATAGCATATTTCATTGCAGTAATAGTTCTAGTAATACCATTCTTCATAATGAGTTACTATTTTCATGCACTAATATTTACATTGATAAACGCAACAATACTAATATTCATTTTCACATTATACTTATCAAAAACTAGAAAACAACCATTTGGAAAAAGATTCTTTGAAATATTATCCATAAGTCTTGGAATAGCAGCCGTTTCTTTTGTAATAGGAATGATAATAAGGAACTTCCTAAACATCCAACTATAATGACTAAATACAAAATAATTTTTGATAGAGAAGCCTGCATTGGAGCACTTTCTTGCAATGTAGTAGCTCCGGAATTCTGGGAACTTTCAAAAGATGGAAAAGTAGACCTAAAGGGAGCCAAATTAAATGAAGAAACAAATAAATTCGAATTAATAGTAGATGAAAAAGATCTAAAACTAAACAAAGAAGCAGAATCCGTTTGTCCAGTATTAGCTATAAAAGTAGAAGAAATAAATTAATCATAAATTCTAGTTCAATCATCAGTTCCATAACCTTGCTCATTCCATCTAAAACCAAGATATTGATCACAATCACTACAAATTACTTCGTTACAATCTGAACAGATCATAGGATCCATCCACTCCATTAATTCATCATCTGTTGCAGGAACTAATTTATTACATCTATTCAAATCAGTTGTATTTCCTCTATCGCTCTTGTTCTCATGAAAACACTTTCCTTGATAAGTATCACAATTACCGTTATTATATTCGGGGCAATCTTCCCTCTTAGCACATACATTTTCTAATCCAGAGCCAGAATCCATAATATTGCCACCAATAACAAGTTTAAAAATTCTTCCAAACCCCAAAACTTTTAAATTATCCAAGGCAATCACATATCTATGACTAACCTAGAAATACTGGGAGAAAAACTAACACCACTAGAAAGGAAGGTACTACCAGTTCTGAAGACCAAAAATTCATTAAAAGACATTCAAAAAGCAACAGAACTAAAGGAAATAGAGATAACAAGAGCATTACAATGGTTAGAAAACAAAAAGCTAGTAAAAATAGAAAAATCAGAGTCAGAAATAGTTGAGATAGCAGAAAATGGTAAAGAATATTTAGAAACAGGCTTACCTGAAAAAAGATTTCTAAAAGCACTAACTGAACCTTTAACTTTAAACGAAATAAAAGATAAAGCTAAACTAACAAAAGAAGAAATAAACGCTTGCTTAGGATTACTAAAAAGAAAAAAAGCAATAGACTTCATACTAAAAGGAAAAATAAAGATAACTAAAGAAGGAAAGAAACTAAAATTTCCTGAAGAAGAACTCCTAAAACAGTTACCAATAGAAAAAGAAAACATAACAAAGAAACAAAAAGAAATAATAAAAGAATTAAACACAAGAAAAGGATTAATAAAAACTGAAACAAAAAAACTTCTAACAACAAAATTAACAGATTTGGGAAGAGATCTACTAAAAACAAAAATAAATCCCAACCTAATAGAAACTCTAACTTCTGGTATGCTAAAAAATGAAACTTGGAGAAATAAAAAATTCAGAAGATATGATGTAGAAGTAAACGTTCCAAAAATTTATCCAGGAAAAAGACATTTCATAAACGAATCAATAGAAAGAGCAAAACAAATTTGGTTAGATATGGGTTTCGAAGAAATGACTGGAAACATAATAAATACAAGTTTCTGGAACTTTGATGCACTATTCACAGCACAAGATCATCCAGTAAGGGAAATGCAAGATACATTCTTCATAAAAGGAACTGGAGGATTACCATCAAATTTCAAAGATAAAGTAAAGAAACAACACGAACACTCCTGGAAATACAAATGGTCAGAAGATGAAGCAAAAAAATTGGTACTTAGAACGCACACAACTGTACTTTCAGCAAAAACAATTTCAAAATTAGAAGAAAAAGACCTACCAAAAAAATACTTTGCAATAGGAAGAAACTATAGAAATGAAGCCCTAGATTGGTCACACTTATTTGAATTTAACCAAACAGAAGGAATAGTTATAGATCCAAATGCAAACTTCAAACATCTTTTAGGATATCTTAAACAATTCTTTAAGAAAATGGGATACGAAAAAGTCAGATTTAGACCTGCATACTTCCCATACACAGAACCATCTCTAGAAATAGATGCCTACATTCCAGAAAAGAAAACTTGGATAGAACTGGGTGGAGCAGGAATTTTTAGACCAGAAGTAGTCAAACCATTATTGGGAAAAGATATTCCAGTATTGGCCTGGGGACCTGGATTTGATAGAATAGTTATGATGTACAACGAATTAAAAGATATTAGAGATTTGTACAAAAATGATCTAAAACAATTAAAAGAAATAAAAATAGGAATTTAATTAAGTGCTAGACTCTTCATCCTGCCAAACTTCTCGAATTTTAAGCAAATATTCTCTGCCTTGCTGCAAACTCTCAACAAGCCCCCTAACAGAAGAAACTGCAGTCATCTTATGCTCTTGACTTCGTTCATTACTACCATAATGTAAATGAGGAACACTTCCAAACAATTTAAACTGTTCAAGTAAATTCTCAACTGCTTTAAATCTAGGTTCATACCAATCATAAAAGTCTTTACCATTCATGGCTAAAATCTCGGCAACATCAGCTCTTACTGCATCTTCTGGCGAATAGAAACCTTGACTGCCAGCTGACCCCTTAGCCTTCTCAATACCATCAATAGCAGGAAATTTATCAGTTAATTCAGGTCTTTCTCTCGTCATTTTTCAGGGAAATCGAGGTAAATATATAAGTCTTATGATAATATGAGAAAAACTTATAATATCAAAAACAGTCAATAAAAACATGGATATGAAAATAATATTAATTGCGGCATTAGTACTTATCTCAGCATGTACAATAGTTGAAGAACAAGAACCATTTTGTGGAGATTCAACACTAGGATTTTGTAATGAAGACCAAGATTGTTCAAGGGCTGGCTGCTCACTACAAGTCTGTCAAAGTAATTTTCAAGATCCAATTTCAACAACATGTGAATGGAAAGAATGTTACAACCATCTAGAGTACAATTTAGAATGCGGTTGTGTAAATAATCAATGTCAATGGAACTAAAATGCCAACAATAACAATAGATAAAAAAGATCTATTTGATCTCATGGGAAAGGAACTTCCAGATGAAGAACTAAAAGATAGAATTTCTATGCTTGGAACAGATTTGGAAGAAGTTACAGATAAAGAAATAACAGTAGAAATTTTCCCAAACAGACCAGATATGCTCTCAGCAGAAGGTTTCGCAAAAGCATTAGCATCTTTTACAGGAATAAAAAAAGGATTAAGAAAATACAAATTAGAATCTTCAACCTATGAAGCAATTATAGATAAAAAAGTAGAAAATGTTAGACCATTTGCAGTAAGCGCTATAATAAAAAACATAAAATTAGACGAAGCAATAATAAAATCTTTAATGCAAGTTCAAGAAAAACTTCACACAACACATGGAAGAAACAGAAAAAAAGTTTCTATAGGTGTATACGACCTAGACACAATAAAATTTCCATTAACCTACACAACTAAACCAAAAGATTTCAAATTTACACCATTAGAAACGAATAAAGAATACACTTTACTAGAAATATTAGAAAAACATCCAAAAGGAACTATGTTCAAACATTTACTAGAAGATTTTGATGAATATCCAATCTGGTTAGATGCAAAAAACCAAGTTCTTTCAATGCCACCAGTAATTAATTCAGAAGAAACTAAAGTAACAGAAAAAACAAAGAATTTATTCATAGATGTTACTGGAACAGATCAAAACGCAATTGAACAAGCACTAACTATAATTGTAACAAGTCTAGCAGATAGGGGTGGAAAGATTTACCCAGTAAAAATAGGAAACAAAAAATATCCTAACCTAGAGCCAAATAAAATTAAAATCAGCCCAGCATATTTAAGTAAAAGATTAGGATTAAAGTTAACAGAAACAAACATTTACGATTTACTACAAAAGATGGGTTTAGATTACAAAAAACCTTACGTTTTAATTCCAGCTTACAGAACAGATATTCTACACGAAATAGATATAGCAGAAGAAATAGCAATCGCATATGGTTATGAAAATTTTGAAGAAGAAATACCAAACGTATCTACAATAGCAAAAGAAGACGAATTTGAAAAGTTCAAAAACAAAATAGCAAACATTCTAACAGGTTTTGGCTTAATAGAAACAAATACTTACAATCTAACTAGTGAAAAAGTTCAAAATAAAAACATGAAAGCAGAATTAAAGCTAGTAAAAATAGCAAACGCACTAAATGAAGATTATAACGTTCTAAGAGCTTGGATGATACCTTCCTCGCTTGAAGTGTTAAAAAATAACAGACAATATGAATATCCTCAAAAAATATTTGAAATTGGAACAGTTTTTACTCCAGAAGAAAAATCAAGAGTTTCAGTACTAATATCGCATAAAGAAGCAAACTACACAGAAGCTAGACAAATCTTAGAATCATTACTAGATCAATTAGGAATTAAATACACCATAAAAGAAACAGAACACGACTCATTCATTGATGGAAGAGTAGCAAGAGTCTACACAAAAGACAAAGGAATAGCCTACATCGGAGAAATTAATCCAGAAGTTTTAAACAATTTCGAACTAGAAATGCCTTGTGTTGGTTTTGAGTTGAATTTAAGTGATTTATATAAAGAATTATGATTGATTTCCAACAATTTCCTGATAAGCTTCCTCGCCAATTTTAAAATCTTCTTTTGTTAAAGTATAATTTTTGCCACAAGAAGGACATTTTAATTCTAGCTGTTTATCAAATTGGTATAAATCATGTATGATTCCAAGACTCGTCATCAGTAAAAAACTTCTAGCATCTTTTATAGAAGTACCTCGTTTTAACATATCCATTCCACGACTATATGCTGTAATATCACTAGATAAACAGCTGTTTACTTGATTTATTTTGCAACCATCTGCGACCATAAAATGATAATCCTTTACTGTTATTTCCAATCCCATAAAAATAGCAAAATATAAACATTTAAAAGAATAACCATTTAATTCTAACTATGAATTACGACTTAGAACTAGAAAAAGTAGCAGAAGAAATTAAGAAAAACAAAGCAAAAACAGTCTGCATCCAACTACCAGACGGTCTAAAACCAGAAGCTACAAACATAGTAAACGAACTAAAAGAAAAAACAGAAGCAGAAATACTAATCTGGGCAGGAGACTGCTACGGAGCCTGTGACACACCATTAGGACTAAAAGATATGAAAGTAGACCTATTAATCCAATTCGGACACTCCGCATGGCCCTTTTACTAAACTTTATAAACACTTCTAGATTCTCCAATAAAAATGAATGACGAACAAAAATTATCTTTAGTTATGAACGGTATCAAATTTAATTTGGCATTACATGGCCCTGAACTTGAAGCTTTTGGTGATGAAGGAATAATATATTTTCTAGCGAATTCAAGATACTCTTCTTTTATGTATGACCGTGGATCCTTGATTACTGGTAACGCAACTGGAGAGCCCTACCCAAAAAGAGGGGGAAGAACAAGATTCATTTCCGGACTTCCAGAGAGAGAAGACTTAATTGCGGCAATTCCAGTTGATGAAGTTTCAAAAACAGACTTAGATAAAACAACACTAGAAGTAAAATGTTCAGCAAACATAAGGGGAAAAATAGTATTACCAATTTTCACAAAACCACAATAAAAACCAACATTTTTATAAACAATAAACCAACTCTAATCAAAAATGGAAATAGAAAAAATAGAGTTACCAAAACAACTAGTAGACAACATTAGAACAATAGTAAAAACAACAAAAATATTCACAGATGAAGAAGATTTTATAACACAAGCAATTCTAAAACAAATAGCTAAATACAAATAAAAATGGAAAAAGACGAAACAATTGGATATCACAAAGGTTCACTAGCAACCTTGATCAAAGAGAGAGAAGGGCTAATGCAATTACTATCTGTAGTAGATCAGTTAATACAAGCTCACAAAAAAGCGTTAGAAGATTTGGGTGTAAATTTAAATCCTCCAAAACAAGAAGAAGAGGAACAAGAAAGAGCACCTTAGTATAGTACATACTACCTAAACCTAACACTAGTAGATATTAATAATTACTGTTAACTTTCGTCGAGATAACCCAACCAAAAACCTTCTTCTGCAGCCGAAATTTCATCATCATCTAATCTCTGTTTTATATCTCTTAATTCGTCCTCAAACGTATCGTCTTCCCAAACCATTTCATCAGTAGGAAACACAATTAACACCCCCTTTATTCATAGTTGCTCCAAATTAATATAATTTTCGGATTTGGCTAATTTTGCCTTCCACTTCAGCCCATTCACTAATTTATCTCTCAAATGATAGAGATACTCTAATTCGTAGTCATTTAAAAATGATAATTTTTTAGACCTTAATACCACTTAATCACCTCGGAAGAAATTATGAAAAATCCTTTATTAATAACCAATGAAAGGCGTTACAAGTAAGTAATTACACAAATCTTTTAAATCAAAATCAAGTTCCCACTTCGAGATGATACCAATAAAATTTGGACCAGATTGGTTCTACCTACCTTCTATAGTTATAGATGTAATTGCATTTGTAGTTCTGCTAGCAATCAGCTACTACAGTTACAAGTATTATAAATTAAATAAAAGCAATAAAACCTATCTCTATTTAGCTGGATCATTTTTCTTAATTTGTCTATCATTCTTTTTCAAATTATTAACTAATCTAACAGTATACTATAACATAAACAAAGATATTCAACATGGAGTAATTGTATCTGCATTAGAAGCAGTAAGAAGTTTCAATATACTATCTGTATTAACTTATTCTGGACATGTACTACTGCATCTTCTCGGTTTATACTTCTTATATAGTTTGTATCAAAAAGAGAATTCAAAAGCAAACATTTTCCTTGTATCATATTTAATATTATTATCAACATATCTAAGCAACTTAAATTACCAAATTTTCCATTTAACTGCATTGTTCTTAACAGGATTCATAGCGTTAATTTATTTAAAGAAATATTTTGAAACCAAAAACACAAACACAAAAATGCTACACTCTGCATTCACTACAATAGCAATAAGTCACATATTTTTCATGTTTATACCAATCAATAGATTGTTCTTCATGTTAGGAGAGATAACCCAATTAGTAGGATATTTCGTATTATTACTAGTTTTAATGGCAGTTGTTAATAATGGAAAGAAAAAGAAGTAGAACAGACATAATACATGATATAATTATGTCTATCCAATTAAAGAATGGGAAAATAAAACCCACACATCTAATGTACAAGGCTAATTTATCTCACATTCAGATGAATGCATACTTAGAAGAATTAATGGAAAAAAAATTAATAGAAAAAATAGAAGAAAAAAAATCCAGATTCATAACTTTGACAGAAAAAGGATACTCTTTCTCACAGAAAATAAGAGAAATGAAAGAATTTGAAAAAACGTTTGGTTTGTAGGGAATTTCTATTCAATAAACATGCAAATCATGAACAGTAGTATAAGAATGTAATTCTTCCTCTTTAAACCACAACTTCAATTCCTTTTCAGCATCTCCAAAATTCCCAGAAGCGTGAATCAGATTAGGTACGCCCTTACCAACACTATCAGCATGTTTAAAACTCATATGTGAAAAATCACCACGAATTGTACCTGGGTTAGCACTCTTAGGTTCAGTTCCACCAACTATCTTCCTAACATTCTCAATAACATCAACACCCTCCAAAGCAATTGCAACAACAGGACCTTCTCTAAGAAACTTAATCATAGCAGTCCTTACTTTTTCACCCCTTCTCTTGGTGATATCTTCACCATAATGTTTTCCTGCCAAATCTTCATCAGCCCACACCATTTTCATACCAATAATAGTAAAACCTGCATCTTCGAATCTTTGTACAACTCTACCCACAAAACATCTTTGCACACAATCGGGTTTCAACAAAACTAAAGTTCTTTCAACCATTTTAAATCCAAAAAGAAGACTCATTTAAATAATTTACTATAAAAACATAAATTATTATAAACACATATTCCATATTCAAACCATGTTCAAATTAATAAAAAAATTAAAAAAAGAAAAAGAAATCAAAATAAGTGAAGAAAGAATAAATAAACTAAATAGAGCTATTACAAGCTTCGAGATACATTCTGAAATAAAAGGCGACTTCCAAGAATTCATTAAAAATTTTAGAGATACATCATTAATCATGTTAATTTTGGGAAGAAGAGGTGCAGGAAAGACAGCATTGGGAATGAAACTAATTGAAGCAGGAAAAATTTTAAACAAAAACCCATATGTATTGGGATTTGGTTCCTCAAAAGTTCCAAAATGGATTAAAAAAGCAGATAATATTGAAAAGATTCCAAACAATTCATTAGTATTGGTGGACGAAGCAGGAATCTCTTTTTCATCAAGAGAATCAATGAATAAATCAAATAAATTTTTAGCTTCATTATTAGCAATAGCCAGACACAAAAATCTTTCATTAGTATTCGTAACTCAAAACTCTGGAATGCTAGATTTAAATGTTCTAAGACTTTGTGATATTTTAATCTTCAAAGAACCTTCATTATTGCAAACTAGGTTTGAAAGAAAAGGTTTGCAAGACATATTTGGTAAAGTATCGGAAGAATTTAAAAAAATAGATAAAGAAAAGAAAAATTACTCATATATTATTTCAGACGATTTTGAAGGAGTAATTAAATCTGGACTCCCTGAATTCTGGAATGAATCTATAAGCAAAAGTTTCAGTAAAAGATAATTAAGTACTATTTGTACCATTAGTTTCATTGTCTGTAGTGTTAGTTGTATTTGTAGCATTAACACCAACGCAAGCACCATTCATACAAATATAAGCACCCAATTCAATACAATAATATGGTTGAATACCCAATTCAACTCCATTACAATAATACTCGACTAACTGACCAGTATCCTCGCACCTATCTGCAACTTGTCTAAACTGACCATTTGAAACAATAACT
>Ga0233437_1000150_pt1 | contig 172757 bp, 158 predicted proteins | sample SI_122_August201_FD_182714 | JGI IMG/M metagenome (GOLD analysis project Ga0233437, IMG submission 182714) | Seawater microbial communities from Saanich Inlet, British Columbia, Canada - SI_122_August2016_200_MG | ecosystem: Environmental > Aquatic > Marine > Inlet | place: Canada: British...
TCTTGAATTTTACCATCTGGGTACCTCCTGCTATTATGGGGTAATCGTGTCAATTACCACTATAGCAAGGGTTCCCAGGTGGTATCTACCCTCTTTTAAATTTTAAGTGCAAAATTCAGGTACTAATAAATCGATAGCTACGGAGAAAAACAATGGAGATGAAAGACATCTGCCCCTGTCACAACCTGGATTGCCCGAACCACGGAAATTGTGAAAACTGCACGAGCCGACACTTGAAAAAAGGCGCGTTAAACTATTGCGGTTTCCACACGATTCTACCGACACTCCAGGATGCCATTGCTGCTTCGCCGGAATCACCCACGGCAAAAAAATTATCCGCACTTATTGAAAACACGCAGGCGGTCTATGCAAAGCTGTTGGAAAAAAACGATTTGACCAAAGAAACCCAGGGACGTCTGCTGGAAAAGGTGGCCGATTTCAGCGACTTTTAGATCCGTTAACGGAATCACTAGCCTGCCCTAGAACAATTACATCGAAATCTCAGCGCAAATTGCGTCGATGTGTATTTTATAGTTGACAATACCAGCCTTTAAAATTATTCCAATAACAGCGATCCTGTTTTGGATTGATTCCTACAATTGCTGTTTACGCATACACTCGTGATACGGGACCTTTAACGGTCCCTGAGCGCCCTGTTTTTCAGTATAAACACCCGAGATCTCCCCAGCCATGGAGAGCAGTACCTCTATTCTACTTTGACACGCTGGGGGCTATTTCGGGCAAAGACGAGTAAACGGCCTTTAAATCACACTACCGGATATTTTCCCGCCAAACGGAAAAGAATGACTCCAGGTTTATGAGGGAACCATGTTTTTCACACCAAAAATTCTTATCGTCGATGATGAGCCGCGGATGTGCGACAGTCTCAAGATTCTATTAAGAGAGCACTGCTCGCATATAGAAACTGCCCATGACGGGCGGCATGCCATGAGGTGTTTGAACGATATTTCATTTGACCTTGTCCTCTTGGACATCGTTCTACCGGATATAGACGGTTACGAGATCATGGATTTCATAAACCGGGAATGTTCCGATACCCTGGTTATCGTTTTAACCGGATCTGCCTCTACAGAATCAGCTGTAAAGGCATTGCGGGGAGGCGCCTGTGATTTTTTCAACAAACCGTTTGAACCGGATGAACTGGTTGCGACAATCGGAAATATTCTAGATCAAAAAAAATCGATGAGGGACCGGAAGATGGCCGAAAAAACCCTTGTCGAAACAAATAATTTCTTGAAAAATATACTCGACAGTTCTTCTTCAATTTCCATCATTTCAACCGATCTTGAGCAAAATGTACTGTTTTGGAATAAGGGAGCTGAAAACATATTCGGATATAAGGCCGAAGAGATCATCGGTCGCCAAAAAATAAGCCTCCTATACCCCGGTGAGGAAGAATTGAATCAGGTTAAGGCAATCCGGTCGAAAATGATGAAAGAAAAGAAAGGGGTATGTTGTGAAGTCAGGGAAATTACAAAGGATGGCCGCAAAATCTGGATCAATATGAACTTAACCCCCAGACTCGATGAGGAAGGCCATGTGATCGGAATATTGGGCATCGGTGAAGACATCTCCCGGCGCAAACTTGCCGAGCAGGCACTTAAAGAGAGCGAAAAAAAAATTGAAGATGCTTTTTTGAAAGCCGAAAAACTCGATTCCCTGGGCACTTTTGCCGGTGGGGTTGCCCATGATTTTAACAATCTCTTATCGGTAATTGTAGGCAACCTTTCTCTGATGGAAGACGATATTGACCCCTTCTCGGATACATCGAAATTCCTAAAGGAGGCTGAAAAAGCCTCTCTGCGTGCAAGGGACCTGACCTCCCGGTTGATCACATTTTCCAGAGGAGATCAACCCGTTAAAAAAGTATCCTGTATAGAGAAGCTGATTACCGATTCAGCCGCAACGACGTTGAGCGGTTCAGATGTGGACTGCAGATTTTCCATACCGGATGCTCTTTTCCCTGTATCCGTTGACCGGGAACAGATAAAGCAGGTGATCCATAAAATTCTTATCAATGCCTCGGAGGCCATGGCAGGAGATGGAACCATCCATGTTTGTTGCGAAAACGTTATGATCGGTGGAAAAGATACATTGCCTCTCAAAGACTCACAATATGTCAAGATATCCATAAGAGACCAGGGTGTCGGTATACCCGAAAAATATCTTATAAAAATTTTTGACCCCTATTTTTCAACAAAGGAGATCGGCTCAAAAAAAGGGACCGGGCTGGGACTTGCGGTCTGTAATTCCATCGTTGAAAAACATAATGGATTTATTACCGCTGAATCCGAACCCGGAGTGGAAACAACTTTTTTTATCTACCTTCCCGCATCCGACGAAAAGATCCCGGTGCTGCATCCCGGCCCTGCCATTAAGGCCCCGGTGACTGGAAGCGTAAAAATACTTTTTATGGATGACGAAAAAATGATCAGAAATTTTGCCGTCCGGGTGTTGAGACGAATCGGATATGTGACCCAAGTTACCAGAAACGGCGCCGAAGCGATCGAACTCTACAAAAAGGCCAAGGGATCCGGGGAACCCTTTGATGCTGTCATACTGGATCTGACCAATCAATTCGGCATGGGAGGGAAAGAGGCAATAAAGAAACTGATCGAAATAGATCCGGAGGTTAAAGGGATCGTATCTACCGGTTATTCCAACGACCCGATTGTAAACGACTTCCGGAAGTTCGGCTTCCGCGGTGTTCTGACAAAACCATATAGCGTCAAGAAATTAGACAAGACCTTACACGAAATACTTCAGAAAAATAATAATTAGGAGCCCATTTTATGCCCTATCAATAAGTCTGCCTCTAACCGGTTTTCGGACAAAGGCAAATACGACAATGCAGGCCACCACCCACATGGCGATACAGGCATACCAGGCCAGATCGTAATTGCCCTTAACATCATAGATCCATCCGCCGAGCGTACTTCCCATTGCCCCTCCGATGACTGTGGCCATGGTGACAAACCCGTAAATGGTGCCGAACTGCAGACGACCGAAATACTGGCTGGAAATGGCAGGCATCAGCGTAGCAAACGCGCCATAACCGATCCCCCACAGCGCGGCAAAGGTGTAGAGAAGCGTTGTGTTGGAACCTCCCATAATGAGTAGAGGGGATGCGAAAATCTGAAAACCGAACATCAATGCCATACAGACTCGCATATTCAGTCGATCGGCAAGCCAACCGAAACCCAATCTTCCGATACAGCTCACAAGGGTGGCGGTTGCAAGGATTGAAGTGGCAATACCCGAAGACAACCCCCTGTCCTGAAAACATGGAATACCGTGAAACAGCACAATATAATCGGCCATGTAGCTGAGTCCCATGGCAACAAATATTCCCCAGAGCGTCACGGTACGAAGTGCTTCCGATGCCGTCCACCCCTCCTCCGAATTTTTATTAACCGCAGTCGTTGACTGGGTTTTTGCAGACGGCGCCTCAATGCTTATGCCGTCCGGTCCGAAACCTCTGTCTTCAGGAAGGCCTTTTCCTTTAACCAGAAAAAAGACGGGGAAGAATATAAACAGAAAGAACATTCCCCCCAGGAAGAGAAACGCCGACTGCCACCCGATGCTGAGCAGAACCGCATTTGCTGCCGGCGCCATCAGGGTCGTTCCGATACCGATTGAAAGGGCGGTAACCCCCATCATGAGGCCCCGTTTTTTAACAAACCAGTTGGCCACAATGGTCGCCTGGGCGATCCGGCCCACCATGTTAATACCCAACGCCGCAACAACACCGAACAGCAGGTAGAACACCCAGAGGCTGTTTATAAAATACATGCCGCAAAACCCGCTGCCCACGATTACCGAACCGATCAGCACGGTATGCCGGACACCCCACTTATCGAGCATCCTGCCGACAATGGGTGAAGCGATGGCATAACAGATAAGATTAATGGTCGCCCCCAGTGATATCTGGGTTCGAGTCCACCCAAGGGCTTCGGTCATCGGTTTTATAAACACCCCGAAAGAATAGCGCCCGCCGCCGTATGCAACAATACCGGTTACAAAACATATGGCGACCATGATGTTGCTCCATAACTGAAAGCTCTTTTCTTTTGTCTCTCCGATCACTGTTTGAACCATATAGATAGAGCCTTTATTCCACTGAAGTTATACTATTATCCGAGCCGATTTAAATTTTCATCGATGCGGGCTGCATCCGGGGGGTATCGCTGGATGACAGGGTAGACATGAACAGATCCATAAGACGGTTATCCGTTTTCTTCAAACGGCATTTTTTCACCTGGAGGCAAAGGAACCTTGAATACGTTCAACACCAGTGCAATGGTGATGTAGTATCCGACAAGAACCACCAGTTCCACAACCCCGTTCTCTCCCAGGCGCTGAACCGCTTCTTCGTACAGGTCATCAGGGACGTTGTCTTTTATTATCGTTTCCCTAACAAACCGATAGACAATAGATTCGGTCTGATCCGTTAATTCCGGCGGTTTTCCGATCTTTACACTTTCTATAATATGCTCCGGAAGTCCTTCCTTCAGTGCAATTTTGGAATGAGCCCACCACTCATACTGGGCTTTCCGACTGGCCGCAACCATCAGTATGGCCAGTTCTCTTGATCGCGGCGGCAGCGATGTCCCATAACGGACCGCAGCCCCCAGGCGCTGGGTCGCATCTCCGATTTCAGGACTGTATAGTAATGCATTGAAAGGGCCTCTTAAGCCCCCTTCTGGAGTCAGGAAAGCCTTTACCGTGCTGCCCTTCCCCCGTTTCCCCTGGGTGATGTGCTCAAACATGCTGCGTTGTATGTCAGTTAATTTCTCCTCGGTGATATACGGGACTCGACTCATATGCAGGACTCCTGAAATTGTTTTTATAAAAAATAAACCCTGACGTTGCATACGTTTTGTCAGTAAGAATCGGGGCATTATGCAATATCATTGCTTCCATAGGCAATCGTGTTGCTATTTAATGGCAACCACCGGACAATCCGCTTCCAAGATGACGTATTGTGCGGTGGAGCCGAATATCAGCTTTCCGACCTTGGATCTTCGTCTGATACCGATAATCATTTCATCGATGGCGTGTTCCCTGGCAAACAGAACAAGGTCTTCACCCGGCGTCATCCCGCGAACAAGCAGATGCGCTTCGCAAGAGATCCCCTCATCTCTGAAAAACCGCTCTGCCAGCTCTTTCAGCTCACGTTCGGCATTATCAAAATCGCGCTTCGGAACATCGATACCGCCTTCCATAGATCGAGCCAGGAATACTTTTGCGTTAAAGGATTTTGCATGTTCTCTGGCAAGTGCCAAAGCGTCATTTGCAATATTGGACCCGTCGTAACATGCCATAATGTTCATTGAATTCTCCTCTTTATCGTTAAAAAGAAAACGGTGAATTGAAATCAAGATATCACTTATAAACAAACAGGGTCAATAGCAGACAGCACTGAAAAGAAGCAACTCCAAAAATATCGTATTGACAGGAAAACTTTTCTGCTTGTATGTACAACTTATCTAAAATTTCCAAACAAATTTTCCAAAGGATACGTTTCATCATGCATAAACCAAACCGTATTCACAAAATTTCCACCCCCATCACCGCTTCAGAGATTCGCAACCTTCGACCCGGTGATCCTCTGGAGATCACCGGTAAGATTTTTTGCGGCAGAGATGCTGTTCTGCCAAAAATCGTAACTTTGATTGAAACCGGCGAACTGGATAAACTGGGCGTCGACTTTCAGGGGTCTGTTATTTTTCACACAGCCGTAAGCCCGGCCGGCATCGGCCCGACCACCAGCAACAAGATTGAGATCGAAAGCAGCATTCCGATGCTTTCAAAAATAGGGGTTCGGATCCACCTGGGGAAAGGATCTGTCGGCCCGGATACGGTAAAGGCGCTGAAGCGTTACCATTCCGTATTTGCCATTACCCCTCCGGTCAGTGCGCTTTTTTCGGACAAAATCGTTTCTCGACGAATTGCGGCATTTCCCGAAGAGGGGATGGAAGCACTTTATGAAATAGCGGTTAAAGACTTTCCAGCCATTATCGCCAGTGCGCATGGAGAAACCATTTTTTCCAAATGAGGATTATTCCCCCTATGATTACCCAAAAAGAGATCGCAAACGCTGTAAAAGACTGCCTTGTCAAAGCCGGAACAACGTCTCGAAAAGATCAGCTCGAAGCGTATGAAACGGCCGCTCAAAAAGAAACGAGCAGAAACGCCGGATGGGTTCTTGAGAAACTTTTTGAAAATGCACAAATTGCCAAAAAAAATCTCTTTCCCCTCTGTGACGACTCCGGCATCCCACACGTCATTGCGGAAATCGGCAACGATGCAGTACTGCCGGCGGGCTGGCTTTCTGGAATTTACGAGGGGATCTCGGAAGGTTTGCGCCAGATGCCGGGAAGACCCATGGCGGTTCGCGGAAACGACGTTGAGCGGGTCGAGCAGTCCCGTGGACTTTTTAAGGATCCGGCAAAACTATCCCCGGCCCCGGTTATTGTAAAACCGATACCCGGCAATGCGTTAAAAGTGACGATCCTGTTGCTCGGAGGCGGTCCGGAAATCCGGGCGAAAACATATCGGATTTTTCACAAACGGAGCATGGAAAACGTACTGAAAGAGGCATCAGGATGGATGGCATCCGAAGCAAGAAACCTTGGGTGCACCCCTTGTACCCTGGCAATCGGTATCGGAAGGACACACATGGAGGCCTCCGCATTGATGTTGGAAGCCATGAAAAAAGGAACCCTCCGGCGTCAGAACAGATGGGAAGAAAAGGTCACCAACTGGATCAATGAAGAAAATGTCGGCCCCCTTGGTCTGGGGGGGAAAACAACGGTACTCGGAACATTTATTAACGTCGGCCCGACACGGGCAAGCGGCGTACGGATCGTAAGCATCCGGCCATGCTGCTGTGTGGAGCCGAGAAAAGCCACCGTGACCCTTAAACCGTAGGTTTCAGTGTTCAGCGCAGCCGCTGGACGCAAGCGGCCAGTTTGATCGAAAAAGAAACTTTTGAGAGGCTCGGCTTAAAATTCCAAATCACAAATAATAAATAACAAACAAATCACAATGACCCAAATTCAAAATTCCAAACCTGTTTTGGTCATTGGATATTGTAATTTGAGATTTATTTGGAATTTGGTGCTTGTAATTTGAGATTTCTGAATACCTCAATACCCAGGATAGTATCTCGCGGATAGATTCCTTTCCGCAGAGCCTCGTCTGATCGTCCTCCCCGCCTGAACACTGAACCCCTGAACCCTGAACACTCAGGAATCTATCTGATCCCTCATCAGTTTCTCGATCCGGGGAATATCATCCGGCAGATCCACTTCCGGAGAATCGTAAGGGGTTACCACCACGCGGATGGGCAGCCCGTATTCGAGTACACGGAGTTGCTCCAGTTTTTCGATCTCTTCAAGACGGCCGGTGGGAAGCTTCCGGTATACCTCCAAAAATCTTCTCGTATAGGCATACACCCCAAGGTGTTTATAGGTATCATACTCGGTTTCCGGATCGCGGCCGTAGGGGATCGGTGCTCTTGAAAAATAGAGTGCAAACCCTTTGTTGTCAAAAGCGACCTTTATATCTTTAGGGTTCGTGATCTCGCTCTCTCTTTCGATGGGAAACCCCAGGGTACTGATTTCAGTATCGGGTTCGGTGTGAAACGGATCGACCACCTGATCGAGACATCTCGGATCCAGCAGGGGTTGATCCCCCTGGACGTTGATAATCACATCCGTCGGTTCAAGACCCATTTTTTCAGCGGCTTCTGCAACACGATCCGTGCCGGAACGGTTTTCGTCGGATGTCATGACAGCCTTCCCTCCGAATCCTTCCACCGCATCGATGATCCGTTGATCATCGGTGGCCACCACAACGATATCGACGCGTTTTGCCTGATGGGCTCTCTCATAGGTATGCTGTATCATCGGCTTGTCTAAAATTTTCGCCAGTGCTTTGCCTTCAAAACGGGTCGAATGATATCGTGCAGGAATCACAACGGCAATTTTCATAATCCAATCACTCCTTGAAAAATCTCGGATATTGACCGAGCGGACAATTTCGATTACTTTAACCTGAACTCATAAATGATGATATTTTAAGGGTAAAGGAAAATATAATTATGGATCTCCAAACATTACATCAGCTGCTGCACTCGGTTGCCGATGGCAAGCTGCCTGTTGAAGATGCGGCCAACGCACTTGCCAATATCGCCAGTGAGGATATCGACTATGCTCATATAGACCATCACCGTTCCCTGCGCAAGGGGTTTCCTGAAGTGATTTTCGGCCAGGGAAAGACACCGGATCAGATAATCGGCATCATGGATAAAATGGCCCTACAGGAAAATATCATCCTGGTCACCCGCATCGATCCGGGCAAGGCAGACAAGGTGTGCGAACAATTTCCAGATGCCGTATTTCATGAGGATGCACGGATGGTTGTGTTGAAAAAACACGAAATACCGAACCGGGGGAGAGGCACCATATTGGTTATTTCCGCCGGAACATCAGACATACCCGTCGCCAAGGAAGCCCTGATTACCGCCGAGGCAATGGGAAACTCCGTAAAATCCGTATTCGATGTCGGCGTTGCCGGTATACACCGCCTGTTTCGACACAAAGAGCTCATCGCGGAAGCATCGGTGCTGATTGTGGCGGCCGGCATGGAAGGCGCACTGCCTACAGTGGTGGCCGGTATGGTGAGCCGGCCGGTCATTGCCGTCCCGACCAGTATCGGATACGGGGTCAGTTTCGGTGGTATGACAGCACTCTGTTCCATGCTAAACAGCTGCAGTTCGAATGTAGCCGTTGTAAATATCGACAACGGTTTCGGGGCAGGCTATATGGCGGCCATTATCAATAGGGAATAGAAGGAAATCAATCTCAATTATTGTTCGGGTTGACCCTGTTTTTCATCTCCGTTCCGCACTTAAATACGGGCAGCCGCTTGGACTTCACCTTGAACCGATCACCGGTCTTCGGGTTGATACCGGTATAGGCTTTATATTTCTTTACTCGAAAAGAACAGAGCCCTCTGAGTTCAACCCGGTCCCCCTTGGCTAAGGCATTTGACATTTCATCAAAAAACATCCTTACAACCTCATCCGCCTTTTGTTTGGTGATGCCGGCCTCTTGTCTTAAAGCATTGATGAGTTTTGCTCGATTCACGCTGAACCTCCGATTCTGAATAAAGTTATTAATTTCCGGTTTACTCGGATCGGCTAGGCTTTTCCGTCAACCCGAATGACCCGTTCAAGATAACGGTATAATACTTGAGCAATATCCATGCCCGGAGAATATCTCCGAAGTCTAAATTTTGGATGTGTAATGAATTAAAGAAGTTACAGGTAATCGGGTTGCGGGTCGGGGGCTATCTAAGGCATCAAAAACAGGGGTGGTGTTGTCTGATTTTTCTTACGGGAGTGTGTGATAAATCAGACAGATGTCGCACCGATCCTCTTTTTACGGATCTATAGCCAATAAAAAGGCCGCCGTGGTTTTGTAGCCGACATGCCGAGCCGGGACCTGTTTAACGCCCCCTAAGGATCTTCAAACAGTTTCCCGATTCCAAAATCGGACACCCCGTCTGCCACATCGTCATCCCGTCATGATGTGCCAAATGCGTTTGCCCTGTTAGCTACGGTTGATCGTTTTTTCATCCATGGCCCAACGGCCCCTTATGGTGGGGAAATCCAGAGCGCCTTTCAACTGTTCCAGGAAATCCTGTCTCGGGATTTCGCGCGCGCCGAACCGGAGGAGGTGATCGGAGGTGACCTGGCAGTCGATCATCGTAAATGACAGACCGGTAAGGTATCTTGTGAGCGCCACAAGTGCGACTTTAGACCCGTTGGCAATACGGGTGAACATGGACTCTCCAAAAAAACACCTCCCGAGGGATACCCCGTAAAGCCCCCCGGCAATTCTTCCATCCGACCAGACTTCAACGGAATGCGCATAGCCGGAGGCGTGCAGTCGGCAATATGCGTCGATCATCTCCTCGGTAATCCAGGTGTCTTCATCATTTTCAATGCGAACCGACACACATTCTCGGACAACCCGTTCAAAGGCCGTATCCATAGTGATTTGAAAGGCCTGTTTTCGAATCAAACGCTGCAGGCTTCTCGATATCTTAATCTCCGGTGGGTAGAGAACAAGGCGTGGATCCGGAGACCACCAGAGGATCGGGTCTCCGTCTGAAAACCATGGGAAGATACCCATTTGGTAGGCCAGGAGCAAACGCTTCTGTTTTAGATCACCACCCACTGCCAGCAGACCGTCATTACCGGCGAGTTCTGCAGATGGAAAAATAAACTTATCCGATAAAAGAAAAACGGGCATGCTGTTTATGTTTAAAATCTATACCAGGGCGCTGCTTACGAGATTATCAATTTCCTGTTTTACGTTTTCAAATTCAAAGGTCAATTCATCATCTAAAACATCTACGTGGACATGCCCGCCTTTTGCCAGCTTCCCGAAAAGAATTTCATCCGACAGCATGTCTTTTATCTCAACCTGTATAAGTCTTCCGAGGGGGCGTGCACCGAATTTGGGATCATGCCCCCTTTTTGCAAGCCATGTGCGCGTTGCCGGAGAAAAGGAAATGGTCACTTTTTTGGTGGAAAGCTGGGTTCTGAGTTCCGCCATAAACTTATCGACAACGTTTTCCATGACCTCAACACTGAGCCCGTTAAAGGCAATGATACCATCCAACCGATTTCTAAACTCCGGGCTGAACACCCGCTCAATCGCCTTTTTCCCCTTGGACTCGGTTTCGTTGCCGGCTTCCCGAAAACCGATGGTCTGGCTGTTCATTTCCCGTGCACCGGCATTTGATGTCATCATTACGATCACATTTCTGAAGTCGGCCTTTTTGCCGGTATTGTCGGTCAATGTGGCATGATCGAGAACCTGGAGCAAAATATTGTAAAGATCGACATGTGCCTTTTCGATTTCATCCAAAAGCAGAACGCTGTATGGATTCTTTCGAATCGAGTCGGTGAGCAGCCCGCCCTGATCGAAACCGATGTATCCGGGAGGTGCGCCGATAAGTCTGGCGACTGCGTGTTTTTCCATATATTCACTCATGTCGAAACGGATAAACTCGACTCCGAGAATCAGTGAAATCTGCCGGGCCACTTCGGTTTTTCCGACACCGGTGGGTCCGGTAAACAGAAAGGAACCGATCGGTCTTTCAGGCGCCCCGAGGCCGGCACGGGATCGTTTAATGGAAGTGACCAGCGATTTTATGGCCGAATCCTGACCGAAAACCACCTGTTTGAGTTCGTCTTCGAGTGCTTCCAGCTTTCCCCGGTCGGAGGTAGAGACACTGCGGTTGGGTATCTTTGCAATCTTGGCAACGATCTTTTCGATATCCGAGGGGTGAATTTTTTTCCGATGAGAGCCGCCGGTCAGTTTGATAAATGCCCCGGCTTCATCGATGACATCGATGGCTTTGTCCGGCAGGTACCGGTCATTGATATATTTAGCAGAAAGTTCAACTGCCGCTTTAAGTGCAGAATCCGTGTACTGTATGCCGTGAAAGTCCTCGTAATAGGTCCTGAGGCCTTTTAGTATCTTTATGCTTTCCGGAATCGGCGGTTCCGGAATTTCTATTTTTTCGAACCGCCGCGACAATGCACGATCTTTTTCGAAATGATTCTTATACTCCTCATAGGTCGTGGATCCGATACACCGAAGATCTCCGGTGGCAAGCGCCGGTTTCAAAATATTGGATGCATCCATGGATCCGCCGCTGGTGGCTCCGGCCCCGACAATGGTGTGTATCTCATCAATAAAAAGGATCGCGTCCTCTTTCTTCTGAAGGGCGGTAATCACCCCTTTAAGGCGCTGCTCGAAATCACCTCGGAATTTTGTACCGGCCAGCATCCCACCGAGATCCAGAGAATAAATTTTCATATCTGCCAATAAATCCGGAACTTCTCCTTTCTGGATTTTTTGGGCCAGTCCTTCAGCCATGGCGGTTTTACCAACACCGGGGTCCCCGACAAAAACCGGATTGTTTTTCCGCCGCCGACAAAGCACCTGAACGGTCCGCTCCAATTCAGGCTCCCGCCCGATGAGGGGATCCAGTTTTCCAAGGGCGGCCCGGGCAACAAGATCGATGGTAAAAAGTTCGAGGGGATCCTGTTTTTTCTTTTTTTCGGTTTTTTCTTTTTTGAAAAAACCACCTGCGGCCTGCCGATAGGAGGTGTCCGTCATCCCGTGAGAGACATAGTTTAGGATATCGAGACGGGTCACACCATTTTGATTCAAAAAATAAGCGGCGTGTGAATCTTTCTCCTGAAAAATCGATACCAGGATGTCACCGATGGTCACTTCCTGTTTTTCAGCCGATCGGGCATGATTTACCGCGCGCTGGATGACCCGTTGAAAACCGACGGTCTGCTGGAGGACATATTCCTTTCCCTCTGAAAACTGCTCAAGCTGCTTATCGAAATATGTTTCAAGTTTTTGTTTAAGGTCATCGACATTTCCCGAACAATTCTCTATCATATCGATACCGGTACTGTCGTGTAATATGGCATAGAGTACATGTTCGATGCAGACATACTCATGTCGTCTTTTCTTGGCTTCTCTCACTGCGAACCCCAGAGTTACGCTGAGTTCCTTGTTGATCATAATCTATTCCTCTTCCATGCTACATTTGAGAGGGAATCCTCTCTCCCGGGCCAATAAGTGCACCGTGTCCACCTTGGTCTCGGCAATATCATAAGGATAATGGCCGCATAAGCCCGTACCCTGCTTGTGAACATTGAGCATGATCCCGGTGGCCTCTATTATCGACTGGTTAAAGACATTCATCAAAACCTCAACCACAAACTCCATGGTTGTATAATCGTCATTGTGGAGAAGGACTTTATACATGGGTGGTTCTTTAACATTTTCTTCGATTTCCGGTGCCGCCAATTCCTCGGAACCGGTTTTGTGCTCGCTCATATAAAACAGTCCCCTCGCTCTGAGACGGTGATTCGAGTGTGTCGTCAACCGGGTTGTTATACACTATAATCACTTCAAACCCGTCTTGTAAAGTGTTGGAATTTCTAAGCACCGCAGCATTTTTTGTGTTTTTTCCCACTGCCGCAGGGGCAAGGCGCGTTTCGGCCGACCTTCTTTTCGGCACGTTTAACCGGTTTTTTCTTTGATGATTCCTCTCCATGGGAAAAAACGATATCCTGATCGGTCGGCTTTCTGAGTTCCTCCATCTCATCCGGCTCGGCGATCTGGATCCGGAACAGGATTCCCATGGTCTCTTCTTTGACCCTGGCAATCATGTCCTGAAACATGTCATACCCCTCTTTCTTGTAAACAAGCAGCGGGTTCTGTTGGGCGTAACCCCGGAGACCGATCCCCTCTTTCAGATGATCCATGCTCAACAGGTGGTCCTTCCAGAGATTATCGACCGTCTGCAGCATCACCATCTGTTCAAGATGCCGGGCATCGTCGGATCCGATCAGCGTCTCCTTTTCATTATATGCCTGTAACGCTGCATCGGAGATAAGCCGGCCCAGCCCGTCGCTATCGAGACCGTCCAGATCATCCGATTTAATTTCAAAACGGATATTGTACTGTTTGTAGACCGCCTTTTTGACCCCTTTTATATCCCACTCTTCAGGCAGGGCCCGTTCATCGACAACCGCATCGGCAATCTCCTCTGCCTTCTCACGAATCATCTCTTCGATGGCTTCCTTGAGGTTTTTGCCTTCCAGAATTTCACGGCGTTGCCGATAAATAACCTCCCGCTGCTGGTTCATCACATCGTCATATTCAAGAAGATGCTTTCGAATGTCGAAATTATGCCCTTCCACTTTGCGCTGCGCATTTTCAATGGCCTTACTGATCAGATTATGCTCGATGGGGATCCCTTCCTCCATCCCCAACTTATCCATAATACCGGTGATGCGTTCTCCGCCGAAAATTCGAAGCAGGTCGTCTTCAAGGGCAAGATAAAATCGTGAAGACCCGGAGTCCCCCTGCCTTCCGGATCGTCCCCGGAGCTGATTGTCGATCCGGCGGCTTTCGTGCCTTTCGGTACCGAGAATATGAAGCCCTCCGAGTTCCCTTACCCCTTCACCCAAAACAATATCCGTACCCCGACCGGCCATATTGGTTGAAATGGTCACCGCCCCTCTCTGGCCGGCCATTGAGACAATTTCGGCTTCTTTTTCGTGATTTTTTGCATTCAGGATAGAGTGGGGAATGCCTCTTTTTTTCAGGATCTTACTGAGTTGTTCCGACACATCAATGGATATGGTTCCCACAAGGACCGGCTGTCCGCGTTTATTCAGCGCTTCGATCTCATCTAAAGCCGCCTCAAATTTCTCTCTCTTTGTCTTATAGATGGCATCTGGGAAATCGATTCGAATCATCAATTCATTTGTGGGCATCACCACAACATCCAGATCATATATCTTCTTAAACTCAGCGGCTTCTGTATCTGCAGTACCGGTCATGCCGGCCAGTTTGTCATACATTCTGAAATAGTTCTGAAACGTGATGCTGGCCAATGTCTGATTTTCATTTTCGATGCGAACCTTTTCCTTGGCCTCAAGCGCCTGATGCAGCCCTTCACTGTACCTTCGCCCGGGCATCAGTCTCCCGGTAAATTCATCGACGATGATCACCTGGCCATCTTTGATGATATAATCGACATCCCGCTTAAACAGGGCATGGGCCTTGAGCGCCTGGTTGATGTGGTGGAGGAGCTCGATGTGTTTTGGGTCATAGAGATTGTCGATGCTCAACAACTCTTCGGCCCTTGCCACCCCTTCTTCGGCTATCGCGATGCTCCGTGCCTTTTCATCGATGGTATAGTCTTTGTCACGAGCCAGCCGCGGGATGATACTGTCGACCTGATAATAGAGTTGTGTTGATTTTTCAGCAGGCCCGGAAATAATCAGAGGGGTTCGAGCTTCATCGATTAAGATACTGTCCACCTCGTCGACAATGGCATAGTGGAGCATCTTCTGCACAAGCGATGTCTTGTCAAATTTCATATTATCGCGCAGATAGTCGAAGCCGAATTCATTATTTGTTCCGTAGGTAATATCAGAACTGTAGGCCTCCGAATGACCTCGATCGTCTAATCCGTGGATAATCGTTCCAACAGACAATCCTAAAAAATTATAGATCTGCCCCATCCATTCCGTGTCCCGTTTGGCCAGGTAATCGTTTACGGTAATGATATGAACGCCTTTTCCCGAAAGTGCGTTTAAATACGCAGGAAGCGTTGCGGCCAGTGTTTTCCCCTCACCGGTTTTCATTTCGATAATTTTACCCTGGTGAAGCACAGCACCGCCGATAATCTGGCAGTCAAAATGCCGCATCTCCAAGACCCGGAAAGAGGCTTCCCGGACAGAGGCAAAGGCTTCTGGAAGCAGATCATCCAGCGGCTCCCCGCCATCGATCCGTTCGCGAAACAGGCCAGTCTGGGCGCTTAGCTGGGCATCGGTCAATGCCTTGATTTTCGGTTCAAACGAATTGACTTGCTCAAGCAAAGGTTGAAGTTTCTTCAACTCCCGCTCGTTTTTGCTTCCAAAAACTTTGGTTAAATAGTTAAAGAACATTGTCTTTAAGTTAACTCCTTTTTATGTAAATGCCATTGTTATAACACATTATATACCGTGCGGCTTTATAGACTCAAGATAAAATATTTGAACCACATTTGAATGGGCAACAGGGTTTGAGCCGGAAAAAATATGAAGCGGAATAGGTAGCGGGTATGGGGTTGTCTTTTTATCAGTCAAGAAAATATTTTGCCGGGTTCACCGGAACACCGTTTAAACGAACTTCATAATGAAGATGCGGTCCTGTTGTTCTTCCGGAACTTCCAACAAGTGCAATTTTGTCGCCCCTCATTACTTTCTCACCCTTTTTCTTAAGCGCCTTATATAAGTGCGCATAGCGGGTTACGATGCCATAACCATGATCGATAATCACAACGTTTCCCAGATATCCTTTTTTGCCTGCGTATGTCACAACACCGCCTGCAGAGGCGACAATGGGTGTTTTTTTCCGGGTGGCGATATCCAACCCCTTATGAAACTCTATTCGCCCGGTAAACGGGGATTTTCGACGCCCGAACCTGGACGTGATCCACCCGTCAACCGGTCGGATCGAGGGTGTACAGGCCAGGATGTTCTGTCGGTTTTCAAGGTGTTCGAAAAGGGTTTTAAAGGTCTCTCCCTGGCTGGTGATACCGGCATTGAGCTGTTCGACCTGCTCGTGCATCTCTCGCACCAGGCTGTTATGTTTTTTGGTGAGATCGATCTTTGTATCGATATCTTCAGGAAGCGAGCCACCAATACCGAAAACCCCCTCCTGATCCTTGGACGCATCAATATTGGCCACCATCTTTAATTTTTTTTCCGAGTCTTTTAGACCGGCCAGGTGTGTTTTCAGCTGGTTGATTGCGTCGGCGAATTTCTGTATCTGCTTTCTTTGACTGCCGAGCTCATCCAGCTGCTGTGAAATGGTGCTGCGGAGGGTGTGGTTGGTGAAAGACCGGTGATGCAAATTATAGTAATCGTAAGCAAAAAACGAAATAGCGGCTATGATGGCAATACAGGCAAAACCGACAATACGCACCATCGCCGCTGAAACGGAAAATTGCCTTACCGGAGCTCCGGAATTACAGATCAGGCAAATGGATATCTTCCTGCGAATCATGCTAAACTCGTTCCGATTAATCTAACGGATGCTTTAAATATCTTACCCTGCTTCACCATGTCGGGATTATCGGTTATCAACAACCGCCAACATGGGGAAACATTAAATAATATCAGATAGTTAAATTTGACTGCGTATAGATGTGCCATGCTAACACAGCATATCGGCGGATGTCAAGCCGCTCCCTGTAGGTCCAGCAATTCCCGGTGAACTGGATATGGAGCCAGATGGCCGGATTTTCAAGCGGACATGATGATTGAATATTTATGACCCGCCTCTGGCGGATTAAAAACCCAATTACCCGGCTCCAGAAGAAAATCCATCGAGAATTGCAGGTGCAGACCTAATTGATCCCCAATTTGGATTTAAGGGAATTAACCGTATTTTGCATCAGCATGGTAATTGTCATCGGGCCGACCCCTCCCGGTACGGGAGTGATGGAACCGGCAATCTCCTTAGCCGCATCAAAATCCACATCGCCACGCAAAATAGCAATCTTCTTCCCTGTCTTTTCGCTGATTTTTTCCCCCACCCGGTTCACACCGACATCGATGACGCAGGCACCGGGTTTGATCCATTCCGGCTTTACAAGCCCCGGCACCCCGGCGGCAACGATCAATATATCCGCCCGTTTGCAATGGGCCGCCAGATCTTTGGTCCGGGTATGAACGATGGTCACGGTGGCGTTTGCGCCCCTTGCCTTTTGGAGCATCATATTGGCTATTGGTTTACCAACGATATTGGATCGTCCCACCACAACGACTTCCGCGCCTTCCGTTTCCACCCCCGCGCGAACGATCATCTCCTGGATGCCGGCAGGCGTGCATGGGAGAAATTTAACCCCGGATCCGCCGATCATCAACCGTCCCACATTCACCGGGTGAAACCCGTCCACATCCTTGTCCGGATCGATGGCATTCAGGACTTTTTCCTCGTCAATCCCTTTGGGAAGCGGCAACTGAACCAGGATCCCGTTGATGGAGTCATCCTTATTGTACTTGTCAACCAGGCCAAGCAGTTCTTCCTCTGAAATCGTCTCCGATTGGTTGTCCTGAATTTCATGGAATCCAAGGCTTTTGGCTGTTTTTATCTTGGCGGTTACATAGGAGATGGATGCAGGGCTCGCACCTACGAGGATCGTCACCAGTCCGGGAACGACACCATGTTCAGTTTGAATTTTCTTAACGTCTGCTGCGATCTCCTGTAAAATTATCTCCCGAATTTCCGTTCCTTTGATCAGCTTTGCTGTCATTTCTAATTTCCTTTCATTCATTTGGAGTTTATCTGTAATTTCTAATTTTATGTCCACATTATGCTCATCCATAAACCAATTTGGTTCAGGACTCGCGCTATCTGTCATCTAAAGCGGATACGGCGTGTTCTTCAAACCGGACGTCTCATCAAGGCCCATCATGATGTTCATGCACTGCACCGCCTGGCCGGCTGCACCTTTAACGAGGTTGTCGATGGCCGACATGAGAATCAGACGTCGATTCTTTTTATCGAGCTTGAAACCGATGTCGCAGTAATTGGTCCCCCGTACATGAAGCGTATTGGGCGGATGCCCATCGGGTAAGAGTCGGATAAACGGTCGATCCGAATAATACCCGGCAAGACAGTCGTTAATGTCCTTGCCGGTAACCCCATCCGAAGGCGTGGCATAGATCGTCGAAAACATACCCCGACTCATGGGAACCAGATGGGGTACAAATGTTATGGCTACCGGTGTGTCGGCCTCTCTGGTCAGCACCTCGTCGATTTCCGGATTATGCCGGTGCTGTGCGACTTTGTAGGCTTTGAATGACTCTGCCACCTCGCTGTAGAGGGTTGTCAGGGATGGGGACCGGCCCGCGCCGCTTACGCCGGATTTGGAATCTGCAATAATGGACTTCACATCGATCAGATTGTTCTTTAACAGCGGCACCAGCGGCAGAAGGATGCTCGTCGGATAACATCCGGGGTTGCCCACAAGAGACGTTTCCCGTATCCGGTCATGATAGACCTCACACAGCCCGTATTCGGCCTTTTCAAGATAATCCTTTGCTTCGTGGGGTTGATAATGCGCTTCATACTGGGCCACGTTCTTTATTCGAAAATCGGCAGATAGATCAACGACTTTTTTCCCGCTGTCTATCAACTCCGGCACAATGGCCATGGGGAGTTTGTGGGGCAACGCCGTAAACACCACGTCCGCAGCCCCTGCAATCTGTTCCGCCGAATATTCTTCGCAGCAAAGCGTCACAACTCCGGCAAGAGCCGGATAAACCGTGCTAAACGGAATACCGATATGCTGGCGCGAGGTAAGTACCGTTATTTCAACGTCGGGATGACCGCTTAAGATCCGAACCAATTCCGCACCCGCATACCCTGTTGAACCGACAATACCGACCCGTATCATATATCCTCTCTATAAACAAAAAAAGCCAAACCAACCCGGACAAGCCGGAACCCAAAAAGAATTTGCCACAAAGGCACCAAGACACAAAGAATATAATTACAATTCTTTCTTTGGGCCTTTGTGTCTTAATGACAATGAAAAAAGTTTTGCCGCAAAAACTAAAAAATCTACAATACAGGTAGTAACAAAGTCCATATGGGTTTTCAAGAAATTTCCCGACCTCGGCAGGGCAAACGCATGTAGATTTAATATCAGGCTTTGGAGGTGATCCGATTGTCGGGTGTGTGACTGTCTGAGCAGATTAGGGTGTGTTGCATCAAACAGTATGAAAATATCCCTAAATATCTTAAGCCTTTTATTTGTATAGATATTCGGTTAAATTCCGTGGCACTGTTTGATGTTACACACCCTTATTTGCGAGTTTCACACGCCCGGTAAGGAAACAACGCGGTTATCTTCAAAGCCGGTGGGACTGATTTTCATCAGACTGCATCATTATGGGGATGGTGCATTGTCACTATATCTTACATGCGTTTCCCCTGCCGACCCCGGTGTCGGTTATGAGCATTCCCCAGTCCTAAGAGTTTTATGGGATATGTATTACCCACCAGGCCCCTTATCCATGAATGGGGTGCCCCAAGGCTTTGTGGGCGCCTTCGAGCATCGCTTCGGCCAGTGTGGGGTGTGCATGAATGGTCCCGGCCAGATCGGATACCGTGGCTCCCTGCTGCATGGCCAGGGCGCCTTCTGCAATCAGATCGGCGGCATGGGGCCCGATAATGTGAACACCGATAATTTTTCCATCCTTTTCAGATGAGACGATTTTCGTTTCTCCGGCGATTTTTCCCATCACCTGCGCCTTTCCAAGCGCCCGAAACAGAATGCTGTCAGACCGGACTGCACCCCCCTGCTCCCGGGCCTGGATTTCAGAAAGCCCTACATTGGCCACTTCAGGCTGGGTGAAAATGGTCGACGGCACGACCCGGTAGTCCATTTTCCGAGACATTCCCATGGCGTTTTCAGCAGCGATGATCCCCTCGGTGGAGGCGACATGCGCCAACATAATCTTCGGAGGCCCCAGCACATCGCCCACTGCAAAGACACCCTCAACATTCGTCGCCATTCCGTCGTCTACAATCAGCCAACCGCCATGATCCCTGGAAATTCCGAGCTGTTCAAGGCCCATATCATCCGTATTCGGCTGTCGGCCGATGCAGACAAGCATTTTTTCGACTTCGATGGTCTGGGGTTCACCCATCTTGTTTTGCACGGTCTTATCGAACCGTGAGGGGCCCAGTGTAATCCGAACCGTTTCTGAGTCAATATCCGCTGCAGTGGCGGTATGTTTTAGCAGAATCTTGATTTTCCGCTTTTTCATCTCCCGCTGCAGCACTTTTGAACAGGATTCATCTATTCCCGGCAGCGGCAGGAGTCGCGACAGGCCTTCGACCAGGGTCACCCGGGCGCCGAATGCGGCAAAAATGGATGCAAACTCGCATCCGATTACACCACCGCCGAGAATAAGTATAGATTCGGGCACTTCCTGAAGCATCAATGCATCACTACTTGAAATAATTCGGCGATGATCAAATGGAAAAGCATCCGGGCTAAACGGCGATGACCCGGTGGCGATGATCAATCTGTCCCATGAAATATTTTTTGCTTTTTCCTCTGCCGATGAAACTGTCAGGCGGCCTTTTCCGGAAATACGTGCCGCCCCTTTTATATAGTCGATCCTATTCTGCTTAATCAGCTTATGAATGCCCTGTGCCTGGCTTTGGATAATTGTCTTTTTTCGAAGATTCAGCGTAACCATGTCCGGAACCGCATTTCCGGACAACCGGACACCGAGTGCGGGGGCCTGTTTAAAATCTTCCAGAAGGTCGGCAGTGGTTTTCATTATTTTTGACGGGATACACCCCCAGTTCAAACAGGTGCCTCCGACATTCTCCCGCTCAATCAGAGTAACCTCTGCACCCAGTTGGGCGGCACGGATGGCAGCAACATACCCCCCGGGCCCTGCGCCGATGACGGTGATCTTGGTTGTCATATTTTTATCTCCCCAAATATTTAAAGGTCGACTTCCCCTCTATCATGAGTTTCTGATGGCGTCCATGGTCTTTTTTCAAACTGAATAAAATCTAAACTAAATTAGTTATTATTGCGGAAAGCATAAACAAATAAAATTTCTTTTGACATTTTCATCAAATCAATCTAGAATTATCGGGAAATTCAAAAACCCGTTTATGATATCTTCCGACAATGAAAATCGACGACACCCATATTCAAATCATAAAACATCTGCGGAACGGAAAAAAATCCTTAAAGCAGATCGCCGAAGCCCTCGCCCTGTCTGAAAATACCGTCCGATCCCGGGTGAACCATCTCACGGAAGAAGGCGTTTTGGAAATTGCAGGCCTTTTTGACCCCGAAGCCGTTTCCGGACACCGTGTTGTAATGATCGGGGTTAAGCTCAACACCATGAATCTTGTCAAAAAGGGAGAGGAGTTCAGCAGGCTCAAGGGGGTGGTATCCGTCTGCGTGGTAACGGGTCGTTTCGACATCATACTCACGGTACTTTTACGCGAAGGTTTCGGGCTGCTGGAATTTTATACCGATGAGGTGGCGCAGCTCAAAGATGTTCAATCGGTTGAAACATTTGTGGTCTATAAAGGATACAACCTGAAAATACCCTACATTCTATAAACCGATAAAGGAGGATTTATGAAAGAAATCGATGAACTGAAATTTTTAGAGGGTCTTCACTACGCAGAAGATCATGAATGGATAAAAGTCGAGGGAGATACCGTAAAGATCGGCATCAGTGATTATGCACAGGATCAACTCGGCGATATCGTTTTTGTGGAGCTTCCCAATGTCGGCGACACCTTGCAGAAAGGTGATGAATTCGGAACCGTCGAATCGGTAAAAGCCGTATCCGAGTTGTATATGCCGGTCAGCGGAGAGATTACGGGAGTAAACAGCGACCTGGAAGACTCCCCCGATCTGGTAAATACCCAACCCTACGATGATGGGTGGATGATCGAAGTCAAGCTGGCAGAGACAGGCGAACTGGATGCCATGATGCCGAAAGATGATTATTTAAACATGCTAAAAGAGATGGGATAAATGCGATATTTGCCACACACACCGGAAGATATATCTCAGATGCTGGCGGTCTTGGGGCTGGATCGTCTGGATGATCTGTTTGCAACGATTCCAGAAAGCTGCCGCCGAACCGAAGAAATGGACCTGCCGGAGCCAGCTACCGAATGGGACTTGAGCGAACAGATGGGTGCCATTGCAGGTACTGTGGCCGTCTGTCCGGAATACAAACTGTTTCTGGGCGCCGGCAGCTATGACCACCATATACCGTCATCGATCTCCTATCTATTGGGACGATCGGAATTTGTTACCTCCTATACCCCTTATCAGCCGGAAATGTCCCAGGGCACACTCCAGGCAATTTTTGAATATCAGACACTGGTTTCACGCCTTTTGGGTATGGAAATGGCCAATGCATCGATATATGATGGTGCCACAGCCCTTGCCGAGGCCGTGTTGATGTCGGTACGGATCACCCGTAAAAACCGCATCGCCATCTCTTCAGCTGTCCACCCTCTGTACCGCCGCGTGGTTGAAACCTATCTGGGACCCACCGACTATGAGATCGTTGAGCTTCCAGTCACTGAAAGCGGAACTACGGATGTATCATCCCTGGATCGTATCGACGGTTTGGCCGGTGTTGCCATACAGTCTCCGAATTTCTTCGGATGCATTGAAGATCTGGAAACAGCCGCCGGCTTGACCCATAAGGGCGGAGCGCTTTTTATCACCGCATTTACCGAACCCATGGCATACGGGCTTTTGAAATCTCCCGGCAGCCAAGGTGCCGATATCGCCTGTGGGGAAGGGCAGAGCCTCGGTATACCCCGCTCCTTCGGGGGCCCGGGCCTCGGCCTTTTTGCCGGCAAATTAAAATATGTTCGCAATATGCCGGGACGCCTGGTTGGAGAAACTGTTGATCTGGACGGAAAGAGGGGGTTTGTGTTGACGCTTTCGACCCGGGAGCAACATATCCGCCGGGAAAAGGCGACCTCGAACATCTGCACCAACAACAGTCTATGTGCCCTGGCAGCGGCCATGTACATGGCCTCGGTGGGGGGAAGCGGTTTAAGGGATCTGGCACGATTGAACTATGACAAATCAGAGTACCTGAAATCTTCACTCAAGGCTGCCGGGTTCGATATCCCGTTTGCCGGCCCCCATTTCAATGAGTTTGTGGTAAAGTACCCCGCCGAAACTTATCAGCGCCTCCGTGAGAAAAAAATAATCGCCGGCCTTCCCTTAGAGCCCTATTATCCTGAACTCCCGGCGCATTTTCTGCTCTGTGCAACTGAAACCACTCGAAAGGAAGAGATCGACAATCTCGTCAAGGAGCTTTCATCATGACATCCGAACTCGGCACCACCGGTCTGATAATGAACGAACCGCTGCTATGGGAAAAGGGGAAAAAGGGAAGATCCGGATATTCGCTTCCCAGACGGGATGTTCCCGAAGCGGAACTAAATGCTGACATCTGCGGTGATGGTCCGGATTTCCCGGATCTTAGCGAAGTCGACGTGGTCCGCCATTATACCCGTCTTTCTCAGTGGAATTTCGGTGTCGATACCGGCATGTATCCACTGGGATCCTGTACCATGAAATACAACCCCAAAATCAATGAAGTCATGGCACAGCTCGATGGATTTTCAGGGGCCCACCCCCTGCTTCCGGAATCACTCGCCCAGGGTGCGCTGCACCTGATGCATGACCTCGAGAGGTATCTGGCGGAAATCACCGGAATGGATGCTGTATCTGTGCAACCGGCAGCGGGGGCCCATGGAGAGCTTGCCGGAATGCTGATCATTCACGCATACCACAAAAAAAAGTCTCAGCACCGTTCCAAAATCATCGTACCGGACACGGCCCACGGCACCAATCCGGCCAGTGCAGCGCTGTGCGGATATCGACCGGTTTCGGTAAAATCGAACGAACAGGGCATCCTGAGCCCGGATCAGGTAGCGGCGGTTATGGATGAAGACACCGCCGGTATCATGATAACCAATCCCAACACCCTGGGACTTTTTGAGGAAAACATCCAGAAAATCGCGGACATTGTCCACTCAAAGGGGGGCCTGGTTTACTGTGATGGCGCCAACATGAATGCGTTGATGGGAATCGTCCACCTGGGAAAGGCCGGCGTCGATGTCATGCATTTAAACCTTCACAAAACCTTTGCCACCCCGCATGGGGGCGGCGGGCCCGGCTCCGGACCGATCTGTGTCCGAAAACAACTTGAGCCGTTTCTGCCCGTACCCCGGATCGTCAAAAATAACGGACAGTATCATTTATCCGAAGACGCTCCTGACACCATCGGAAAACTGCATTCATTCTTCGGTAATTTTGGCGTGATGATAAAAGCCTACAGCTATATCCGGAGCATGGGCCCGGGGGGTTTGAAAAAAGCCAGCCAGCTTGCCGTCCTGAATGCCAACTATATAAAAGAGAGACTGAAAGACGACCTTCATCTTCCCTATGACCGGGTGTGCATGCACGAATGTGTGTTTTCGGATAAACATCAACGGGGCCAAAAGGTCACCACCCTCGATATGGTAAAGCGGCTGATGGACTACGGGTTCCACCCGCCGACGATATATTTTCCCCTGGTGGTGAGCGGTGCGATCATGATCGAACCCTGTGAGACCGAATCCAGGGAGGAGATCGACCAGTTGATAGAGGCGTTTAAATCCATCGTTGCCGAGTGCAAGCTGGACCCCGAAGCCCTGAAAAATGCACCCACCCGATGCAAGGTAAAACGACTGGATGAAACAGCCGCCGCCAGGAACCCGTGTCTTACCGGGTAAAAGATGAAAAAGGGACATATTACTAAAAAGACGCCCCCTACCCCATGGTTAAGCGTGGATTTGCCGGATATCGACTATGAAGCGGCATGGGAGCTTCAGACCGGGCTGGTTCAGGCAAAATACGAAGGAATCATAAAAGACGATCTGATCCTGTTTGCCGAACATAAACCCGTTTTCACACTCGGCCGAAGGGGGGGGTTGGAGAATCTCATGGTGACCGAGTCTTTTCTGAATGAATCGGGTATTCAGGTTTTCCGGGTGGAAAGGGGAGGCAATATAACCTTTCACGGTCCGGGGCAGTTGGTTGTTTATCCCATCGTAAATCTGAGAGCATCAAAACTCTCCGTTGTGGGTTATGTCGGCAATCTTGAAGAGGTCATGATCCGTTCGGTCTCAGACTGGGGGATAGCGGCCCAAAGAAAAGATAAAAACCGGGGCATCTGGGTCGGACGGAGGAAAATCGGCAGTGTCGGGGTGGCGGTTCGCAGAGGCGTGGCTTTTCACGGCGTGTCACTCAATGTAAATATTTCACTTGCGCCGTTTCAATGGATGCATCCGTGCGGTCTGAAAAACGTCGAAACCACATCCATGGAAAATGAACTCGCGAAACCGCTCTCTTTAAAACAGGTCCGGCAAACGGTGCAAAAGCATTTTATGCAGATATTCAACGTTGACATGGCGGCCACCGATGTTCAACACTTAGAGCATATGATGGGAAAGAAACCTTAAGAAATGTTAAAAAAGCTGATTAAATCTCTAAAAAACAAACCCTTGAATCCTTGTACCCTCTTCTACAACTAAATTGGAGAAGAACTTCAATATATAACTACAGGTGGAAGTAAAAACCATGTCTGTGGAAAATTCAATACAGAAAAAACCTTCCTGGCTGAAGCGGAGAATTCCGGCAGGCTCCGCCCATGAAAAGGTCCGAAATCTGATGGACCGGAGCAGACTGCATACGGTCTGCCAGGAGGCCAAATGCCCGAATATATGGGAGTGCTTTTCCAGCCAAACAGCCACCTTTCTGATACTCGGTTCACGGTGCACACGCAATTGCGGATTCTGCGCCGTTGCCGGAGGCACCCCCGACCCTTTGGACCCGCAGGAACCGGAAAAGATCGCTGAAGCCGCAAAAGAGATGATGCTTGAATACGTTGTCGTCACCTCCGTTACCCGGGACGATCTTGAAGATGGCGGCGCACACCTGTTTGCAGAGACCATCCGTGCGCTCCGGAAGAAAATCCCGGAAATAATGATTGAAGTATTGATTCCGGATTTTCAGGGCCGTGCCGGGGCACTCGAAATAATCGTCTCAGCCCGCCCACAGGTATTAAACCATAACCTTGAAACAGTCCCCAGTCTCTATGATACGGTACGACCGCAGGCGGTCTATGGACGATCCCTTTCCCTGCTTAAACGGGCAAAAAAATGGGATCCGGCCCTGCAGACAAAATCGGGTTTGATGCTGGGCCTCGGGGAGACCCCGGGAGAACTTGAACAAACCCTAAAAGATCTTCTTAAGACGGGATGCAGGATGTTGACCTTGGGCCAGTATCTGCAGCCGAGCCGGAACCATCTTCCGGTGGTCCGATTTATCCCGCCGGAAGAGTTTGACCAATGGAAAGAGACCGCTTTAAATCTGGGGTTTGACCAGGTTGCCAGCGGGCCCTTTGTGAGAAGCTCCTATCATGCCAAAACACTTTTTGAACCCGTCTGAACATCTAATGAGGTGATGGTATGCCCCCCTATCTTGTCTGGGCCGAAATAGACTTGGCCGCAATCGCACACAATATCGACGCCTTGAGGCGAGCCACGCATCCTGAAGCCCGGTTAATGGCGGTGGTAAAAGCCAACGCTTACGGTCACGGTTATCGCGAAATAGCCGAAAAAGCCCTTGAGTGCGGAATAAAAACCCTCGGCGTGGCACGCGTGGATGAAGCGGTCAAGCTGAGGGAATGCGGATTTGATGTCCCCATATTGATTTTCGGCGTTACCCCGACCTGCCACGCCGAAACATTGTTAAGATACGACCTCACCCAGACGGTCAGTTCCCTCAAAGGTGCCCAGGCACTGTCTGATATCGCTTCACAGTCCGGTAAAAAGATTCGCGCCCATTTAAAAACAGACACCGGTATGGGGAGACTTGGCATACAACCGGGTTGCCGTCGACATGGCGCGGACGGGTCCGAAATTGACGCGTCCGCCGTTAAAAAAGTTGAATCCATGGCACGTTTGCCCGGGCTGAAACTGGAAGGGATCTACACACATTTTGCCACGGCAGACAGTTCGGATAAATCCTATGCCCACCGGCAGTTTGAAACATTCATGGCCTTTTTAGATGCCCTCGGCCGCTCAGGCATCCACTTTTCCGTTCGGCATGCCGCAAACAGTGCGGGCATTATCGATATGCCCCATACCCATCTGGACATGGTGCGGGCCGGCATCTCCCTGTACGGTCTCTACCCTTCGGCAGAAGTCGACAAGAATCGGATCGCATTGAAGCCGGCCATGGCATTAAAGACCCGAATCGCACATTTAAAAACGGTTCCGGCCGGTTTTAAAATCAGTTACGGCATCACCTATGAAACAGAGAAACCAACCACCATTGCCACGGTGCCCATCGGCTATGCGGACGGGTACAGCCGTCTGTTGTCATCCCACGGAAATATGCTCGTATGCGGACGCAGCGCTCCTGTTGTGGGCCGTATTTGCATGGATCAGGCCATGCTCGACGTGGGACATATCCCGGAAGCGGATCTGGATGATGAGGTGGTTGTTTTCGGAACCCAGGGGGATCAAACCATCACGGCGGAGGATGTGGCCGAGGCCGCCGGCACTATCAACTACGAGGTTGTGTCGTCCATCATGGCACGGGTACCCCGTGTCTACATATAGGGAAAGTTTGAAGTGCCTAAAATTAAGGTATTCTATCAATTATAGTGACTGCGCCTAAGGCGCATTCCTCAATTTTAGCTCACTTTTAACTTCAAATTTCAAACTTTAAATACCGGAGTATACGGGATAGTTGTCCTGATAAATCTGCGTTTTCATAATTTTGCGTCAGCGTTCTATTCCTTCTCCTTCCGGATGTCTTCTGCCAACTCCTTTATGATTGCCACAACGTTCCGGCCCCTTCTCTTTGCAATGGTGTGGGCATCCTCGACGAGTTTTGCCGCCTGTTTTTCCAACGAAGATACCCCAGGGACCGGTTGATTCATCCGCTGGTACTGCCAGGCAAGAAAACGGACCGCCATCCGCTCTTGCTGTTGCCTGATAAAGCCTTTCACCATAACCCCCTGTCGCCGACTCCGCCCGTAAAACGGGAGGCCTCGGGAAGACCCCTCGAAGGGGTCTGAAAACATAACTTTCATGCAAATTTCTACCCTATATCAAGGGCGTTTCAGTTAAAACAAAAAAGCCATGAACGTCGAACGTCCAGGTAAAGTCTTATCGAGGCAACGGTCTTAAGCGTTCTGTCTGCTGCTCCGTTCACATATGGAAAATACGGCCGATTCCAAAACGGTTTTGGGTTTCCGGCCGGTTGTTTTCAACTGAACATCGGCCCGGGCAAGGCATGTCAGGGCTGCCAGAAGCTCTTCCCGGGAATAGCGGTCGGCCTTTAGCATGGTCTGATAGACCGGGTATGCACTATTCGGATTCTTAGCAACAATAAGATCGGTGGCCGGTTTGGCCTTCTTTTTTTTTGATCCACCGGGGGTCTTTCCGCTTTTGGATAGCAGTCGGTCTTGCCAGGAACCGAGTCGATCGAGGATCTGACGATCATAAGCCTGAATCTCCGGCATAACGTCTCGCCGAAACTGTGTGTAGTTCATATTCGAATTCCAGGAGCGACACCACTCGCCCTCCAGAAACCCTTTTGCCATGATGAGCCTCCGCATCTGGTTTGAAATTGCAGCAAGGACCTGAAGCGGATGGATATTTTCCGAAAGCATCGCTTCAAGGAAATAGAGCGCTTTTCGGATATCTCTTTCCGCAACCGCATTGGTCATCTCATAAATAGGATCTTTCCGGGTACGCTCCAGCACCTTTTCTACATCATCGACGGTGATGGTCTGCCGCGTTCCAACAAAGTTAATCAGTTTTTCAAGGTTGTGGGAAAACACACGAAGGTTGAAACCGGTCATTTCCATAATAGCGGCAAAGGCATCTTTTTCAATCGATTTCCCGCTCCGGGATAAAATCGATTCCATCCTGGTGCTCATCACCGCTTCCTGAGCGATTCTATCTTCTCTGCGGTCACCCTTTGGAACAGAGCAGTCCACTACCAGGCCGGTCTCTAAAATGGTTTTAAAAAGGCGTCGTCTTCGATCAACCATATCGGTGGTAATAAACAGATGATTGTTCTTTGGAAACCCTTTTGATATGGCTTTTTCAAGCGCCGCACCGCTGTCCGGGTCTTTCGGAATCTTTATATGATTTTCACCGCAATAATCGCAGAGCGCCTCGATCCACACCGCATCGTCCGTTGGATCGGCCTTTAGTTTTTTTATTCCCTCGGGTGTTCCCAAATCGTCAAACAAAAGGTCCAAACGACCCAACAGGGCGACAAAAATACCGGCCGCTTTCTTTGACTCGTTCCTATCGTAGGCTTCCTTGACTTTTGCCAAAAGCGTGGCATCGTCCTGTTTGGCGTAAAATATTCTTGAATCGATCATTGCCACGGCTTTGGGGCCGGGCTGGAGTGAAAAGGTATTCATCCGGTCGATGACCCGAAAGATGTTCTCTTCGGTATCATCAACCGGATCATAGTTTAAGCTCTGTCCGGATACCGGAATCATCGAATCCAACAGGGCGTTGAATGCCGTTTTGTAGAGCAGTTCATCTCCGAAGACGAGATAGACGGGATAATACGGTTTTCCCTGCCGCTCCTTTAAATAACTGCTTAGCTGGTCATATTTCAGCTCGGGCATGGATATAGCCATATTATCCGGATCGGTTATTCCGGGAACCGTTTAAAGAGAATATGAAACAGAAAAATCAACATCCCGATGGAAACAGCACTGTCTGCAACATTAAAGGCCGGCCAGTGCAAATTCCCGATATAAAAATCAAGAAAATCCACCACTTTCCCCAGACGGATCCTGTCGATCATATTTCCCACCGCCCCGCCAAAAACAAGGGCAAAGCCTGTGGAGAGCCACATCTGCTCACGGGGTGTCTTTATGTAAAAATAAAGGACAAGACCGATGGCCAGAGAAGAGACAAACAGAAACACCAGCCTCTGGATGCCGGATGTCTGGGTGGCCAGAAACCCAAACGCCCCCCCGGGGTTGTGAATATGGGTTAAGTTAAAAAAACCGGAAATCACAGGGATACTTTGGAAAAGCGGCATTTTATCAAGAACGATCAGTTTTGTTACCTGATCCAGCAGAATGATAATACCGGCGACAACTGTTAATCTAATATATTTGTTCGACATAAGCGACCAGGGGCTCTAATCCTACTTATTCGGCAACATAATTTTATCCGGGCAACAATCCAGTACGAGACGGCCTTTGAAGTTTGAAATTTAAAGTGAACTAAAACTGAGGAATGCCGACATCGCGGTCATTATAATTGATAGAATGCCTTAATTTTAGGCACTTCAAACTTTAGCTCACTTCAAACTTCTTTAATAAAACACCTTAACTTTAGGCACTTCAAATTTTAGGCACTTTAAACCTATTCAAAACCTCTACACTGCTGATTCCGGCTGTATATTCATCTCCCTGAGGGCTGTTTGGCATCGACTGCATATTGTGGGCTGCTCAGCGTTCTCCCCCACGGATCCGTCGTATACCCAACATCTTTCACATTTTTCATCGGCTGATTTCTTTACCGTGATGGCCAGCCCGCTGAGTGTATCGCTCTCGATAGCATCTTCCGGTTTTTCACCCTTGACCAAAGAGGCCTGGGAAACAATCAGAATGGACCGCAGCTCATCCCGGTAAGGTTGGAGTCTATCGTAAAGCGTTTCATCTGCATAAATCGTCACCGAAGCGTCCAGCGAGTGTCCGATATGTTTCTGGGCCCGGGCCGCCTCGAGTGTTTTGGTAACCTCTCCACGCAGTTCCAGAATCATATTCCAATGCTCGGCAAGATCCGCATCTGAATGCTTTGGGTCAACCACCGGCAGAAGGGCAAGGTTTACGCTCTCTTCTTTTCCTTTCACTGCTGGCATGTATAACCAGACCTCTTCGGCGGTAAACGGCAGCACCGGCGCCATGAATCTTACCATGGCATCCAGGAGTTTATAAATCGTTGTCTGGGCACTCCTCCGCTGTACCGAATCCGGAGGTGCGGTATAGAGTCTGTCTTTTAAAATGTCCAGGTAAAACGACGAAAGATCCAGAGTGCAATAATTGTAAAGTGAATGGTAGATGATGTGAAGTTCATACGTTTCATATGCTTTCAGGGCTTTACCGATCAGCTCCTGCAACGAATGCAACATGTAACGATCGATCTCCAGCATCGATTCATACGGCACGGCATCCTTCTCAGGATCAAAATCGGATAAATTGCCGAGCATAAACCGGCAGGTGTTTCGAACCCTCCGGTAGGCGTCGCTCAGCTGCTTGAGAATCTTATCGGATATCCGAATGTCGTCCCGGTAGTCTGTGGCAGAAACCCAGAGCCGAAGGATTTCGGCGCCATATCGGTCGATGACCTCTTTTGGGGCAATAACATTTCCGATGGATTTGGACATCTTCTTCCCGGTTTCATCCACCACAAATCCATGGGTCAATACGGCCTTGTAGGGTGCCCGGTCACGTGTGCCGACTGCGGTCAGCAGGGAACTGTGGAACCACCCCCGGTGCTGATCACTCCCTTCAAGATAGAGATCGGCCGGCCATTCAAGATTTTCTCGTGCCTCCAGCACGGCCGCATGGCTGACACCGGAATCGAACCAGACATCGAGGATGTCGGTCTCTTTTACAAACGAACCACTGCCGCAGCTGCCGCAAACAACGCCTTCGGGGAGCAGGGCATCGGCATCCTCTTTGTACCAGATATCCGCGCCGTGTTCCTTGAACCGTTCAAACACGTGATCGACGGTCTCCTGGCTGATCATAACGGCCTTGCAGGTTTTGCAGAAAAACGCGATGATCGGCACACCCCACGCCCGCTGCCTTGAAACACACCAGTCCGGTCGATTCTCTATCATCCCGTAAATCCGCTCCCGCCCCCATTGAGGGATCCATTGAACACGGTCGATCTCTTCAAGGGCTCTTTTCCGAAGACCCGTTTTTTCCATGGAGATAAACCACTGGGGGGTGGCTCGATAGATAACCGGTTCTTTACAGCGCCAGCAATGGGGATAGGAGTGAGCCATGGTCTCTGAGGCCAGCAGCGCACCATTTTCGTTTAATTTTGCGTTGATGTCGTCATTTGCATCAAATACAAACTGATCCTTGAAATGCTCCACCGCATCGGTAAAACACCCTCTGTCATCGACGGGCGAATAGACATCCAGCTGGTACTCCAGCCCGACCTCGTAATCTTCCCGGCCATGCCCGGGGGCCGTGTGCACACAGCCGGTTCCGGCGTCCAGGGTAACGTGCCGTCCTAGAACGATCATGGATTCCCTGTCATAGATAGGATGGCGGCAGCGTTTCCTTTCGAGCACGTCGGCATTGAATTCGGCAAGGATGCTGTAATCGGAAAATCCGAACTTTTCCATGGAGGCGGCCACCAGATCTTTGGCCAGAATATAGACCTCCCCTTTCCCGTTATCCGCAGCCACATATGTATAGTCCGGATGAAATGCAATGCCCAGATTGGACGGAATTGTCCAGGGGGTTGTTGTCCAGATGACAACAGAAACATTTTTTCCGGAAAGTTCCGGAATCTCAGCCCCCACGTCATCGATGAGGGGAAACTTAACAAAAATCGAAGGACTGGAGGCATCGTGATATTCGATCTCAGCTTCGGCCAGGGCGGTCTGACACGTGCAGCACCAGTATATCGGTTTTTTACTCCGGAAAAGACTCCCCTCAAGGGCAAATTTCCCGCATTCTCTTGCGATGACGGCTTCATACTCGTAATTCATGGTCAGGTACGGGGTGTCCCAATCCCCCATGACACCAAGACGTTTGAACTCTTCGCGCTGAATATCGATAAATTTTTCAGCATAAGATCGGCACTTCCTCCGGATTTCGTATTGCGTCATATTCTTTTTATGCGCCCCGAGCTCTTTGTCTACATTGTGCTCAATGGGCAATCCGTGGCAATCCCAACCAGGGACATAGACCGCGTCAAAACCGGCCATCTGTCTCGAACGGACAATGATGTCCTTTAAAATTTTGTTCAATGCGGTTCCGATGTGAATATTACCGTTGGCATAAGGAGGACCGTCATGAAGAATAAATCTTTTCTTTCCGCTTGAAGCGTCTCGTACCCGCTCATGCAGACCGTTTTCTTCCCATTGTTTGAGCTGATCCGGTTCACGCTTGGCCAGGTTCGCCTTCATCGGAAACCGGGTTGAAGGAAGGTTGAGTGTCTTCTTATAATCCATGGGATCCTCCGCTGATCGATAATTTGGTAAATCACATTTTTTATTCCCTAAACCGTTATCTGTCAAGGAAATACCGATTTGATTGAATTTATTTTGCTTTATTGATAAGAAAGATCTAAGCATGTTCACTAAACCTGATCTTTGATCCCCGACGGAGTGATATGATGCGAAAACTGTTTAAAAACATAAAATTTCAAATATCCATCGGCGTTGCCGCCCTTCTAATGGGTATTGTCGTGCTGTTTCTCTTTTTATCCTCTGGAAAAGAAAAACAGCCGCCATTGCCGTCTGCCCAATCCGGATTTACCTTTTTCGGAATGGGTGAAAAGACCTTCTTTTCCGATGATATCGAAAAATCGCTTAAAGACAGACTCGGGTCGGGGGTTCTGGAGAAAAGAGGGACGATCGATTTAAGGGCCGGGGATCAGGGTTTTTTGAACAGATATTTCCCAGAAATCTACACACTTCATAATGAATTAAACGATTCAGCCGGCGCCAGGATCGAACATGACATCATCAAACTTACCTTCCGCTATGCGTTGAAAAGAGACACGCCTTTTTATTATGTGGAGCTGGTCTTTTCAGCCGATTCAAAACGGCCCCTCTTCTTTAGAATAAAAGCAAAAAAAGAAGCCGTCGGTATCATCGATGAAATCGAGAAAAAATACGGAAAACCCAGAGAGATCGTCGAAACCGGCGGCAACACGAATGCATTATCCTGGCAGAAAGAAAATGATCTGTTCGTTGTCTTTAAGAGAAGGGACCGTTTCGACGACCCTGAGTTTCTTTTCATGATTTATTTCAGCCAAAACATCAGAGCCCTGGTAGCTGCTGAAACCCAACAACGTGCCCAGAGGGATTCGGCACGTAAAAAGGCCGGACAAATAGCCTTCTGACGATTATGATTTACGCTTATCTACAAAGCCGTTAGGTCTCTACTGGCGCTTTATAGATAACCGCGTTATGATTTTCCCGGGACACCGGCTTCATCAAAGGTGAACACATCACGAAAAACCCGGCCGGCAGCCTCGATGATCGACATTGCCAAAGACCCGCCGGTGCCCTCACCCAGGCGCATGCCCAGATCCAAAATCGGTTTTAACCCCAGGTGTTGAAGCATGGCGTCGTGTCCCGGCTCTTCGGAACGGTGACCGGCAAAAAGATAGGCCTCAACCCTCGGGCATAAGGTCGATGCCACCAGTGCTCCGGCCGTTGAGATAAAACCGTCGACAACCACGGGTTTTCCGTGAAATGCACCGGCCAGCATGACACCGGCGATACCTCCGATTTCAAATCCACCGACCTTTGCCAGCACATCCAGACCGTCTTTGGGATCCGGTTTGTTGATATCGATGGCGGTTTGGATGGTTTTCCGTTTTTGAACAAGACCATGGTCGTCTACCCCGGTTCCGGGACCGACCATCTTATCCAACCCTGTCCCGGTAATAACGGCCCCGATGGCAGCCGATGGTGTGGTATTGCCGATACCCATATCCCCGGTACCCAGCAGCGAGACGCCTTCCCGGATGCGATCCGAGGCAATCTGAAACCCGGTCAGGATCGCACGGGTTGCCTGGTCGCGGGTCATTGCCGGACCTTGTGCCATATTTTCCGTACCGTTGCCGATCTTTTTTACAAGATACCGGTCACCGCCTGCCAGTCTGCTCGGCTCGATATCCGGAATGATTCCCATATCGACCACCCAGACCTCTGCGCCAACATGTCCGGCGAGTGCATTGATACCGGCGCCGCCGCTTAGAAATGTCTGAACCATGGCCCCGGTCACCTCCTGGGGAAAGGCGCTCACCCCATGCTTTGCAACCCCGTGGTCCCCGGCCATTACCAGTATTGCTTTCCGTTCCGTTGAGGGGTCAAGGGTTTTGTGGATGCCGCAAAGACGCTCTGATATCTCATGCAGCCTTCCCAAAGCACGCGGCGGCATCACCAGTTGAGCGGTTCTTGCTTTTGCATTATCGATCCAGATCTGGTCCAGAGGTTCAATCCCATCAATAATTTCCTTCAAATTCTCTGTCATCTGCTGTTCTCCTCTAAAAAGAAACGTTTTTCGATCCTAAAAACAAAAAAATCCCCAAGCGATACACGTCACATGTGCATCTGCTTGAGGATTTACCATCTCCTCAACAAAAAACTCGACGGCAGGTCTTCTGACTCCCCCTCCCCTCTCAGCAGCCTTCCCACACCGATAGGTCGGCACAGTGGCATACTCGGCTAAAAGGGTTCCCGTTCGACCGGGTCGAAACGGGCAGGGTTACAGCGGCGGGACCGTTCCGGCTTTTCACCGAATTCCCATATTATGCCCCATGAGGCACCATCAAGCTCTGTTTCAATTTTTAGCGTTATATCTATGATTCGATTTTTTTGTCAAGTCGGAAATCGAGACATCTCATTGTCATAGAATAGTTAGCAATTCTCGGTGAACTGGATATGGAGCCGGATGGCCGGATTTTCAAGCGGTCAACTGTCTGAGTGCGTTAGCGCGCATTGAACCGAACACGATAAATACGTGGGTCGGATCCCAAAACCGGGTATTCTGACAAATGCCTTATCGAAACCGATTCCATGTTCGGTTCTATGCGCGCTTTTGCGCGAGTTTTGAGCGTTTTAAAATCCGGTTATCCGGCGGAAACTGTACGGTTGCTTTTTCACCGAGAATTGCTGTAGAATTATTGAAATTGGATTGAACCCTGAACTATTGAATATTTATCTATTATTGAGATTCATAAACCTCTGTCCCCCACATCTGTCTCTCAAATTTTTTGTACGGGTATCACAGTTCACTACCGGTAATTATCAATCGCCAGTTTTAAAAATACAGAATCTGAAAACATTCGGACAGGTTGCCCTGTTCTGGGTTATCATTCCTTAGCATGGGAGGTATGTGATTATGGATAATACAAAAACCACCCCGGATAATGAAATTGAAAAGCTGAAAATCAAATACAGTTTTCTAAAGTTCCTTTTTGGCACCTTCGCCATCAGCGCTCTCAGCCTTGGGATTAACTGGATGATTCAGACAAAGAGGCTTCAATTTGAAATACAGACAAAAGAAAGCGATTACATCGCGCAGTTCTTGGAGCATGGCCTCGATAAGGAACTTGAAAACCGTCGGGATTTCGCTGCTTACTTTGTCAGGCTCAGCCCCTCCGAAGAGGCACGGGGCAGATGGGAACGTTACTTAAATTTTGTTGAAGACCTGATAGGAAAGGCAAGGGAGGCTGAAAGAATTATTTCCAAAAAGGATGAGGAGTTAAAAATTGCTGCAGAAAAAGTTGCTCTGGCACAGCACCAGGCAGAAGAGGCACGTAAAAAACTCACTGAATTATCCGCCTCAAGTTCGGGAAGCAAAAATATCGAAGAGTTAAAAGAACAATTATCTATATCTTCGAAAAAAGCCGAGGAGTCACGACAGCAGCTGCAAAAAATCCAGGGAAATCTTGCAAGCACCCGTCAGGATCTGGCATCCATACGTTCTAAACCGATCAATGTGGAATCAAACTATCCTATATCTGCTGATAATGTCGCCAAAAAATCAAAAATAAAGAAAGACTACTGGGACTGGACCATATTCATAAAGGCGCCGGAAGATGTGCTCGAACAGATCGAGTACGTGGAATACAGTCTTCACCCGACATTTCCGAACCCGGTAAGGATTGTAAACCGGCGAGGTACCGGACCCCATGCATTCTCCTTAACCACATCCGGTTGGGGAACTTTCACCGTTAAGGTCAAAGTCTACTATAAGGATGGAACCTATCAACGGATATCGCATTCTTTAAGATTTTAACTCAACTTTCGGGTTTTGCCCGATAGTAGGGAAACGGGTGATTTGATGACGATGTGCGCTGTTTGAGATTTTAAGAGAAAATATCTTGACACCAGCTTCAATGATCTGTATAGTTACAGAAATTTAATTGTGTTCCAGGTTGTACCTAAAAATCACGTAAGCCCCGGAATAACCCCGGGGCTTTTTTTTATTGAAACACAGAAGGAAGGTATTTATTGAACTTTAAAGCATTCAATTTCCATCCCACCGTTGCCGCAGGCGCTGCAGCGGCGGGTTATGAAACCCCGACCCCGATTCAGACCCGGGCAATCCCTCAGGTATGCAAAGGCCGGGATGTAATGGGGCTTGCCCAGACCGGCACCGGTAAAACAGCGGCATTCGTGCTGCCGATACTCAATCGACTGATGGGGAGCAAACCCGGGCGCGTTCGTGCCCTGATTGTCGCGCCCACCCGCGAACTGGCCGAACAGATCCATCAGGCTATCGAAGTTCTGGGCCGTAAGACACGCATAAAGAGTGTTGCCGTATACGGTGGCGTGGGAATTAATCCTCAGATTAAGAAACTGAAACGAGCCGATATTGTTGTATCCTGCCCCGGCCGGCTTCTTGACCATATTGGACGCTCTACCGTCGATCTCTCCCAACTGGAAGTGCTGGTTCTAGATGAGGCCGACCATATGTTCGACATGGGGTTTATCCCGGATATCCGGCGAATTTTAAAACAGCTTCCGGCAAAGCGCCAGACGCTCCTCTTTTCGGCGACCATGCCACCCGAAATCCGCCGCTTGGCCGGGGATATCTTAAAAGACCCGACCACCGTCCAAGTGGGGATCACCGCACCTGCCGATACGGTCAGCCACGCATTATACCCGGTTGCCCAGCATTTAAAAACGGCTCTGCTTATAAAACTACTGGGAAACAACAATACCGAATCGGTGCTGGTTTTTACCCGGACCAAACATCGCGCAAAAAGCCTGGATAAAAAACTTGCTTCCGCTGGATACCGGTCGGCTTCACTCCAGGGAAACCTTTCTCAGTCACGCCGCCAGGCAGCAATGGACGGCTTTCGTGACGGGACATACCAGATTCTGGTGGCAACCGATATCGCGGCTCGCGGCATCGACGTTACCCGGATTTCTCATGTCATCAACTATGACATCCCGTCCACCCCCGATGCATACATCCACCGCATCGGACGAACCGGCCGGGCCACACGCAACGGCAAAGCATTTACCCTTGTTACCAGAGAAGACAAGGATATGGTGCGCGCCATCAATCGCGTTATCGGCTCTGAGATCGAGCAGTGCACCTTGTCAACTTTCGACTACACATCCCCCCCTGCGCCGAAACGTGAAAACCGCCCCCAGGGATCGGGAAAACCGCAACGGAAATCATTCAGCATAAATGCGAAGCGGAGCAATACAAAGCCACGCGCAAGGATTTTTATTTAGACAAACCGCAACTCGATATCGATAAATGTCGGGGGATATGATTATCCCCCGAATGTTTATTATCTCCTCCAGGGGCTGGGTTTCTGTTGACCATTGACTGGGTTCATTCATGTTACCCCTTTCTGTTCGATTGATTACCGAATAAAAACCAATTGTTTAAGAAAACTCAACCTCCCACTCATCGATCCTATGTTTGATCCCGATCCAGACTGCCCGGTTTTAAAAATATTTCATTTGTCCCGATTGGTCCTAAACAAAAATGCCATTTTGCCGATTATCTAAATAGCGGTCTGTATACCGACAGCATAAGGTCCATTTTTTATAGAAGCCTATGACAGAGAACAGAGTTGAATATTTTTAACCAGAAAGTGAATACAGTATGAATATTCAGTCGTTGAAAGGGAAAGCCCTGCAGAATCAAATTGTCCGTGATGTTGGAGATCTGCCGGCAATGCCGCAAATCGTACATAAGGCAAGAGGGGTCATTGAAAATTCGGATTCAAGTATTGAAGATTTTTCTGAACTGATCGAAACCGACCAGGTTCTTGCCCTCAAGGTATTGAAGATTGCCAACTCTGCTTATTATCGACGCATGAAAGAGGTTGCATCCGTACATGAAGCAGCCGTTGTTTTAGGCGTAAAAACCTTAGAGGAGCTTATTACGGTGGCTTCCACCTCAAAACTTTTAAATAAACGCCTCAAAGGATATGGCATGGATGCGGACTCCATATGGCGGCATTCCATTGCCGTTGCATACGGATCAAAATTGATTGCGAAAAAGAAAAGCCCAAAAAACATATATGATGCCTTCACGGCCGGCCTTATTCACGATGTCGGGAAACTGATATTAGATAAGTACATATTTGAAAAAAAAGAACTTTTTGATGAATTCATGTCCGATACCCAACACAATCATTTTGAAGCAGAAAGAGAAATCCTTGGATTCGACCATGCGGTATTGGCTGAAAAAATATGTGTGAAATGGCATTTTCCAAAACATATTGCATTGGCCATTAAATTTCACCATTCATCGTCTCGTTTGAAAAGCAATGAGTTGGCTCAAATCGTGTGCGCATCGGACAGTCTCGCGGCTTGGGTCGGGATGAATACGGATGGTCTATCCCTGGATATTAATGATGATTCTTTAGAAAGGCTGGGTATTCAACCCCAGGAAGTTGATTCGATTCTGGATGAAATCGTTGAATATGCAGATACGATTATGGACATTGTTAAATCAACACATTAATGGGCGTTTTATCATATAAGACAGGAAAAGCCGTATCGCTTAATGGACTTGTCGCCACATCTGTTCAATGCGCATATCAAGGTCTTTGAGTTTTCCGGTTTCATCAATCAATTTCTTGTACTCTGACTCCAAAACAGCTTGTTTTTTTATTAAAATTTCATTTTCTCTTTTAATACGTTTAATTGTTGCCTCTTTGCTGCGATTATTTTTTTTCAAATTTTTTAATTTTTTATCTCTTTTTTTCAATTCCTCAGAAACACGATTCAGTTTTTGGGTCTCCTTTAAAAGCGATGCAAGATACCTGTAATTGTCGATGGCCTCGCTCTCCGGAACCAACGAAATATATTCCTCCATTCTTTTATAAGCGCTCATATAGTCAGGATTGGGGTTTCTGTGGTGAGAATACAAAATTGCAAGGTCCAAGGCCGCTATGGCTCTTTCTTCATCTGTCATCGTGTCTAAAGTTCTTTCGATCTGAGAAATTTCCTCCTCAAAATTGATGTTTTTTTCCACCAACGGGAAAGACGCAAGCTTCCTTTGCTTATGACCATAATCAGTAACACAACCGGACAAGAGGGTTGTTGCGAAAAACATTAACATCAAAACACATAAAATTTGGCGAACCCAGGCATACTCGGATGGGCGCACTCTTTTTGACCTTTGAAGAGAAAATGCTTTATTCAGCATAATAAGAATTTTCCACTCTGCGATCTTTAATAAAAACACTTTTTGGAATTGTTTTAGCATATTTTTTCAGTTCTGCGGCAATTTCCGCAATTTCATAATAGCTTGTGGGTGCATCCTGATCATTAAGAACCACTGCGATGGATATCGTCATTATCGGGAAATTTAATACTTCTCCCCGACGTGTTTTTGATAAAATCCAGCCCCGTTCAAGATCTTCAGCGTTGTAGAACTGGACTATTTTCCGGTCAAACTCCTCAATGATTCGCTGGCATATTTCAGTATACTTTTCCGGACTGGTCAAGATAACGAAATCGTCTCCACCAATGTGTCCAACAAAATCGTTCTCTATTCCCATGTCGACAACTGCATCTCTGGCAATTCTTGCGGTGGTTTTAATAACTTCGTTGCCCATTGCATATCCATACCGATCATTAAATGCCTTGAAGTTGTCCAAATCAATAAAGCAGAAAGCAAATAGAGGAAAGGTTTCTTCCAGTTTTCTTTTCAAAACATTTTCTATGGCAACACCGCCCGGCAGCCCTGTCAACGGATTCGAATCGAGGGAAGCCTTTTCCCTCCTGGCTAAACACTCTGTCATATCACTGAAGTGCATGGCAAGTTCACCCAATTCATCTTGCGATTTCACGTTGGCTATTAGCTCAAATTTACCCGTGGAAATATTTTGGGTTGCTTTTTTCAACTGATTAATCGTTCTCAGGGTACTTCGTATGATATAGAATGCAGTACCGACACCAAAAAAGATACCGAAATAGAGTAACACGACGGTTATAATATAGGTTTTCCTTCCTATTCTGTTGGCCTTGAAAATTTTTTCCTGTTGACTGATCTGCGAATTCGATTCTAATTTTTTAATCAAAGATATTAACTCTGCCAGTATGTCTTGCATTTTCTGATCGTTTTCTTTAGATAATGCGGCTTTAGAATCTTCGAGGTTTTGGAACTCAAATCTGTATAGATTATTCAACCGTTGATAAAGCCGCTCAATCTTATTGGTGAGTGCAACATTAGGCTCCGGCACCTTCCGCATCCGCTCGATTTGGCGTTCAAAATCCCTGTTGCGCTGCCAGTAAAGATCAAGCATATACGGGCTTCTTAAAATCATATATCTTCGCCCGAAAGATTCCTGAGCCAATAAATGATCCGCCATTTTATCTGCGGAATCCTTAAGGATCATGTCGTTTTCGATGATGGTAGTGTTAATTATTTTTACGTCTTTCAGGTTAATAATGGCATACAGGGATATAAAAATGATCGAAAGCACTAATGGAATATAGGCGAGAGCCAGTTTGACTTCAATTTTTGTTTTTATTAATTTATCTATGCGCTTTTCGGCATGATGTCGAATCGTTGAGAGCCAGCAGCTGACCAGGTTGGTGAATCCTTGAAAAACATATAAAGGTTGAAACTTATATAAAGTATTTTTCCCCACACGACCCTCCTTAATTTTAAAGGCCTGCTCCTTGCGGCGTGATGTTTCAGGTATCCTTATATGTTTTTATACGCAAAAATGATGCCAATCCAACACCCCAATCGAGGTGATTTCCCATTTGTTGGAAGAGAAATAATATCTATTATTATTTAGGAAAATATATATTTTCAGGAAATTGTTTTGCGGGTTTCAAAATTCGGAACAGGAGGAAAAATTGACGATTTGGAAAAAAATTTGATGGGATCTGGGGGGCGTCATTATACCGTTCAATTTTTTCGTACCCAATAATGCATTACCCGGCTGATTATGGGTATCTGTATTTCACGGGTTGGGCTTGAGAGCTTTAATGCAGGAATTTTTTAATCTTGAGCCCATCGAGGAGTACACTGCTCCACCTGTCGACCCTCACCCAACCCTTTCGCAATTCGTATTTGGCTCTCCGTTCCGCTCCTCTCCTTTTTTCAGTTTTTTTATTCAAAAAGAGCCGAAATTTAATTGACCTTCGTCTGTCCTTGCCAAGCCGTCTATCAAGATTTGACCTGCGCCTTTCAATCATCGGAAATCTCCCTCCCGGGCAAAGATATGAATCCATCTTCTGCCGGATAATAATGGAAAACTACTAATTCTTCCTGGGTTTGATCCGTTTGAGAAACTCCCACACAGGCAATGCTGCCAATCCGCCAACAATGCCGGCAAGATAAGTGGGTATTCCGATTATAAATAATGCCCGCCATATGGCGCCTAAAATCAAACTGGACGCCAGCATTACCACCACGGTTATAAGCAATCGCTGCCAGAAGGGCATATTCGCCTCCATTTAAAATCAGATCCAAGCATAAACGGTGTCTTACATTAAAACATACTAAACCGAACACCAAGCGCCGATCAATGTTTTTTTTAAGGACCGTGATGGTCATGGCCATGTTATCGACAATCACCCGATAAAAGCGTATCTGTCAAGTTGAAAATACAGCATCAGCGATCGCCGTTGCAAGCACCTGCCATGGTGACCAGACGTATCGACCCCTGGGATCCCTTCATTTTGGGATATTGGAAGGCGCCTGTCCGAAAGTATCCGTATAGATATAGGTCAGACCGAACAGGGTCAGTTTTGCCAGTAGGTTTGTGTTCATCCTGCCCTGCCTGTCGGAATGGTCGATGGACTGTTTTTGGGGATGGCGTAAATCAGTCCGATTTTTTGAACCGCAGCATAGAAAAAGCCGTGTTTAGAAGCAAGCCGGTCGGTTTGCCGTGACCGTCTCTTAGTATCTTACCGTCCATGTCTCCGAATATCGGACTGGGTATGAAAACCCGGTCGTTTCCTTCAAAAAAAAGGCGGGCTTTTTGGCCCGCCAGCCGCCAGATCAACGCTTCTTTCTCTCTGAAAAGGTCAAGGTGCAATTGATTATAGCGGTACGCGCCGGCCAGCATCGCCATGTCCAGGTGATCCGGAGAGATGAATGTTTTCTTTGGCCCGGACGGCAGTATGGCCGGAATGATGTGGTTGATGAGCATGCCCATAAACTGGATTTCAAGGATGGAGTTGTAGTTGCCTCCGGTTAATACGGCTACCAGATCCACAATGGGACAGATAAAAATGACCTGCCCACCGTTGCCCTGGGCCCAGAAGGCCTCTACCGGTATGCCATTGATCGTCTGCTGCCCCCGCCACCAGAGATAGCCGTATTCCATGCCATAATCCGAATAGGCGTGTAAACGGGTCGATTCAACCAGCCATTTTCCAGAAACGATCCGACGGTTTTGCCAGGCGCCCTTTTTCAGGCACATCAGGCCGAATCTGGCCATGTCCCTGGGCCGCATGGACGTGTTGCCGCCCAACCAGGCCAGCCCGTTTGGCGAAAGATTCCAGCGAAAACCGGTGATGCCCAGTGGCGCCATCAGGTATTTATCGGCAAACATCGGCACCGAAAGTCCCGAAGACCGGGCAATGATTTCACTCAGCAGGATCAGACTGGAAGAGTTGTAGGCCCAGTGCTCACCCGGCGGGTGGGCCATGGGAAGATTGATGGCGAAGTCGACCCAATCCCCTGCCCCGTACATGGCCCTTTCGCACTTAAAGGATTCGCCGCGGTGGTCATCGCAGTCGAATCCGGAGGTCATGGTCAGGAGGGATTTAATTGTCACCGCCTTGGCCCGGTCTCCCCAGCCCACCGTCCGGTCATTGAAATAACGACATACGGGCTCATTGACATTCGAGAGGTAACCTCTGTCTATGGCGATACCCAAAAGAACCGAACCGATAGATTTGGTGACCGATCTGATCGGATGGGGTTTGTTCCGGTCATAACCTTGAAAATATTCCTCAAGGATAAGACGGTTGTCCCTGACGAGTAATAGGGAGTGGATATTCTTATAATCACCGCGTTTAATCGCCCCTATCAACGCGGCAATCGGTGCGGCCCTCACACCGGATTCCTTCAGTGAGGCCGTAGCCCAGCGGTTTGTGTCGTGGGACAATTTTGCGAGGGGCCGAGCGCCTGCCGACGTCATGCCGTATGAGAAACTGAATATCATAAACAGACAAAACGGCTTAAATAATGATCCCGTTATTTTATTCATGCTTGAAACGTTTCCATCGGTTATCAAATACATGTAAAGATTCCGCCAGCCGGTCAAAAGAGAACACCTCAATGGAGACAACGCCATAGAACCTGCCCATCACCTCCAGCAACAGATTCCAGGCGGAATCGGAAAGCCTATCGACAGCCTGATGATCTTTTTTATCTTCAACCCCATGAAGATGCACAATGGTCAGTCGGTCTTCATACCGCTTGAAAGTTTCGCTTAACGATATGCCGGACAGAAGCAGGTGCCCCACATCAATACAGACAGAAAGGTCAAATGCTTCAAAGAGATCGTCTATCCAGTTCAAAGGATAAGAGAGGGTTTCAATGGAAATCGACCGCCCTTTCAGTCCCGCCGCCATGATACCTTCCAGGCTTTCAAAAAGATGTGACGTCCACTTTTTCCGATAATTATTTTCGTCCGCAGACCCCTCGTATACCAGATGGAGGGTGTGTGTGGTCGGCTTCAGGGGAGCGGTGAGGGTGAAAATCGATTTTAGTATTTCGGTTGCCTTTCTTCTCTCGGCCTTTTCATTGCTTCCCGGATTAAGATCAAGGGGCAGATGGATATTATAGGTTATATTTAGATCTTCGGCCAGTGTTTCTAAAATGTCGATCTCTTTTTCAGTGGGAAGACTTTCCGGGTGGCTTTCAAAAAGGATGAGTTCGATTTCATCGACAAAGGGACCCAGGGCGCGTACATTGGGAATGATATGGTCGGGATGGATGTATGAGGGGCACGCGATTTTAAAGGGAAACGCTTTTTTGTAAGACGCTGCAAGGGAGGGATAGGCTATTAATTTTGAATTTTGAATTTCGAATTTCGAATTGGGGGGTTCGGTCATAATTAATTACCTTAAGAAAAGGATAATTAGTATATTGAGTGCCCAAACTACTAAAAGCCATATGGAGGCGGAGAGCATCATCAGGTTGCAGGCTTTTTTTATGTGGAGCAGATCCGGGCGGTCGAACCGGATGCCGATAAACGGTTTATCCACCAGTCTGCCGCCATAAAAGTTCGGGCCGTTCAGCTTGACGTTAAGTGCACCGGCAAATGCCGCCTCCGGATATCCGGCATTGGGGCTGGTGTGGTTGGCTCCTTCTAAAGCTGCGGTTTTAAACGCGGACATACCGTTTCTTAAGTATACCTGTGCGGCCACGGAGATCACCGGAACCGAGAGCCGGGCCGGCAGATAATTGGCAGCGTCATCGAGCCGGGCTGCGAATTTTCCAAACCTCTCGTATTTTTCATTCTTATAGCCGATCATGGAATCGAGGGTGTTGATCATCTTGTAGGCCATGGCCAGGGGAGCACCGCCGATACAGGCAAAAAAGAGCGGGGAGATGACTCCGTCGACCAGATTCTCGGCCACAGACTCCACCGCACCGCCGGTAACTCCGGCGGCATCAAGCGATCCGGTGTCTCTGCCGATGATAAAAGATACCTTTTTGCGGGCATCCGGAAGATCGGCATTTTTGAGGGCATGGTAAACGGCTGTGGCGGCCTGCACCAGAGATCGGACGGAAACGGCATAATAGATAATTATTACCTCCATAACCGCCCTTAGTACCGGGTGTAAAAACTGAGCGGAGACAATAATCAGATGGGTCAACATAAATGCACCGATCACCAGGACCCCGGTAAATGCCGCGCCCGAAACAGCCAGGGGGAGTCGAATCTTTCGAAAAAACGGTTCCAAAATCGAGATGGCGTTTCCCATCCACCGGATAGGATGGGGAAGATTCAATGGATCACCCAACACCAGGTCCAGGAGAAATGCCAGAGGCAGGATATGCCAGTCGAGGCTGATCATGATGGATGGCCGGCCCGATCCATCTGATCGAACATTTCCGACAGCAGCTGCACCGCCATCCGGTTGACTTTAGCCGTTTTTAATGAAACCCGGATATATCTATCGGAAAGCCCCTTGAAGTTGGAGCAGTTTCGAATCAGAAGTTTTTTACAGGAAAGGTATTCCACAACCGCCTCTGCCGTAACCTCTTTTTTTAAACGGGCCAGCAGAAAGGAAGTCGCACTGGGAAAGACGGATATGTAATCGGATGCGGCCAGGGCCTCTATCAGTTTTGTCTTCTCCGTCAGCAGATGCCGGCAGGTTTTTGCAACGAATGCGTCGGTTTCTGCTCTGTTTGTCATCAGATACTGTACGGCCTGCTGGGAAAGGCTGTTCACATTCCAGGGCAAAAGATGGAGATGAAAGTCTTTTATCATATTTTCCGGAGCGATCAGAAACCCGATGCGAAGACCCGGGATCCTGAAGATTTTTGACAATGAGTGGAGCAGCAGCAGATTCGGCAGTTCCGAATGGATCAGGCTTTCAGTCTCTCCTTCCGTTACAAAGGGTAGATAAGATTCATCCACCACAAACCGGACCCGTGGATGATCCCGAATGATGTCAAAGAGGTCATTCTTTTTCCACATAACCCCGGTGGGGTTGTTGGGGTTGCAGATAAACACGGTATCGATTCCGTTCAGTTGCCCGGTGATTACGTCGGGATCCGGCTGAAACCCGTTTTCTTCCCGTATCAGGTGGAAGGCAAAGGAGATGCCGTGCATCCGGCACCCATCCGCGTAGTCTGAATAGGTGGGCCCGATGATCAGCACCTTTTCGGATTGAAGTACCCGGGGGATGGAGTAGATAAACTGAGTGGTGCCGTTTCCAGCCAGAACCCGATCCGGATCGATGCCGTATCGATCCGCAAACATCTTTACCGTGGTACGGGCATCCACTTCGGGCAGTGCCTTGATACTCAAAATCTGATCCCTCAGATGATCCACCAGGCCGCCCGGGGGGCCGTAGGGATTGACATTGCTGCTCATATCGACAATCTCGGATGCGCGGCAACCCAACCGTCGGGCAAGCTCGTAAATATTTCCCCCATGCCCGTTTATCACAGAACACCTCCTGCAGAGACCGCCAGGAAAAGAACCGCTTCCAGGATCTCGGTTGCGGCTCCCAGCATATCACCGGTAATACCGCCGATTCTTTTTTTGTAAAAACCGATAAGGGCAAAAATTACCAGAACAAAGGCGGCATTTAATATCAGAGCGCTCCAGCCCATAAAAAAAGAGAGCCCCACCGGCAGGATAAAGCCTGCAAAATCGGCCAGCCCCAAGGGTTTTTCAAAGAGATCTTTCCCCAGCCCGTCACGGGGCCGGACATATTCCAGGAACCGTATGGCCACCACCATCCCGCCCCTGGCATAGCCCGGGACGATCAGTAACAGGAGATGGCGATGGGCCCCGAGTTCCATGATCCCGGCCCACTTGACAGCCAGGGCGCATATGACGGCCAGAAGCGCCATGGCGCCGATCCTGCTGTCTTTCATGATTTCAAGGGCTCTATCCCGGGGACGGTTCCCATACAGGCCGTCTGCCGTATCGCCCAGACCATCCAGATGCAGCCCGCCGGTGAGATACACCAGCAGGATGACATCCAGAAGCGACACCACCGGAGGCGACCATAACCCTGAAATCAGTCCGTCAAATACCGCTACGATGCCACCGAGCATAAGCCCCACAAGGGGAAAATGAGGGATCATTCCCCGGGGGTCATAGGTCCCCGGACGACCCAGGGGCAGGATGGTAATAAAGCGAACGGCTGCGATAAAGGATTTCATTGATTGTAAACCCTCTTTTCCCCCTTCACCCAAAGGGGAACCCCGGATACAACCAGCACCACCTGATCCGCAAGACCTGCCAGGGCCTGGTTTGCTGAACCGGCTAGGTCTCTGAATTCTCTTGCCAGTCGATTTTCCGGCACAATTCCCATGCCCACCTCGTTTGTGACCAGAATAATCGGGCAACGCGCAGCGGTTAACGCCGCTTTCAGATCCTCCAGATGTCTGTCTGCTTCCAGAGATGTGTCTTCATCCAGAAGCAGATTGCTGATCCACATGGTTATGCAGTCGATAAGAATGACGCGGGCTGTCTCATGATTGCCATTGACGGCTTCAGATAACCGGACCGGGGATTCCACGGTCCGCCAGCCCGGGCCGCGCTCCTGCCGGTGTCGATTGACCCGATCTTTCATCTCCTCATCCAGGGACCGGCTCGTTGCGAGGAACAGGCGGTTGCCTTCGGCGATCTGCTCCGCGGTATTTAAGGCAAAGCGGCTTTTTCCGCTCCGGCAACCGCCGGAAACAAGCATGATCCGACTCATGATAAAATCCTTCTCATTTCAGATATCCATAAACTTCCGGATGCCCTGGATATCGATATGCTCTTCAAAATGCTCGGCCAGCAGGTCATAATCCCGATCTCTTGCCATGGATCCGGAAACTTCGGGGATGGAAATATTTTCCAGCCCGATACGGCCCAGCCATTCTTTGGTGATGCCGGGACTGTCGAACATCCCGTGAATATAGGTTCCCATTACACGCCCATTTTCTGAGATGCATCCATCCAGGGCGTTACAGGCTGCCCCGTTTCTTTCAAAAACATGAAACAGGGGGGCATTTTCCGTACCCTCGGTAGACCCCATATGGATTTCATATCCACGCCCTTCGGCTCCCTGCCATTTGAAACCGGTGATGGTAGTTGTTTTCGGCGCCTTTAAATAGGTTGTCACCGGAAGCAGGGAGAGCCCCTGGGTTATACCCGGTTTACCTTCGAGCCCATCCTCGTCCTGGACCGATTTTCCCAACATCTGGTATCCACCGCAGATTCCGAGCACGTGACCGCCGTTTTGCACATAATCGGTTATTTTATACGCCCATCCGGATTTGATCAGCCAGCGAAGGTCGAACCGGGTATTTTTGGATCCCGGCAGAATGACGGCAGAAAATGACGACAGATCCTGTACCTTTTCGACAAATCGCAGGTCAATACCGGCAATTCCGGCCAGGGGATCAAAATCCGTAAAATTTGAAATATGCGGTATCCGTATGACGGCAATGACCGGCCCATCCGCGCTTCTGCTGGATACCGAATCCGGGCTCTCAATGACCACCGAATCTTCCGCTTCGATGGCAAAATGCGAGTACCACGGCAGTACACCCAGGACAGGTTTCCCGGTTTTCTTCTCGATCCAGTCCACACCGTCTTTAAAAAGCCGGATGTCTCCTCGAAAACGATTGATGACAAATCCTGCGATCCGGCCGACCGGGTCGGCGGGAAGGCAGTTAATGGTTCCCACAAGCTGGGCGAAAATACCGCCCCGATGGATATCACCCACAAGGATTACCGGTGCATCCGCGTATTCCGCAATACGGAAATTGACAATATCATGGGCCATGAGGTTTACTTCGGCACAAGACCCCGCACCCTCGATGATGATAAGATCATACCGGTCCCGCAACCGGTCCAGCGCTTCGGTTGCCGTCGCTAAGAGGGATTCTTTTTTTTTATGATACTGAAGCGCTGTGCTGTTTTCCATGGCAACACCCAGACAGACGATCTGGGAGCCGATATCGCTGGTCGGTTTCAATAAAATGGGGTTCATATCCACATGGGGCGGAATTCCAGCAGCCTCTGCCTGTACGATCTGAGCCCGGCCCATTTCCAGTCCTTCCGGGGTAACACCCGAATTATTCGACATGTTTTGGGCTTTATAGGGTGCGACCCGCAGCCCCTGTTTTGCGAAATACCGGCACAGGGCGGTGGCAACAACGCTTTTCCCCACATCAGAACCGGTTCCGAAGACAGCCAGACAGACTGCTGCCCGTTTTTTCTTAATGTTTATTTTTGTTTCTTTTAGCATCTTATTTTCACTTGAACCCTGGAACCCTTGACTCCTTGAATCCTTTTCCTTAATTCCCGTCTTGCCGATCCAATGAATACTTCCCCGCATATCCCCTGGGAGTGTACATAAAGTCACGATAGGTGGTAGAGGAGCGGTTTCCGATAAAAATCGTTGTCTGCATATCGGCAGGCACCGTCTGAAGGTCCCCCAGAGAGACAATATGAACCTGCTGCCCTTCCCTCATGGCGCGTGTCACCAGCCCAACCGGCGTATCCGGGTCTCGATATTCGAGTATAATCTGCTGCGCTGTTTCAAGCTGACGATTTCGCCGTTTGCTCTTGGGGTTATACAAAACGATTACAAAATCCGCCTCCGCCGCAGCACGCAAACGACGTTCGATGACCTCCCAGGGGGTGAGCAGATCGCTTAAGCTGACGGCCGCAAAGTCATGGGTCAACGGCGCCCCCAGCACGGAGGCCCCGGCGCAAAGGGCCGGAACCCCGGGTACGATCTCTATCTGGATGGCACCGGATTCATCCTTCTCACCCGCGTTTGAAGACAGGGGTTTTACCGGAATTCTGTTTTTCTTACAAATCTCAAAAACGAGCCCGGCCATGGCATAAATACCCGGATCCCCACTTGAGACGATGGCACAGGATCTTCCGCTCTGGGCAATTTCAACAGCTGCCTGGACCCGTTCGACTTCTTTTGTCATGGGTGTGCTGACAATCTGTTTGCCTTCGATCAGGGGGCGGATCAGATCGATGTAGGTCGTATAACCGGCCACCGCTTCGACTTCCTTCAGCACATCTGTTGCGCGATGGGTCAGATGCGTTAGACTACCGGGTCCGATGCCGACGATATAAAGGGCTTTCTGGCGATGGCTATGGTCACATTTTTTGTCACCTGCTTGGGAACGATGAGTTGCCCCTGTTCCGCTGCAAGGATTGCTGCTGCTTCGCATACGCTTTTCACTCCAACATGTTTTTCAACGACGGCTGACGGGCTTTGAACGCCCGAAGCCGTTTCCAGTTCATATTTATCAAAAAATGCCAACGGCAGCTGCAACTCTTCGGCAAGCGCCAGCAGACCCGGTTCATCGGATTTGATACGGATGCTTGCAAGGATGCCCAGGCTCGCCGGTGCGAGTCGAAACCGCTGAATCGCATTAAAAAGAGATTCTTTTATTTCAGACATGGGGGTATTTCGGTTGCATCCGATGCCGGCCACAAGGGATTTGGGACGCAACACAAGTATATCTGGAGATTCAGCGACAAGGGCATCGGACACATAAATCCCCGGATATCGGGACTTGTTTTTCTCCCGCCCATCTCCCGAATCGCGCAGCCCGGAGTCTGATTCCGTCCAGCTTTCAAAATGACGGCAGATCAAGCCGAACGGATCCCGACAGGTAATTTTTTCTCCGCAAAGAATCGCCATCTGCACTTTTTTTATGGCTTCGGGGTTTTCGATCGCAAGGCCCGCTTCCACAGCCAGCACATCCACTGCGGGCAACCGGTTAAGATCTGTTGCCGTTGTAATCACCGGTTCAGCACCCACGGCTCGGGCAACCTGTATGGTCAGTCCATTGGCGCCTCCGATATGCCCCGAGAGCAGGCTGATGGCGTGTCTCCCGGTTTCATCCACCACCACCACCCCGGGGTCGATCGTTTTCCCCTGGATCAACGGAGCAAGTGCCCGGACAACGATTCCTGCGGCCATGACAAAGACATGCCCCTGATATCGGCGAAAGGCCTGGGACAGTGTTTCCGTTAAACCGTGAAATTGGATCCCGGACGCTCCGGCCTCTTTGAGTCTTGCTGAAATATAGAGATCAACCGAGGGAAACGATGCGGCAAGTTTCCGGGACAACTCAGCCCCTCGGGGTGTCACCGCCCAGACGGCAATCCGATCTTTAATATCAGGGTTTCGATGCATCATACGCTTTGATATCTTGTGTTAAAGGTTTTTAAACCCAGAACGCTGATGGATTCGTATAAAGCTGCAGAACTAAAGTTTTTTTTATCACAACTATCCGTAATCATTGGTATCAAATTCAAATTTTTGTGCCTTTTGCGCCTTTTTGCGGCCACATCAACGTTGAACCCGGAACCGCTAAACCTCTGTTTACGACCTAAACTCATGCTTGAAGTTTTTATCATAAAGCATTGATTTTTTATCTATATTATTCTTTTTAGCATTCAGTGCTTTCCCCACAATAATGACGGCCTGTCGAGTAATTTTTTCTTCCCGGACACGTTTTGCAAGGTCTTTTAATTTTGTAACCAGAATCTTTTCATCGGGTTGACTGGCGCGAAATACCACGGCACAGACAGAATCCCGGCCATAGGCATCTGCGAGCACCGCTTCGACCCTTTCCACCATGCCGATGCTCAGATAAATCGCCATGGATGTTTTATGGCGTGCCAGCAGAGCCAGGTCTTCAGACTCAGGAACCGGCGTTCTTCCCGCCATTCGGGTCAGAATCAGTGTCTGTGATACTTCCGGAAGCGTGTACTCGATACCCAGGGCTGCGGCAGCGGCAAAGGCTGCGGTCACCCCGGGTATCACCGTATAGGGGATCGATTCTCCATCGAGTGCGGCCATCTGTTCAAATATCGCCCCGTACAGACTCGGATCTCCCGTGTGGAGCCTCAAAACCCGTTTTCCAGCCCGGTGGGCGGTTATCATTTCTTGGACGATCTGAGCAAGATGCATTGAAGCGCTGTTTTGAAGTTCGGCTTTGGGATCCGCCCATTTCAATACCGCTTGGGGAACCAGTGAACCGGCGTAAATAATCAGATCGGCGGCCTTCATGGCGCTCTGGGCCTTTACAGTAATCAGTTCCGGATCACCCGGGCCGGCACCGGCAAATATGACAGGATAGGTTTTAATAATCATGACTGATTTTTTTCTCCGGTTACAATCCAGACAGGGTTCTGGGCATCCATCCGCTCGCCCCATGGCATTGGGCGACTGCGGTTGATCTGCACCTGAACGACATCGGTACGATAATCGAGCCCCTGCAATGTTTTTCGGGATATGTCCACATTCTCCAGCAACACCGTGTTCACCACCACCAGACCGCCCGGTCTCAGAAACGCCGAAGCCGCGATGATGATGGGTTCAAGCCCCTGTCCGCCCCCGCCGATAAAGATGCGATCCGGCCGGGGAAGTGTTTCAAGTCCGTCGGGCAGTTCGGACTGGACGATGTGTAGGTTATTTACACCGAATCGATTCCGATTTTCCTCTATCTGGACGATCCGTTCGGCATTTTTTTCAACTGCAATGATTTTCCCCTTTTTAACAAACAGCCCGGCTTCAATGGAAATCGATCCGCTCCCGGCCCCCAGATCCCAGAATATATGATGGGATTCGAGACACAGTTTCGATAAGGAAACGGCCCGGACTTCCGCCTTTGTGATTAAATCCCTCTGGTGGACATACACATGGTCCGGAGCACCCAAACGGATCGGCTGGTCTGGTGCGGGCCGGTTTTCAGCACCATGAAGACGCTTTAAGATGATAAGGTTTGGATTCTGAAATGCTTTGCCGGCAGCCTCATGGGGCGAATACCAGCCGACCCGTTCCTCAGGGGTTCCGAGCTGTTCGAGCACACAGATCTTGAAGTTTTTCTGATTCTTTTCAATAAGCCGCCCTGCAATCCATGCCGGTGTTTTTACCGTATCCGTAAAAACGGCGATCTTATCGTAACATGCCATGGCGTTTAGCAGTTCCTCTTCATGATCTCTTCCATGAAGGCTGACCACCCCGGCATCCTGCCAGGTCTCTTTTATCCGGGCAAAAGCACCGCCCACCGAAGTAATGTTCGGACAGACGACGATATTTTCAGCACCCAGCCTGTCGATCAACAGGGATCCGATCCCATAAAAAAGCGGATCACCCGATGCAAGGACAACAATGCGCTGTCCGCCCATCTTCTCTTTTATAAACGAAACAAGGTCGGTAAGATTTTTAGTGATCTCCTTTTTTTCCGCCGAAACCTGTTTAAACCCGTCCAGATGTCGTTTCCCGCCGACAAGGACATCTGCGGCTTCAATCTCTCCACGCTGGGTTTCTGTAAGATCCTGAAAAGAAAGCCCCATGCCGATAATTTTTACCGGGTTCATTCGGATGTTTCCTCCACAACCGGTCGGGTTTCATCGGTTTGTCCCGAGTCATAGGACACCCGGCCGTTATAATCGTATATCACGGCCCGAATGCCTGCCCCAGTGGAGATAAAGGAGCGTGCCGCCCGAACAATACGCTGCCCCACATGAGCGATCACCCCTGGATACCGGTCCACCAACAGAAAAAACGCCTCACGGGCGGTGTTTGCATCGGATATCGTTTCTGCAAACAGGGAATCATCGGTAATTTTTTTTGTCCACTCCGCCAACTGTTTGAGTGTCAGGGTGGATGAACCGGCATGGGTATGGGCAACGCCCTGGGCCATTTTAATGGCCTTTCCAAAAAAGACGGCAATACGGATCGATTCGAATCCTTTTGCCGAAGCGATTTCAAGGGATTGTTTAAAAAAGTCACCGATCTGAACAAAAGACTCTATGGGAAGACCGGGCCAGAGGGCCTGGGAAAACCGTTCGCTCCGGCGGCCGGTGGTCAAAACGATTTTTTCGACTCCCTGTGCCCGGGCAACGGACATGGCCGACTGCACAGTGGCAATGTATGCTTCATGGGACAGCGGTTTCACCAGGCCGGTGGTGCCGAGAATAGAGATCCCGCCGATAATGCCGAGTCTTGTATTCAGTGTTTTTTCCGACAACCTCCTGCCTTCCGGTACAAATATTTCCACACGCACGGCGTTATCTTTATCAAGATCCTTTAATACCGATTTTACAGATTCTGTAATCATCTTCCGGGGCCCCGGGTTGATGGCCGGTTCTCCCGGCGGCATTTCAAGGCCTGGTTTTGTAATTTGGCCCACACCTTCCCCGCCGAAAATACCAACCGGATCGGATTCATTTTTTTCTAATAGGGTCACCCGTGCCCCGATTTCCGCACCATGTGTAATATCGGGGTCATCCCCTGCATCTTTTATAACCGTGCAGGATGCCTCCCGGGCATCATGAATGCGGCCGGAATGAATCGGAATGACCATGCTGTCACCGGTTAAAAGCAGCACCGGGACCTTGCCCGGCCGACGGCCTTTAAAAAGGCTTAAAAGCGCCCCTTTGGCTGCAGCCGCTGCAGCGGTTCCGGTGGTAAATCCCGTTCTGAGTTTGGGTCCCATCTCGTTAATTCTCTAAGCCGGGCAAACCGGTTGAATTGTATCCGGTCTTTTTTCGGCAGCCATAATCGCCAGGGCGTTTATCACCGCAGCCGCCACGTTGGAGCCTCCCTTACGGCCGGCATTCGATATATAGGGTATGTCCTGTTTCACCAGTTCGGATTTCGATTCGGCGGCATTTACAAACCCCACCGGCAGCCCCACCACAAGGGCCGGTCTGGCCCGGCCTTTTGAAATCTGTTCTATCAGGCGCAAAAGAGCGGTAGGGGCGTTTCCTATAACATAAATACCGTCTTCCATTAACGTTAATGCCGCATCCACTGCCACGCGTGCCCGGGTCACACCGGTTTCCCGGGCGGTTTTACTCACCGCCGGGTCCATGATGAGACACTGCACCGACCCATTGAATTGATCGATCTCTTTTTTACGGATGCCGGCACGGGCCATATTGGTATCGGTAAAAATGGGCTTGCCCTTGCTGATGGCGTTGATACCGGCTTCTATCGCCTCCGGATGAAATCGTATGGTCTTTATATACTCAAAATCCGCAGACGTATGGATCATCCGCTGGACGATGCGCCACTTCTGTGCGGAAAAACCGTGGGGACCGGCTTCGGCATCGATTATTTTAAAGCTTTGGGCCTCGATCTCTTGGGGTTTCACGGGTGGGTATCCTTTCCTGTTTTGTACTGCCGGCAGCTTTCAACAAAATTCCAGGCAGCCTCCGGACAGCTTCCAAAGTGGAGGTGAATATAACTCCCCAGGCATTGCCGGATCTGATATCCTTCCCTAAGCGCTTTCAGATATTTGCGATCCGACACCCGGTAAATGTTTTCCGTATCCCGGGGGGCGTCTGTCAATTCAGAATAATGAAACTCATGGCCCCGGATCACCTTGCCGGCTCTCCCGATGATGGTATCTTTTCTAAGAGATATCTCACGATACCCCAAAGCCTTTCGCCGGGAAGACATTTTTGCGGTAAAAGGAAAGCATCCTGCCATGGGGTATCGATGCCCCTCGGTGTCGATCAACGCTTCACACAGGTACATGAAACCGCCGCACTCCGCATAGATGGGCATATCTTCCATCGACAGGGTTTGAATCTGTTGCCGCAACCGCTTTTGATCGGAAAGTTTCCCGGCAAAGAGTTCCGGATATCCACCGCCGATATAGAGTCCATCCAGGTCATCGGGTAGCGAATCATCCGAAATCGGTGAAAAAAAGACAAGCTCGGCACCATATTCGGATAATAGATCCAGATTGTCCTGGTAGTAAAAACAGAACGCATTGTCTCTTGGAACACCGATCCGCAATCCCGGCGGACGAATCGATTCGACATCATCCCGGCACAATGGGTTTAATGTAATGTCGGGGAGCCGATTCATCAAGTCGTCGATATCGATACTCTCTTCGATGATGTCAGCCAGTCGACCGATTGCACGCGCCTCCATGAAATGGTCCTGACTGGTGATCAACCCCAGGTGCCGCTCGGGGATTTCGATCTCGGCATTGCGCCGGATCCCGCCCAAACAGTCTGTTTTGACAGATTCCTGCATGGCTTCCCGGAGATAGGATAGGTGTCGACGGCTTCCGATATTATTAAAAACGGTTCCCACAAGCGTCAATGCCTTATCGAATCCTTCAAAACCCTGTACCAGTGCTGCCGCGCTCCGCGCCATGCTTTTGGCGTCAACGATCAAAAGAACGGGCAGTCCCAGCCATTTGGCCATCTGGGCGGTTGATCCGGCCTCGCTTTTGCCGTCGTACCCGTCATAGAGCCCCATGACCCCTTCGACAACGGCGATATCCGCATTATGGGCGTGCCGGCTGAAGCAGATCCGGTTCGTCTCTTCAGAAAGCATCCACCCATCCAGGTTTCTGCTGGTGCTTCCGGTAATCTGTGTGTGATGCCCGGGGTCGATAAAGTCAGGACCGACCTTAAAGGGGGCCACGGAAAGACCGCGCCGAACCAGAGCCGCCAGCAATGCCAGGGTGATGGTGGTTTTCCCGCTGCCGCTCTTTGTACCGGCGATGACAAGTCCTTTGATGGTCTGCTCCCCAGGATTGTGCCGAATTAAAAAAAAAGCCCTTCAAGCGTAATCGCTCGAAGGGCTGCACCCAGTCTTCTTTGCCCCGTGAATATATCGCCGATGCGTCCCTGTTGCTCCGCAGAGTGCTTGGCGGTCAGGCAGGTCTTCTGGCTCCCCTGCCCCTTCAGCAGCCTTCCCATCCCGATTATTCGGGACAGTGACATCGAAAACTGAAAGGGGTTCCTTTTCACATGATCATTGAAACAGCAGGGTTACAGCGGCGGGACCACTCCCGGTTTTCACGGGATTCCCTATTAAGCCGATACGGCACCTTTTTTTGTTGTATTCGATCATCCTAAATTTGTCAAGACACCGGCAGGGCCGATTTAAGGGCTTTGTCATTTAAACCGTTAATTACTCGGAATATATAAAGTTACTCAGTTAGAGGATGACTTTTACGTTTCCCTGGGATCGGAATGACCTTCCGGCGGGCAGGCTGCCCGGATCAGATCGTTGGGACCGCATGGAGCGGTGATGCGGATGGTGGCAATACTTCCCGGCTGGGCAAACGGGACCGGTGTGTCGTTTTCTTTCAGTATCTCTAAAATCGTATCCTCTATCGGAGCACCCTTCGGGCGGAGAATCGAAATCGCGTCGCCTTTAAAAATTTTGTTGCGAACCCCTATGGTTACCCTGTCCGAGCCTGCTCTGTTGATAACCTTTCCAACAAATCGATGGGTCGGCGTAATCATATCATTATCAAAATTTGGGGTGATCTGATCCGGATCGTTTAAATAAAAGCCGGTGCAATATCCCCTGGGACCGACGTCTGAAAGTGTTTCGAGCCAGTCTCTTCTTACGGTGTAGTTTTGGGGGTTTTCGTAATAACTGTCCAGGGCCTCCCGATATACTTTTACGGTTGAAGCGGTATAATGAATCCCCTTCATTCTTCCCTCTATCTTTAACGAGGAGAGACCGGATCGGATCATCTCCGGAAGATGGGCGACCATGGAAAGATCCCGTGAATTAAAGATGTAGCTCCCCCGGGAATCTTCTTTTATGGGCATATATTCTCCGGGCCGGGTCTCTTCGGCCACGCCATACTTCCATCGGCAGGAGTGGGTGCACGCGCCTCGATTGCTCTGCCGGCCTGCCAGGTAACTGCTCAAAAGACATCGCCCGGAATAGGCGATGCACATGGCACCATGGACAAACGCCTCCACCTGAATCGAAGTTTTTGCGGCAATCTCTGTGATCTCGCCCAGGGAGAGTTCTCTTGCCATGTTGACCCGGGCAGCCCCCAACCGCTCCCAGAACAGAACACTGTCCAGATTGGTGGTGTTTGACTGGGTGCTCAAATGGATGGGAATGTCAGGTATCAGGGTCTTTGCCGCCGAAAAAACACCGGGATCCGATACGATAACCCCATCGATGCCGATACCCCCCAACATCCGGAGGTGTTCGGAGATGGCCCCCTGCTCATGGTTTCGGGGGAAAATATTACAGGCCACATAAATCTTCACCCCGTGATCATGGGCAAACACCACCGCCTCTGTGAGTTCGTGGGGGGTAAAATTGTCCGAAAAGCTTCTCAGGCTAAAATCTTTGCCGCCAAGATAAACCGCATCCGCGCCATAATGGACGGCTGTTTCAAGTTTTTCGAAGTTTCCCGCAGGCGCCAGCAGTTCGACGGTGGCAACGCTGTTTTTCATAATAATCATCCTGGTTGTTTAGAAAGTGCAAGTAAGTCCCATCGGCTTAGAATGATTGCGCATGAGGCATGGAGTTTGGAATTTGATGCTTGTGGTTTGAATTTTCCGGTTTATCCGATTTAGATGTCTCCGTCGGAAAAGATACGCTCAATGGCGACCGCCAGGCTCTTGTCCCAGGGCCGCTGGGAGATGTTGAAATTCTCCTTGATCCGATTACAACTTAATGCGGAATACGGGGGTCGCTTGGCTTTTACCGGATACTGATCGGTGGTAATCGGTTCGACCTTGGGAACCGGGCTCTGTCCGGATCTTTCCGCAATATGAAATATCTCTTTTGCAAACTCGCACCAGTTCACAATACCGGCGTTGCAGAAATGATACGTTCCCCAGATATTTCGATCTTTTGATTTCACCTGTGCGGCCATCCGGAGCAGGGCTTCGGCAAGATCTGCAGCACTGGTGGGGCATCCGTATTGATCGGCCACAACCGAAAGCTTTTTTTTTTCTTTTCCGAGCCGAAGCATTGTTTTTACAAAATTATGTCCGTAGACACCGTAAAGCCAGGAGGTTCTGACGATGATGTGGTTCTTTAGACTGGCGCGCACCCGGGCCTCGCCTTCGGCTTTGCTTCGGGCGTAAACCCCCATGGGAGAGACCGGATCCTGCTCCAGATACGGCACGCTGTTTTCCCCGGAAAACACATAATCGGTGGATATATGAATCATGGGGATTTTCAAATCCCCGCATGCCCGGGCAAGACACGCCGGTCCGTCTCTATTTACCGAAAAGGCGCTGTCCGGATCATCTTCGGCTTGATCCACAAGGGTATATGCAGCCGCGTTTATAATCAGGTCGGGCCGGGTCTCTGAAAGAGCCGCTTCAATCAGTGTCGGGTCGGTGATGTCCAGTTCCGGAAGATCATAGGGAAAAATTTCGCAATGAAAATCCCCCCCCTGCCGGGTCAATTCATTTCCGAGTTGTCCGTTCGCGCCGGTGACAAGAACGTTCATGGTTATCGCTCATCCCGGAATAGGTCTTCTGGGGAGATATTTGCAAGCAACGGGTATTTTCCGTCTTTATCCGAAAGAATCGGCCCGGCAGAGGGCCAGTCGATGCCGATGTCCGGGTCCGACCAGATGATACCCTTTTCATCGGGCGGAGAGTAAAAATCGGAGCATTTGTAGAACACATGTGCGGTTTCACTCATCACGCAGAACCCGTGCGCAAATCCCACGGGTACGAAGATCTGTCGATGGTTTTTGTCGCTCAGGTAAACGCCGACCCATTTTCCGAAAGTCGGTGATCCGCAACGGATATCGACCGCCACGTCATATACTTCACCCCGGAGAACCTGCACGAGTTTTGCCTGGGAGTGAGGCAGCTGGTAATGGAGCCCTCTTAATGTGTTTTTTACCGAATATGATAGATTGTCTTGTACAAACTCACAGTCGATACCCGCCTCTTTGTACCGATCCGCATGGTGTGTCTCCATGAAATAGCCCCGGGGATCGTCAAACACTTTTGGCTCTACGATGAGCACCCCGTCAAGGGCAGTGGTAATCGTATTCATTCGGAAACGCTTTCATACCGTAAAATATCCATCAGATACTGTCCGTATCCATTTTTCATCAGCGGTTGCGCCAGAACTTCAAGCTGTGTTGCATCGATGTAGGCCATGCGGTAGGCGATCTCTTCAAGACAGGCGACTTTCAACCCCTGTCGCTTTTCGATGACCTCAATAAAATTGGATGCCTGCATCAACGATTCGTGGGTGCCGGTATCCAGCCACGCCGTACCCCGCCCCATCTTCTCGACCCGCAGTTTGCCCATTTCCAGATATGCCATGTTGATATCGGTGATTTCAAGTTCCCCTCTGGCCGAAGGTTTTAAACCCGCAGCAATGTCGCCAACCCGGTTGTCATAAAAATAGAGCCCGGTCACCGCATAATTGGATTTCGGTTTTGCAGGTTTTTCCTCGATGTGAACCGCCCGGTCAGATTTATCAAAAGTAACCACCCCGTAGCGCTCCGGGTCCTTGACCCAGTAGCCGAATATGGTGGCACCGTCATTCCGCTTCCGGGCTCGGTTTAAACGTTCGGAGAAACCATAGGCGTAAAAGATATTATCACCCAGAACCATGCACACATCCCCGGCGCCGATAAAGTCTCTTCCGATAATAAACGCCTGGGCCAGCCCGCCCGGATCGGGCTGCTCGGCATAGCTGAATGATACGCCCCATTGGGAACCGTCGCCGAGCAGTTTCTGAAACAACGGCAGATCGTGGGGTGTGGATATGATCAGAATCTCTCGAATCCGGGCAAGAAACAGAACCGAAAGCGGGTAGTAGATCATCGGTTTGTCGTAAACCGGAAGCATCTGCTTGCTGATGGCACGGGTGATGGGATAGAGTCTCGTTCCCGATCCTCCGGCCAAAACAATACCCTTCATTAAATTCCCCTCATCGATAAATGTCCAGGAAAAGTTTAAAGTGCCTAAAATCTGAAGTGCCTAAAGTTAAGGAATGTTATCAATTTGGAACACTCAGGATGCAGCCGCCTGTTTGGACCGGTCCGGAACAACCTCCAACCAGTATCCATCGGGATCTTCAATAAAATAGATCCCCATCTTTTCATTCTCAAAACAGATGCACCCCATCTCCTTGTGCTTGGCCTTGGCAGCATCATAATCGTCGGCAATAAAGGCCAGATGATATTCCCCCTCGCCCAGATCATACGGCGTGTCACGATCTCTTAACCAGGTCAGCTCGATAAGAAAATCGGTGGTCTCGTCACCTAAAAAAACGATAGTAAAACTCTCGTCATCAGCCACTCTTCGACGCACCTCCACCAGGCCGAGTGCCTTCTTGTAGAACGAAAGACTCTTTTCAAGATCGAATACATTATAGTTGTTGTGGTAACATTTAAATTTCATTCGTTTTCCTCCAATTCTAATGTTAATAAGTTCTTGACGAAGGCCATTAGCTATAACATATTACAATACAACTTAAAAGCGCTATCGGAAGCCCCAACCGGGTATCCGCATTTGGAAGTGTTTAAGGTGTCTGGAGAATCATGACACGAAACAGAAGATTTGACGTTACCACCATCGGCTCGACCCTGCTCCGCCTGTCGGTGCCGGCCGGAGAACGGCTTGAAACCGCAACCTCCTACTCGGTTCACACCGCTGGAACCGAAGCAAACACCATGGTGGCACTCTCCCGGATGGGTTTGAAAACATGTTGGGTTTCCCGTCTCAAAAGAGATGTCATCGGAGATCGGATCTCCAGTGAGATCCGATCCCACGGCGTGGACACCACCCGGGTTATCTGGACCGACAAGGACCGAAACGAAATTTTTTTTGTGGAATACGGTGCCAGCCCCCGGGGTATCCAGGTGGTATACGACCGATCAAATTCGGCTCTATCTAAAATACGTTTTGACGATGTGGATAGAGGGTATCTGCTAGACACCCGCATTTTCCACATCACCGGTATTTTACCGGCACTCTCCGAACGGTGTCGGCAGACCAGCGAGGAGGCCGTAAATGCGGCAAGCGCCGAAAAGATAAAAATATCTTTTGACGTAAACTATCGAAAAAAGCTCTGGTCTCCCCAAAAAGCCGCCAAAACGCTCACACCGCTCATGGAACGCTGTGACATCCTGTTTCTCACCCGGGAAGATGCAACGGACCTGTTCCATCTGTCCGGAACGCCCGACCGGATGGTTCAGACAGCCTATGAAAGGTTTCAACCGGAAATTTGCATCATGACACTGGGCGGTGAAGGGGGGCTGGCGTTTGATGGTAAACAGCTCTATAAAAGCCCGGCCTATGATGTTGAGATACTGGATCGACTGGGCGCAGGAGACAGTTTTACCGCCGGTTTTCTATGGGGATATCTCGAAGGCTCCATTCAGCAGGGAATGGACTATGGATCTGCAATGGCTGCTCTTAAACTTGGAATAAAGGGGGATTACTTGATTTCCAACCGAGAAGAAGTCCTGGGTCTGATCAATGCCACCGGGGGTCGGGAAGTCGGCAGATAGAAACCCCAGAAAAATTCAAGAACTATGGAGAGAAAAATGGATAAATTTCAACTAAAAGGTCGACGGGCTCTGATTACCGGCGGCAGCAGGGGCATCGGTTTCGGTATTGCCAAAGCGTTTGTCGATGCAGGCGCCGATGTCGTGCTCGTGTCCCGGAGCAAAGAGGGTCTGGAAAAAGCCCGTAATGGACTCACCTCATCGGGGCGGGACATTCAAACCGTTGCGTTTGATATGATCCGGCATGATGAAATCGATGCGTTTTTTAACGGCATTGTTGAAGAAACCGGCGGAATCGATATCCTGGTAAATAATGCCGGGGGCACCCGGCGGGGTCCGGCGGAAGACATCAGTGCCGACGATTGGCGGTTTGTGATCGATCTGAATCTCACCGCCGTCTTTAAGATGAGCCAGGCATTTGCAAAAGAGCGCATCCGAAACGCCAAAAAAGGCAAGATTGTCAATATCGCCTCCCTGATGAGCGAACTCGTGCGAACGGGCAATGCACCCTATGCCGCATCAAAAGGGGGAGTCAGGCAGCTCACAAAAGCCTTGGCCATTGACTGGGCAAAACACAACATCAATGTCAATGCCATCGGACCCGGTTACATAAAAACGGATCTGACCCGAGCGCTGTGGGAGGATAAGGATTTTGACAAGTGGGTTGTGGGGCGAACCCCCATGGAACGATGGGGACAGCCGGAGGATTTAGGTAATACGGCGGTATTTCTGGCGGCTCCGGCCTCTGATTTTATTACCGGCCAGATCGTCTATGTGGACGGCGGATTTGTCAGCTGTTTTTAGAGATCTCGGCGTTGCGTAACCGACCTGTTATCCCATATCGGTTTCCATGTTTTCCACCTGTTCGACGACATTTTCAATGATGATGCCTAAATCTTCGGGTTCAAGGCGGAGAAACGCCATGGCCGTTTCATCCATCTGATAGAGCATCCCGTCGATTCCGGTCCCGATTCCACTCATCATTGCGATTGAATCCGCCATATGAAGAATATATGCCAAGGCGTTGTTATCGGTTCGTTGGGGATAATGATGATACTGAATCGCCAGGCTCAAATCATCCGGGATATTCCACTTGCTGCATGCCTCGGATGCCAGTTCGGCATGATCAAATCCCAGGATCTCTTTTTCCGCCGCAAGAAACGTCTTGCTGCCGTTTCCCATTGAAGCCTCGAACTGTTCTTTTCTTTCCAGAACATGTTTATCGAGTATGATCTTACCGGAATCGTGAATCAACCCTGCAGAAAACGCATCATTTGCCAGTTCCGGAACCCGCTTTTCGGCAATGAACTTGGAACCGATGGCAACGGCCATGGAATGGAGCCACAGATCTCCGGCATCGAGTCCATAACCATCCAGAGGTTTTGCCACCAGACCCGAAGATCCGGCCATGGTGACCAGATCCCCCAGGGCCTTATAGCCTAATACCACCGAGGCATGCTGTATGGACGAGACCTTGCCGCTTAACCCATAATAGGGTGAATTGGCCATTTTCAAGACCTTGGTTGCAATGGCCGGGTCCGTTTCAAGGACCACGGCCAGTTCCTGGAAACCGGAATTTTGATCCGATATTATCTTCCGTGCCTTGATCAATGCCTGGGGCATGGGCGGCAGGTCCTTTAGAGATTTTAATATTTTTTTCTTTAACTCGTCCCCGCCGGCGTCTCGGGATGTCGTTTCCGTGGCCGTTTTATTATCCATATCTTCGTTTCGAGACAATTCTGCATTCCCCGTCGGGGCAGCCCCTGGTTGGATCACAATAATGTTTTTACAGGCCGGACACGGGAGGTTGACCTTTTTTCCTGGGGGCAGTTTTTCATCATTAATATTATAGACTTTATGGCAGGCGGAGCATTCTACTTTCATTCGTTATATCTCCAGTATTTTTTTTGCAGGAACTCAGGGACTATTGACGGTAATAACGGATCATCCGTTATTACCATACGGACACCCCACACTCTCCGGAAGAACCGTATCTATGAAATGGTCATTTTTCCGGTCCCGAGATCACATTCCATGGAACGGATGTTCGCCCCACCGGTCTTTTTATCTCTTGCGGTAAGGTTTGCTTTGCCCAGCGCCTCGGTTATCGCTGTGACCACCTTCTGTCCCATTCTGATCTGGGGCGGCATGTTCTGCATTTCCGCTCCCCCGGCCACGGCAACTGAATAGGGCGGCTTCACGCCCTTTTTTTCCAATTCACCCAGGGCAAAAGGGATCGCCGTATTGGCATACTTTGCAGGGTTTGCCGGCGCGGCTTCGGTGGTGCCGGGAGCCAGAATATGAATCCCTGCCGCCTTTTTTTGAGCCGCATTGTAGAGGATAACACCGACGCCGACACCGATCCGATTGATCTTCAACACACCTGATTCAGCAAGTGCACAGTCCATAATTTTAACTGATATTTCCGACATAATCTTTCCATGACCTTCTGTATGAATTAATTAACTGTTCCCTTTCCTTTTTGATTAAGCAAAATTCATTCCAACTAAAAAAGGCATGTAATATGAGCACTCTATATAGATTTTGTCAAAATATCGTCAATTTCCATAAATTAGTCAAAAAACCGTCTCAATGAAAATTGTTATACTTTTATATTAATTCATATTATAGAGTTCATCCGGCTTCGATGGGCGGACCCGTGTTTATCGGCAAGATCGTGTGACAAAGACAGTTCGACCATGGGAATGACGAACGGGAGACAAACCGTCTCAAGGATATTCCGGTCTGGAAGAGAGCAGTGAAACGGATTAACCCAAAATCAGATAATCAACAGCCGGTTTTGCGGCAAAAGGATAATGTACCGGGCGGCATATATCTTTGCCAGGTCGACAAAACGGTTTCCTGCGCTGCCTGCTGCGGCCTGTACAATCTGGCAGATGCATCGCGGCAAAGACTCTATGAATTGTTGAATGACCGGACCGATACCTATACGTCCCTTGCCCGGGGCATGGACACCATACTTGAATTCGGCCGAAAAATCACGGCACAGACCACAGACGGCCGCCCCTTTCCGGATTTTCACCACTGCCCCTTTATCGGGCTGATCGGTACGGAAAAATCAAGAGTCGGCTGCCTCCTGCACCCGTTAAACCGTATAAATAAAGGTATCGATTACCGGGGTCTCAGCTATTACGGCGGTTTGGCCTGTGAAGTATATTTCTGCCCCGCCAGCCGTCTGTTGTCCCCGGCCCTAAAGACCATGTTAAAAGAAACGGCAGGTGACTGGTATGATTACGGACTTGTCGTTACGGAAGAAAAGCTTCTTAACGGATTCATTTCCCGGGTGGAAGCTGTTTGCGGCCGTCCCTTGGCCGTGGATGATCTTTCACAAAACGACCGATATCCTGATATCGTTAAAAAGCTTCTATCTTTGAAGCAGAGCTGGCCCCACCGGCGCCGTCCCGACCCGGGGCCTTGCAACTATTTTTTTAACGACCAGCGGTATCGAAAACCGCCGGTCGATTACGTAAACGTGGGAGGATCATCCCCCTATAACGATATCTTTCGCGAATTGAACGCATCCTTCGATTCACCCGGATCGCTCAAAGAGGGTGAGGATTATATTCAAGATCTGATCGATGAACTCGTCAGGGCTTTCCGGAAATAATCACTTTCCCCTCCAATTATTCCCCTGTCATCACACACCCGCCACCCTACCGACAGATTTTTATCTGGCATAAAATATGCTTTCCTTTGATCAGTCCAATATCAATCGGTATTTCAGTCTGTTAAGTTTCCAGGGGTTTAAAAATTAAATTTAAGTTTTTTTCCACAATTCCGAATGATCTAACATTGCTTTAGCATTCGCATCCTAAACATGGACAGCAGGTGGACAAAAATACAACACATTTTCTTATGGCAGAGGATTTTGATCTATGGCAGTCAAGGTAAACATCGATCCGATCACAAGAATTGAAGGACATCTGGCCGTAAGCATCGAGGTCGAGGACCAAAAAATCATCAATGCCCACAGCAAGGGGGAAATGTTCCGGGGTTTTGAAGCGATCCTAAGAGGACGCGATCCCCTGGATGCCCAGCAGATTACACAGCGGATCTGCGGCGTCTGCCCGGTCTCACACGGTATAGCCTCTATTCTCGCACAGGATGAAGCTTACGGCATCACGCCGCCGGAAAACGGGAGACTGGTCCGAAATCTCATCCTCGGTGCAAACTACATTCAATCCCATATTATCCATTTTTACCACCTATCGGCCCTCGATTTTGTCGATATCGCTGCCATCACGCAGTACCAGGGCAAAGACCCGGGTCTAATGGAATTAAAGGCCTGGGTGGAGAACCAAATCGCCTCCAAAGTCCTGTATCCTGCTGCCCCTTTTCTTCCCCGGTATGAGGGCAGATACGTGGAAGATACAGAACTGAATATCCTCGCCATTCGACATTACCTGGATGGGCTCGAGATGCGCGCCTTGTCGCAAAAAATGGCGGCCGTCTTTGCCGGAAAGCTTCCCCATGTCCCGACCCTTGTCCCCGGTGGCGTTACCGAGAAGGTGACGGCCCATAAAATTGCAGCCTATGGATCCATGCTCAAAAAACTTCAGCAGTTTATCGATCATAAATACCTGCCGGATGTGGCCGGAGTGGCAGCCGCTTTTCCCGAATATTTTAAAATCGGCAAAGGCTGCGGCAATTACCTGGCCTATGGGGTTTTCCCGGAATCCGATGACGGTTCTAAAAACTATTTGCCCGGTGGTGTGTTGATCGACGGGAAACTGACGGATTTCAGCAAGGAAAAAATAGCAGAAGATGTGAAGCATTCTTTCTACAAGTCCGATTCCGGGCTCAAGCCGGCCGACGGAAGCACAGAACCCAACCCAGGCAAATCGGGCGCCTATTCCTGGTTGAAAGCACCGAGATATGACGGCAAAGTCGTTGAAGTCGGCCCCCTCTCTCGGATTCTTGTCTCCTATGTGAAAGGCGACAACCCGGATGTCAAAAAACTCGTCGACGGCCTCCTGGCCAAACTAAACGCCACGCCGGAGCATCTGTTCTCTACCCTGGGGCGTCATGCAGCCCGGGCCATTGAATGTAAACTGGTTGCGGATCGCTGCTCGGAATGGATCACCCGGCTGACGCCGGACAAACCCGCCTTTAGAGATTTTAAAATCCCAAAAGATGCCGCCGGTGCCGGTTTGACCGAAGCCCCGCGCGGTGCACTGGGTCATTGGATCGAAGTAAAAGATCATAAGATCGAAAACTACCAGTGTGTTGTACCGACAACCTGGAACTGCTCCCCCCGGGATGATCAGGCAAATCCGGGTCCGGTCGAGCAGGCCCTGGTGGGAACACCGATTTCAGACACCAAGAACCCAATCGAGGCGACACGGGTCGTACGGTCATTCGATCCCTGCATTGCCTGTGCGGTTCACTAATAAAGGGAGAGATGACATGCCGGAGTTGACACGTCGGAAATTTTTATTGCTCAGTGCAAAACTTGCCGCATTAACCGGGCTGGGCTCAACGGCCATTCCGAAAATTGCGGAAGCCCTGGATCAGCTTGCAGCGGGAGCGGCACCGGTGATATGGCTCCAGGGACAGAGCTGCTCCGGTTGCTCGGTATCCCTGCTAAACTCCGATCAACCGGATCCGGTCACCATCCTGACCAGCTATATCTCGCTTCGCTTTCACTCCACCCTCAGTACGGCAACCGGTGACGTCAGCATGAAGGTTCTCAACGACAGCATCGATAAAGGCGATTATTTTCTGGCGGTGGAAGGGAGCATCCCCGCCGGTATGCCCGAGGCCTGTGTAATCGGAAACGAAAAGCTAACCGAACAGGTGATCCGTGCGGCAAAAAATGCCAAGGCGGTTCTTGCCGTGGGTACGTGTGCGACATCCGGCGGGATACCGGCGGCTGAGAACAACCCGACCGGTGCAGTGGGTGTCACCGAATACCTAAAAAAACAGGGTATTTCAAAACCGGTGATTTCCATTCCGGGGTGCCCTGCGCACCCGGACTGGCTGGTGGGCACACTCGTACATGTACTCAAATTCGGAATCCCGGAACTCGATGCGATGGGGCGGCCCAAAATGTTTTTTGGCCGGTTGATCCATGATCAATGCCAGCGGTTTGCCGATTATGAACGGGAGAATTTTGCCAAAACATTTTCTGAAGACGGATGTCTTTTCAAACTGGGCTGTCTGGGTCCGATAACCTACTCGGATTGTTCTTCCCGGCTCTGGAACTCGGGAACGAATTACTGCATCAAAGCCGGCGCGCCCTGCATCGGTTGTACGTCTCCTGATTTTGCGAGCAAACAATCATTCCCATTCTATCGAAAATCCGAACAATCTAAAGATCGGGAGGCCAAGGCATGAAACTCTATACCAAACTGATACTCTCTCTTCTTTCAGGTCTGATTGTCATCGTGGCTGTGGGTCAGGTCTTTCAGTACATCTCTATCACCCGGCAGGTATCGGATTTTTCAGATTCAAACCTCCAGCTGATAAAAGAGCGCGAGGAGACCTTTGCAAAGACAATATTCGAATCTGTCGAACACGCCGTGGCCGGGTCTCTGGAACGGGGAGAGATGGAAAAATTTGCAAAACTGCTGGCGGAACAGCGTGCGGTTAAGGGTCTGCTCGAATTTTCACTGCACGACCGTGAGGGGGTGGTCACCCATTCATCGGACGAATCGTTTCTAAACGCACAACTGCCGGATGATATCAAAAACCGCTTATCCGTTACCCCGAAGATGTTTACCCATTGGACGGATAATGAAATGGTGATTTACCAGCCACTTCTTGCAACCGGTGACTGTATCCGGTGCCATACCGATTGGAAAACGGGGGAAATCAGCGGTTATACACATTTTCGTTTTTCAAAAAAAGCCTTAAACATCGCCAAAAAAGAGTCGGCGGAGGTGCTTTCGTCCATGAAACGATCCACCTTGCAAAGTTCAGCCCTCGCCATAATCGGCACCGTGCTCGTTTTGGTGCTGATGATGCACCTTCTGGTCAAGAGATTCGTTTCCAAACCCCTTGAGGATATGAACAACCGGGTTAAAGATATTGCAGAAGGTGAAGGAAACCTCACAGCCCGTATCGATATCGACAGCAAAGACGAAATCGGTCAACTGGCCGGATCGTTTAACGCCTTTATTGAAAAACTCCAACACATGGTCAGAGACATTGCCGGAAATGCCGAAACCCTGAATGCTTCTTCAGGCACACTCTCGGAACTCTCCGTAGAGATGTCTGCTGGAACCGGAAGCATGTTTGAAAAGTCAAACACCGTTGCTGCCGCCACCGAGCAGATGAGCACAAACATAAACTCGGTCGCCGCCACCATGGAACAGGCATCGACAAATGTCAAAATGGTCGCATCGGCAGCCGAACAGATGAGTACAACCATCAATGAAATCGTAAACAATACCGGAAAGGCACGGGAAATCAGCAACGAGGCCGTATCCCAGGCTAAAACCGCCTCCGATATGATGAGTGAACTGGGCCGTTCCACCCAGGAAATCGGAAAGGTGACGGAAACGATTACCGAAATTTCCGAACAGACCAATCTATTGGCATTAAACGCCACCATCGAAGCGGCCCGTGCCGGAGAGGCCGGAAAGGGTTTTGCTGTCGTTGCCAATGAAATAAAAGAATTGGCCCGGCAGACCGCAGACTCCACCGAAGAGATAAAAAAACGGAACCAGGGTATTCAGGAATCGACAGCCGGAGCAGTAAAAGAAATTGATGAAATCTCCCGGATCATCGATCGCATCAATGAAATTGTAACCGGAATCGCCACATCCATGGAAGAGCAATCGACAACCACCCGAGAGATCGCAACCAATGTGGCACAGGCATCCCAGGGCATTCAGGAAGTAACGGAAAATGTCGCCCAGAGTTCAACCGTAACCTCTGAAATCGCAGTAGAGGTATCTGAGGTCAACGTGGCGGCCGATGAAATGTCCAGGAGCAATGGCCAGGTGACCCAGAGCGCGGAAGAGCTATCTGATCTGGCTGCTCAATTAAAAGAGATGGTGGAAAGATTTACGGTATAAAAGTATGCATGAACTATCCCTTGCCCGGGACATCATCGAAATCATCAGGGATGACCAGATAAAAATGGGGCTGACAAAAGTCGACACCGTTACCCTGAAAATCGGCCACATGACCCAGGTCATACCGGAAAGGCTCCGCTTCGGGTTTGAGTGCCTGAGCGAGGAGACATCCCTTGAAGGTGCGGAACTGGTCATCGAATCTGTCCCCTCTTCCGGTCGTTGCATGACATGCGGGAAAGATTTCCGCATCAATCACTGGACCTTTGTCTGCCCGGTTTGCAGCAGCACCGATATCAGCATTCTTTCAGGACGAGAGTTTGAGATCAGTGAATACGGCGGGCATTAAGGAGATCACCCCGTTAGAACATTATAGGTGATCACCGGGCCGTGGATCCCCTTGACCGAGATCTTTCCGACGCTCTCGACCGCTGCGATATCTTTGACACGGCTGTATGTTCTCTGACTGATCAGTATCTGACCGGATGCGGCCCGGGATTCCAACCTTGCGGCAACGTTTACCTGGTTGCCGATAACGGTGTAATCCTTATGCATATCCGACCCGATATTCCCCACAGTCATGTAGCCGGTGTTGATCCCGATACCGATTCCCAGTTCATGACCGAATTGAGCCCACTGTGGCTTGAGCTCGGCAACCTTTCTCTGCATATCAACCGCCATCCGCACCGCCCGCTGGGCATGATCCTCAAGGGGGATGGGATCACCAAAGAATACAAGCAACCCGTCTCCGATCATTTTATTGAGGGTCCCGTCATACTGGTGGATCAGCCGTGTCATCTCGCTGATATAACAATCCAACAGATGAAAAAGCTCTTCCGGTTCAAGACTGTCCGTAAAAGCGGAGAAGTTTCGAATATCTGTAAAAACGACCGTTAGCATTTTGCGCTGGGGCTCTGTTCCAAGCCGCTCTCCTCCCGAAAGAATCCTTTCGGCAAAATTGGGGGAAAGATACCGACGAAGCTCATTGTATCTTTTCAGCTCCTCTACCTGATCATGTACCCGGGCTTCAAGGTTACGGTTAAACGACAACAGTTCTTCCTTTGCCGTCCTCAGTTCACGGGTCTGCTCCCGGACCATCTGTTCGAGGTTCCGATTGTAATTTTCCAGCTCATTTTTTGCTTCAATCAGCTCTGCGTTGACTTTTCCGAGTTCGAGATACGCACGGTTCCGGTCCTCTACCTCTTCCCGAAGACGATCGTTGCTCTCGACCAGGCCGATTTCGGATTCTTCTGTGGAAAAATTTTTAACCCGGAACACCTGGCTTAACCGCCCAAAAAAGGAGACGCGATCGTAAGTCGCATCCAGAATAAAATAAGGCGCCATCAGGATTTCACCGGCTCGCATCAGTATTCTGTTTTCCACCCTTACCGTCTCGGTGATAAGAATCGCCTCCGGTAGTGCGGTTTCCGAATTTCCAGAATCCCAGCCGATCTGCTTTTCCCTGTATTTACCGAGAAAAACATTGTTACCGTTTACGGGTTCCGGTTCCAAGAAGACACGTTTTCCCGCCGTGATCCGCTCGGAATTCACTGGATGATTGATGTATAATCGCCCGTCTTTAATTTCTGCATTCAAACCGAACGCTGCGAATTCAGGTTCTCTGTTAAACAGTATCTCCGGATCATATGGGGATAGCGGTTGTCTGACCTTAGCCGGTTTTAAACCCCAGATGGTCGGAATGGAGGCGATCAGGCCGCGTCGATAGGGGTCGGCAATATAATCCCCGTGAACGTCTATATCGGAATGATATTGAACTCTCAATATGGTTCGGATTTTCCCGATCGATCTATCGTAGATGGGCGGCTGAATGATGTCGATGTCTTTTGTATCGTTCAGGTGTTTGTTGAAAAAAGGAATTTTTTTGTACCCGTCGCACGGTTTATTAAAAATCCGTACAAAATACTGTAGCCGCCCCCAGGACCGAAGCCCGGCAGAAGATGCACCGCAATAATAGTAAAAAAATGCTTCGCCCACCATCTCCTTGGCCTTTCTGAAAATTTCCTGGTAATTTTTATAGGTGGTCCATTCGTCTTCGTTCAAAAAAAAGCCATCCCGGGAAGCGTATCGATCCGAAGGGTAGGAAAGTCCGTCAAAGAGGAGGTCATGGTGTCCCAGTTTACTATCGACATATTCGGCAATAATTTTGATGTTGCGGTTGCAGATACAATCCGTGCGGCTCATGGGTCACCCCCCGTGTTTTTGAGCGAGTCTGAACTATTTTCATAGTCCGCTTCGATGTATTGCGGCCAGGCTTAAAGGGGAGTTCTTTTTGAGATGCCGTGTCGTAACCGATCCGGGTTGACGATATTCTGAATCTGGAATGCGCAGTCAATAAAGGCGCATAATCGAAAAGGAACGTGGTGATGCAGTCAGCATTTAGGAAGACGCTGAATCGCCTTCCGGAGTAGAGCAGGAAGATTCATTATCAGGTTGATTGAATAAAAAAGTTTACACATATTTTGCCATCAAGAGCCGTGGAAGAAAAAGGATCACATCCGGAAACAGGATCACGATCAGAAGTACACCGAGCATGGGCAACAAAATGATGCCGACATCCCTGAGCGCATTTACAAGCTTTATCTCACCGATGGCACAGGTTATCAGGAGACAGAGCCCGTAGGGGGGTGTCACCAGTCCGAAGGCCAGTGAAATCACGCCGATGATGGCAAAATGGATGGGGTGGAGCCCCGCATACTCGGCCACCGGCCAGAGTACGGTGCCCAGAATAATGATCGCCGGAATGGCATCGATAAACATGCCGATAAACAGGAACGCCCCGGCAACGATAAGACCGGTGCTGACGGGGCCGACACCGAACTGTTTCAGATACGCGACCAGTGCCAGGGGGATTTTGAAATAGGCAAGGATCCAGCCGAAAGCCGATGCCGTCCCCACACAAAAGAGTGAAATCGCCGCAAATCGCGCCGATTCGTATAGCACTTTCGGAACATCTTTGATGCGAATGGTATGGTATACCACAAGACCCAGAATGAGCGAGTAAAACACCGCAATGGCGGAAGCTTCGGTGGGTGTAAAAAACCCGCCCACAATACCCCCGATGATAATCAAGGGTGTCATCAGGGGCAAAATCGCCTGGGCAATGGCAATGGCAGCTTCTTTAAAGGAGGATCGCGAATACATGGGGTAGTTGTATATTTTCGCGTATATATAAACCGTAATCATCTGGGAAGCCGCCACCAGCATACCCGGAATGACCCCGGCTAAAAACAGACCGCCGATAGAGACCGTCATGAGACCGCCCCAGACCACCATCAGAATGCTCGGCGGAATGATGACCCCCATCACCGAGGAACAGGCTGTAACCGCAACGGTAAAGCTTGGTGAGAAGCCCTGTTTTTTCATCTGGGGGATGAGCAACGACCCGATACCCGCCGCATCTGCAGTCGATGAACCCGATATCCCGGCAAAAAGCATGCTCACAACGACGTTGATGTGGCCCAGGCCGCCAGGGAGATGCCCCACAAGCGCCCGTGCAAGCCGAACCAGACGGTCCGTAATCCCCGCCGAGTTCATAATGTTGGCCGCCATGAGGAAAAAAGGAACCGCCAACAGCACAAATGCATTGTAGGATTTGAACATCTCGTTCATCAGAAGAAACGGCGTAAGACGCGGCTCTATCATGAATACCGGCACACAGGAAAGACCCAGGGCAAAGGCCACCGGAACCCTCAGCATTACCAGGACCATAAACGTCGGAAACAGAATTGCCGAGACTTCCAAAGGTGTCATCAGTTTTCACTCCGCCACAATTTTATGTTGTCGACCAGTTTTTCCCCCAGAAAGATCACCCATGTTATCCCGGCGATGGGCCAGGCCGAGTAGATGTAAACCATGGGAAGCTCGGCCATCTCCGACTCCTGCAGAAGGCCGAATTTCACCAGGGGCCAACCCCAGATGATGAAAATCGCGGCCACCAGAAATATAAAAAAATCGACCAGTACGTTTGCCATGGCCTGCCCTCGATCGGTCTTTGGCTGGGGCAACAGGTCCACACTGAAGTGGGTGCCGTCCCGAACGGCGATCATCGATCCGATCAGGATGATCCAGATAAAGCAGAACCGGGCCATCTCCTCTGTCCAGATATACCGAGGGATCAACCCGATGTAGCGGGCAAAAATCTGAAGCCCCACCGGAATCATCAGAAGACCCATCAAAGATGCGAGCAGGATCTTGAGAAGCCGATAATATCCATTGATAAATTTTCGCATGATCAACTATCCAAAATATTCAATTTCAACTTGTCCGGGTAAGGGCTGATTGGGAGAAAAGCCGGCGGCCTTGCAGCCGCCGGCTTGCATCGGTGACAATAGGGTACCGAGTGGCACCCGGTTATACACGCCATTTTTACTGGGCAGCCTTGATTTTCGCGAGAACGTCGGATGCACCGCTTTCTTTAAAATAGGCTTCGATGACCGGTCCGGCGGCCTTGACCAGAGCGTCGCGTTCCTTGAAATAGACGGTCTTTAACTTGCCTTCGGATTGCATCTGCATCAGCTTCTGAATATCTTCGGAAGATTCAAGAATTCGTCCGTAGGCGCCGGCATCCTTGCCCGCCTGCAAGACGGCGGCCTGAAGGTCTTTGGGCAGCCGCTGGAAGGTCTTGTTGCTGAAGCAGAGCGGTCGCACCGTGATGGAATGGGCCGTCAGTGCAATGTTGGGACCCACTTCATAGAACTTCATCTGCTGAATACCGGCTGCTTCGTTTTCTGCCGCATCGATAACACCCGTCTGAATCGCGTTGTAAACCTCGGCATATGCGATCACCGTTGGCGCCATGCCGAAAGCATTAAACATGCGGGTCTGGATCGGAGCCCCCATCACCCGAATAGGAAGTCCCTTGACGTCGGCCATGGTCTGAACCGGTTTATTGACAATCAGGTGCCGCGTTCCACCGCCGCCGTAGCCGATAAGAAGAACATCGGCTCGTTTCAATACGTCGGCTTTGATGGGATCCAGGGCATTACCGCCCAGAACCTTACTCCAGTGAATGTGGTTTTTATAGAGCATGGGCGGATCCAGCAACGAGGCCTTCTTTGAAAACGTAGACATATGAGACGGGGCGACCACTGCGTAGTCCACCGATATACCCTGGTTTAAATAGGCAAAATAGTCTTTTTCAAGACCCAGTTCGCTGTTGAGATGCATGACGAACTCAATCGACTTGTCACCCGTGTAGTAGAGCGTTACAAGCTGTTCAAACTTTCGCATCAACCGGGTAAACGCATGGTTTTCGTCAAACTGACTGGCTCCATGAAAGGTATAGTCTGCAGCCATGGATACCGATACGAGCATGAAACTCGCAATGATGCCGATACTGATCAGTCGAAATGATTTTTTAAACATGAGGCCTCCTTATTTATTCTTGGTTTATTGTATAGGGAAACAGCTCAAGGAACTTGATTCCATTTCCGTATCCCCTATGGGTGGCCAGGTGGTGTCGGGCTGATGAAGTGAGAGGGAAATGCCCAGTGGGCTGAATAGAACATTAAAAATATCCAAAGCTTAAAGTCAAGAAAAAAAAGCTTCAGATACTGTTTTTCCATTCGCTATGGAATACCCCTTTCCGGTCGGTCCGCTCGTAGGTATGGGCTCCGAAATAATCACGCTGGGCCTGGATGAGATTCGCCGGCAGGCGTGCACTCCGATACGCGTCATAATAGGCCAAAGAAGCGCTCATGGCCGGCATTGGGATACCGGATGTAATGGCCGCCTTCAGCACAAGACGCAGGGAATCGGCCCGTTGGGAGACCGCCTCTTGAAAAAAGGGTGCCAGCAGCAGATTGTTCAGTTCCGGCTCATCGGAAAAGGATGCGCGGATATCGTCTAAAAACTGCGCCCGAATAATGCAGCCGCCCCGCCAGATACGCGCGATATCGCTGTATTTCAGATCATAATCGTATTCCCGGGAAGCCTCTTTTAACAGGGCCATCCCCTGGGCATATGAGCAGATCTTTGCCATGTAGAGCGCCCCCTCCACCGCATCCACAAAATTTCCGGATATATCGGGATCTGCGGTATGGGTAAAAGCCTTTGCGGCATCTTCCCGCTCGGCCTTGTATGCAGAGATCACCCGGGCTTCCACCGCTGCGTTGATGGTGGGGGTCGGTACCCCGAGATCCATGGCGATCTGGCTGGTCCACCGGCCGGTTCCCTTCTGCCCGGCAGTATCGAGTATCATCTCAACCAGAGGAGATTCGGTTTCAGGATCCATGACTTTAAATATATCTGATGTTATTTCAATCAGATATGATGAAAGCGGGCCTTTATTCCATCGATCGAACACATCACCCAGTGCCTTTGAGGATAAACCGCAGCCCCGTTTTAAGATATCGTAAGCTTCTGCAATCAGCTGCATGTCTCCATACTCGATACCGTTGTGAACCATCTTGACGAAATGACCTGCGCCCCTCGGTCCGATGTAGGCCACACAGGGTTGGGCATCGACTTTTGCAGAGATGGATTCAAAAAGGGGTTTTAAGAGTGCATAAGATTCAGGCGACCCCCCCGGCATAATGCTCGGTCCGTTAAGCGCCCCTTCTTCACCGCCGGAGACACCGGTGCCAAGATAATGGATACCGTCGACCGCAAGCATTTTGGAACGGCGTTCGGTATCTCTGTAAAAGGAGTTGCCCCCGTCAATGATGATATCACCGATTTCAAGATACGGGGTGAGTTGTGAAATAACCGCATCCACCGGAGCCCCCGCCTTTACCATGAGCATGATTTTTCGCGGTCTTTTCAAAGACCCGATAAACTCTTTGAGGCTGGATGTGCCGATAACATTTTTCCCCGCCCCGGCCCCCTCAATAAAAGCGGTTGTTATTGAGGGAGTCCGGTTGTAAACAGCCACCCGGTAACCGTTCCGCTCCATGTTAAGCACAAGGTTCTGCCCCATCACTGCAAGACCGATTAAACCGATATCATTGGTTTCCATCTGAATTCCTCCTATCCTCCGATCTGGACGCGCAGCCCATTTTTCAGGGCGGTTTGTTTCAAAATTTCCATCCGTTCGTCTGAGACGCTTTCCGGTCCGTCAAATGGATAGGTTCGTCCCATCAGGCCGTATTTCCCCTGCCCGTAACGATGGTACGGCAACAGATGGATCTCTTCAAGGTTTAAGTTTTTTGCAAAACGGGCAATATCGTCGATTTCGCCGATGGTATCATTAAATCCCGGAACAACCGGCGTTCGAACGACAATTTTTTTTCCACATCCTGAAAGAGCCTTTAAATTCGAACCGATCAAATCCGAATCCGCCCGTGCATAAGACGCAAGCTTCTCCGGGTTCGTATGCTTTATATCAAACAGGAAAAGATCCGTATGGGGGATTGTCATGGACAGGTTTTTCCATGGAATGCTGCCGGCTGTTTCCATGGCGGTGTGGAGGTCTTTTTCCTTGCATGCGCGCAGCAGGCCTGCGGCAAAAACCGGTTGATCCAGAGGCTCCCCCCCGCCTAAGGTAACGCCGCCGCCGGATTCGGCATAGAACGGTTCATCCTTGAGTATCTCTTCCAGCACCTCATCGATCTCTACTGTGCGTCCTTTCACAATTCTTGCTTCGGCATAGCATTCAACAGCGCATTTCCCGCAGTCAACACAGCGATGCCGACTATAGGTTATCCGGCCGTTTTCGATGCTCACCGCATTGTTTTTACAAATTTTCAGGCAATTGAGGCAACCGATGCATCGTGTCGGATCAAAAAACAGATCAGGTACAAATCGCTGGGATTCGGGGTTTGCACACCAGGTGCAGCATAGGTTGCACCCCTTTAAAAAGACCAGGGTCCGGATGCCCGGGCCGTCATGAAGGGAGAAGCGTTGAATATCGAAAATGTTTCCCCTGTCTTTCAATCATCACCCCAAGATTGATCACAAATGGGTTGTTTCTGGATGGAGAATAATTAGATAGGCGGATTGAATCCGTTGTGTGCGGTTGTAAAAAAGCGTGCAGCTTCTTTTACAAACCGGTATATCATATCGGTTTTAAAAAACGTTAGGCCTTTTTCGCTGCTCTTCTGCGACTCTGATAGAAGATGGTGATCAAAGGTGACAGCCATAAACAGATGGTGATCACACCGAGTAGGGCGCTGACCGGTCGATGAAAAAAATAGGTCAGATCCCATTCGCTTTTAATCATGGATACCATAAAGCTGTCTTCAAGAAGCCGGCCCAGAACCAGCCCGAGGATTGCCGGAGCCACCGGAATATCGTTTGCCTCCATAAAATAGGCCATAATACCGGTCACCAGCATGATACCGACATCAAACGGGGTGTTGTTGATGGCGAACGAGCCCACCACGCAGAACATCAGAATCGCCGGCATCAGGATATTGCGCGGAACACGAAGCATCTGGCTTCCGGCTTTAATAGCTGCAAAACCGAAGGGGATCAGAATGATGTTGGCCAGAATAAAGGTTACATAGACAGCGTAGAGAATGTGGGGCGTTTCCGTAAAAATCATGGGACCCGGGCGAAGCCCCTTCATAAAAAGCACACCGATCACAATGGCGGTAATGGAGTCTCCCGGGATGCCGAAAACAAGCGCAGGCACCCAGGCCCCGCCCAAACCGGCATTGTTGGCCGTGCCGGCATCGACGATGCCTTCGATATGACCGGTTCCGAATTTTTCGGGTTCTTTTGAAAATTTTTTGCTCAATGCATAGCATATCCACGCGGCGATATCCGCCCCGGCGCCCGGTAAAACGCCCACAAACGTGCCGATCAGTCCGGACCGTGCGATGTTGAGTTTGTACCGGCGGATGGTTTTTCCGATCCCTGAAAAAATATTTGTCGCCTTTGCCACCCGAAATCTCGTATAAATGTCCTCGGAGGATACGTTCCGCATCACCTCTGAAACACCGAACATGCCGATCATGGCGGGGATAAAGTTAAATCCGTTTAAAAAATCGGTGACGCCGAAGGTAAACCGGGGATAGCCCAATGTAATGTCGACGCCGACTGTGGTCATCATGAGCCCGATCAGCAAAGAGAGCAGGCCCTTGACCAAAGATTTCTTGGTGACAAGAACCGCACAGCTCAGACCGATACAAGCCAGCCAGAAATACTCGTAACAGGTAAACTGCATGGCCACATCGGCAAGCATGGGGGCCAGAAAAATCAAGATAACGGATCCGACCAGGCCGCCGATGGCGGCTACCGACACATCGACGCCCAGAACATAACCGGCCTTTCCCTTCTGGGTCAGGGCATAGGATTCCTCCACATAAGCCGCAGATGCAGGTGTACCGGGGATCCGAACAAGGGCGCCGGGAATATCGCCGGCAAAAATTGCCATGGCCTCCATGGTGACGATGGCGGCCAACGCCGGAACCGGTTCCATAAAGAAGGTGATCGGAACCAGCAATGCCGTGGCCATGGTCGCCGTCAAACCGGGTATGGCGCCGACGAACAGGCCATAAATGGCCGAAAGTGAAATGACCATCAGAACATACGGTTGAAATACCAGCGTTACCGCCGTTAGAAGACTCTCGAACATCGTTACCAACCCCACAGACCCCATGGAAGGGGTACCAGCAGTATTTTTGCAAAAAGAACATAGATACCGAATGTCACCCCGCACGCCATGATAAGGCTCCAGGAGGTTGAAACCCGGAGTCTTTTCATGAGCGAGAACAGGATGATAACGGAGATGAATTGAAATCCCAGAAAATCCGATAGAAATATGTAGAAGAGGATGGCTCCCAGAACCAGTCCGATATTGATAATATGCGCCCGGGAAAGATCGCTTACGTCAAATTTTAAGATCTTGCTCCGACTGCGGATATCCTGGATGATCAGAACGATTCCGGATATAATGAACAACACGGCCAGCACCATGGGAAAAAGTGACGGTCCCGGATATCCCTCTTCCATGGTCGGGAAATGCCGGGAATATAAAATGGTCCAGATTCCAAAGGCAATCGTCGACGCCCCGATGACCGTGTTGCTCACTCGCATGTCAATACCCTCTGTTTATTTTGTAAGACCGGCGGCCTTCATGACCTTGCCGTAGTCTGCGTCTATTTTTACCAGAAAGTCAGTGAACGTAGCTGCATCTTTCCATACCATTCCGTAGCCGCGGCCGTTCATGAACTTGATAAACTCAGGGCTTTTATGAACTTTGGCGATGGCTTTCTCAAGAACAGCGACAATCTCCGGCGGTGTCCCTTTGGGTCCGACAATTCCGCGAACGGCTGCGGCGATCCAGTCGTTACCGAGTTCCTTCAGCGTGGGGGTGTCCGGAAATTTCGGATCCCGTTTGTCGGACATGATCGCAAGGGGACGCACCTTTCCGGCCTCGATCAGGGTGGCGGCTTCGGGAAGAGAGCAGGTGCTCATATCGATACCGTTGGCCATCAGATCCTGCAACGCCGGTGCTGCCCCTTTGCTGGGGATCCACTTGATGGCATCCGGGGGCTGTCCGATGCCTTTCATCCAGCCGGCCATGGCCAGATGCCAGATACCGCCGTGTCCGGAGCCGGAATCTTTTAATTTGCCGGGATTCTTTTTGACATAATCTTCAAGTTCTTGGACGGTTTTCCACTGACTGTCGGTCCGAACGTTGATACCGGACGGATCTGCATTCACCATGCAGATGGGGACTATATCTTTGTATGTAATTTCAGTCAGTCCCATCCAGTGCATCATGGCAAGTTCGCCGGTGGCCATGCCGATGGTATATCCATCCGGTTTGGCCGTGGCCATTGCGGTATGACCGACGGCACCGCTACCGCCGGTTCGGTTGACGACATTTACGGGAACGCCCAGTTCTTTTTTAAGCAGGGTGGCGATAATCCGGGAACATGCATCGGTTCCCCCGCCGGCGCCCCAGGGGCAGATCAGCGTAATCGGTCGTTTCGGATAATCAGCAGCTGCCGCGCCGCCGATACCCAGGGAAATCAATAGGCCAAGGGTCAAAAACAGTGCAATACACTTTCTCATCATGATGTCTCCTTTTAATTGTTAGGTTAAAATCCGACATTTCAGCCCAAATGGCTTCAGCCCGATTAAATACCGTGAAACGCAGCAAGCAGGTTGTGATTAACCGGTTTGGCAGGTAAGTCCTCCGCTTCGGTCGTCGGTATCTTTTAAAGACAATGAGACCTCATTGTCAAGGACAAATTAGGCGGATTTTGTTCGTGTCGATGCCCTGCCCTTCTTTTCGGGTATTCCGACCAAAGCTTTGGCAAATGCAATTTTTTGTGCCAGTTTTCCTTCCCGCAGAATCATGATCCGCTGGGCCTGGGGCGAGCCGGCGCCGTGCATGGATTCTATGAGCGCCGTGCCGCCGGTCATGGCCTCAATGAGCCGTCCGATCTTTATGCGATGCTCGGTGGGAATCCCTTCGACACCGCTAAAATATTTCCTCACCAAGTGTCCGACATCCTCACTTTCAAGATCGTATTCACTTGGGAGGGTGGCAATAAATCCGCCGGCCAGATCGATTGCCAGCCGTGCCACTTCAAAATGATACCGGGTAATATTGTGTTTGCAGACATTGGCAAGCATGGTATCGACCATATAGGCACCCGACGGCGTTTCCCACCCTTCGGCCGAACAGGCGATGGATGAACAGTAGAGTGTTTCTGAAAGGTGGATCATTTCCGTAACCTTGTCCTTTACGTGGGAGCCTCTGGCGGTTCCTTGAACCTGTGTCAGGTAGGCAACGGCGCCGGTCAGAACGTCCATTAATCCGGTTTTACAGGCACCGTAATTTGCACGATGATGGGCAGCAAAACGATACACCACATCTCCGGCAAATTCAGCCTCGCCATCCATAAAAACCCGATCCCAGGGTATAAAGACATCCTCGAAGGCAATCACCGCCTCCCCACCCACAGAACCGAACCGCGGTTTTCCCACATCGATCCGTTCCTGCCGGTCCCTGCGGTCGTCGCCGGCCTGGCGCCCGAATATCATGGTGATTCCCGGGGCATCCACCGGAACGGCGCATATGACCGCATAATCTTTGGAGGCATCATTAAGGGCGGTGGTGGGCATGATCAAAATTTCATGGGAATTGACCGCCCCGGTCATGTGAAGCTTTGCCCCCCGGATGACGATACCTTCCCTGTTGCGCGAGACAATATGAACATACTGATCCGGGTCTGGTTGGTCCACCGGGGCTTTTGAACGATCCCCCTTGGGATCGGTCATGGCCCCGACCACCATCAGATTTTCATCCTGGATCCGGATGAGCCATTTTTTGAACCGTTCAAGATAGTCGGTCCCATTTTTTTGATCCAGTTCATAGATGACCGAATAGACGGCGTTGATCCCGTCGCATCCGACACAGCGCTGAAAACAGGTCCCTGTTTTTTGTCCCAACACGCGCAGCATCTTCACCTTTTTTATCAGATCTTCCACACTCTGGTGGACATGGGTAAAACGGCTGATGGTTCTGCCGCTCAGGTGTGAAACGGCCGTGGCAAGATCCCTGTTTTTATCATCGGATGCCAGTCTATAGGTCATGGCGGCTGCCCGCACATGCGGTGCAGTGGCAGGATGCGTTACAACATCTTCAATACGCTCGCCTCTGTAGTAAATCACCGGGGAAAGGGTCCGAAGACTGTCCATATACTCGGCACCGTTTTTAAGTTTCATGTGATACCCTCCAAAAAATTACCTTTATCTACCATTTATTCAATTATGAATTTATCAGAAACTGGAAACTGGAAACTCGAAGCTTGAAACTGGATTTAATCTCTCAAATTTCAAGTATCCAGTTTTAAGCTTCAACCCTCACCACCCCATCCACCCGCCGTCGACGGTAAGGGTTGTGCCGTTGACATAGTCAGATGCGGATGAGGCCAAAAAAAGGGCGGCGCCGGCGATGTCTTCGGGGCTGCCCCAGCGCCCGGCCGGAATCCGTCCCAGGATCGCTTTTGATCGGACCGGATCCTGTTTCAGGGATTCGGTCAACTCCGTAGCGACATAGCCGGGGGCAATGGCGTTTACATTGATGCCGTGTTTTGCCCACTCATTGGATAATGTCTTTGTCAGGCCGGTGACACCGTGTTTAGCAGCGGTGTAAGCGATAACGTTAATTCCCCCCTGATAGGAGAGTACCGAACCGATATTGATAATTTTCCCACGGCCCTTTTTAATCATCAGACGCCCGGCAACCTGGGAAAGAAGAAAGGTTGCGGTCAGATCGATCTCCAGGGTGGCGTCCCAATCCGTTTCGGAGAATTCCTCAGCCGCACCCCTCGGAATGATGCCGGCATTGTTTACAAGCACATCCACAGCGCCCATTCCATCCACCACAGCGGGAACGACTGTTTTGGACTGCTGTCGATCCGTAAGGTCGACGCTTTTGTGAAGATAACGGCGCCCCAGTTTCGATACGGATACCTCAAGCTCCGGGTTTGGTGTTCTGCTTATCACCGCCACATCCGCACCGGCTTCGGCCAGGGACAGTGTAATCGCCTGTCCGATCCCTTTGGTACCACCGGTAATCACGGCAACCTTGCCGTCCAATCGAAAGCGATCTAATATCATGGCGTATCCCTATTCATTTTATGAAAAGTATAAAGTGCCTATAAGGAAAGTTTGAAGTGCCTAAAATTTGAAGTGCCTAAAATTAAGGTATTCTATCGATATATAATGACCGCGCTGAAGGCGCATTCCATAATTTTAGTTCACTTTAGCTCACTTCAAATTTCAAACTTTAAATGTCAACTTATACGGGATAATTGTCCAGTTAAAGTACATTACCGGATTTACGAATTAAATCACCTAGCCCATCAATCCGTATTTTTTGATATTTTTCTGAGCAATCTGCTCGAGCTGCTCCAGCTCCCCTGTCCCGCCGTTTCCTGCAAAAAGATGCTTGAAACGACCCTGGGCCTTCAGGTAGTCTTCCACCGAATTCTGTTTCCTGATCTTGCGAACCTTTGTGACGGCCCCGTTTTCCATTTCAAACAGGGGAATGAGACCGCAGTTCACCCCCAGCCGGCCGACTTCGAGGGTCTGATCCGATGCAAAGCTCCATCCGGAGGGACACGGGGTATCGATCTGGATGTAGCGGGGACCGTTATAGGCCATGGCCTTTTTGACTTTCCGTTTTAAATCCTTCAGATACGCCACGGACGCGGTGGCGACATAGGCGGTGCCGTGACTTGCGACGATAGCAGGCATGTCTTTTTTTAGCTGTGGTTTTCCCATGGATTGTCTTCCAGCCGGTGCCGTGGTGGTTGCGGCAAATGTCGGGGTTGCGCCGCTTCGTTGGTTTCCGGTATTCATATAGGCGCCGTTTTCAACGCAAATATAGAGAATATCGTCACCCCGCTCCAGCATTCCGGACAGGGACCCGAATCCGATATCGAACGTCGATCCATCTCCGCCGATGGTAATAACCCGGACGTCTGATTTGCCTTGGGCCTTGAGGGCTGCGGCAACACCGCTGGCCACGGCAGGTCCGTTTTCAAACAGGTGATGTATCCACGGAACCCGCCAGGGCGAATAACCGTAGGGTGAAGTAAACGTTTCAAGGCAACCGGTGGGTGTCACGACCACGACCCTGTTTCCCGTGGCTTCAAGGATATGGCGAACGGCAATCGACATACCGCAGCCGTGGCAGGCACGATGGCCGGGAGTAAACAATTCTTCCTGGTTTGCTGCCAGTTGAGCGTCCATGGATATGCTCCTTATGCAAGAGTTTGAAGTGAGCTAAAGTTTGAAGTGCCTAAAATTAAGGTATTCTATCAATTATAATGACCGCGCTGTCGGCGTTCCTCAATTTTAGCTCACTTTAGCTCACTTCAAACTTTAAACTCTTCTGTTTTATTGTCAGGGTAATATGTCCGGATTCAAATCCATCCAGTAAGATTCCGGAAGATAGGTTTCGGACAAGATGAATTCCTCGGCTTTTTTAACAATCCGGTCAACAGTATCGATATTGACTTCCCGCCCCCCCAGGCCGGCAATAAAGTCGAATACCCGGGGGGCTCCTGGCCGGCCGCACAGTTTCGCCTTAAGATCCATGCCCACAGCCCCCTCGCTGCCCATGGAAAAATTTGCATCCAGGACCACCAACGCCTTTGCCGCCTTTACCGCTTCGTAAATATCTTCATGTGGAAACGGTCGATAGCATCTTAATTTAACCAGACCGACCCGCTTTCCACTCTCCCGGAGTTGATCCACGGCATCTTTGATGGTACCGGCCACAGAACCCATGGCAACGAGAACAATGTCTGCATCCTCGGTCCGGTAGGCTTCGATCAATCCACCATGATCCCGCCCGGTCAATATGGCCAGTTCGGAAAAAATTTCCTTTATCCGTCTCTTCCCATACTGCATGGCCTGCTGGATCGAATACCGCATCTCCATGAGGACGTTTTCTTCTGCATAGGAGCCCCAGGTTTTAGGGTTTTCAACATCCAAAAAATTTTCCGGAGCAAAAGACGGGAGAAAACCGTCTATGGCATCTTGGGACAGAAACGCCACCCGTTCATAGGAGTGGGTCAGGATCCAGCCATCCATGCAGACCATCATCGGCAGCATAATTTTTGGATCCTCTGCAATCTTAAAAGCCGCCAGGTGCACATCATAGGCCTCCTGGCTGCTTTCGACATAAAACTGCATCACTCCGGAATCCCTTAAAGAAATCGTGTCCTGGTGGTCCACCTGTATGGTGATGGGTGCGGAAATGGATCGATTCACGCCGGTAATAACACAGGGCAGCCGCAATCCGGCACTGGCATAAAGCACCTCCGTCATCAGCAGCAGGCCCTGTGACGAAGAGGCCGTATAGGAACGGCTGCCGGCCGCAGCCGCCCCTGCAAGTACGCTGGCTGCTGAAAACTCGGATTCCACAGGGATATATTCCGCGTTCACCTCTCCATTTGCCACCATACGGGCCAGTGTTTCGACAATGTGAGTCTGGGGGCTGATGGGAAATGCCGAAATCACATGGGGGCGACAGCCTTTAACCGCCAGCGCAACCGCTTCTGATCCTTCTACGACGCTTTCATCCCGCATTCTATTTCTCCTCCGGAATCATTTCAATGCAGTCCGCCGGGCATTCGTATGCACACAGACCGCATCCTTTGCAGTAATCGTAGTTTATGTGGTAATTTTCTTCGACAACATAAACCGAGCTGTCCGGGCAGACGTCCCGGCATATGCCGCACGCCTTGCAGCTGTCGGCATCAATGGCCGGCCGTTGATCCCTCCAGTTTCCGGTTTTATAGGCAATGCAGGTCCCGCCCTTTGTGACGGCTCCCATGGTGATCTTCATGATATGACCTCCTTTACCTGTTCAAAGCTCTCTGCGACCACCTGTGCGTTTTTGCTTCCCATCTCTCCGGAAAATTTGTTCTTTACGGCTGTAATGGCCGCCTCCAGGGTCAGCTCATGGGTGACCGCTGCAAAGGCTCCCAATAAAGCGGTATTGATGATCGGGCGGCCGAGTATTTTTCTGGCCAAAGCCTCTCCTGAAAACGAGATTACCCGAAAAGGTGTATCCGAAAGGCCCCATTTTGAAAGCTCGCTGTCAGTATTGACCAGAACAAGACCGTCCGGTTTCAACCCTTCGGTAACATCCAACTCACTGGTAATGGTTGCGTCCTGAACAATCACGTAATCCGGTTCAGCAACACGGGCCCGGATGCGGATCGGGTGATCGCTCAGTCTGCAGAAAGCCATGATCGGCTTTCCTCTCCGTTCTCCGCCGCCGCCCAGAAACGGAAACGCCTGGCCATACTTATTGTCTTCCAGGGCAGCAATCGCCATGAACTGGGCAAGAACCAGGGACCCTTGCCCGCCCCTTCCGTGGATACGTATCTCTTTCATGGTTCCTCCAAAACAACCCTATTGTACAAGATTGGTCAATTTTCCGATCCCTTTGATCTCAACTTCTATAGTGTCTCCCGGTTTCATTGGGGAAACCCCTTTGGGGGTGCCGGTGGCAACGATGTCTCCGGGCAGCAATGTCATACAACGGGAAATGGCAAAAAGCACTTTCGCCACATTGAACAGGCAGCTTCCCGTATTATCCGCCTGCATGACGGTACCGTTTAAATAGGTCTTGATATCAAGGCCATCCGGTTCGACGTCGGTTTCCAAAAATGGGCCGAAAGCACCGAAGGTATCATACCCTTTCGCCTCAGTCAGATATGCCTGACTCTTCGTAACAAGGGCGCGTTCCGTAACATCGTTAAAACACGAATAGCCGAGCACATGAGACAGGGCGTCCTTTTCCGTTACGTCTTTCATCGGTTTTTTGATCACCAGGGCCATCTCGCCCTCATAATCGACCCGTTCCGCATGTTTCGGGATGATGATGGCATCTTCATGACCGATCAGACAGGTCGGGGGTTTTAGAAAAAAATGCGGCGTGTCCAACTCTTTCATGCCGACCTCTTCGATATGCTCTCTATAATTTAGCCCGACACATACAATTTTGCTCGGCACCGTTACCGGCAATATCTTTACATCTTTCAGAGAAAAAACGGTGTCGGTGATGTTAAAATCATCCCAGGGCGCACCATCGATAACCGCCACCTCATCATCTTTGACCACGCCGCAGCAAACAACATCCCCATGTTGAAATCGTGTTAACTTCATTTCTCATTTCCTTTCTGATGTATTTTACCATTTGAGTTCATTCGAAATTCATTTCCGGTTTAAACCGGTCGGAAGATAAAGACAAGTAGGAGGCAGGGAGATTCGGCCGGTTACCTTTTAGGTTCCAGCAGCGGTAATTATGAGAGAAAAAGCCCCCTCCGCCGCTAAACAGCCGGAGGGGGTCCATATTAGAGCATGGATTTTATTCTATCGACAACCTCTGCCGCGTTTTCTGCATATCCGTCAGCGCCGATTTCATCTGCAAATTTCTGTGTTAACGGGGCGCCACCCACCAGCACCTTGACACTGCCCCTGGTTCCGGCCTCTTCAAGGGCTGCGATGGTGTCTTTCATTGCCGGCATGGTGGTTGTCAGCAACGCAGACATTCCGATAAACTGCGGCTTGTGTGTACTCACCGCTTCAACAAATTTTTCCGGTGTAATGTCCACACCCAGATCGATAACGTTGCACCCAGCCCCTTCCATCATGATTCCCACAAGATTCTTGCCGATATCATGCAGATCGCCTTTAACCGTCCCCAGGACCACCGTGGCCAGGGACTCCATCTCGTCGTCGACCATCAACGGTTTCAGCTTCCCGAGCCCGGCTTTCATGGCGCGGGCAGCGATGAGCATCTCGGGGACATATATTTCGTTGCTTTTAAATTTTTCTCCCACCACGGCCATGGCGGCGATAAGCCCATTCTGGATAATGTCGCCAGGGGCCATTCCGTCTGAAATCGCTTGATCAATTGCAGCAACCGTTTTGTCCATGTTCCCGGCAATCGTTGACTCTTTGATTTCTTCTATTACAGGCATCACCATTCTCCTTACGTATAGGTTAAAAGACGATTTCAAGCTTATAGAGTGCTGGGTGGTAAACAGTGAACTTCATATTACATTGTCTAAAAACCTGTCAAGCCTTAATGCCCAGGACCGAATTCCGGTTACTTTCCTGTTGACCGCCTACCGAGCGATTGTTTAGGATGATTTTTCATAAACCAGGTATCAAATGGATGCTGAATTGATGCGTGAGGTATCATAATGATTTTAGAAAAATACAGCATGGGAATCGGTGACCGGTTCGGCCAGCAGGGAAGCGCCCAGCTTCGGTCACTTATTAAAGCCAAAAAAGCCGGTGTTGACATCACCCCGGTTTGGAACAAATCTTTCCGCGAACACGAAATTGTGGGAACCGCTCCCGAAGCCGTTCGCACCGAGGCGGACGCCGCCGTAAAGGCTTTGGGATGGACCGCGGCCTATTTTGTGGATGCGGATCACATCGGCATGAAAACCGTCGAAGCCTTTGTCGATGCCAGTGATTTTTTCACCCTTGATGTTGCAGACGTTACGGGTCGAGCAGCCGATCCGGACAGTATTCGAAAATTCGTCGAGGCATGCACCCCGTACACGGGAAGTTTGAAATTTTCAGGGGTAGATGCATCTTTTCCAGTCGATCATGACTTTTTGCAGTATGTCGCCGAAAAATACCTGCTGGCAATCCAGGAAGCCGGCCGTATTTACCGGTATATTCTGTCGGCCAAAGGAAACGACCGTTTCATCACAGAGGTCTCCATGGATGAAACCGACGCCCCCCAGTCACCGGCTGAACTGTTTTTTATCCTGGCAGCCATTGCCCGGGAAGGCATTCCAGTTCAAACAATCGCTCCAAAGTTTATCGGCCGATTTAATAAAGGGGTTGATTATGTCGGCAATGTATCTGAATTCGAAACGAGCTTTGTTCAGCATCTGGCTGCCATCGAGACCGCCACACAGGAATTTGAACTTCCCGGAAATTTAAAACTCAGCGTCCACACCGGCAGTGACAAGTTTTCAATCTATCCCCTTATGGGACGGGCGCTTCAACGCATGGATGCCGGCATTCATCTAAAAACAGCCGGAACGACCTGGCTGGAGGAATTGATCGGATTGGCCGAGGCAGGCGGCGAAGGCCTGTCCATGGCAAAATCGGTGTATCGGATCGCTTTCGGACAGCTGGACGAACTGCAGGCACCGTATACGGCAGTGATCGATATCGACCCGGCAGCGCTTCCAGAACCGGATGACGCGGAAAGATGGGATGGAAAGACATTTGCGGAGACCCTCCGCCACGAACCGCTTTGCAGGTCTTACAACCTTCACTTTCGACAGTTGCTTCACATCGGCTTTAAAGTCGCCGCCAACATGGGAGATGGTTTTTTGGATGTTCTAAAGGCAAACGAAAACATTATCGCCCGCCATGTATGTGAGAATCTTTTTGAACGGCATATCAAACGCCTGTTTATGGTTTGAGTGATCTTTTTATGGGAGCCACAACAAAAGGGTTTATCTGGATCAGTCTGGCGCCTTTGTTCTATGCGGCCATGAGTTGTTCGAGCAAACTCGCCGGCATGCATCTCAGCATCTGGCAGGTCGGTTTCGGCCGGTTTGCACTCGGCCTTCTGGTGGTTCCGGTCATCGTCCGGATCCTGGGCCTGAACCTCTGGGGAAACCGGCGCAGACTCCTGAGCCTGCGGGGGGTGTGCGGATCGGTCGCTTTTTTACTTCTGGTGGCTGCCTTTCAGAACATTCCGTTTACCCTGGCAATGGTGCTCTTTTACATGTACCCGGCCTTTACTGCGATCCTGTCCCCCTGGATGACCGGAGAACCCACCAGCAAGGCGGCCTGGCCTTTTATCGTCGGTGCATTCATCGGAACAACGCTTATTTTCTGGCCGGTTGAATCCCATGGAATCGGTTTCGGTCTGGGCCATTTTCTGGCAATCGCTTCAGCGGTTCTATGTGCGGTTACGATCCTTCTGGTTCGCAAACTGGGAAAAGAAAATAACATTTACACCCTTTTCTATTATCTCTGCCTCACCGGCACCCTGTCCTGCATCGGCCCGCTTCTTTTACAGAAAGGCCCCCTGCTGCCCGAATCCGCTCTGATCTGGTTTCAATTGCTTGCAGTGGCCGTTTTTTCCATGGGTGCCCAGTTGTCCATCAACCAGGCCCTTGTCCATATACCGGCTCCGAAAGTCAGTGTCATGATGACGGTCGAGGTGCCGCTGGTCGCATGTTTTGGTATTTTTTATCTGGGTGAGCCCCTCGGTTTTCGCCTGATGGCGGGCGCCTTACTGGTTTTTGGTTGTGGCATCGGGTTGAATGTCCTGCCGGCCCGATTCAAAAGAAATCAAAAAGTTATAGTGTAGCTATTAATCCCTTGACAGATGCCATGGGTTTCGTCATAAAAGGATTCAAAACAGTCCTTTCGATGTTCGGGTCCTTCCTCAACAGTTTCGCGTTTTTTTCATCAACAGGTTTTTTCCTGGCGTGAGAAAAATGTTTCTTTTTTCGAGGAAGAAGACGCAATAGGAGTTAAGGGGAGATCCGTTGCGGTCACATTGTCTAATCGATCGTCGGACTCTGAGTCGTTAACCCAGGTAATGATGAACAGACACAAAAAAGGAGGCTGAAAATGGTTAAAAAGGGTATTGGGATATTGTTGTTGGCCGGACTGATCGGTTTGATGTGTTTTCAACCGGCTCTGGCAAAAAATTTTAAGTATTCAACCTCAGGAGACATCATGACCATCGACCCTCATTCACAAAATGAGGGGCCGAACAATGCCATGAAAAACAACGTTTACGAATGTCTCGTTCATAGGGATTACAACCTGGAGGTAGAGCCTTCCCTGGCCGTCCGTTGGGAAGTCATCAACCCGACCACGTGGCGTTTCTATCTGCGGAAGGGTGTCAAGTTCCACGAAGGCGAACCCTTTACCGCCGATGACGTGGTGTTTTCGTTCAAACGGAACAAAAATTCGCAATCCGACATGAACGCCTACCTGGCCACTGTAAAAGAGGTAAAAAAGATTGACGCTCATACCGTCGATTACATTACCAAAGGACCGGATCCCATCCTGCTCCAGAACCTTACCGCCCACTTTATCATGTCCAAGTCCTGGAGCGAAAAGCACAATTGCACGGAGCCGGTTCGCGGATCCACGGATGAAATCTACTCCACCCGTCACTCCAACGGTACCGGGCCGTTTATTCTGGTTGAGCGCGTGCCCGACACACGTACCGTACTCAAGGTCAATCCCGACTGGTGGAATACCCCAAACAAGGTCCACAACCTGACCAACGCCACCTTTGTGCCCATCGCAAACGCCGCCACCCGGGTGTCCGCTCTGCTGACCGGTGAGGTGGACATGATGTTTCCGGTGCCGCTCCAGGACGTTCCGCGTGTAAACGCCAGCCCTGGCGTAAAAGCCATGCAGGGACCCGAGCTTCGCACGATCTTTTTGGGGTTTGATCAACACCGGGATGAACTGCTCGATATGCCGGGCTCCGGGAAAAATCCGTTTAAGGATGTCCGTGTCCGAAAGGCCTTTTACCAGGCCATCAACATCGAGGCGATTCACAAAAAAGTCATGCGCAAGGCCTCCACACCCAGCGGCATGATGATCGCCCCGGGCATTATCGGTTGGAATGAGGAGCTTTACAAGCGATTTCCCTACGACCCGGAAGCATCCAAAAAGCTTCTGGCCGAAGCAGGCTATCCGGATGGATTCTCCATCACCTTCGACTGCCCCAACGACCGCTATGTAAATGATGAAGCCATCTGTCAGGCTGTGGTCCCCATGTTGGCCCGCATCGGCATCAAGGCCACCCTCAATGCACAGACAAAGGGGCTGCACTTTGATAAGATCGGACTGAAACAGGGCAACAACACCAGTTTCTACATGCTGGGCTGGACCCCGGGCACCTATGACGGGCTCAACCCCCTGGTCAACCTGATGACCGTGGACGGACAGGGCCACGGTACCTGGAACTGCGGCAAATACACCAACCCCAGGGTCGAAGAGCTTACCAAGATGCTCGCCGTGGAAGTGAATGCCGAGAAACGGGCGAAAATGATGTATGAAGCCCACAAGATCCACAGAGAGGACTTCGGCCATATACCGCTGCATCAGCAGGCGCTTGCATGGGGTGTTCGGGATTATGTAGACATCAAACAGCCGGCAAACGACTCCGTCTGGCTGCGGTATGTTAATATTACCAAGTAGAAGCGTTCATTGTCTAAAGAAACGGTCCGGGGAATCGCCCGGGCCGTTTTTTTGATCTGTTTTACTGATTTAGGAAGTTCTAATGATTGCTTTTTTTATCCGCCGCTGCATCCAAGTGGTTATCGTAATGCTGACGGTGGGGCTCATCGCCTTCAGTCTGTTTACTTATGTAGGAGACCCGGTCTCCAATATGGTGGGCGTGGATACCACCACCGAGGAGCGTCTGGCCATCTATGAAAAGCTGGGGTTAAACGATCCGTTCTATGTCCAGTACTGGCATTATCTGGGCCGTGTGGTCAGGGGACAATTCGGTACTTCTTTTCGCCTCGGCGTTTCGGTGACCGAACTTTTTCGAGAGCGACTGCCGGCGACCCTCGAGCTGAGCGCTGTTGCGGCGTTGTTCGCCCTTCTGTTCGGCATCCCCTTAGGGGTCTATACGGGACTTCATCGGGAGGGCTGGGCCAGCCGGTTGATTCTCACCCTTTCTCTGATCGGAATATCGCTGCCTACCTTTCTTATCGGCATCCTTATGATTTTTCTATTCGGCGTGATCCTGGGATGGCTCCCTTCTTTCGGCCGGGGGGATGTGGTGCAGCTCGGTTTCTGGTCCACCGGTTTTTTAACCATCAGTGGATTGAAATCACTGATCATGCCCTCAGTGACCCTGGGGATGTTTCAGATGACGCTTATTTTGCGCCTGGTGCGGTCGGAAATGCTGGAAGTGCTGCGCACCGACTACATCAAGTTCGCCAGGGCTCGGGGGCTCAGCAACCGGGCCGTCAATTTCAGTCATGCCCTGAAAAACACTCTGGTGCCGGTGATCACCATCACCGGTCTTCAACTCGGCGGAATTATCGCCTTTGCCATCATCACCGAAACGGTGTTCCAGTGGCCCGGTATGGGTCTGCTTTTTGTGCAGGCGGTCAGCTTTGTTGACATTCCGGTCATGTCCGCTTACCTGATGCTGGTTGCGTTCTTTTTCGTCCTCATCAACCTGATCGTCGATATGCTTTATTACCTGGTCGATCCGCGGCTTCGCCTCGAACGAGGGGCTGCCGGAGGCCATGGGTAGCGGAGTGGGAATGAACAAAATTTTTTCACGAACCATAGAAGGATCCAAGCGCGCCCTGGATAGCGACATTTTTTTCAGCTTCACCCGATCTCCCACGGTAATGGCTGCGGCCATTGTTACGATTACCTTTATAGCGGCATCCATGATGGCCCCCTGGATCGCCCCCCATCAGGTGTTTGACGTAAAAACCATCGACCTTATGGATGCCTTCACACCCCCGGCATGGCTTCCGGACGGAATGGCCAAATTCCCGTTGGGCACCGACGACCAGGGGCGGGATGTGTTGTCCACCATTCTTTTCGGATCCCGGGTATCGTTGCTGGTGGCGTTTGCCGGCATTACCCTGTCCATGATTATCGGCGTCGGCCTGGGTCTTGTCAGCGGGTATGTGGGCGGTCGTGTGGATGCTTTTATCATGCGCATCGCAGACATCCAGCTTGCATTTCCGACCATCCTTATCGCCCTGCTCATCAACGGACTGGCCCGGGGTTTTCTCCCGCGGAGACTGCATGATGAAGTGGCCATATACGTACTTATCCTGGCCATCGCCCTTGCAAGATGGGTGCAGTTTGCCCGCACGGTTCGCAGCTCCACCATGGTCGAAAAAAACAAGGAATATGTAAAGGCAGCCCGGGTTATCGGACGCCATCCTGCAGCCATCATGTTTCAGCATGTGTTGCCCAATGTGACGGGTCCTGTGCTGGTGATCGCCACCATCAGCCTCGCGCTGGCCGTTATCATCGAGGCATCCCTGTCCTTTTTGGGGGTCGGGGTGCCGGCCACCCAACCCTCTTTGGGCACATTGATCCGCATCGGCAACAACTATCTGCTGTCCGGAGAATGGTGGATGACCATTTTCCCCAGCAGCGCCCTGATTACGCTGGTGCTGTCCATTAACCTCCTGGGCGACTGGTTGCGCGACGCCCTTAACCCGAAACTGCGTTAATGACTTATGGATTCCAAAAACTCTAAAGCACCGCTGCTTGAAGTCAAGAACCTGCGGATCGAATTCCCCACCCGCCGAGGAACCCTGGTGGCTGTGGATGACATCTCGCTGCACATCAGTCCCGGGGAAGTGCTCGGCGTTGTGGGAGAATCCGGCGCCGGGAAATCCTTGACCGGCATGTCCATCATCGGTCTTCTTGAACCGCCCGGACGGATCGCCCACGGCCAAATCTTTTTAGACGGCCGGCGCATCGACAATCTGCCCTATGACACCATGCGAAAGATTCGCGGCAAAGAAATCGGCGCCATCTTCCAGGATCCCCTGACCAGTCTCAATCCTCTTTTCAAGGTCAGCGATCAGCTCATCGAAACCATACGGACGCATCTGGAGCTTACGGAAACCCAGGCCAGGACCCGGGCCATCGATCTTCTCAAAGAGGTGGGGATCCCGTCGGCCGAGGAGCGGATCGATCACTATCCCCACCAGTTTTCCGGCGGCATGCGGCAGCGGGTGGTGATCGCGCTGGCACTTTGCGCAGAACCGAGACTTATTATTGCCGATGAGCCCACCACCGCATTAGATGTATCCATCCAGGCACAGATTATCGAAATGTTGAAACGGCTTTGCCGGGATCATCAGACCGCAGTGATGCTCATCACCCATGATATGGGGGTCATTGCCGAAACAGCCGATCGGGTGGCGGTCATGTATGCGGGCCGAATCGCAGAAATCGGTTCGGCAAGTGACGTGGTCCTGCATGCGAACCATCCTTACACACACGGCCTGATGGGATCCATTCCCACCGTGGGACACGATGTGGACAAACTGGTACAGATCGACGGCTCCATGCCCCGGCTCACCGAAATACCCCCGGGATGCTCTTTTAATCTACGGTGTCCCAAGTCGTTTGAACGTTGCGATTCCCAAAGACCTGATCTCATACCGGTTCAGGCATCTCACGTGGCATGCTGGCTCTTTGACAATGATCGACAGGAGGTGGCTGCCGGTGCGTAAATCGACCAATGAGACCCTGGTAGAGGTGACTGACCTCCAACGCTATTTTGACGTTTCTCCGCCGTTTTTGAACCGGGTCATCGAAAGAACCGGTAAGGCATACGTACAAGCGGTTGACGGTATCTCCTTCCATATAGACAAAGGGGAGACCTTCTCACTGGTCGGAGAATCCGGTTGCGGAAAGTCCACGGTGGGCCATCTGCTGGTGGGACTTTATACACCGACACGCGGAATCATAAAATACGGCGGCGTCGAACTTGGCGGCGAAAAACAGCGACGAAAGATGCGGGATATTCAATCCCATATGCAGATGATCTTTCAGGACCCCTATGCATCATTGAATCCACGCTGGCGTGTGTCAAAGATCATTGCAGAGCCGATTCGGGTCAACGGAAACAGACAGAGAGACTTCAATGTTCGGAACCGGGTCGGGGAACTGCTTCTCCAGGTCGGTCTTTCGCCGGTTGACGGTGATAAATACCCCCATGAGTTTTCCGGTGGACAGCGCCAGCGGATATCCATTGCCCGGGCACTTGCCGGCCAGCCGGACTTTCTTGTTTGTGATGAACCCACTTCTGCACTGGATGTGTCGGTTCAGGCACAGATACTGAACCTGATGAAAGATCTGCAGCGAAGCCTCGGCCTCACCTATCTTTTTATAAGCCACGATCTGGCTGTGGTATACCATATTTCCACCACCGTCGGCGTCATGTACCTTGGGCGTCTCGTGGAGTGGGCCAAGACCAAGACCCTATTCAACACTCCCAGGCACCCGTATACACGTATGCTTCTGGATGCCATCCCGGATCTGACCATGACCGGCCGCCAGCGCACCCCGGTAGCCGGAGAAGTTCCAAGTCCCATCAACCCCCCTGCGGGCTGCCCTTTCCATCCGCGATGTCCCCATGCATTTCAACGCTGCAGGACCGAGCGGCCCGATGCCATCAAAACCGAAGATACTCACGTGGCCTGCCATGCGGTTGAGGAAGGCCGGATATAACCGAAAGGAACTAAAATTGGATTTTGATAATCATCCATTGTCAGACTGGCTTCAAGAAATACGCAGGGATTTTCACATGCACCCCGAACTGGGGCATAAGGAGTTTCGGACCACCGAAAAAATAAAAGAAATTTTACTCGGTCTCGGCATTCATATACAGGATCTCCCAGCCCTTGAAACCGGAGCGGCGGGAATTTTCCCGGAACAATCCGAGGGCAAAACCATCGCCCTTCGTGGAGACATCGACGCCCTCCCCATGACCCAGAGAAACGATGTCCCCTACAAATCGATCTATGATGGGGTAATGCACTCCTGCGGGCATGACTGCCATGCCACCATCATTTTAGGCGTTGCAAAAACCCTGGCCGATTCCGATAAATGGAAGCAGCTGAAAGGGAATGTCAAATTCATCCTTCAACCGGCCGAAGAGACCATCGCCGGCGCCATGAGCATGATCGATGCCGGCGTTTTACAAAACCCGACCATCGACCGTATCATCGGTGTCCATATGAACGTCGATCTTCCGGCCGGTCACGTCGGCCTGTATAAAGGCGTGAGCAACGCCGGTGCAGACACCTTCCGACTTGAAATTCACGGAAAGGGGGTTCACGGTGCATTTCCCCACGAAGGGATCGACCCCATTGTCGCCGGCGCCCACTTTGTAACCGGTGTTCAATCGATTGTCGGCCGCAACATCGATCCCCTCGACTCGGCGGTCATCACCGTGGGCCAGTTCCAGTCTGGTACCGCACCAAATATCATCCCGGATCGGGCCGTTTTAACCGGTACGGTAAGAACCTTTAAAAAGGAAGTCCGTCAACTTATCATCCAAAGGCTCGAGTCCATCGCCACCGGCCTTGAAAAGACGTTTCAAGTAGATGTCGACTACCGGTTCACAGACGGTGTTCCGATCTGCATTACAAACGAAACCGTAACCGAAGATCTCTACACAGCAGCGGTAAACGTCCTCGGGGAAGATAAGGTCCATTACGCGACCGCCCAGATGGGTGGCGAAGATTTCGGCCAGTTCATGGATCGTGTCCCGGGAACATTTATGCGTATCGGCTGCCGGAACGAAGAAAAGGGGATCATCCACAAGGGTCACTCACCCTATTTTGATGTGGATGAAACCGCCCTTGCAGTGGGTGTGGAGGTGCTGACCGAGGCGGTTCGATCCTATTTGAAGTAAATTCAACCATCCGAGTCAGGAATTTTGTCAAAATTTTCGCTACAGCGCCGGTGATCCTGCCCCTCCATGACACCGACGTATGAAACCGTATAGAAACATCTGAACAATCTCTATGATAACTTAAAGCGTTCAGGGTTCAGGGTTCAGTGTTTGGGTCTTCGCGCTACGCCCGCACAAGCTGGGTTCAAGGGCTGCAACCGATGGACAGTGCTCACAATAAAGCGGCCGTCTATCCGGGGAATCGCATGTAGATATTGATAGGCTTTGGAGGTGAGTCGATTGTAGGGTGTGTGACTGTTTGAGTAGATTACATATCGCCAACAAAGCTTACATGCGATTACCCTGGACCGGACGCAGGCAGGAGGTTAACGATACCGAAACCCTGGATATCCTCACGCAGCATTCGCCCTGTCTTAAAAAATCCATTGCATCACGATATCATAATGATTATAATGATCAGTATGATTATAGCGGTCGTGGAGGTAAAAAAATGAGCCAGTCGATTTCAGCCGTTGAAGCGCGGCAAAAGTTTGGTGAAATGTTAAACCGAGTCGCTTTGCTGCGGGAAGAGATCATTATTGAAAGGGCCGGAAAAAAAATTGCCCGGCTTTCACCAATCGAAACCGAAGAATCACGACCCCAAGGAAGACTCGATTTTCGTAAAGCCGCCGGGCTTGGAAAAGAAATCTGGAAAGACTTGGATGTGGACGAATATCTGCGCGGGGAACGCGAGTCATGGGAATAGATCTTGAAAGCGGTGACATTATTTTCCTTGATACAGCCCCGTTCATCTATTTTTTTGAGCAACATCCGGACCATTTTCCTGCTCTGGAAATGTTTTTTGCCCACCTATATGAAACCGGTGCCCAGGCGATTACGTCCGTAATTACCTATATCGAGTTGACCACCCATCCTGCTCGTATGGGGCAGCATCAGCTGGTTCGCAAGTACCGTGATTACTTCACTAATTCGGAAAATATCAGTCTTTTTCCGATAGATATGAATATTGCTGACTATATTGTCGAATTACGGACAAAGTACCACTTTAAAACTCCGGATGCTATCCAAATGGGCACGGCAATTGCCTGTGGCGCTGATTATATCCTAACCAATGACAAGGCGTGGCAGAAGCTTGAAGAGGTGAAGGTGTTTCTGGTAGTAGACCTGTAAATATTTGAATATCCCCACATAATTCGATACGTCAGAGAGGCTTACTCCAAATTGTAAGCATACTACTTGGCGTTCTTTCGGTGGGGCGCATCTTTCCAGTCAAAGGTTCTGTAATATATCGAACAGGCTCCGAGACCGGGGTTTTTATAGATATCGATGCCGGTGACTTTCCGTTTGTAGAACCATACCGCCACCACACTGTTTACCGGTTTAAATCGTTCCGCCAGACAATATTGCCAGACCTCGTCCTTTTCATCACGGCTTGTCTGCATTTTTTCCGGTATATCCATCAGTTCCACCACGGCCATTACGCTCATCCCGACCTCGATTTTGTCGATGGGCCGGATGCTTTGGGGCTTGGCCGTACAGCCGAAAATAACAATCAACAACGACAAAAAAATTAATTTGCGCACGGAACCTGTCCTTTTGATTAAGTGGTTATCGGTTATGACCATACGGCTATCAATGGGAGCGGATATATTTAACCCCGAGCATGGCCGCTCCTTTCATTGAAGACTGTTCTTCGAAAACGTAGTTCCCGTTTCGCATCCATCTGGTTTTCGCACGTATCAGGGACGGATTCACAGCCCCCCCGGTGACCCGTATTTCATCATTTAAAGGAATCTCGAGGGCAATTTCCTTTAGATGTTCCCGTTGGTATTCACACAAACCCCGTATCAGTGCAACCAGGAGCTCCTCCCGGGTCGTCTCCTGCGTCATGCCGCGAAATTCGGCCTTAAGCGGTTCAAGTGAGTATCGAGACCCCATCAGATACGGTACATAGGTTACACCCGAATCACGGTCCAGCCAGTCATTTACTGCCTTTTCAAGAAATTGGGTGTAAAAATGCGCCGTCGGCATCTCGCTGCAGAACAGGTTTCTGAACCATTCATAGGCGACCCCCAGTGCATTCATGACATAGAGGGTCAGCCACCGATCGGGCACCACATGGCAACGGATGTTATAGTTTCTGGATGGGTAGCATTTTGGAAGACATACCAGTGTGATTTCACAGGTTCCATTTACGTTTACAATATCCCCCGGCTCCTTGATACCGAGCGAATAGGCGGCCAGCACCGCATCGTTTCCACCGATGACCACGGGCGGTTCTTTCCCCAGCCCGGCCCGGGATGCGAGTTCGGGTCTCATCCGTCCGACACTCTCAAAGGCCGGTATCACCCGGGGAAGCCTGTCCGGAGAAATCCCGAACACACCCGCAATATCTGAATTCCAGGTCATGTCGTTCTCAACGGTGTTGTAGAGCCCGGTCAATGATGCCGATGACGGATCGATGGCAAAATTACCGGTGAGCCATTTGCCCATAACCGTGTTGGAGTGCCCCACCCTATCAATTTTTTTGTAAATATCCGGAAGATTGTCTCTGATCCATAAAAGACTTGCCAATGAGCACCCGCCGGCTACGGGCATATTGGAGGTGGTTTCCAGCAGTTTATTTAAACCGACCGCTTCGATAATTTCCCTGGCCTGCTGCCGGGATCTTTGATCCAGCATCAAAATGGCCGGGTACAGCGGGTTGCCCGCCTTGTCCATGACCGTAAAACCGGGGGTTGTTCCGGACAAGGCCACCACGTCTACATCTTCTAAAAACTCCGACAGATCCTTGCAGCCGTCAAGAAACGCCTTCTGCCATTTCTCCGGTTCGATGTCGCTGAACAGGCCATCGTTGTATGTATTGACGGCATATTCCCGTGAAAACTGACGGAGCAACTCAAGAGAATCACCTTCGGCCTTGAAAACCCCTATCTTCATGGCGGTTGTTCCGACATCGACCGCTAAGATATGCATAATATCTCCCATATATCATCCCGCCTCCTGCCCCTTGCCCCTCGCCTCTTGCCCCTTGCCCCTCTAAAACACGCTTCCCACCAGCCAGGGCACAAATTCGTTGTCTCCGATGCCGAGTTTTTCGCTTTTCGACTTTTCGCCGGAGGCAACATCTAAAATGGTCTGAAAAACCGCTTCACCCATTTCATCGATGGTTTTATCGCCATCTGCAACCAGACCGCAGTTTATGTCCATGTCGTCTTCCATGCGCCGGTAGAGACCGGAGTTTGAGGCCAGTTTTATTGAGGGCACGGGCTTGCATCCGAAAGCCGAACCCCGGCCGGTGGTAAAACAGATAACATTGGCGCCTCCTGCCACCATGCCGGTGATGGACGGCGGATCGTAACCGGGTGTATCCATAAAGACGAATCCTTTTGTGGTCACCGGCTCTGCATAGCCATAGACTTCCATAAGATTTGTAGTACCGCCTTTTGCCGCGGCACCCTGGGATTTTTCCAATATGGTCGTAATGCCCCCGGCCTTGTTTCCCAGGGTCGGGTTGTTGTTCAACTCACCGTTGTTTCGCCTGGCGTATTCTTTCCACCAGTTGATCCGCTCTATCAATTTTTCAGCAACGGACGGGTTGGCAGCGCGCCGAATCAACAGATGTTCGGCACCGTATATCTCAGGCGTTTCGGATAATACCGCGGTACCGCCGTTATAAACGATCCGGTCGGATGCAGCACCCAGGGCGGGGTTTGCCGTAATTCCGGAATAGGCGTCGGATCCCCCGCATTCAAGCCCCAGGATGAGATGACCGGCTGAAACCGGCTCCCGTTCTATCCGGTTCGCTTCAGGGAGCATGTCCCGGATCAGGGCTTCGCCCCTTTCAATGGTTTTTGCCGTACCGCCTGTATCCTGTATAGTCATGGTGTGAAGAAAGGGTCCCTTCTCCCGTCCGGCCCGTTCAACAACCGCATCCACATTACAGTCTTCACAGCCGAGCCCCACCAGCAGTATTCCGGTAAAATTCGGGTGCCGCAGATATCCTGCAAATGAATCCATGATGTAGCGGTAGCCTTCTCCTCCCACTTCGAATCCGCAGCCCCAGCCGTAAGAAACCGGCACCACGCCATCCACATTCGGGTAGTCTGCCAGCGCGTCACCACGAAATTTATCAGCGATCCGGTGTGCCACGGTGGCCGAACAGTTCACCGGACTTAACACACCGATATAGTTTCGAGTGGCGACGCGCCCGTCTGAACGCACAATCCCTTGGAAGGTCGCTTCCCTTTCAGGCCTCGGTGGGTCCGGCTTTACATCTGCACCGACAATATACTCCCGGTCAAATTCCTTCATGGTCATGTTATGTTCGTGAACATGCTCACCCGGTTCAATGGTACGCAGCGAAAACCCGATAATCTGCCCGTACTTTCGAATCGGTGCGTCCGCCGCGATAGTTGTTGTCGCGACCTTGTGTCCGAATAGAATTTTATCCCGGCAAACGATATTTTCTTCCGGAATCTCTGTTCCGGTTGAGATTTCAACCCTTGCAACGACCACATTATCATCTACATGAAGTCGTGTTGTCAGTTTGTCGCTCTGATTCATCGACCGCTCTCTCCTCTTTTCAAGTAGTTACCAATAAGTCCATTATTCTTTAGACACAAACCGCTAAGGCGCCAAGTACGCGAAGGGTTTTTCTTTGCGCCTGTTCTTTGCGTCTTTGCGAACTTTGCGGTTAAATATGTCTGCATACTTATTGCCGCATTAGTGAACTTATCGATTGCATATTGAATATTTATCGACGATTAGTCTCGTGCTTCCTTTATGGCCCGGAGGAAATCTTTTGTCTTTTCTACAAGCCTGCCATAGGCGCCTTCTGCCAAAATCTTCTTGTCGATAAGTGAGCCGCCCGCACCCACAGCGGTGGCACCCGCCTTGATAAATTCAGGCGCTGTATGGATATCCACCCCGCCCGTGGGAACCAGTTCCACCTGAGGCAACGGGGCTTTTACCGCCTTAATATAGCTCGGGCCTCCCACTGCATCGGCCGGGAATACCTTTACAAAATCCGCGCCCATCTCCCAGGCCTGTAGTATTTCAGTCGGTGTCAGAGCCCCGGGGACAACGACTTTTGCATACCGATTGCACATTTTGATGGTCTCGGCATCCAGAGTGGGGGAGACAATAAACTGGGCTCCCGCCAAAATGGCCAGTCTCGCCGTCTCGGCGTCCAGTACCGTTCCGGCGCCGAGCACCACACCGTCTGAAACGGTTTTTGCAAGTTCTTCCAACACTTTCAATGCGCCCGGAACGGTCATGGTAATTTCGAAAACCGGCGCCCCGCCTTTCTCAAGCGCATCGGCTACTTTTATGGCCTGACTGGCTTCGGTGGTCCGTATAACGGGAATAAGACCGCATGCTGCAATGCTGTTTACAATCTCTTTTTTCGTATACATTGTTTCTCTCCTTATTGGCTGTATGACTACCCGGACAAGCCGGAACCAAGGATATATGCCACAAAGGCATTAAGACACAAAGGTTAGGATTCTTTCTTCGTGCCTCGATGTCTCAGTGGCGGAATAGAAAAAGATTTAGCCACAAAATAATGCGCCCAATGGTGATGCCGTTAGCCGACCGCGTCTGAATTTACGGATCGTCGTTCCAGCCGGTCGACGATGGGCTGCATGATTTTATCGATCCTCGATTTCATCATTTTAAACTTGAAGTGCTCGGCATCAGAAAACGGCTGTTTGGGAGGTCCCATACGGAAACCCCTTGTTTCCAAGGCAGCCTTGAATCCCATGGGAAACGGAAGTGCAAACATGCCGCGGATGGGTAGAAGCATAGAGAATTGATGCGCTCTGGCCCCGTCATAATCCCCGGCTTTGAAGGCATCATAGATATCGACCATAATCTCCGGTAGAATGCCGGCCATGGCCGTCATGCATCCTTTTCCGCCCATGGTCAGGCAAGCCAGAAGCGTCTCCTCTCTTCCGGTTAAAAAACTTATCTCCTGGCCCACGATATTCACCTTGTCCATAAAGTGGAGAAAATCCACCATGCTTCCGCTGCTGTCCTTCATCCCGACAACATTTTCCCGCCGTGAGAGACGTTTGACCACATCATAACTCAAGGGTTGGGTAAAAAGCGGGATATTATACAGAATCACCGGTATGTCCACGGCATCGATGATCGTCTCATAATAGCTTTCGATCATTTCCTGGGACAGGGGGAAAAAATGAGGTGGCGCGATCACCACGGCATCGCAACCGATCTCTTTTGCCCTTTGGGCCAGATAAACCGAATCCGCCGGGTGACTGCTGCCGACACCGGGTGTTACGGGGACCCGCCCGCCAGCCTGATCCTTTACGATTTCCATCAATCGGACTTTTTCTTCCCGGTTCATATGGATAAATTCTCCCACGGAACTGACCGGAAAGAGTCCGTGGACCCCGGCCTGGATCTGGAAATCGACAATTTTCCGCATTTCCGCCTCGTTAATGGCACCGCCCTCATCAAAAGGGGTGAGCATCGCCACATAGACACCTTCGGGTTTGAACATAATTGCCTCCAAGGATTTAAATAATTAAGTTTGCAATTAATTTATATTGTAAAACTGATTTCCAACAGGTAAGCGGCATAGGGCATGGAGCATAGGGCATAGAGTAAGAAAACTTCATCTTTTATAAATCGAATATTGCCAGTAAACATTCAAAATTTGCTGGATTCCCGCCCCTGCCGGATATTTCCGAGCCAGGATTCCCTTTGCCCTCTGCCCTATGCTCTCTGCTCTATGCCCTCTGCTCTATGCCCCCTGCCCTATGCCCCCTGCCCTATGCCCTCTGCCCTATGCCCTATGCTCTATGCCCTCTGCTCTATGCCCTCTGCTCTATGCCCCCTGCCCTATGCCCCCTGCCCTATGCCCTCTGCTCTATGCCAAGTTCAGTCTCAGCTCCCTCAATTTACGCTGTGTGGGAATGCCCTCCGGGTCCCATCCGCGCACAGAATAGTATTCATTTAAAAGCCGATCCAGTTCTACCACTCGGCCCCGGTTGGGTCCTTCGGACAACGGCGTTTTAAAGAACCTCTCCGGAAGTGTGTCAAGCGCCTTTGAGAGCCCTTCCCGGATATTAAACTGGCGGGTGCGGTTGTTGACCCGCTCGCCGATTTCAAGCAATTTTTCCGCGTCATTAAACGCGTCGATACCAGTTGCTGCATAAAGAAACGGAACCATCTGTCTCAGGCTGACTGCAAATGTGGCAAACAGGCACATCCCGCTGCAGTTTACCATACAGAAAAGATCCTGCTGATTTTTCACCAGTTCGGCCTTAAACTCGATGGAAAACGGGTCCATTCTCTCTTCGGTGGCCAGCAGTTCCTCTCCAATCGGCCATGACCGCAGGTGGCATCCGCCGCGGTCGCTGGTGGCATAGGCCAGTGACATGCCGGTTGATCCGCGCGGATCATAAGCAGGAAGCTCCAGTCCTTTCACGTGGATCGCAAAAGGTGCTGACTCGGGATAGGCCTCTGCGATACCGCGAACCCCCTCTCCCCAGAGTTTGCCGGGGCCTTCCCTTTTTCCGATGAGATGAATCGCCTCTATGATACCGTCGTCGTCTCCGAAACGGAGTTGAAACCCGATATCCGAATCTTTAAGAACCCCTTTCTCAACGCACTCCATGAGAAATCCGATGATATTTCCGGTGGAAATGCCGTCGATTCCATAATAATCACAAAGGTACTCGGCATGGATAATGGCCCCCACATCGGTGTTTTCACACTGGGCCCCAAAAGCCCATACATTCTCATATTCGGGTCCTTCGGTAAAACTTCCCTTGTATTTTCCCTCCTTTACCTCGGCGATCTTGCTGCAGTATATGGGGCACCCGAAACAGGCCTTATCCCGGGTGTGGTATTTATAAATAGTTTCTTCGTTGACCTTGGAAGCACCGCTGAATTTGCCTTTCTGGAAATTACGGACCGGGTGAATGCCCATTTCATCCATGCTGGAAAGGATGACATTGGTCCCGTATTTCTGACGCCCCCCGCCCGTATCCGGGTGATTGGCCAGTTCATTAAAAGATTCCCGGCAGGTGCTCATAAATTTATCCGCATCATGATAGGAGACCCCGCCGGTGCCTCTGACGGTAATGGCTTTTAGGTTTTTCGACCCCATCACCGCGCCTGCTCCACCCCGACCCAGAGCCCTGTATTCGGATATAATCCCGGCAACCGAGGCACCCTTTTCACCGGCAGGTCCGATGCAGGAGACACGATATTCACTGCCGTGCCGGTGTTTGAGCCATTTGTGGGTACTGATGGTATCTTTTCCCCAGATTGAATCAGCCGATTCGAATCGGACATGTGCATTGTCAATAACCAGATAGACCGGTTTGTCTGCTTTCCCCCTGATGATCAGCATATCAAAGCCGGCAAATTTAAGCTCCGGGCCGAAGTATCCGCCGGTGTTGCTATCCAGCCACAGACCTGTGGCAGGGCTTTTTGTGCAGACTTCGAAACGCCCGCTTGAAGGCGCCATGGTCCCCGTAAGGGGTCCGGTGGCAAATACAAGGATATTTTCCGGTGACAACGGCGGACAGTTTGGCGGAAGTTGATCAAGCAGAATTTTGGCACCAAATCCCTTTCCCCCCATAAAATCCGCCGCCAGATCTTTATCCAGTGGGTATTCCTTGATAACACGGGCCGTTAGATCCACATCGAGGTATTTTCCCCTATAACCGCACCAAGTATTCATTTTTTATCGCATCCTTTCTACGGCGTTTGTGGGACACCACTGTGCACACTGGAAAGCACCGTCACAGGTGTCGCAAATCATCGGAAGGTTGGCAACCGGGTCCATCCGGATACCATCGACCGGACAGGCATCCTCACACATACCGCAGGCATCACAGGCATCTTTTTCCAGCCGGACCCATTGGTCCCAGGATAATGCGCCGGTGGGGCATGCGGCAATACATTCCCGCTCCTCACACGCGAGGCATACGAAGATGCTCGGTGTCTTGGGCCATTCGCCGTCCACCCAGATTCTGGATCTTTTTGTAGAGTTTTCGCCAAAGTGGGTCCAGGAACAGATTTCCATACAGATTTGACATTCCGTACATTGGGAAGGTCGAATCTCAATCATAGCGCTGCCTCCTCGATATAAACAACCGTTGAAATGAACAAAAAGCTAACACACATTCCGCCAAAATTTCAATGACAAATGAGTTGACAGGCCGTGTCCCGTAGAAATAAGCTACAAGCTTTGTCCATAGCACCTGGACCGATTTTAATACAGGAAATATTACGACAACCCGATTGCCCGGCAGTACTTATGGAATTTTCCGTTTTATCAAAATTTTCTGTCGGGCACCGGATGGGAAAGGACGCATCATGCTCAAAGCGGTAGTCTTTGACTATAACGGAATACTTGTCGACGATTTGACCCTCCATCTCGATGCATACATGTGTGTGGCAAAAGATTTAGAGTATGCCCTGGACCCGGATGATATCTGGTCTTTGATTTCTGCCACACCGGATGAAAAAAGATTTCTCTTCGGGGAGATATCCGATGACACCTGGTATGGCATCCGGCAACTTAAAGACAAATACTACTATGACATGGCGGCATCCGAAAACATCATCATCCCGGGGGCTGTTGAAATTTTATTATCGCTTTCGCAACTTTACCCCCTTGCGCTGGTATCCAATACATCTCGCCGATATTTTGAAAAATGCTTCCCCCGGGAGGGCATCGAGTGCTTCAAGGAGACACTTTTCAGCGAAGAGATGGAGAAGCCGAAACCTTCGCCGGAGCCGCTGTATAGAATTTTAAAACTTCTCGATGTGAAAACCGATGAATGCTGCTATATCGGCGATGCGATTTCAGATGTTCAGATGGCAAAGAGCGCCGGCGTGAAGATGTTCGGTGTGACCACCGGCCACCATTCGAAGGACGACCTTAAAAATGCAGGCGCCGATTGGATCGTAAATGATCTCAGCGAAGTTGCCGCGCTTGTCCGCAATGGATCGCTGCCCTAAAGGCTAAGCCAAGAATATAGAATACCCCCCATCGATGGGAATCGCAGTGCCGGTGATAAAATCGGATGCCGGGCTCGACAGAAGCAGAGCGATGCCGGCAAAATCTGACGGCAGCCCCCATCGCCCGGCCGGTGTTCGATCAATGACCCGTTCATGGAGCCCCTGAATGTCTTTTCGGGCCTGGACCGTTAATTCCGTATCGATAAAACCCGGCAGTATGGCGTTGACCTGGACATTATCCTGTGCCCAGGCTGCAGCCAGGCTCCGTGTCAATTGCACGATTCCACCCTTGCTGGCGCCATACGGTGCGAGTTTTGCACCGCCGAAAATAGACGTCATGGACCCGATGTTTATAATTTTACCCCCCCCGCCCGCCTTCATCACCGGATAGGCTGCGTGGCAGCACAAAAACGGTGCCCGCAGGTTGATGTCAATGATCTTATCCCATTCGGAAGCGGTATAATCCTGGGGCATCTTTCGAATGTTTATGCCGGCGTTATTGACCAGAATATCGATGCGGCCGAATTTATCACCTGTCTTTTGAATCATGTCCTCTATTTCATCTTCGCTGCCGACATCGACTGTTATTCCGAAGGTCCGCGCGCCATAGGTCTGTTCGATATTTTCCACAGCCTTTTTTGTCTTCTCTTCGTTGCGTGCCGCAATCACAATGTCCGCACCCGCAGCGGCAAGCCCGTTTGCGATCCCCTTGCCGATTCCGCCGTTGCCGCCGGTAACTACGGCAACCCTGCCTTTTAAATCATGTAAATTTTTCCCCATTCGCCGTCTCCTGTTTAACGGTTCGGTAAAAAAGAACGCTCTATGGATTCCATAGGGTAACCGGATTTTGAAACGCTCAAACCCGTTGGAATTGACAATTGATTATTGAAAATTGAATATTTAATGAATCGCTATGCTCTATCTTATATAAAATGACAGAATTCAACAAATATTCAATATGCAATCTAAAATATTCAATTATTATATCCGCTAAAAATACCGGTCCTCCGGCTAAATGTGTCGATTCACCAAGAATTACCCGCATCCTAAACTATTGACAACTTTCATGGAATCATTCTATTCATAGCCAACAAATAATCGAAAGGAGGGAAAGCGCGATTATCTGTCCATTCGCGCTAAAATACCGATGAAAGCTGCCATTCTCTATAAACCCAATGATATGCGGATTGAAGAAAGAGAGATACCATCGATCGGTTCCGATGACATTCTCCTCAAGGTCAAGGCGTGTGCGCTGTGCGGCACCGATATCCGGATTTACATGGGTACGAAAACAAAAGGCATCCATTACCCTTCCGTCATCGGACATGAAATCGCAGGAGTTGTTGAGGCGTGTGGAAACAGCGTTGACGGATTGGTCCCCGGGGATGCCGTCAGTATCTGCCCGGTGATCCCCTGCGGTGTCTGTTATGCCTGCCGGCGGGGTATGGACAACATTTGCATGAACCGGTCCGCCATCGGGTATGAATTCGATGGCGGGTTTCAGGAATATGTCCGGATCCCCGGGATAGCGATCCGCCAGGGTTGCGTATTCAAAGCGCCGCCGGATCTTTCCTTTGAAGTTGCCTCACTCATAGAACCGCTGGCCTGCTGTTACAACGGAAACCGTCGTTCCCGGATAACCTTCGGCGATACGGTGGTTGTCATGGGAGCAGGACCCATCGGCCTGATGCACCTCCAATTGGCAAAACTGGCTGGTGCCGGAAAGATCATCATGAGCGATCCCATCCATGAGCGAAGAACTATCTCATTGGAAATGGGGGCCGATATCTGCGTCGATCCTCAAAACGAAAACCTTTACGATGTTGTTATGGCGGAAAGCCGCGGATTGGGTGCAGATGCCGTCATCCTTGCCATCGGTGTTCCGGCACTGGTCAACGACGCTTTTAAAATTACCCGTAAACAGGGATCCGTTAACCTATTTGCCGGCTTCCCCGGGAAGGGGGATGCGTCCATCGAATCGAACATCGTCCACTACAACGAGCTGAATGTAACCGGAACCGCTTCGGCAGCTCCCTGGCATTTTGATGAAGCAATGAAGCTGGTGGCATCCGGAAAGATAAACCTCGAAAAGCTGATCAGCCACCGCTTTTCACTCGACGACATGGACAAGGCATTCCAGGTGCTTATGGACGGGAAAGGTATCAAGGTTGTTATCGTACCCTAACCGTATGGATAGACACTAAGCTCTTTTTGCCGCAAAGCTTTAGTCAGTTGAAACAAGTTTGAAATGTAAAGTGCCTAAAGTGAGCTAAAATTGAGGAATGCCGCCAGCGCGGTCATTATAATTGATAGAATACCTTAATTTTAGGCACTTCAAACTTTAGCTCACTTCAAATTTCTTTAATAGAATACCTTAACCGTAGGCATTTTAGGCACTTTAAATTTTAGGCACTTCTTTGACCAGATTATTACATTGAAAAATCTTTTGCCATAGAATGCACAAAAATCATCTTATTCAGGAGGAATATAAATGACATCATTAGGAAAACAGGTTCGACTCAACCGAATATTGAATCCGACATCCGGAAAACTTTTTATCGTCACCGTGGATCACCCCATCACCCGGGGAATGTTTCCGGAACTGGTTAATATGGAAGAGACCCTGGCGAAACTGTTTGAAGGCGGGCCGGATGCCTTTTTAATGCACAAAGGAATTGCCCAACGTTTCTTTTCGCCGTATGCCGGCAAAATCCCCTTAATTATTAAGGCATCAAGTTTTTCACCTTATCATCCGACCTATGACACCTGGGTGACCCAGGCCGATGAGGCTGTCGGACTCGGCGCCGATGCCATTTCCATGGGTGTGATTCTGGGCAGTGAACGTCAGGATGAGATGCTTGAAAATCTAGGCGCCCTTTCAAGGGAGGCTTCTCAGTTCGGAATGGTCCTGATGGCCCACCTGTATCCAGCCGGAGAGTTGATGAAAGACGATGAACGCTATTCAGTGGAAAACCTCACCTATTGTGTACGCGCCGGCGAAGAACTGGGCGTCGATGTTATAAAAACCTGGTATACGGGCGACCCTGAAACCTTTGCCCAGGTCACTGCGGTGGCGCCCGGCAAGGTGGTGGCAGCCGGCGGTCCAAAAACCGAAACCGATGAACAGCTTCTTGAAATGGTCAAGGGTGTGATGGATGCCGGTGCATTGGGGTTCGCATTCGGTCGGAACGTATGGGGGCATTCCAATCCCGTTGGCATCATCCGGGCGATAAAGGCGATCATTCACGAAAACAAAAGTGTACCGGAAGCGTTGAATCTTTTGGGCTAATAAAATAGTACCTACCAAGGCAGGATTTATGAATATTCTTTTTGAACCGATTCGCCTGGGTCCGCTCAACCTTAAGAACCGTCTTACCATGACCGCCATGTCCACCCGTTTTGCCGGAAGCCAAGGCGAAGTTACTGACCGGTTAACCGAATACTATGCGACACGGGCAGCCGGCGGCACCGCCCTTATCACGGTGGAGGAAGCCTACATCCATCCTCAACTGCCCCATATTAAGAATGCACTGGGGGTATATGCGGATCATTTAATACCGGGGCTAAAAAAACTGACCCGTCGAATTCATGAAGAAGACGGTCTGGCTTCCATTCAGATCGGTCTCTATTTCCGACAGCAGATAAACGGTTTCCCACGGTATGCGGTATCCGCCGATGCACCGGATTGCAACCCCGGATGCATCGAGTTGTCCCATGAAGAGATTCAGTATCTGACCATACTCTTTGTAGACGCTGCCGAAAGGGCAAAAAATGCAGGATTTGATGCGGTTGAAATACACGCCTGTCACGGTTGCCTGGTTGCTGAGTTTCTATCCCCTTTTTGGAACCATCGAACGGATGCATATGGGGGGAGTCTGGAGGGGCGATTTCGGTTTCCATTGGAAATCCTAAACGGCCTTCGGAAACGGCTGGGAGAGAATTATCCGGTTCTCTACAGAATTTCAGGAAGTGAATTCACGCCCGATGGATTCACCCCCGAAGATGCCGTGGTTTTTTCACAGGACCTTGAAGAAAACGGCGTCACCGCCGTCAGCATATCCGGAGGCCTGGGCCATGTAAACCATATAGCGATCCCACCGGCAGATGTCCCCCGGGGATTGCTGCTTCCCATGGGAAAATCCATAAAAAAGAAGGTAAACGTACCGGTTATTGTTGCAAATTCCATGACGCCACAGCTTGCAATGGATGCGGTTGAACAGGATATGGCGGATCTGATCGGCCTAGGCCGGCCGTTGATTGCAGACCCGGAGTGGCCTCGAAAAGTTGAAGAAGGGCGCTTGGATGAAATCCGCGAGTGTCTTCGCTGCAACCAGGGGTGTTTCGGTGGGCTCAGAGATCCCGGCCGCCCCTGGATAAGCTGTATATACAATAAGATTGCCGGCCGGGAATTTGAATGCTGCATCCGGGAAGCCGAAAATAAACAGCGCGTCATTGTGGTGGGGGGCGGTCCCACCGGTTGCGAGGTGGCAAGGGTGTCACGGCTCAGGGGCCATGAGGTCATTCTGCTTGAAAAATCGGACCGACTCGGCGGCCAGATAAACACGGCATCCATACCGCCAAAAAAAGGCGATTTTAAGCGGATGGTGAACTATTTTGACGGGGAACTCAAACGACTCGGTGTGGAAATTCGATTAAATACCCCGGCAACAACGGCTCTGTTAGACGGTTTGAATCCTGATGCCGTTGTTATAGCTACCGGATCAACGCCTTTGAAACCGTCCATCCCCGGAGCAGAAAAACCACACGTTTCATCTGCCCAGGCGGTGTTGTCCGGAGAAGTAATAATAGGAAAAGGACCGGTGGTTGTTATCGGCGGCGGAGCAACCGGATTGGACGTTGCAGATTTCATATCCGTTGACGGGATCGCGGTAACGGTCGTTGAGATGCTGGATGCGCCCGGCCGGGATATTTACGAAGGCATCGGCGTGCGCGAGGGGCTGCTCAATCGATTGCAGGAAAAAAATGCGGCCATTTTGACCGGTTGCCGGGTCGTGGAAATCTTAGATGATGCCGTTCGCATTTCGAATCGACCGTTGATAGGCGGGGGAACCGAAGAAGTTCTTCCGGCAAAAGCTGTGGTTTTGGCCATGGGCATGAAACCGGCCGATGCGCTAATGATGCCGGAAAGCCGGGATGGAATCAGTCACTACCGGGTCGGAGACTGCGTGAATCCGGGGAATGCATTTGAAGCGATCCATCAGGCATTTGAACTGGCGCTGAAGATATAGCGGCGTGGTGCAGAGAGCAAAGGGCACAGGGCATAGCGCAGAGGGCAAAGAGTTAAGAACAATTTTTTACCCTTTTCCCATGCCAGTTTTTCTCCATGCTCCATGCTATTATAGTCCCATGCTCCATGATCTATGCCCTGGGCTTGTCACATGAAATACTATCCGAAACCAAGTCATACGGTTTGATTAAATTATATCTAATGATAGGGAGAACAACATGCATTACATCAATGAAAAGGACATTGAAGGCCTCAATCTGCCGGGCCGACTCTGGAAAAAACTGATTGCACCGGATGAAGGCGATTGTCAGAATATGATCTTAGGGGTGGTAACGTTCCCGCCGGGAAGTGACCCAGGGACCCACCAGCACGAAAAGGAAGAAGAGATCATCTATGTGGTCTCCGGCCGCGGTGAATCCCAGGTGGGAGACGATGTGGTCCAGCTGGAGCCCGGAGTGGCCGTATTTACCGAACCGGGGCTGCCCCATGGGGTAAAGACACTTGGCGATGAACCGCTTGTGCTGGTGAGTGTGTTCAGCCCGCCCCTGACACCCGGGTCATATGACAAGAAAAAATAAACAAACACATTGGCGGCATGCACATCAATAATGAGCAAGGAGGAAAGCAGATGGAACGAGCACAGTTAATCGCAGAGGTCAAAGACTATTTTTCACTATCGGATCAGTGGCGGCGGCTTTGCGGGTCGATACAGGATCTCGACCCGGAAGGGACGCATATTCACTCCTATGTGGACACCTCGGTACACCCGGATTCATTAGAAGCCATTATGTGCGGCTATTTTGAACGGATGGGCTGGCCTTCCAGCCGAAAAATCGACCATATGTCTCCCAATCCCGCAGCCGGCATGGGCAGCCTGCATGGGGTGGAACCCCAAGGAAAACCCCATTTTGATTTTCAGTGGTTTTTTAAAGGTGATGTGGGCCTAAAAGCCTGCAATGGGGGAGAATCGGGGTGTAATCTTCTTATCTGGAATCGATGGTACATCAACCAGTTTAATGCCCAATATCCTTATCGGGAGGTCGGTCCTGATGAGAAAAAAGCAGTCGAAGAATACTTTAAATCGGATCACTTTCTTAAGGGCCTGGAATTTCCGGTGATGCCCACCACCTGCCACATGCACATCAATGTCAATTCCGGTGTTCATCCCGATGTGATTCAAGAGTATGCAGAACCGGCATTGGCCAGAGAAGGGATCGAAATCTACTACACCTGCCCAAATGTCTACCTTGGGGACGGTAAGAATTACCGCGGCAAACTGGTGTTCATGAGCAAAGAGCCTGAAGTGGTATTTGACATCGGCTGGAATTTCACTCCCGATGTAATCATCGAACCTGCCATGGAAACATGGATCTTTGAAGAAAACCCCGGATACGATGTATGGACAACAGATATGCTGGCAAAGGTCATGGATGAAGACTATGTCAAACTGACCGATAGCGAGATTGATGAAGTTCTAAGTGCCTGCATTTTTCCAAAATAGGATGGTCAAACGCTGCGGCTGCATATTGCAGCCGCAGCGTTTCAGTCTGATCGCTGAAAGCTATACTATCCCTTGACCGCCCCGGTCATGGCCGAGACGTAGTTTTCCACGAAAAAGGAATAGATAAAGGCGATGGGAATCGAACCGAAAAGCGCACCGGCCATGAGAGACCCCCAGAAAAAGACATCTCCCTTGATCAATTCGCTTGTCACCCCCACCGGAATCGTCTTCTGTATGGGTGATGCGATGAACACCAGGGCATACAGAAATTCGTTCCAGGAAAGCGTAAAAGAAAAGATTCCAGCCGATAGAATACCGGGCATGCTGATGGGAAGGATAATCCTGACCATGGCCTGCCAACGGGTGGCCCCGTCGATTCGCGCACACTCTTCAAGCTCTTTGGGAATGGTTTTAAAGTATCCCATGAGCAGCCAGGTCGAAAACGGGACCAGGAACGTCGGGTAGGTGAGAATAAGAGACCAGGGGCTGTCCAGTAAGTTGAGTTTTGAGACCACATCGACCAGCGGAATAAACAGCAGGGTCGGCGGCACCAGATAGGTAACGAAAATAGAAATACCGAAGGTGGTGGAGCCAGGATATTTAAGGCGGGACAGGGAATATCCAGCCAAAACGGCAGCGAAAAGGGATATGGCCGTGGACACGGTGGCAATAAAGAAAGTGTTCCACGCCCAGCGATTGAACAGGGTGTCGACGAAGAGTAATTCCCAGTGCTCCAGGGTAAAGCTATGTTTTGAAGCGACATGTTTCATTATCGTCGATTCGTATTGAGGGAATTGTTTTTTCCCCACCTTCCGCTTCAGGATTTTAACGAATCGCTCTTTGATTACACCCTGGTTTTTCAATTCGGCATGTCTCAATAATTGTGATCTATACCAGATGGATCGCTTTGCTCCCAACTGCTTTTTTGCCGCACTGAGAAAATCTCTTTCGTATATATATTCGATGTCTTTCAAGCGCTCCAGTTTGGTAATGATATCCGGCGGGATCTTTTCTTTGCGCAGCTTGGCAAGAGATTTATCGGTCAGCTTTGCGCTGGCCGTCATCTTCGCAAGCTTTGCAAGGATCTCCTTGGGGAGGTCCGTTTCCGTAAGATCTTTTATTGTCTGTTCGGTGATCATATATCGCGGCCAGACAAAGAATGGGGATATTTTGTTGCTGTTCAATTGACGGTCCGGCTTGACGGACGAAATCCCCATCCAGTAAAACGGGAAAAGCATGGCCGTTAAAAACATAAACATGGGTATGTAAAAGATAATTAACCGCTTTTTATAAGTTTCTCCAACGCGTGCACTTAAACTCATCTCATATCTCCAATTACCGGACGTTCTCTTCCCGCCGCAGGTACAAGAGCTGTCCCACGATCACCATGGCCAGGATGGGAAACATAAACAGGGCCACGGCAGCGCCTTCCCCGAGATTTCCCGAAGCCATTGCCAGCTGATAGGCGTAGGTTGCCAACAGATGGGTGCTGTTATACGGTCCTCCCCGGGTGAGCACATAGACCAATTGAAAATCGGCAAAGGTCACCACTATCGAAAAGACAATCACCACCACCGCTATGGGCTGAATCAGGGGCAGGGTGATATGCCAGAACCGGCGCCAGCCCGAGGCGCCGTCGATCTCGCCGGCGTCGATTAATTCGGGAGGTACGGTCTGGAGTCCGGCCAGAAAGGTAATGGCAAAAAAAGGAACCCCCCGCCAGACGTTGACCATGACGATGGAAGCCATGGCCCATGTGGCATCCCCCAGCCACATCGGCCCCTGGAAATACCCCCAGTTTCCCTTAAGCATGATCCCGAAAAACCCGATTTCCAATTGCCAGGCCCAGCGCATCATCCAGTTAAATACGCTGAAGGTGGAATCGAACATCCAGAGCCAGGCCAGCGTGCTGAGCACGGTGGGAACGATAAACGGCAACAGCACCAAGGCCTTGGTAAACCGGGCAAACGCGAATTTACGGTTCAGCAGCACGGCCAGCCACATGCCGAGAACGGTTTTGAACACCGTGGCGGCAAAGGTGAAAACAACCGTATTCCAAGCCGACCGCAAAAATATATCGCTTTTGAACATATTTACGAAATTGTCTAATCCGATGAATTTTGCGGGCTGCCCTACCAGTTTGTCGGTGAGTGACATCCAGACCCCTAAGCCGAAGGGGTACGCCAGAAATATCATGATGAGACACATGGCGGGAACCAGCAACGTGTAGCCGAAAATTCTCTCATCCTGCATCAGTTCCCTAATGCGTTCAGTAATGGGCTGCTTTGTTTGCGCTGTTGTCGTACCGTTAGAAGCAGTTGTAACACTTTCGTTCATGTTCTTCACTTATTGTAAGGTGTTCAGGTATGAATCCCTCCCCCGTAACCGGGGGAGGGAAATTGTTCTCTCCGAGCGCCTTTCCCCGAAAAAACGGAGAAGGGTTGGGGAGGGATACTTATGATTAACGTTTGTAGACGTTTTTCAGCTCTTTCTCCGCCCAGGCAATGATGCTTTTTGTTGAGTCTCCCTTTGCAGCCTTTGCGAAAATATCGATGATAATGTACTTGGCCTGTACTTCAGAAGCCTTGCGATCATATGGACCGGCAAATCCGAAGTTCTGCCCGTATCTTCCCATATTTCTGTATGGCGACACGGCCGGATCGTCATCCCACATGGAGATCTCCTCCCACTTCTTTATGGGGCCGTTGACGTAGCCGCCACAGGCCACCATGTACTCCTCATATCGTTTGTCGTCCGTGATATAGCGGATCCAGTCTGCGGCCGCGTCTTGGTTCTTGGAGTACTTTGTGATGCAGTTGGTGAAGGTTAGAAGGCTGTGGTATCGGCCATTCGGTCCTTTGGGATTGAGAAAGTGTTGGATGTTGTCGGCCAGGCCCGGGGGCGCCTTTTCCGGATTACGGCGGGCCACAAAGTAGATGCTGGCGCCGTTTAAGGTAGCAGCGATGGTTTCGGCAAAAAATGCCCGGTTGTTGCTGGAATCGTCCCACGCCAGTCCGCCCGGATCGCAGGCCGCATCCCAGAATTCCCGCAAGAAGTCTAGAGCGGCTGCAGTTCCCTTGCTGTTGATGACCACGTTCTGTTTTTCATCCGTCTCCATGCCTCCGAAGGACCACAACAATGGATAGACGAATGTGGGAGCATCACCGAAGGTGTGTCCCAGGGTTTGGCCCACCGGTGTACCGTTCGCCTTCAGTTTCTTTCCCACCGCCAGGTATTCTTCCCAGGTGTCGGGTGCTTTAATACCCAGATCCTCAAAGATATCCGTCCGGTAAGCATTGGCGTTTCCGACACCGAACCTCGGTACCCCCCTGTATACGTCGCCCACTTTGGAGGTGCCTTCCAGGGCGGGGTACATGTCGCCTTTGATGAGTTCACCCACCAGGGCCGTATGATCCATCAGCCCGCCGGAAAACAGGATCGCCTGATTCCACATCAGCTGAAAGATATCGGGGCCGGTGCCGCTTTCAACGGCAGCTGTAGCTCGGGCGGGGATATCGTTTCCGTTGATGGTTTCAACGGTTACCTTGACGCCGGTGGCTTTTTCGAAATCTACCGCCATCTTGCGTTCGAGCACGTCGGCCTCTTTGATGAAGTGATTCCATTGTACCTGATGCACGGTATGCTTCTTTGCAAAGGCAGGCGGTATTCCTCCGAACATTCCTACTGCGGCGACCGCTGCACCGGCTGTTCCCGTCTTCTTGATGAATTCACGTCTGGTCAGGTTTTTCTTCATCATCTGTCCTCCTTAATAGTTTGTGTTTAACATTCAACCACGGATGGAAGATACGAACATGAAATGGGGCGCACCCCACCCAAGACCACAAACCCCTGTTCTGGGATTATGACACCGATATAGATGAAAAACTCAATCATTACAAAAAATCCGGATACCAAAGTTGATGCCACGGACCTCTTGCACGTACAAAGACTTTTCTATAACTTCCGCTTTAGCTTTACCAATCACCCGATAGCTATAAGATGGGAATCTGCTTTTGACACATGCAGATATCTCGTTATATAGATACTTAAATATTGGTGTCAAGCGAAAAACCTAAGTGACATTATAATTTTTTTTTCATATACGGTGATCTTCAATGCCGACAAAACTTTATTTGCGGTATATGGATAACCGGGTTAAATTTACATACATTATCGAATGAACGCTCGGGAGATAATCATTGAAAACACGGTTCAACCTTAATTTCTTTAATTATTACGGGTGGGTTATCATTGGTGTCTCCTTCATGGGGTTCATGGTTTTCAGCCTGTCACAGCAGACCATCACCATTTTCATGAAATCCATTCTGGTGGAATTCGATATTTCTCGGGCTGCTGCGTTTTTCGCCGTTTCCATTGCATGCGTTGTGGCCGGTGTTTCCGGAACCCTGGCAGGGGTTCTCAGTGACCGATACGGCTCACGGATCGTACTCAGCATCGGCGGGATTCTTCATGGTCTGGCCATCTGCTCGGTTGCACTTATTGATAACACGTGGCAATTCTACCTGACATACGGCATTCTCGCCTCCTTTTTCTCCTCCTTTGTGGGCATCATGCCGATCATATCCGTGTTGAGCAACTGGTTCAAAGAATACCGGGGAACGGCAATGACCATGGCCTTTATCGGTATCGGCGCCAGCAAACTGTTTGCCGGCCCCATCGAACGGGTCATGAACACCTATGGATGGCGGGGTGCGTTTATATTTATCGGCATATTATGCACGGTACTCGTCACACCGTTTGCCGCGTTGTTTATGGTGCAGCGTCCCGAGGACCGGGGATCCATACCCGATGGATTTACGTTTGGCCGGGAAAGCGGTGAGAAACCCCGCCAGACCGAAAATCCGGAGGAAAAACGGTCCCAGGTCATCGCCACAACCCTTCCACAGGCGTATAGAACCCATCAGTTCTGGATGCTGTCCATCGCCCAATTCATCACCCCCATGGGCGCTCAAGTGGCATTTTTCCACTTCGGAACCCATTTACAGGATGTCGGGTACACCTCAGGCCAGGTGGCACACATATGGGGGAATCTGATGCTCGCCGCGGCCATCGCGACCCCCATATTCGGATGGTTCTCCGACAAACTGAACCGATACGCCTCAGGGGAAAGCCGGCATCAAACCGGCATAATGAAAATATTCCACCGGTCACCCCAGATGTCCCGTCTCCTGGTTTTAACCATCGCCTATCTCCTCACCAGTGTTGGAATTCTGCTGCTTGCCGCCATCGATGATACCCAAAACGTTCTTCTGTTATGGATGTTTATCATCATATTCGGTGGAAGCTACACCATTAGAGGACCGATGTTTTTTGCCATGACCGTGGATCTTTTCGAGGGTCCCCAACAGGGTCGAATACTGGGCGCAACCCAGATGTTTCAACGGCTGGGAATGGCCCTGGCGCCCTGGTGGGGCGGCTGGATGTTTGATCTGCTGGGAAGTTATCACCAGGCGTTTTATCTCGGCGTCGCAAGCCTCATGACCGCCTGCATCTGTTCCTGGCTGGCAGGGATACGGACCCAGGTCCAGAAAGAGGCTTTTGGGGGATGATGTTTGACAGGATCAACAGGATGGACAAAATACTGTTTCACAAAACCAAAAGAATCCTGAAAATCCTGTAAATCCTGTCCATATCAAATGAAGCTTCATCCAAGGTTAAGCTGCCCCGATGCGGTTTACCGGAGAGAGAGGCTGTCCACCCCGCAGCATGTTTACGATCTCGCGGGCTGCCCGCCGACGCGCATCAACCGGCATCCTGGCCGAAGCCGAGGCGGCATGGGCGGTTAATATCACATTGTCCATCTTCAGCAGCGGATTATCGGAATCGACCGGCTCAGTTTCAAAAACATCGAGACCGGCATAGGCGATCCAGCCCTCCTGCAGCGCTTTGATAAGGGCGGCTTCGTCCACGGTTGCCCCGCGGCCGGTGTTTAGAAAGATACCCGTTGACTTCATCTGTTTGAATGTCTCTTCAGAGAGCATGCGATCGGTTTCAAAAGATGACGGGAGGTGGGCTGAAACAAAATCCGACCGGTTCAGCAGCTCTGACAGCCGGGAAACCGGCTCCACACCGTACCCGATCATGTCAAGTTCGCTGCGGTAGGGATCGTATGCCAGCATATTCAATCCGAAGGCCTTGGCACGGCGGCAAACCGCTCTTGGTATATTGCCGAAAGCCACAAATCCCAGCGTCATACCCGTCAGACGGGGGTACTGATTCAGCATGGGGCGTGCTTCCATCCACCGGCCCGTCCGCACCAGCTGGTCCTGGGTGATGAGCCGACGCCAGCAGGAGAGCAGCAGGGTCATGGTATGATCGGCGACCTCTTCGATAAAGACATCCGGTGTGTTGGTCACCCATATATTGTTCTCGGCGGCAGCGGCGACATCGATATTGTCGAACCCGACGGTGGGCAATGCAATAATTTTGCATTTTTTAAGTGAATCCATGATCTTCCGGCTGATCTTGCGTGGGCCGCCATGAATCAAAAGGGCATCGGCGTCATGGGCGGCTTCTATGAATTCCTCTTCGCTGCCGATATCGGTTTCAACGATGGTTGCTCCGGCACCCTCTAAAATCTCCCTTTCGATATATAGCGGGTCCCCCCAAACAGCCTTCATCTGAGGACTGAATTTAAAAACGACGACCTTGTATGCGTTGCTGTCTGTCATTGTTTTCTCCTTTCTGCCGGGATTCCCCGGCGGCACGTTCCGGTTTGGCTCCCTTTGGTATCAATCCGAATAATTCATTCCTGGAATCTATAGTCAATTTGACAGGTATAATCAACCGCACCCGGAATTGCTAATTTTCCATCGACATTATTTGGGGATTTCAAAGTTGGCCAGCTTTTCCAGAACCTTTACAACCGCAGAATCGTCGTCATCCCCCCAGCCATTGTTAACACCGGCCCGATACAGTTGTCTGGCGAGATTTGAAAGCGGAAGTACAAGATCCATATCATCGGCAGCATCGGTAATGATGTCTGTATCCTTGAGCAAAATCCGCAGCACCCCCCGGGGATCGAAATCACGCTCGATCATTCTCATGGCCCGGTGTTGAAAAATCCAACTGTTCCCGGCACTATTAGAAATGAGATGATGAACCTCCTTAAGGTCCAGTCCGCTCCGAGCCGCAAAAAGCATGGCCTCGGCAACACCCGCATTGTTTATAGCCACCATGATCTGATTGATGGCCTTGGCCGATTCCCCGGCCCCCACATCACCAAAATGATAAATATTGCTGCCGACAGCGTCCAGGGCTTCTTTATTCTCTTCCACGGCTGCCTTGTCACCGCCGATCATCACCGACAGGGTTCCGGCCATGGCCCCTTCCGCACCCCCGCTGACAGGGGCGTCCAAAAGGCGCAAACCGAATGGTTCCGCAATTTTTGCAAGGGCCCTTGCCTGTGCCGGCGAGATGGTACTGCAAACAAAAATGCAGCCGCCTTCAGCCATGTTCTCCGCAAGCCCATCCGGGCCGGAAATGACACTCAGGTTCTGATCGTAGTTGAGCAGAACGGAAAAAACAGTTTTGCATGCCTTGGCAAGTGATGGGATATCCGGCGCAACCACCGCCCCCTTCTCTCTGAGAGCCTCCAGCGGCTCAGGCCGATTGTCGAATACCATCACCTCGAACCCGGCCTTGATAAGATTGCTTCCGACCCCGATGCCCATGTTTCCAATACCGACAACGCCGATTATTTGTCCCATTGTAAACCCTCCTTTCAAATTGTTCATTACGGTTATCTTTAAACTCGACAGGACTTTACTTGAGCTTTATGGACCGATAAAGATTATCTGTTTATCTACAAAAAACAAGTAGATTCTTAACATTCCAAAGGGTCGATGGCAATCAAATGAATCGTTCACACGGTGGGTAATACCGGATTGCTGAGTTTATCCTTGACACTTTGACAACAGGCGTTTTAAGAATTCCTTATCCGTATGGCGCAAATACGCAATGCTTATCAACACAAACGCTTATAGAGGCGATCATGATTAAGGAGGTTGCTTATGATGACATTTAAACCTGAAGAGGTGAACTTTCACCTGGAAGAATATCAGGCCCATCTTGCCGAGCTAAGGCCAAAAGATTACCCGATCCTGTCGAGCAAAGATGTTTCCGGCAGGATGAACCTGTGCCATAGACGAACCAATCCGTATTCAAAAGACGGCAAAGCGCACGTGTCGTTTGTCATGGCTGAAACCGATATTAAAAGCGATATTCACAGGGCTGTCGACACATTGGGCGGATTCGACAAGGCATTAAACCGCCAGGACCGTATCCTGATCAAACCCAATTACAACAGTGACGACCCGCCGCCCGGTTCCACCGCCCTGGATTTTTTATCGGCTGTCATCGATCTTTTGAAAGAGGGTGGATATTCAAAAATAACCGTTGCAGAAGGCTCCGGACGCCCCTGGGTTCCAACGAAAAACGTTTTTAACAAAATAGGGCTTTCAGCCAAAATGGCAGAAATGGACATACCGCTGCTCGATCTTGACCAGAGCGAATACGCCGATGTGGTCATCAACGGAGACTATCTTGACGAAGTGGCTTACCCCAAAGATCTGAATTCATTCGACAAAATTATTTACATTCCGACCATGAAAACCCATTTTGTCGCCGGTTTTTCCATGAGTCTGAAACTGGTCGTGGGTTTCACCCATCTTTTCGACCGATTCAAACTCCATGCCGACAACAATATGTTTGTCTCCCAGCGCTCCGTGGAAATGGGTATCCCGGTCCAACCGGACCTGATTATCATGGACGGTCGGATCTCTTTTGTCAGCGGCGGCCCGGCCATCGGGCTTGCGGTTCACCCCGGCCTCATTATGGCCTCGGGTGATTCCACGGCCATCGATGTACAGGGGGTGAAATTCCTTCAAAACTATGCGGCCGTGAACCATCTGACCGGGGATGCCTGGACGCTTCCACAGATTAAAACAGCGGTGAAAAACAACATCGGCATCAGAAACGAGGATGAACTGCTTCTGGTCCGATAATATTATAGACGGGAGGATCTACAGATGGAACGGTTTCGCCTGAAAGATAAAGTGGCTATTGTCACCGGTGGCAATCAAGGTATCGGTTTTGTGATTACAGAAGGTCTTGCCGACGCAGGGGCGACGGTGGTCATCGCAAACCGCCGGGAAGCAGAAGGCCGGCAGGCGGCTGAAAAGCTGACGGAGAAAGGGTTCAAGGCCGTCTCGATTCCCACCGATGTCGCCGATGTTGCCTCCATTGAAAACCTGGTGTCTGAAACCATGGGCAAATTTCAAAAAATCGATATTCTGGTCAACAATGCCGGTGTCATTGTTCGAAAACCACCGGAAGAGATTACCGAAGAGGACTGGAACTTTATTTTTGATATCAACCTGAAGGGGATGTTCTTCTGCTGTCAGGCAGCGGGCAAAGAGATGATTAAACGGAAGCAGGGGAAGATTATCAACATATCTTCCAATGTCTCCCGGGTGGCCATGCCGGGACGCTCGATCTATTCTGTTTCAAAGGGAGGCGTTGCTCAATTAACAAAGGTGTTGGCACTGGAGTGGGCAAAATACGGTATCAATGTCAATGCCCTGGGCCCCGGTCCCACGCTGACCGATATCAACCAGAAATATTTTGAAGAAAACCCTGAAGATCTTCAGGCACGGATCGATTCGATGCCCCTGGCAAGAATTGGAAAACCCATGGACCATGTGGGGGCGGCGATCTTTCTTGCCTCTGAAGCGTCTGATTTTATCACCGGAGAAAACCTGCTTGTAGACGGCGGGTCGACCATCTGGTAGCAGGAGAATCTGCAATATGAGTGGAAAAGTGAACATCGACCAGGAAGAATGCATCGGCTGCGGCAGCTGCCATGATATCTGTCCGGAAGTATTCGGCCTTGATGAAGATATCGAAAAAGCTTACGTGGTCAAAACGGAGGGGGGTCCCGAAGCGCTTATCGAAGAGGCCATGACCGAGTGCCCCATGCAATGTATTTATTGGGAGTGATTGGGATGTGAGATGTGGGGTGTGAGATGTGGGATGTGAGATCTGGGATATGAGATGGGAGAGGAGATTTAGGCATGCAATACCGTAAGATGGGCAGGACCGGACTCAGGGTGTCGACTTTCTGTTTAGGAACCATGACCTTCGGACGACAGGTGGAAGAGAACGAATCCATCCGGATCATCGACGCCGCCATCGATGCCGGGGTCAATTTCATCGATACCGCGGATATGTATGTAAACGGCGTTACCGAAAAGATTGTGGCAAAGGCGATCAAAGGCAGACGCGACGCCCTTGTCATTGCCTCCAAAGGCGGACATATCAGAGGCCTCGGGGAAAAATACGGAGCGCCGAAAGATTACGGTCCAATCGATCTGGCACGACCCAAAACCTTTCACCCATGGCCGTCGGGCGATGATATCGGTCACAATGACATGGGGCTTTCTCGAAAACACCTTATGCAGGCGGTGGAAGGAAGTCTGCGGCGACTCAATACCGATTATCTCGACATCTACTACGCCCATATGCCCGATTACGGTACCCCTCTTGAAGAAACACTTCGGGCCATGGACGACCTGGTCCGCCAGGGAAAGGTAAGATACCTCGGGTGCTCAAATTTCCGCGCCTACCAGCTGTGCAAGGCGCTTTGGACCAGTGACAAGCTCAATTTAGCTCGCTGGGACTGCATCCAGCCCCCTTTCAATCTACTGGCAAGAGATGTCGAGTATGAACTGCTTCCGCTCTGCGGTGAGGAGGGCGTCGGGGTGTGCGTGTTCAGCCCCATGGCAGCCGGCTTCCTGACCGGTAAATATACAAAGGGTAAAGATCCCATGGAAGATGCCCGGTTCGGCCTTGCCCATCTCGGCTATAAATACAACCAGCCGTATTGGACGGACGCCAACTTTGAGGCGGTGGAGACATTAAAACTGATTGCCGAAGACAACGGGAAAAAGCTGTCCGAATTCGCCCTGGCATGGGTTTTGAGCAACCCGGCAATTACGTCTGTGGTCTGCGGGGCCACATCGGTTGAGCAGCTGCAGCAGAACATGGAAGCCACCGAGTTGGATATATCAAAAGCCGAACGCGGCCTCTGTGACGATGTCTGGAACAGGCTCCGACCCCGCGGGGTGTTTTACGGCCGGTAAACCCTACCTGCGCTATCGCCCTAGTACAGATCGATAGGAGTCTATCTCCGCCATGTCCCGGACCAGCAGTTGGAAGTAAAGCCCTGTCGGATCCAGTTCATCCAGCAATCGCTTTAACTCCTCAGGCGTCGGTGTACCTCGAACAATCAGAGGCCGGCCGGCGGCCTGTACGGTTTTAAAATACGGGATCATATCCTCTGCCGAAATGCTGAAAGGCTCGATGTTGATCTCAAAGCACCGGATATCCTCGATCTCTAAAAACGCATCCAGCACGATCATGGATGTAGCGTGCAGGTGAATAAAACTATAATCAAAGCTTGCGGCAATCATCCGATCCACGGGCTGGACCAGTTCGCGATAGAGTTTCGGAGAAAAACTGGCAATGGCATCCTCCTGCATCCGAACAATGGATCCGGGGGCCCACAGATTGTATTGCGCATCGAAGTATCCACCCCGATAGAGGGGTATCCGCTCCCAGACATCCTTGGTAAACTGGACAAAAATTTCCCCGAGTTTCCATAGCAGTTCGGCGGTTTTATCCGGTGAATCGATCAGGTCAATGAGGCCTTCATTATGTCCGCGGAGTACCGCATGGATGTCAGTGGGCCCCAGTTCGGCACCATGGCTCACAGGATACCGCCCGTCCGCTCTCCGGACCAGTGCATCGGCGAACTGCATATACTTCTGATACCACGGATTTTCCGGATCCAGCCGTACCTGCAACGCGTCTTCCCAGGACAGTTTCTGTTCTTCCCCCAGAACCGTATCCGGCAGCACCCGTATTTTGGCACCCAGAGCCGCCGTCAGAAAACAGGGAAACGCCACCTGGGTGGGACAGACCCCGCGGATAAGATCGTCTTCGATCTTTTCGCCCTCCTCTAAGAGCCTTTCCTGGTCATCCAGCCACTCGGACGGATCGATCATCTCGGGGGTGACATATTCATCGACCGTCCAGCCATTACAGGGTGTAAAATACTTGAATGGAAACCAGCCGACCAGCGTAAAACCGACCAGGGGCCTGCCCACCGAGTCTCTATTCCAGAAGGCTTTGTATTTTTCAATCTTTGCCGGATCATTTCCATAGGCGTCGTTACCGTTCATGAGTTATCTCCCTATAAATTATTATTCATGCTCTTGTATAATCCGTGCAATCACCCCTAAACTCTTTTCCAGATCCTCAACCGGTGCATCTTCGGTAATGCTGATGCCGAATCCTTTTTTGGTGCCTGCTTCCGCCAATAACTGCCGTGTATGATCGGCAATGGTTTCTGCAGATTCAATATGCATGGAACTGGTAAAGTTAATCCAAAGCGCCTTGTCCGGCCATATTTTTCTGGCTTCCTTTATGGACACATCCCCCATGGGCGGCGGTGTGATCGCCTCGACAATGTCGACTTCCGCTTTTCCGATCTCCTCTTTTAATGACGCCAGCCTGCCGTCCATGTGGACGGCCAGTTTTTTTCCGGTACCGGAAAGTGCTGCTTTCATCTGGCGGTATACCGGCATGCAGTAATTCCGGAAACGGTCCTTGCCCACCACGTCGCTGGTGATATTGTCGCCGAAAAGAATGATTTCAACCGGAGCGGCTGCAGCCAGGGCAAACAGCTCGTCATACCGTTTGAGCATGGTGTTGTGAAGGGAATCGAAAAGATCACGCCGTTCATGGTAGTCGATGCTGAAGCGCTCAAGCCCCATCATCTGATAAAGTATCTCCTGGATCGGCACCTTTGCGATACGGACATAGACCAGCCCATCGGCACCGATCCGGCGGGTCGCCTCGCGAAGATAGTCAAAGTTATCATGATATACGGCATCATTTATAAAAATTTCCATCACCCGATAGTCCTCAGGAGTTTTTATAAAATGCTCTTTTATCCACAACGACGTATCGTAGGAAGACTCCGGTTCCAGGATCTGGTATACCTCCCCCATGGGAGTCTTGATGGTCTTTCGAATGTATTTCTTACCCGATTCCCAGTACTCTTTGGTGACAATCGACACGTCACGGTGTTCCACGAAATGGGCCGGCGGACGCAGAATCAATCCGACCCCCGCGTCCCTTAGAATCCGTTCACGACTGCCCCGGGGCAGCATCCAGTCATAAATGGTCAAGGGTATCCGGTCCGGCTCGCCCCAGTTCAGCGCTGTAAGTATGCGCTCGCGAATATTCATTTAACACCCCTCTATAAAATGGTTTCCCGAACCGCTTTTCGGTTCTTCTCCAGCCACTCGCATAGCCGTACCCCGTGCCGGAGATACCCCAGATATTCTTCTGAAGCGCCACCCCGGGTAAAATAATGATTCACCGTCCAGTCAACGATAAACAGATTTGCCAGTTGAATCATCTGGGGCAGGCATGCGATCTCGTCTTCGGATAACGGTTCTACCCAGGGGTATGCATCCACTGCAAGCTGATAGGCGCGCAAAAACCGATGGAGCTGACCGAGTTGAAGCCCTCCGCCCGAACCCGCTGCCCAGGATGTGCAAAAATAAAAAATGGCCAGTCCGATATCATAGATCCGATAATCCATGTGGGACCAGTCAAAGTCGAGCACCGCCACGACCTTGTCTTCCTGATACTTTAAATTCCCCGGATGGTAGTCGCCATGCACGGCGATGATGGGAAGATCGCCTAGGGTGTTTTCATTTTTCCAGGACTCCAGCTGCTCTGCCGCATCTGTTAAAACATCCAATTTTTGAACAAAATAGGCGCTGAAATCGTCCCCGGCGGCAACTTTTCCCCACGCCTGCCAACGCCGCCGCATCTCTGGAAGCTTTCCGAGCGTTTCGTCTGCGGCGGCATTGACCTGGGGTGTCCAGCGATGGATGATGGAATGATAACGAGCCAGTACGCCGGCCGCATCCTGCAATTCCGAATCCGTGCAGAGGGGGTGGTCCCAATCGTATTTATCATCCCCGGACTTGAACTCAAAGACCGCTGCAAAATAACTCAGATCGCCGGAACCCATGTTCTTTGTGGTTTTTACATAGGAATGCCCGGTACGCGCCTGCATCGGCTGGGGTGCATAATGGTAAGCGCGCCGGCGCAGCTCCTTGAGCAGGGTATGTTCAAAATCGATTCCTTCCTTTGAAAGCCCCGGACGGTAAACACGCAGCATAAACCGGTTCCGTTTACCCCTTTTTTCAGTTTCGACTTTATAATTGGCATTCATGTACCCCAGTGTATTCCGCTTTGCCGAAATGATACGCCCGAACCGGTAGTGTCTCCGGAGAATAGTCTCAAGATTCTGAAATTCCTGTTTTGAGATATTCAGATATTTCGCACGGATCACCTCGGGTGATTCCGCTACACCGTTTCCGGCAGTTCCAGGCCGAATAATTTTTCCTGTTTGAGAACCCATATCCGCTTTTGCTTCCATTCGTATTTCTAACACGTTTTTAACATAGGATCTACTCGATTTGAAAACTCCGTCTGATGGAACCGCTCAGTTGGCGTGAAAAAAAATTTTTCCTTATCACTTCAGTTATTTGAGTCCTTATCCGATAATATCAGAAGTTTATCGAAGACGGATTTGAAAAGATAAGTATTTCTGTATTTTTTTCACCCGATAAGCGACAAGGCGGAACATATGAAAAGAAAACATCCGGATCACGCAGTGATATTTGACTTTGACGGAACACTGGCCGACACCCGAAAACCGATCATGCAGTCAATCTGGGGCGCACTGCACGATTTGAAGGTAAAGATTCCTTCCCAACGGTCTCTAAATACCCTTTCCTGCCACACACTGGAAGGCATGTTTAAAAAATTAGGCATCCGGAGTCAGGATAAAATCGATTGCGCCATAAAAAGCTATAACCGCCGCTACCGGAGTTTGGGTCCCAAGAAAGCAAGGTTGTATCCGGGGGTTAAGGATACGCTGTCCTGTTTAAAGGGAAACGGATACCATCTGTTCATCGGAACCCACGAGAAAAGGTCGAATTTAGATCGACTGGTAAACGCCCTTGATATCGGAAATTTTTTCAGCGACAGTTTATGTGAAGATGAAGTCGAGCATATAAAACCGGCCCCGGAAATGGCAGAAACATTGATGGGCCGAAACGGCGTCCAGCCGGAGGATACACTTGTTGTCGGAGATTCGACCCTCGATATCCGGATGGGAAAAGCGGCACGGTGCAAAACGTGTGCGGTCACCTATGGCGTCCACTCAAAGGTTCGATTGGCAAAACATAATCCCAATTGTAAAATAAATGCCTTTCCGGAGCTGTTGAATGTACTCGAATTATCCGAACCCCGCCACAAAAGATCCAACGGATAGCACGGAAACAATCTAAAATTTCACGGACCCGGCCATCAAACAGCATCTTTCCCCAGCAGTCCCGCATTCCGAACAGCAGCAACAATGCGCTCATGTTCCTCCCCCTCAGGCTGTTTTGTAGGCGGTCGAACGGTGTTGGCTTTGAATCGGCCCGAAATCAGCATGGCGGTTTTCATTCTTGAATGGGCGTCGCCGGTGGGCTCTCCCTGTCCGTAAACAACTTCTTTGAGCGGGAAGATACCGCGCTGGATGGTTTGCGCCGTCTTAAGGTCACCGTCTTGAACCGCCTTGTAGAGTGCGGTGATCATTTCCGGGATAAAAGAGGCAAAACCGACAAGGGCGCCGTCCACCCCCTGGACCATCGATGCCAGCAGATACTCGTCATGGCAGGTCAGAATCGTGCAGTTTTCATCGGCGGCACGAATCGCCAGGATATCCCGATCATATTTTGACATTTCACGGGTTCCCACCTTAAACGTGGTCACCCACGGAAGCTGTGCAAGGTCGGCGAGCAGTTTTGACGAATACCTTGCTTTTGACCATGCCGGATAGACATGAACCACCAGATTGATATCAACGGCTTCTCCGATGGCGGAAAAATAGGCCAGCACATGCTCCTCCCGCATACCGAATCTGAGCCATGTGTGGGGCGGCATCACAAGCAGACCGGAGGCGCCGGCCTTCTTTGCCATCTGGGCGTGTTCCACCGCCTCATTGATACCTTCACAACAAAGGCCGGAAATAACGGGTAATTTCCCATCGATTGCCTCGGCAACGATCCGGGTCACCTCGGCCCGCTCTTTTGGGGAGAGCGCAAAGACCTCTCCGGTATGCCCGTTTGTAACAAGACCGCCGATACCCTTGTGCCCCCCCAGCCAAGCTGTAAACCGCCGCAATTCGGGCTCGTCGATACTATAGTCCGGGGAAAAAGGAACCTGCATGGCCGGAAGGATTCCCCTGAATGTATCTATAATTGCCATATCTTTCTCCTTTTTGTTAATATTCTAAAGAGGGCCTGCAACCCGATCTTTCCCGAAACCTCGGTCATGTTCGGGTTTATGCTCACCTTTGCGTGTGTCTTGTCCGTCTCTGGCGGGTTTGAAGATAAGCGTATTACCTTTTTCAACGGGAATTGCCGGCCGGTTTCCGCAACCGGCTCAACCGTCCTTTTATGAACTCAAACTCAATCCAGGTATCCAGAAAGGATTCAAGCGCCCTTTTATAATGGGCGATGGCTTTTTCCTTTTCACCGTCTCCTTCTGACCAAAATCCGAATGCGGTATGAAGCGTCATGAGATTTTCAGGGAAGTTACCCGCTTCATTTTTCAAATCATCCAGTGTTCGTCTCCCCAAAAGACCCTCACAAATAACCCTGTACCACGGATCCTGCATCTTTTTAAGAAATGTTTCCAACCGGTTTTGAGCGGCTTCCTTTTGACCCAACCGATAAAAAAGCACCGGCTCTAAAAGGCCGACACTCAAACGGCGGCCACTTTCACGGCCCTTTCTCTTTAAAAACCGGCCGGCATACTTAATCGCCTTTTCCCAGTTTTCAACCACGGAATGGTAAAAAACAAGATCGACATAAGCATCGCCATCTTCCGGTGACTTTTCAACGATCTTTTCCAACGCTTCAATTTTTGCTTCCACCCCGGCGGTCTCGCTTTGGCGTATGCCCTCTGCGCCCGCCAGTTTTTCTTTTTGCAATTTCTTTTCAGCAATCCCTTTCTCAACAGCAGCGGCAAACGTTTCGATTTCTTTTTCATATTCATGCCAGCGTGGACCCTCCCGCAGCCGGGTCAATCGCGTCTGCTGCAGACGATCCAAACGGGCCCGGGACAGATAGTATGGCCATGTTCGAGGCTCGGCCGAAAGGATGGATTCCTTCAGAAATCGTTCCGCTTCAGCCCTGTTTTGCCGTTTAAAATTTACCATGCCGAAAATATAGTAAAGCCAGCTTTTTTCTCCAGGGGTATCCCATCCGTCCATGGCGGCAACCGGGTCGACTTCACCCGCCAGAACCCTGGCCAAATACCCGTGAAACTCGGCTGGTGAACGCCAGTCCAGCGTCTTCAAGTCCTGGTAATGCCGGCTCTTTGATGCATCTCCTTCCAACCAGTCTTGGACAAAGAGCATCAGTTTTGCGAGGCTGTTCTCCGGATCCATCGAAAGTGCTTTGCCCAAAATCTCTCTAGCACCGTCACGGTCTTCGGTTAAAAGATGCACCATGCCGGCCGTCATCAGCAACTGGGGATCCGAACTCGTCTCAAGGCCTTTATCCGCCAATGCCATGGCTTCAGCCCATCGACCCTGATCGGCTGCCTCAAAAATATTATTCAACTTGTCTTCAAGGGACAAATCGAGCACACCATTCCATTTTATCTGTCCGGCCTTCAACTCCGTTAGAAATGAGGCGGCCTTTGCAATCGGAAACACCATGCCAAGATTCCATAACGGGGTTACCATCGGTATCATCCCCTGGGCACGATCGGTGGCAACCCCTGAAACGATGCCGACGACCTTGCCCTGGATATCGATCAAGGGCCCCCCGCTGTTTCCGCCATAGATGGCGGCATCGATCTGGATGAGATTTTCAAATGAACGGCGAACATGTCCCCTGGCCACACCAACATTGATGATCATCGCCTGAGTGCGACTTCCCAATGGAAAGCCGAGGGCAATGACCGGGGAGAGCTTCGGTATTTTCAATGGATCCAACTGTTCGGAAAGCGGCAGGGGTTTGAGTCCCCGGGGAATGTTTTCAATTTTCAGAACTGCAAAATCGTCTCTGAGCGGTGAGGAGACCAGCTGCCGCGTTCTCACCAGCGGTTTGGCCACCCCCGCAATCGTCAGAGACGGCTTGCCGTCGGAACGATAGGCGGAATTCAGAAAATAAGAATCTGCCAGGTCCGGGCTTTCGATAAGTCCGGCAGATCGATTAAACGCCTTTTCACCCTCAAACCAAAGAAATATACGATATCCGAATTGGGGAGATCGGCCCTGCTGTCTGAGTTGAGAATTCGCCATCAACAGTGTGATATCTTCCAACCATGGACAGGCCACATGGCGATTGGTCAGAATGTATCCATCCTTGTCCGCCAGAAAGCCGGTGCCTTCGGCGCGATTTCGATACACATACGCCTGATCGTCTCGTAACCAGTAGTCGACCAGCACGAAAGCGATGGAACCGGCGTATTGATTGGCAAAATCTTCCAAGATCACGGTGTCATCTTTTTTTTGAACCCCGATGTTGTAAAAGTAGAGTCCAACACCTGCCAGCATCAGCATCACGACAATGGCAATAATAAACGACTGCCGTTTTTTTATCCGCTGAACCGTACTTGCCGAAGTCTCCCGGATTTGAATCTTCTCTAATTTAGCTTCTTCGATATCCGCATCCGTAATCCGTGACAGCGTATCGGCCACTTCTTTCATGGAGCCGGGTCGAAGCGCCGGATCGTCGGCCAGCATCGTTTTGATCAAAACCTTTGCATCTTCGGGCAGCGGAAGTTCATCCACCTTGGCCTTATGCTCGCAGATTTCTATATCAGCAGTCAGTAATTCCAGGAAAATTTTTCCCAAGGACCAGATATCGCTTCGATGATCCAAAGGGTTTTGATTCATGATTTCCGGGTGACACCCGATAAGATGTTTCAGCATGGGGCCGGGACGATCCAATTGGGGGTCGAAAAAACGGGAAAACTTGTAATCGATTTTTACTTCCAGATCCCCATTTTTCCCCTCAATGGCCATGATATCGTCTAAAATAAGATGGGGGATAATGTGGCCGTATTCATGAAGCACCTGCAGTGCGTCTGCTATTTTGACAAACAGATCGAAGGTGAATTGATAATCTTTGAGCCGACCGGACCGCATGAGATCCCCCCAGTTTACAGCATCCACCCATTCACTGATCCGGTACCAGAGACCATCGCTTGATCTTCGAATGGCATAATGCTGAACAAACCCTTTTGGGGGTAATTTTTTCAGCTCTTCAAGCTCCCGTCGAAGCCGTTCCGCCACCGTTGCATCGACACGGGATTGATCAGTGAACAGACGGATCATGACCTTTTCATCGGTCCGCTCCCGGATCGCCTTGCAGAGAAAAGAGGCATATCCTTCATGAAGAACCGTTACGATCCGGTAATCATCAATAGACTGCCGCCCTTCGGCGACCTCACTGCCGCAGGAGGGGCATGTGTTCACTTCCTCAGTCAGAGGTTGACCACATTTTTGACATAGTTTCATAGCCGTCACCTTTCAGAACGATTAATACCGAAAGCAGCACAACCGGAGCAACGGGCAGCCAGGGGATAGAGGAAATCGGAAAACATAGGAGCCCCCGGAAACATTGAAATATCTTTTGTATTGAAAGATAGATGATGGCATTTGAGAAGTCAAGGTATCCCCCGCATGTCACGTTTCCTGCATAATCCGTTATCGGTCTAAATCGAACGCCAACAATTTGACGAGACACATCGCTTATTCATTACATCCGGTCTCAATATATCGGAATTTCTACAGCCTGTTGAAAATAAAGGGGTATTCCATTATTCCAGTTCTATAAATTTTTCGTTTCTCAAGCTTGTTCTGAAAAACATGCCTTATGGCATGCGGTTTGCTTTTTACCCCTGTGTCATCATCCTATATTGGACAGGAACGTATGCGATTTCATTTGTTGATTGCGGTCGTAACCGCCTTTGCTGTAGCTACCGGGGCAGGTGCGACCGAATTAAACGCCCGGGACAACTTTGAACTCGGAAAACAATATTTTGACGCCGGCAGTTACAAAGAGGCCTACGACCATTTCTTCACGGCCTTCAAAGTAGATCCCGGCAATTCCGATATCAATTTTTTTCTAGGCCGAGCTGCTTTCGAGATCGGTGATTATGAAGCAGCGGTCATGGCATATGAACGCGTACTGATTGCTCAGCCGGATGTCTCAAGAGTAAAGCTGGAAATGGCCAGATCTTATTTTCATCTCAAATCCTTTGAAACGGCAAAACAGTATTTCAACGAAGTCCTTGAGACAAAACCGCCGCACAAGGTTCGCATAAACATCGAAAACTTTCTGGCCGCCATCGATGCCGCAAATACACGCCATGTGTTCAGCGGGGTGCTCTCCACAGGCGTCACCTTAGACGACAATGTTCGGGTCTCTCCGGCCAACGACAAAATCTCGACCATCATCGGCGACGTCATCCTGATCGGAGAATCGGCAACCCCCCAGGAGGATCGCATCTTCACCACAACAGCACTTTTGGACCACATTTACAAATTTGAGAACAACCGGATGCGCTGGCAGACAACGGGATTAAACTACAACGGGTTTTATCAGTTTGCAGACGACCTCGATCAAAACTATTTCAACCTGACCACCGGACCCGAGGTGCGGTTCGGAAATTATATCCTGGAAGTTCAGGGTGTCCTGAACCAGCTCTATCTGTCCTATGAGCGCTATCTCGGAACTTACGGTCTGGCTTCGACACTATCTTACGCACCCAGGCCGAACCTCCTTTTAAACTTCGGCCTCCTGGGTCAGAAGAAAGATTTTTACCAATTCGAATCCCGGAATGCCCTGAATTTCGCTGCTTCCGGCAATGCGTTTTTTATCTCTGCACCGAATCGGTTCGGAATCGGGCTTGCCGGGGAATCCGAAAACGCTGAAAATGATCTCTTCAGCTATAACCGATACCGTTTAAATCTCAGGTATGACAGAATATTTCCATTCGGTTTCAATGCGTTTGCAGGCTATCGGTATCAAAAAACCGAATACGACGTAGAAGAGCCGATGTTTGCAAAAAAACGATCCGACGATCTCAACGAAATTGTCGCCGGAATTTCAAAAACCCTTTGGCGTTCAGAAGACAGCCGTCGCATTTTAACCGCCTTTATCAGCTATACTTTTACAAGCTCCGATTCCAACATCGACCTTTACACCTATGATAAAAATGTCCTGGTCACCTCCCTGGAATTAAGATTCTGATCCATTTATCGCAAAAAAAACTAAATGAATTCGGCGATCCGGCCGATAAACATTAAGAGATCTGCAGTTCAGGCAAAAGGGACGAACGATTTTAACGTTGATTTTCACACCCTCTGTTTGAATTTTTGGCGAAATACAAAGGGATCTCTGAAACGTTCATACTAACATCATACAAGGACTCCGCCATGAAAAAGCTTCTATCTTTTCTATGGATTTTATTGTTACTTTCTATGTTGCCGGTTGATTCGGCAGCAGCCGGTCCGGACGATTCCATCGGGTCGGTTGTTGCAATCCGTGGAAAAGTAACTGCTGCCGACCCGGAAGGGACCGTCCGCAAACTTAAATTGAAAGCACCGGTTTACCTGAAAGATACGTTGAGAACAGAAAAACGGAGCCGGCTCCAGGTGATGTTTATAGACAACACCATTGTCAGTCTCGGACCCAGCAGCGAGATGATTATCGCCGAATATCATTGGAAACCGGATAAAAACGAAGGGGGCATGAAAACCAAGATAAAGGAAGGGGTTTTTCGCATCATGGGGGGCGCCATTACAAAAACCGCCCCTGAAAACTTCATAACGGAAACCCCAGCGGCAACCATCGGGATTCGGGGTTCCATGTACGCTGGACGGGTTTCAAACCAGGCTCTGACGGTGATGTTTCAGGGAGGAAAGGGCATCTATGTGACAAACCCTGCCGGTACGGTCGATATCTCCACACCCGGCTATGGTACGCATGTGGAAGGACCGATGACGCCTCCGGAAACACCGCAGCGGTTCAGTTCAGAGGAGATTAAAGATTTAAACAATGCATTGTCCGCAAAGGAAGATCCATCGGATAATAACGATGCAACCGATACAACCGAGGGCAGAGAAAGCACCGAAACCGATCGTGTCGACGATGATGAGGATTCCAATGACACCCCGGCCCGTGATGAAAATGAAAAACCCGATGAGTCATCGGACCCGCCGCCTGACCCGGACAAAGACAATGAGAAAGATGACGGTTCCATTTTGGCTGCCAATACGTCTTCAAATGAAAACGGAGACGGTTCTTCCGGTGATGCCGACACGGTAATCATAGCCGCACCGGCCGAAAGCGCCACACAGGTCATTACAAATGATCTCGACAACGCAGTGAATACGGACAATCCGGCCGGAGGCGATAATTTTTCCGCAACGGCGGATGCAATTACCGATTCCGTAAACACCATCAATGACACCCTCAAAAATAACTCCCAGGAAGACCTCTCCGCGGCGGCAATGGCACCGTTGGTATCTGGTACCGGCCCGGTGGAGACCGTTACCACAGAGGGCGAAACCACCGAAACCGAAACCACAGTAACCGTTGTCACTGATCCCGTTGCCACGACTCAAGCTCCCACAACCACAACCACGATCATTGCAGCTGAGACCACCACCACCATAACCACGATCCAGGTAACCACCACCACCACGCCACCACCACCGCCGGTAATCGCCAATTTCACAGGAAAATACCTGGCTGTCCAGTACGACAATGACACGGGAACCAACACGGGGGATGCCATCTGGTCGGACGACATCGCACCTGTTTCAACAGACGGAAGTGTGCAGGGTACTGCCGTGGCTGTTGAAGACAGTAAAAACATACCCTATCTGTTTCAGATTGCCACCTTTGATGATTCCGGAACCTATACCGGGGAAACCACCGGTTCAGTCGGTCATGAGGTCGATCTGACCGGTCAACTCCGGACCTTCAACACGGTTGAGCTCCACTGGTCCGATCTGGGCGAATTTGTTGCTTTTTATCTGCCGACAGCAAATTTTGACAGCGGAAACTATAAATTCCAGGAGCTCGGATTCGCAGGCATCGCATCGGCAACACTTCCAACGGACAGTGTCGAGACGTATTCGGGACACGTGCTCGCCGCCCTTACCGAAGCCAGCAATATCGATGCGGACACCTCCGCCCTCAGCATGGAAGTCAACTGGCATAACGGTAAGGTCCTGGGCCGCATCGAGGGGACCGGCAGCAACATTATCTATATAGGCGACGTCACTGGCAATGCATTGTCAAATGTGAAATTTTTGGGAGACGGAAAAATGGCCGGCGCCACACCGACTACGGTGGACGGCACCACGAACTTTGGAAAATTCTACGGCTCCCAACACCAGGGGTTCGGAATGACCGCAAGCGGAAACACCTATTCCGTGGATGACCAGGTCGCTGTAAACACCTGGTCGGCGGTGGGCGCCGGTTTCAGGGTTTATGAAAATCCTCTGGACGACCCGGTCGCACCCACGGGTGCAACACTCTGGGAGGGGTTTACCACCGGGCTTGCCGAAGACATGGCCGCCCCCGGCACCGATCGCAGACTCTATTTGAGCACCAGCCCTTCAGACCTTGAATTCAGCGTCGATAAGGATGCAGGGACCTTCAGTGGGACCCTTTCCGCCGCCGATGTTGTTGTTGGAAGCGCTTATATTATCGACAACATGGTCGTGGGCGGCGCCAACGGGTCCGCTTTTGTGCTTCAAGATAACTTCGGCGCCGGTTTGGGAGGTGGAGGCGCGGTAATCACCGACGGCGGCAACTCGGGCGGGCTCAGGACGCACGGAAACTATATGGTCTCCATGCCGCCGGACAGCCAGTTTTCAGAGCACGTCACCTGGGGCTACTGGGAGGTCGCCTATCTGGATCCGACAACGGCCGACAAGTATCACATCCATCAACCGGGCTCCCTCTGGATCGCCGGGGAGAGAACGCCGGTCGGCTACGTGCAGGGCCTGATTGACGGGCCCTCGCTTATGGGAACCTATCAGGGCCCGGCCCAAGGAATCGAAATCAGCAATGCCGGGGTTGTTTCCGAACTTACCAACGGATCGACGAATCTTACCATTGATTTCAGCCAGGCAGCGGTGGCCGACAAGATCTCCGGCACCATCGGCTTTGACCAGGCAAACTTTACCGTTGCCGGTGTAACCGCCACCTCCGGCGGTTTCACGGCAAGTTTTACCGATGCAAATGTAAATGCCAGCGCGGTAAACGGTGCCTATTTCGGGCCAAACGCAGAAGCCATCGGCGGCAACTTTCATACGGACATAGCCACCGGAGAGCAATATATGGGTATTTTTGGCGGAAACAAAATTCCCTGATGCATCCATAGAAGCTAAATAATGGGAATGATGCAAAAAGCGCTCAAATTCTTCAGACCCACCCCGTTTAAAACCGGATGTCTGGTGGTGCTGGTATCCTGTCTGCTGTTCAAATCCTTTGGCCACATAAAACCGGCCTTTCTGACCGCATCAGACAATCAGGTGGTCTCGGCCATGTTCCGGTGGCGCGGCCATACGGCGGCCACCGGGAATATCGTTATTATCGACATCGATGAAAAGAGCCTCTACCGGATGGGACAATGGCCCTGGCCCAGAACCGTTGTGGCCGATCTGATAAAAAAAATCCATCATGCGGACCCGAAAGCCATCGGCATCGATATCGTGTTTGCGGAAAAGGACCGCACCTCCCCGAATCAGTATGTCAAACTGTTTGAAGGATTTTTGAAGCATCGGTACCCTGCCCTCGATCTTACCTGGCTCAAACAGGATAACAGCCTCGACAACGATCTTGTGCTCGGAAACGTTGTGGCCGAAATCCCGGTGGTTCTGGGCTACGTGTTTCAAACCGAAAACGACGGGTTGAAAAATGATGTAAACGCCCCTTTTCCTTCCTGCAAGATCCGGTTGGAACCCCAAGGCATGGAATACAATGACCTTGCGCTCTTTTCTGGGTATCGGGCCGTTTTAAATGTTGACGCCATTGCACAGGCTGAAACGGAAGGTTTTTTTAACGTGTTTCCGGACCCCTCCGGTACGGTGCGGAAAGTCCCCCTGCTCATGAAGCTCGACGGCATGCCCTACCCTTCCTTGGCGCTGGAGGTATTGCGCCTGGGACTGGGGGAAACGGAAATCGTTCTCCATGGATCTGAAAAAATCGATACCCCCGAGAAAGGTCTGCTGGGTGTATCGATCGGCAACCGGTTCATCCCCACCGATGATGCCGGTCAGTTAAACGTAAACTATCGCGGCCCCGGAAAAACCTTTCCATATCTTTCCGCTGTGGACATTCTCGATGGGAAACATGCAGGGGCCCTTAATAAGAAATATGTCCTGATCGGCACATCAGCAGCCGGTCTTTCCGATCTGCGGGCCACCCCGTTTTCGAGCACCTTTCCCGGGGTGGAGGTTCATGCCACGGTTATCGACAATATTTTGTCGAACGATCCGTTCACCTACGACATATACACCGAAATCGGCATCACCTATACCCTCATCGCCGTCGGGGGCATCCTGTTGAGTGCGTTGCTGGCCTTTACAGGTCCTCTGGCAGGCAGCCTGGGAGGCATACTGTTTATAGGCGGTGCGGTCATCTGCAACTACCAGTTTTTCTTTCTTCAAAACAAACTGGTCGGAATATCATATCCCATGCTGACCGTTACGGGTGTTTTTATCATGGTAACGATCTTTAACTATTTTGTTGAAGACCGTCAAAAACGTTTTATCCACGGTGCATTCAGCCATTACGTCTCTCCCCAGGTGGTCAACCAGCTCGTTAAAAGCCCGGATCAGCTCACCCTGCGTGGAGAGGAGCGGAACCTTACCGTGTTGTTTGCAGATATCCGAAACTTCACCAATATTTCAGAAAAAATGGATTCTCAGCACCTCGGTCTTTTTATGAATCGATACCTTACGGCCATGGGGGAGATCATCATGCACCACCAGGGTATGGTGGACAAATTTATCGGCGATGCCATCATGGCCATCTGGGGTGCGCCCCTGGGGCAGGAGAATCATGCTGAAAATGCGGTTCGTGCCTCTATTGAGATGGTTGGGAAATTGGCCGAATTGCAGAATGCCGAAAGCTGGAAAGCGCTTCCGACGATAAGAATCGGAATCGGAATCAATACCGGTATGGTGAGTGTGGGCAACTTCGGCAGTGATAAACGGTTTGACTACACGGTCATCGGAGATGCTGTCAACCTGGCATCACGGATTGAAGGACTCAATAAAATATACGGCACAGGGGTCATCATATCGGAGTTTACAAGAAAGGCATTAGGGGACAGGTTCGCTTATCGGTTTCTGGATATGGTCCGGGTCAAGGGGAAGGAAAAACCGGTTAAGATCTACGAACCGCTTCAGGAAGGATCGCTTCATTACAGCCTTAAAAAAGAAATCGAAACCTTTGACTGTGCAGTTCAAAGCTATCAGACCCGAAAGTTCGACGAGGCCTTCCAACTCATGGAAGGCCTGTACGAAAGCCACCCCTCAGCCCTTCACCGCCTCTATATGGACCGGATACAGGCCTACCGGAAAGATCCGCCGCCACAGGACTGGAACGGCGTATCGGATTTAAATATAAAATAAAAGCAGGCTTAGGCACTGTTTTGTTTGGGGATCTTTTCCGAAAAATCCGTTTCCCAGTTCGGCCAGCTGGAGATCGTCAAACCGGATATATTTTCCTTTAGAAGACATGATGTTCACCTCTTATTGGATTTTAAAAGAATAAATCTGATCTAATTATTTTACAGTGCTTTTTTCATATTCGGTTATCTACAAAGACCCAGTGAATTTTGTAAAGGCCAGGCTCCATCCATCCGTAAGCTGATTGCTGACCGCTGAAAAAGCCCGTCAGGCGACCAGACCTTCCGCCAGAGCAATCTCGACCGCCATCTGTGCCGCTTTGCCCACCACTTCCGGACATTTCACATCATGGGCCCCGGCATCGTGGAACTTTTTGAACTCATCCGGATCTCTCAGATTGTAGGAACGCCCGAATTTTTGTTCCTGGACACCATGGCAGATAACAGTGCCGAATTCTTCCAGAAATCGGTCCGCGAGCAATGAGGCGATATCAAAAGATTTAAATCGAACCCCCTTGGGATCGCTAAAATCCGTCCGTTCCCGCCCCAGGAGTTGACTGAGCACCATCACGGCTCCGGCAAAACCGCCGCAAACACCGATTCCGGTAAGCCCGCAGCCGCCGGCAAAACCGGAAGCCGCTTTAAATATCGCATCATCTCTAATATCAAAGGTATCCTGAAGAGCGGCAACCACACACTGGGCGCAGCCCCGGTATGTTTTTTCGTATTCAAATCCCAGGTCATAAGCCTTTTTTAATAATGCCTCACGATCCTTCATCAATGGCTCCTTTCATAATCAATTCACAGTTTAACAAATAAATAGCAGAGAGATCTTTATTATTAATCCATCAGTAACCCGCCGTTGATGTTCAAGGTTTCGCCGGTGATGTGTCTTGCCCCGTCCGAGAGCAGAAACATGGCCCCGTCGGCAATATCATCGGTGTCGGCAATCCGGCCCAGCGGACTCTGTTCTCTCAATATTTTCCAGGATTCCGGTGAGAAATCTTTGACCATATCGGTATCCACAGGACCCGGTGCAATGGCATTTACAGTGACACCGGCAGGTGCCAGCAATTTTGCAAACACTTTCGTCAGACAGATCACCCCCGCCTTGGAAGCCGAATAATGCGCTCCGGCAGCGACACCACCGGCCTTTCCCGCAACAGATGCCATATTTAAAATTCTCCCCCGGCCCTGTTTTGTCATAATCGGCATCACCGCCTGACAACAGAAAAAAACCCCGGTCAAATTGACCGATATCACCCGGTTCCATTCTTCGGGGGTAATCGCCTCAACAGAGGTAATCGGGCAGATACCGGCATTGTTTATGAGAATATCGATGCCGCCGAATATTTCCAGAGCGGTATTCATCAGCTTTTGAATATCTTCCACGTTTTGAACATCGGCTGCAAGGTGGGATGTTTTTACACCGAAGGTCGATCCGATCTTCTCTGCCGTATTTCCGGCCATCTCTTCGCTCAGGTCACTGATAAAAATTGCGGCGCCTTCGGCTGCCAGTTTCTCGGCCATCCGTTTTCCGATGCCTCTGGCGCTTCCGGTGATCACCGCCACGCGGTCTTTGAATTTCATACCGTTTCTCCTTTTATCCAGATTTTGTCAATCTTCAAACTTATGGGGAATAATCGCCCCCTTGTCCGCCGATTCGGCCAGTCGGGAATAGAGAGCAAGATACCCTGAACGGACATTGGGCGCCGGCCTTTTCCATTCCGCCAGACGGGCGCTTATTTCCGAATCCGAAACATCCAGATGCAATGTTCGGTTCGGGATATCGATGGTGATAGAATCGCCGTCTTTAACCGCAGCCAGGGGGCCGCCTTCAGCCGCCTCGGGTGAAATGTGGCCCACAAAACACCCGTTGTTGGTTCCCGAAAAGCGGCCGTCTGTGATGAGTGCCGTTTTTAGCGCCAGTCCCCTGCCGTAAAGCATTTTCAACGCTTTAAACATCTCCCGCATACCCGGTCCGCCCTTGGGGCCCTCATACCGGATGACCACAACCTCTCCTTCCTTGACCAGGCCTTCCATGATGGCTTCATTGGCGGCCTCTTCTGAATCGAAGCAGTGTGCGGTGCCTGTAAATGTATGCATATGAGCTTCAATGGCAGCCGGTTTGGTAATGGCCGTGTTCGGGGCCAGGTTCCCACGGAGGACGGCAAGCCCCCCCTCTTTACTCCAGGGTTCGGCCATGGTTTTGATGATTTCCCGGTTGTTGATTTTTGCCCCCGAGACATTTTCTTCGACGGTTTTGCCGGAAACCGTCATGGCATCAGCGTTTAACAGGGGGAGGATCTCCTTCATTACAGCGGGAATACCGCCTGCAAAATGAAAATCCGGAACGTTGGGTGCTGCAGCAGGGTTCATCTTTGCGATATGGGGTGTGCTCCGACAGAGGGTTTCGAATCGATCCATTTCGAGCGGATAGTCCGCCTCGTACGCAATGGCCGGCAGGTGCAGTGCCACGTTGGTCGATCCGCCCACTGCAGTGCTGACCCGAATGGCGTTTTCAATGGATTTCCCATCGATGATCTGCCGTGCGGTGATTCCCTCTTTTGTCATCTCAACGATTCTGCGTCCCGACTCCTGAGCCGCCCGGAATCGGTCCGCATGAGTGGCCGGTATGGTTGCCGATCCCGGCAGACTGAGCCCCAATGCTTCGGCCACACAGCACATGGTGTTTGCCGTACCGAAAAATGAACAGGAACCACAGGTGGGGGAGGCGCAGTTTTCAAGCCTTTCAAAGGTGTCGGCATCGATTTTACCGGTCTTTAGCATACCCAGGGCCTCGGCAAGCGAGGTTGCATCGGCGGCACGGTTGTCGAACGTGCATCCTCCCTCCATGGGGCCGCCGACCACCATAATTGACGGCAGGTCCAGGCGGGCGGCCGCCATCAGCATACCGGGGACAATCTTGTCGCAGGATCCCAGCAGCACAATCGCATCCAGGCGATGGGCCTGGATCACCAGCTCGATGTCGTTTGCAATCAGATCCCGGGTGGGCAATATATAGCGCATCCCTTCGTGGCCTTCGGCAATACCGTCACAGGCGGCAATGACGCCGAATTCAACCGGGGTACCGCCTGCCTGGAAGATGCCCTGTTTTACGTATTCCGAAACTAGCTGCAGGTTGTAATGTCCGGGAACGACCCGGTTCCACGAATTGGCGATGCCGATCAATGGATTCTTCAAGTCATAATCACTGTATCCCATGGATTTGTAGAGGGACCGGCTCATGGACCCTTCAGGCCGCTTTAGAATTTCCTGGCTTCGATAACGCATGATAACTCCTCCTTGGCTTTATCTTCTAAATTGTTAGAAAGAAACTTACCTAAGCCCACCTCAAAGTGTCAACACCTGTTCCTGCCATGGCGCCAATCCGTTCCGCACAATTTCCCCGGCAGGTTGACCGAGCCCGTTCCGTTACTTATTATTTAATGTAATAAGCGGATATTGCTTCTAACCCGCCACATACATCATCATTGACGGGTTAAAAATAGACCCGAGGGTTAGAAACCTACATTCTTTATTCATAAGATCCAGGGTTTAAGCCTGTGATCGGATACTCGCATAATGGAGGATAAAAAATGTCATTAATTACCATTTCAAAAAGCTTGGGGAGCGGCGGAGAGGAGATTGCCTCAAAAGTCGCCAAAGCACTGAACCTCGATCTATATGATGATATAAAACTTCAACAGGCAGCCATCGATATGGGAATCCCTGCGGAGGATGCCAAACATCTGGACGAAAAGGCACCGGGCCTGTTTGATCGGCTGATGAGCAGAAAACCGGAAACCTATTTGGACCTGATGGAATCGGTGGTCTATGATGTCGCCCACAAGGGCCGGGGTGTGATTGTGGGACATGGCAGTCAGATGCTGCTCAGAGATTTCGGGTGTGCATTCCATATATATATCCATGCAACCGGATCTTCCCGCATACAGTACATTATGGAAAAAAAGGGATTGAACCGGGAAGGGGCTGAACAACTGGTACAGAAAAGCGACCATCAACAGAGAGGGTTTTTCCGGTTTGCGTTCCGAATGGATTGGGGTGATCCATCCCTATATGATCTTATCGTCAACACGAAAAAGTTGGGAATCGAAGCGGCCGTGAAACTGATCGTCAACACGGCGGAATCCGATCAGATCCAGGCATGCAGTTTGACGGCTGTTGAAGCCATGGAACGGTTGTCCCAGAAAAAAAGAGTTGAGGCCGCTGTTCATGCAAACGACATCAATCCGTTTCTGATTAACATCAATGTGCCTGAAAAGGGTGTTGTTCATCTGAGTGGTGCGGCACATTCTCAGGATGAAAGAGACCTCCTCGTTGATGTCATCGGGCAGGTTTCCGGCATATCGGAAGTCCGCAACGAAGTCGGGGTGATGCCGTCCGGGGTCTGAAATACAGATCTCGTTATTCTGTCTGAACCTTTGAACGTTGAACCATAAAAACCGATACTTTGGATGCAGCGATCCGGCAGGATTATTACAGTCGCATTAAGATCCTGCCGGGGCGCTCATTAAAACCGATTCTAGACGGATCCATCCAGAAGTTGTCTTAACCGGCGGGAAAGTTCCGCCATGGCAAACGGCTTCTGTATAAACCCCTTGCAGCCTCTGGCCAATATTTCTTCCGCCTTGCCGTCGATGCTGTATCCGCTTGAAAGGAGCACCTTGATTTCCGGATTCATCCCCATAAGACGGTCAAATGTTTCGCCCCCACTCATGTTCGGCATGGTCATATCTAAGATGACCGCATCCACACGGTCCTGATTCTCCGAATAAAGCTCAAGAGCCTGGCTCCCGCTTTTTGCAACCAGCACATGATAGCCGAGTCTTTCCAGCATCTGTTGGGTGACCTCAAGGATAATTGTTTCATCATCCACCAAAAGCAGCGTTGCCTTTAATTCCGGCAGATTTTCAACCGTCGGTGTTTCCTGCAGAATTTTATTTTCCGATGCCGGCAGATATATCTGAAAAGTTGTCCGTTTGTTCTGCTCACTTGAGACATCGATATGGCCGCCGTGATTCTTAACGATCCCATAGACAGCAGCCAGGCCCAGGCCGGAACCCTCTCCATTTTCCTTTGTGGTAAAGAAAGGTTCGAATATCCTTTGCCGGGTTTTCTCATCCATCCCAACGCCGGTATCGGTTATTGTGATCTTTACATAGGATCCCGGTTTTGCTTCTCCTATCTTTTCGTCCAGTTGAACATTTTCCGATTCAATCATCAGGATGCCGCCATCCGGCATGGCCTGCCAGGCATTCATGTAAAGATTCATGACCATCTGCTCCAGCTGGTTCGCATCCGCTTCTATGACCCGCAGGTCTTCCTGGAGTGACAGGCGAATCTTGACCTCTTTTCGAGTCTTTCCGAACTGTTTGGCTGTGCGTGAGATCAATCCGTTTACATTAAAAATTTTGATTTCGTATTTACCGCCCCTGGCAAAGCCTAAAAGCTGTCTTGTCAGATGGGCGCCCCGCTGAACAGATATTTCAATCCCTTTAAGTCTTTCAAAAACCGGGTCCGGCGGGCTGACATCCAGCATCATAATATTGGCATTGCCCAAAATGGCCATCAAAAGATTGTTGAACTCATGGGCAATACCACCGGCAAGTGTCCCGATCGACTCCATTTTTTGTGCCTGGTAGACTTGATCCTCGAGTTTTCTTTGCCGGGTGATGTCTCTCAAAAAATAAAGTTCCGCCGGTTTTTCATTCCATGAAATTGAAACCGAATTCGATTGAACCCATCGGGTTTCCCCGTTTTTTACCTGAATTCTAAACGTGTATGGTGAAGAGGCCTCGGTCTGGTGCACATATTCATGATGGTTTTCCTTGGCCGATCCCCTGTCATCTGGATGAATCACCATCTCAAAGGGAAGTTTTGTCAATTCTTCTACCGAGCGACCGGTCAATTCCTCGGTCTTGGGATTGGAAAATATGATCCGATCGTTTTGCAGGATAAATATCGCATCACCGGCATTTTCCACCAGCTGTCGATATCGCGCTTCACTTTCACGCAACTCGTTCTCGGTTGCCAGCCGTTCCGATACTTCCTGCTCCAGTTGCGCATTCACCTCGGATAGGGTTTCGGATTTTTTCTCAATACTGCTCAGCTGGGAGGCGATTTTTGAATGTAGCTGGGCGTTTTCAAGGGCAAAGGTAATTTCGTTTATCATGGTCGACAAGATGTCTCTGTCGTTTGCATCAAATGTCTCTTTTGTCTCTTTGTCGGAAAGATTCAGCACCGCAACAATGTCGCCTTTCACAAAAAGCGGCATACTCAGAAAAGAAGGGGTGTCATACCTCGGATTGTTCGCCTTGCCGATTCGTTCGTCGGTTTCTATATTTTCAACGAGCAATGGGGTCCGATGATCGAGGACAAACTGAAGAATAGAATCATTGATATTGATGATGGTATTTTTTCCGGGACCCGGTTGCGCCCCCCTTGCCGCAGCAACACGGAACTGCTGTTTTTCGTGCTCCACCATAAGAATCGAGGCCGTCTGGGCGCCGGATACGCCCACGGCCTTTTGAAGCAGCAGATCCATAAGCGCTTCCACATCCAGACTCTTCCGGGCGACTTCGTTCAACTCTCTGATCGACAGCAGTTCAAATACTCTCTGTTTCAGCTCGTGGCTGGTCGTCTGAAGCTGGTCCATGAGACGACGAAAAGACAGGCTTATCTGATTAAGTTCGTCGATATTTCTCTCTTTATCGACAGCCAGTAGCGTGTTGTCGTATGTGTCCGCAAACTGATTCGATACCGAATACAGTTTATCGAAAATCCTCCTGAGTATTACCAGCCCGGACAGTATGAGCACCAGAATGAGCCCGATAATAAGCAACTGGTCGGTGTTTAGAAAGATTTTATTGTCATAAACGAGATAAAAAAGCGCTAAAAAGGGAAGGACGAATACGAGCGCTTCGATGACAAGCAGTTTGTAACGCAGCCCTTTTCCCTCAATACCCAATTGAGATGCCCCCATTCTTACAACCTCCTATCAATATTGGAGAATCAAATTCCCTAATATACCGTTTGGTGAAAATATTCAATCTGTTTGGGTGCCTATAACCCGATTGTGTTTTTTTACATTTTCCAGTAAAAGCTTCAAAACGAATCGAATATGATCTTTAAAACACTTAAAAGAGGAGGCAAAGGATATGGATACCGCTTATGAGTTCAGGATCACCACACAAATCGTCTATGGCCGGAATACCGCTGCAAAAATCGGCGACTTGGCCGGCAAGGTCGGTGCAAAAAAATTATTACTCATCACCGACAAGGGGGTTTCCGGTGCCGGGATACTCGACTGTCTGATGGGTCCCTTGAAAAAAGCAGGAATCGAAACCGTTGTTTATGATGATGTGGAGGTAAATCCTACGGTTCAAACCGTAGACAATGCCTATGCCCGATATTCCGATACCGACTGCCAAGGCATCATTGCCGTTGGTGGCGGCAGTCCCATGGATACCGGAAAAAGCGTCGGGGTTCTGGCAACCAATCCTGGCTCCGCCTCCGATTATGTAGGCGTCGATAAGGTAGTTACCCCTTCCGCACCGGTTATCTGCGTACCCACCACCGCAGGGACCGCGGCTGAAATTACGGATGTGGCCGTATTGAGCGATCCGGTAAAGAAAACCAAATTGGGGCTTCGAAGCCCCCATGTGGCCCCCACCATCGCTCTGCTGGATCCCATGCTGACCCTCAGCCTGCCCCCGGGTCCCACAAGAGATTCCGGCCTTGATGCCTTAACCCACGCCATCGAGTCCTACATCTGTGTCAACGCATGGAGCGCATCCGATGCCTTGACCCTTCGAGCCATTGAATTAATCGGAACCTATCTTCGAACCACCGTTCACAACGGTTCGGACATCGAGGCCCGGGACGGCATGCTGACTGCCAGCCTGCTGGCGGGGATGGGGTTTCACAACACAAAACTATGTCTGGTGCACGCAATCACCGGTCCCCTCGGCGGGCTGTACAATTTCCCCCATGGTGCAAGCAATGCCATCGTACTCCCCCATGCCATGCGGTTCATGTTACCGGGCGCCATATCAAAATATGTGGATATCGCCATTGCACTGGGGGAAAATGTCGAGGGTCTCACCGAACGGGATGCCGCAGAATACGCTATTGAAGCCATCGAAACGATGTCGGAGGATGTCGGTCTGCCGGAAGGATTATCCGTTTACGGTGCAAAGTCGGAAGATCTGCCGGCAGCCTCCGAAACCATTGCAGAAAGCTTTATGGTCCCTCTATCCCCGCGCAGGGCAAGCGCCGAGGATATATTGAAAATTTGTCAGGCGGCCATGTAATATGGATGCATTGGGCATGGGGTAGAGGGCACGTAGGGTGAACGCATTTAGAGTTTTAAAACGTTTTTTTCTCTTTGTGAAAAATTTCAAATAACAAATCACAAATAACAAACAAATCACAATGACCAAAATTCAAAACCCCAAACAAATATGAGCCTCCCCGCGGCAAGCCGCGGGGTATCTTAAAAGGTAAAACACAGTTTTGTCGCAGCAAGCTGCGGGGTATTAATCCCGAACTTCGTAATAAAATACTGGAAGAAAGCAAATGCTAAACCGGAAAGATCCAAATGCCCCCAATTGTACCTGTTTTGGTCATTGAATACTGGAATTTGTGATTTAATTGGAATTTGGTGCTTGGGATTTGGAATTTACCGGGCATACTGAGATCCCAAAGACAAGAACTTTTTGCCTCTGGCTTGCCAGATTTAGGATTATTTCTGAACAAAAAACCCAAATGCGTTTGCCCTTGGAGGGCATGGAGTATCATGGCTCGGATAGGTCCTGCAGAAGCAGGCAGGCGATAAATTTTGAATTCTTAATTGTCTTATTGGGTAATTTTAATGATCTGTTATCCTTCATTCAAAACTACCTCTATGCCCTATGCCCTTTTTGCCCTATGCCGTTTTTGTCTGCCCGATCACCTCTTTGACCTTTTCCAGAGCCTGGTCGAGGTTTTCCGGACTGGATCCGCCGGCCTGGGCCATATCGGCCCGCCCGCCGCCCCTGCCGCCGACAATCGGTGCAATCGCCTTTACGATGTTTCCGGCATGAAAACGGTCCGTCAAATCTTTCGTAACGATGGCCAGCAGCAACACCTTGTCTGCTACGGAACTTCCGAGCACGATAACACCGGAAGATATCTTGTCCCGGAAACGATCTCCCAGATCTCTCAAAGCAGCCGGAGAATCGACCGCAACCCGTTGTGAAAGAACCTTTACGCCATTGATCTGGTCAACCGCATCTGCGGCATGATCCGTTGAAGATGCAGCGATCTTCGATTTTAATGATTCCACCTCTTTTTCAACGGTGCGCTGGTGGGAAAGAATGTTTTTAACCCGCTGGGGAACCGATTCTGATTTATCCTTGATAATATGAGCGGTTTCGTTCAGGAGTCGGTTTACGTTCTGAATATGATGCAAGGCCGCATCCCCGGCCAGGGCCTCTATTCGTCGTACCCCGGCAGCGATGCTGGATTCTCCGACAATTTTGAAAAGGCCGATGTTTCCGGTCCTGCCGGTATGGGTTCCACCGCAAAGCTCTTTGCTGAAATCGGTTAAGGAGATGACACGCACCCGATCCCCGTATTTCTCTTCAAAAAGAGCTGTGGCGCCGGACTGAAATGCCGCTTCGGCTGCCATTTCATCGATTTGAACCGGAATATTTTCACGCACCCGATCATTTACCAGTCGTTCGATCCGATCCAGGGTGTCTGAATCGATCTGTTGAAAGTGAGTAAAATCAAATCGAAACCGATCCGACGCAACCAGGGATCCTGCCTGTCTGACATGGTCGCCCAAAACCTGCCGAAGAACGGCATGCAGGATATGGGTGGCCGTATGGTTGCAGGCGGTAGCCGCCCTTGCATTCGGGTCAACCTTCAAAACCACGTTTTCCCCATTCTTAAGGGTTCCCGACCGGATGACCCCTTTGTGGATGATGAGTCCTGTGGGGTCTTTTATCGTATCGGTTACCGACATTTCAAAATCTGAATCGGCACCGAGTCCCCAGATGCTTCCGCCGTCACCCCGCTGTCCACCGGACTCTCCGTAAAACGGTGTCACATCCGTGATCACTTCAACCAAATCACCGCTCAAGGCTGTCTCCACCGCATGTCCATCTTTGACCAGAGCCAATACGGCGCCGTTGCAGGTAGTGGTTTCATACCCCACAAACTCGGGTTTGATACCCTCGGCCGACAGATTTTTATAGGCATCGATGGTTTCTGAAAAAGCAGCGACAGATCTTGATTTTTCCCGTTGTTCGGCCATGGAAGAATCAAAACCGTCCATATCGATGGTAAAATTTTGATCCCGAACAACATCCCTGACAATATCCACCGGAAATCCATACGTATCATAGAGTTTGAATACGAGGTGACCCGGCACTTCGGTTCGGCCGTCTCCTTTCAATTCCGAAAGCGTGTCATTTAGCAATTTCAAACCGTTGTCCAGTGTATCTGAAAACCGGATCTCTTCGTTTTTGATCACACTGGTAATAAATGAAGAGGCCTCTTTCAACTCCGGGTAGGCCGGTTCCATCAGGTCGAATACCAGGCAGGCGGTTTCGTGCAGAAACGGTTGTGTCAGCCCCAGGTTGCGGCCGTAGCGGATTGCACGGCGCAGGATACGACGCAGCACATACCCCCTCCCCTCGTTTGACGGGAACACGCCGTCTCCGATGAGAAATGCCGCGGCACGGCTATGGTCGGCAATGACCTTCATGGCAATGTCGGCCTCTTTGGACGATCCGAGCCGTGTTTCCGAAAGCGTTTCCACCCGGTGCATGATCGGCAGAAAGAGATCGGTTTCATAATTGGTGGGGGTGTTTTGCAGAATCGATACCATCCGCTCAAGCCCCAGTCCGGTGTCGATGCTCGGTTTCGGAAGCGGGGTCATATTGCCGGAAGCATCCCGGTTAAACTGCATAAAGACCAGGTTCCAAATTTCAAGATACCGGTCGCACTCACAGCCGATCCGGCAGTCCGGGCGTTGGCACCCATACGCCTCTCCCCGGTCGATATGAATCTCTGAACAGGGTCCGCAGGGACCGGTGTCTCCCATTGACCAAAAGTTGTCTTTTTCACCAAAACGGACAATCCGATCCTCTGGAACACCGATATTTTCACGCCAGATCTTGTGGGCTTCATCATCATCGAGATAGATGGAGATCCACAGATCTTCGGCCGGGAGTCCATACCCGTTGATCAACAGGTCCCAGGCATATTCAACGGCTTTTTCCTTGAAGTAATCGCCAAATGAAAAATTGCCGAGCATTTCAAAAAAGGTGTGGTGTCTGGCCGTATAACCGACGTTTTCTAAATCGTTATGTTTCCCCCCGGCCCTTACGCATTTCTGGGAAGTCGTTGCCCGGACATAGTTCCTTTTTTCTTCCCCGAGAAAAACACGTTTAAACTGAACCATCCCTGCATTTGTAAATAAAAGGGTGGGATCATCCTGGGGAACGAGTGAGGAACTCCTGACAATCTGATGATTCTTTTTTTCAAAATATTCAAGAAAAACCCTGCGTACGTCATTTCCAGTCATAGGCGATTCGGCTGACCTCCTGCATTCAAATTTCTGTTCTTTCGATTCTTCAAAAGGGGTTCCGTAAGCGGTCCCTCAAACGGCAATGGATTGTATCGAGCCGGTCAACGCTCCGTTTTACCGGGTGCTTTCACCTGATTCCGGTTCCGTGCCCTCTTCGGTCTTTTCGGACAGTCCGATGGTTTCTCTGACCTTTTGCTGCAGGTCGCCATACAGATCGGGGTTGGCCTTTAGAAACTTTTTTACATTCTCACGGCCTTGACCGATGCGCTCCCCGCTGTATGAATACCACGAGCCGCTCTTATCGACAACACCGGCATCGACACCCACATCCAGCAGATCCCCTTCGCTGGATATGCCGTCACCATACATGATATCAAATTCGGCATCCTTAAACGGCGGCGCCATTTTGTTTTTGACCACCCGGACCTTGGTCCGGTTTCCCATGATATCCTGACCGTCTTTGATGGCGCCGGTTCTTCGGATATCCAAGCGGACGGATGAATAGAATTTGAGTGCGTTTCCACCGGTGGTTGTCTCCGGGTTGCCGAAAACGATGCCGATTTTCATACGGATCTGGTTGATAAAAATGACACATGTCATGGTCTTTCCGATGGTGCCGGTCAATTTCCGCAGGGCCTGTGACATCAACCGGGCCTGGAGCCCCATGTGGGAGTCTCCCATGTCCCCCTCAATTTCCGCCCTGGGCACCAGGGCCGCCACCGAGTCGATGACGATGACATCGATGGCACCGCTTCGGACCAGCATATCCGTAATCTCAAGGGCCTGTTCTCCCGTATCCGGTTGGGAAACGAGCAGTTCGTCACAGTTGACTCCGAGCTGTCTGGCATATGACGTATCGAGGGCATGTTCGGCATCGACAAAGGCGGCGATTCCCCCCTGTCGCTGGGCTTCGGCCACGGCATGCAGGGCCAGTGTTGTTTTGCCTGATGATTCCGGTCCGAATATTTCGATAACCCTTCCCCGGGGAAGCCCGCCAACACCGAGTGCCCGGTCCAATGCGATCGATCCGGTAGAGATAATGGGTACGCTGATGACCGGCCGGCTGCCCAGTTTCATAATGGACCCTTTTCCAAACTGTCTCTCTATCTGGGTCATGGCGGATTCAACCGCTTTTTCCTTGTCGGGTGAAATGCTCATAGGTGCCTCCTGTTTCAATGAAAATCTGATTTATAAAAGATCCCCCTCAGGAAATCCTCATTTTCCATAATTTTGTGTACTCGGATCCGGTCGGTTTCAAGTCGCTTTTAAAAAGAATCAATTCATGGGCCAAAAATGCCCCCCCATAAAAATCCCTGCATCGATCAAATGCCAATTGAAATCTTTTCATCGGCAGCGCCCCTTTAACGCGGCCCAACGTAAGATGCCCTTTATACAGCCGAGCTTCTTCGGGGAACCCAACGGATAGAAGCCGGGAATCGACCTTTTTCTGCAGCACCCGCAACCCTCCGGTATCTCCGGAGATCCCCACCCATACCACCCGGGGCCGGTGCATATTTGGAAATACGCCCAGACCGGCGACTTCAAGGGACAGCGGTTCGGAATCGTTTACCGCTCTTGAAACGGCGTCACCGATCTTTTCAACCGTTCCGGATTCGATATTTCCCAGGAATTTTAAGGTTAGATGGATATTTCCCGGCCGAACCCATCGTATGTTAAAACCGTGTTTTTTTAAACGGTCTTGGATTTCCGCAATGGAAGCGATCACCCGGCACGGAAGTTCTATGGCGACAAAGGCTCTAATGGTATCCGGCATGGAAGCTACGGTTCAAAAGGAAATGTCGGTTTTTCACAAACCTTTCTTTTTGTGTTTTCTGATCATCCTTCCGGCAGCGTAAACTGGGGTTCCCCGAGGGTAAAGGAGCCGGCCGATATCCTCTGCTTTAAAATCGTTGCGATCTCCCGGGCCTTCACCACACTGGAAAGCGGCGTTGTCGGCACCGGTTGGCCGTTTACCTTTATCATACCACTCTTTAGCTCGGCATAGCTGACCTGCCCGTAGCTTTTGGATATGCCGTTTGGATAATCATGCCCGTAATCGACGATCTGTGTGTATATCTCGGCATCCGAAACTGCGGTATATTGAACAATTTCTTCATTTAAAATCGGTATCGGTATCCCCAGACCGACAGCCAGTGAGCATCCGTATCCCTGGATACCTGCACCCATGAGCCATTCATTACTCATCTGTTTAAGATCCCCCATCACCCAAAGAGTGCCGGCCGGAGTCAGCGGAACACCGCCGGGGGTCCGTTTGGCCGAAGGTTTATGCTGGGTTCCGTGCCATGTGACATATCCGGTTCCGCCCCCCAGAAATATCCGGGTCCCGAGCCCGATGGTTTTATAATACGGATCGTTGAACAGAGGGCTCAACTGACCGGCTGAACAATAGTTGGCATTGCCGGCTTTCGGCTTCAAAACACCCATATAGGTATAGATCGTCTTGTTTGTAAAATTAACGGCGCAATTGTAGTTCTGATAGCCGTTTCGCGGATTGCACAGGGTCGCCTGGGGCAGTCCTTTAATTGAGATCTCTCTTTCAATCATCCGTCCAGGATAACAGGCGGTTCCATAGGCGGTGGCCTTTAAATGAATCTTTTTCCCCGAGACCAGGTCTTGAATCACGTGCCCCCCGCCGTAGTTGAATTCTCCCGGGTATACCTTGTTTAACGGATCGTCTTCGCACGGTTCCGTGGCACCGATATAACAATCGACAGCGGCAATACCGGCATAGGCAGGCACGTTATTCAACCAGACCTTGGATGCTTTGATTGTCGGTTTCGAATGGCCGAAATTAATAAAAGCACCGGATGAACACATTGGAGCAAAGGTGCCGGTGGTCACGACATCAACGTTTCTGGCTGCTTCCGCCGCCCCCTGCTCCTTTACGATATCCACAATCTCTTCGGCGGTTACGACGACGACATCCCCGGATCGGATCTTGTCGTTGATCTCCTTGTAAGTTTTACTGACTTTCTTATTTTTCATATTCACAAACCTTTAACCGGCTCAGGTATCGTTGTTACATTATCCGGTTTCGGCATCCCGGATCTTTGCCATCACATTATTTTCAATCCAGGAACCATCCCACCACTCGACAGGATTTACAAAGGTGTGATGAATCAACACACTGTAGTGGAGATGGTCCCCTCCGGCCAGGCCGGTGGCACCCGTGTTGCCGATGACATCTCCCTTTGCAACTTTTTGACCTTTTTTAACCTTTATATCGCTCAAATGCGAATACATGGAAAAAAGCCCGAAACCATGGTCGATAAGGACCGTAAGCCCATATATTCCGTTTCGGTCGCTAAAGGCGATCTTCCCCGCGTTTGATGCCGGCACCGGGCTCCGGGCGAGTGAGGCAAGATCGATTCCGAGGTGGACCTGATTGTCGATATTTTTCTTCTGGTATCGATAGTCTCGGTAATCGGCAAAACTTGCGCGACGCGCGGAATTTGGAAGTCGCAGAAATGCGCCTTTCCAGTGGAGGGCAGGATCGGGGTTTTTCACCAGTTCGACGATCTTCTCATAATCGGCTTTGCGAAAATCCCGATTGACTTTCAAGAATATCTCCACCGGTGACAGACCCGCTCCCTCCGCAATCTGGTTTTCAAATTCCGGCATTTTCCGGGCAAGAAAACCATCCGAAATGTTTATCCTGTCTTTTCGAAACCGTTTTCTAATAATATGTTTGGGGATTCCGCCGACACTCCGGTTCCCAGCCGCATCAACGGCCTGGACGAACATCTTGGTTTTTGAATCTTGATCGTGCCGGAGTGCGAAAAAGGCCAGCCACATGTTGGAGTCCTTGAAATATCCCGAATATCCGGGATAAAACTCCTCGCCCACGTATATACCGGTCTCTTTGCAGGGCTCGGAAATCTGATAGATGGCGAGTCCGGCGCCTCCCTGTGCGATATTGTGGAATCGGGTCAAAACCGAAATGGCGGGCGGCTTTGTGTCGATGGTCACCGGCTTTTCAATAAGGGTCTGGTTTCCACTGAAACGTCCGCGCCAGGAGTAGTCTTTGGCGACGATGCGCAGGGTGGCTTTGCCTTCGGAGATTCCAAGGGCTTTCGGTTCCACAAGGACTGTAAATGATTCTTTCGCAACCTCTCCCCCGCCGATGAATCCGGATCCGGGAAAATTCTTTTTGACCAATACGTAGTCCTTACCATCTTTTGCAATGTCGATCCTGACATCACGAAGTCCGCTCTTAGAATCGGTAAACGAGACGGTTAATTCCTGAGACAACCCGAGATAAGGCGATGCCAGCTGAATTTGAGCCGCCGGTTTTTCCCCTTCCAGTCGAACCACCAGCACCCAGACAATCGGCGCCAATACCGCCAGTACCAGCAGGGTAAGAAACCAGGATCCTATTCTTTTTGGGTTTGTTTTCAATAGCTTATTGTCCATTTTATGGGGTTTGCGTGCATAGATCAAATACCAGTAAAACGGTCGCTAATCAAGGTGTTTTTCGTTTCTTGACTTTTAACCCCCTGCACGATAAAGAACTTTTCAACGCACCGGATACGAAACCGTTAAAAAATGATCTGCATGGAAAACAGACAGCCATCATGAAACAGAAAACAGTACGAATCGGCGATATCGAAGTCGGAAACGGCGCTCCCCTGGTGCTGATCGCCGGACCCTGCGTCATTGAAGAAGCAGCGATTACCATTGAAATTGCAGCATATCTCCACGGGCTGACCCGGGAGCTTGGAATTCCCTTTATCTTCAAATCTTCATACGACAAGGCAAACCGAACCGCACTGGATGCCTACCGGGGTCCTGGACTGGAAAAAGGTCTTGAAATCCTGGATACGATCCGCAAAAAATTCGGCGTGCCGGTACTTTCAGATGTTCATCGCATCCAGGAAATCGAAAGCGCTGCCGAGGTGCTGGATATCATTCAAATTCCGGCGTTTTTATGCAGGCAGACGGATTTCATAACAGCGGTTGCCGATGCAGGAAAGCCGGTCAACATCAAAAAAGGACAATTTCTAGCCCCGTGGGATATGGCCCATGTAATAAATAAGGTCACCGCAACCGGAAACCATCGTTTGCTGCTCACCGATCGAGGCACCATGTTTGGATACAACAACCTGATTGCGGATTTCCGGAGCATCCAGGTCATGCAGGAGATGGGATGGCCGGTGGTTTTCGATGCAACCCATAGTGTGCAATTACCGGGCGGCGCGGGTACCCATTCCGGCGGGGAGCGTAAATTTGCCCCGATTCTCGCAAGGGCCGGCGTGGCCGCGGGTGCGGATGCCGTCTTTTTGGAAGTCCACAGCCGCCCGGAAGGCGCGCGCTGTGACGGCCCCAACTCTCTCAGTTTCGACGCTCTGCCCGACCTACTCCGCCAGCTCAAAAGTATCCATCATATCGTTTCGGACACAACAGAATAGGTCCATCATGATACCAGATATACTCTGCAATATCAAAGTGTTAGTTTTAGATGTGGACGGTGTCCTTACCGACGGCGGTATCATCTACAATGACAGGGGTGCGGAAACCAAGGTTTTCAATGTCAAAGACGGTCTGGGAATTCGACTCTTGATGGAATCGGGTATCCGGGTCTGCATTGTTACCGGAAGGCGCAGTGAAGCACTTCTTCACCGATGCAGAAATCTCGGAATATCGGATATTTTTGACGGTGTCGGCGACAAAGCCGCTGTTTTAAATGAGATTATAGAAAAAACCGGTGTTGAGCTCGAACAGGTTGCAGCCGTGGGAGATGATCTTCCCGATCTACCGCTCATGCGCCGCGTGGGGGTTGCCGTTGCTGTGGCAGATGCCGTCGAACCGGTCCGTCGTGCAGCGCATATGGTTACCGAGGCAGACGGCGGCAATGGGGCCGTGCGTGAGGTCTGTGAGGCGATTTTAAAGGCGCAAAAGCGCTGGGATCCTATTTTAAAAGGCTTTACGGCCTAATGGCATTACTGAGAGCCTCAAAGCAAAAACGGTTGAAACTCCTTCTGATTTCAGCTATTCTCTTTATATTTGGCATTATTTTTGCTGTATTCATCTATCGACAAACACCCGATCTACCGAGCACCGAGGGTCTCTCTTCTGAAGAGGGAACCAATATCGCCATCGGCCGCGTTCGTCAGACAGCCACAAAAGACGGCCATACCGAGTGGAGTCTTGACGCAGCAACCGTAAAATACATGGAGTCGGAAAAAAAAGCGCTCTTTAAAGATATATCGGTGACTTTTTTTTTAAAAGACGGCGGCAAGGTATTTTTGACAGCGGATGCGGGGACCCTGAAAACCGAATCAAAGGACATTGAAGTCACCGGCGATGTTGTGGTAAAAAATGAAGATTACCTGATGGAATCGGAAAGCCTCCGATATCAGCATGAAAAAAGATTGCTTTTTGCAAAGGTACCGGTCAAAATCACTGGAAAGGATTTCGATCTTGTGGCTGACTCCTTGTCCGTCGATCTAAATAACGAGAAAGCCTGGTTCAAAGGAAATGTAAAAGGAAATGTCAATGAGAAAGCAGCATTCTAAAAAGAGCCTTCGTCTTTTTCTCGGTGCATTCTTAGGAATCTTATACCTGACTGTCTGCCATGTTTCAGTGTCCGGTGCACAGAACAAATCACCGTTAAATCTGACAAACAACGAAAAAATCAAAATCACCGCAGACAACCTCAGCGTCGACAACAAAGAAAAATATGCCGAGTTCAGCGGAAACGTCAAAGCCCAGCAAGGTAAGAACAAAATCCGATCGGACTCGCTTCGGATATACTATAAAGGGGATCTGGATGGGAAGAACAAAAAAGAGGCCCCGGGAGACAAGAAAAAAGAATCCGCCACCGGCCAGGATGTTATTGAAAAGGCGGTTGCAAGCGGAAATGTAAAGATCTCATTTGATGATAAGGTTGCAGTCTCTGATGTGGCAGAGTTCATAAACGGAAAGCAGATGCTGATACTTTCGGGACCGAACACAAAATTTATCAGTGGTAACAACTCCATTGCCGGAGAAAGGATCACCATTCACATTGAAACCGGGAAGGTCAATATCGAAGGGACCAAAAAGAATCGGGTGGAGGCGGTATTTTATCCAGGGGATAAGGGGGGTATCCAGTAGCGCGAAATGGCGACACTCTCAATTCAGGATCTTGTGAAGGTGTATCGCGACCGGCGAGTCGTTGACGGTGTGAGCATCAAGGTCGAAAGCGGTGAAGTCATCGGCCTGCTCGGTCCCAATGGTGCCGGCAAGACCACCACCTTTTATATGACCGTCGGCATGATCAAACCGGAGGATGGCAAGGTTTTTTTGAGCGGCGAAAATATCACCGACGACCCCATGCATCTTCGCGCACGGAAGGGGGTCGGATATCTTCCCCAGGAGGCTTCGACTTTTCGAAAACTGACCGTAAGACAGAACATCATGGCCATTCTTGAAACACTCCCAATACCAAAGCCGGAGCAGGAAGATCGCGCCTCAAAGCTTCTGGATGAACTGGGTATCAAGCATCTTTCGGGTCAAAAAGCCACCCACCTCTCCGGTGGCGAACGACGCCGGCTGGAGATCAGCCGGGCGCTTGCGACCAACCCGTCATTTATCCTGCTGGATGAACCGTTTGCCGGCATCGATCCTCTGGCGGTCATCGATATAAAAAACATCATTTCACACTTGAAGAGCCGAGGGATCGGCGTGTTGGTATCGGATCATAATGTAAGAGAGACGCTGGGGGCGTGTGATTCGGCCTATATTTTAAACGAAGGCCACGTCATCGAGAGTGGACCCCCTGAAAAAATTGCTTCCAGTGAGGCTGCACGAAAATGTTATCTGGGAGACGAATTCTGTTTATAATATGGCAATAGAACTTCGACAACAGCTCAAACTGAGCCAGCAGCTGATCATGACGCCACAGCTCCAGATGGCCATCAAGCTATTGCAGCTGTCCCGCCTGGAACTGATGGAAACGATTCAACAGGAACTGGAAGAGAATCCGGCCCTTGAAGAGACGGTTGAATCCCAAACCGATGACCAACCCGAAGAGACACCGGAAAAAGCGCCCGAACCCTCCCCGACCAAGGAAGTTACCGTCGAGGAAAAAATACGTGACGACATCGACTGGAGTAATTATATTGAAGAGTATAACACGCCGTCACGGGTCAGCTTTGAAGGGGAAGGCAGGGACATCCCCAGTTTTGAAACCTTTACCGCCGCAAAACAGTCACTCGGTGACCATCTGTTATGGCAGCTGATGATGACGTCACAGGACCCGGAGGATGAAAAGATCGGCAGCATGATTGTCGGGAACCTGGATGGAGACGGCTATTTGGATGTCTCGGTCGAAGAACTGTGCGGCCTCAGCGGTTACGATTGTGAAAAAGTTGAAAGCGTTATCACCCGGATGCAAACCTTTGATCCGGTGGGGGTCTGTTCAAGAGATCTGAAAGAATGCCTGCTGATCCAGGCGGAACACTTCGGTCTGAATCATACGGTGATTACACAAATCATTGAAAATCATCTCCATCATCTGGAAAACAAGAATTACAAGGCGATCACACGTGCCCTTAAAATCAGTATCGACGAGGTTGTCTCTGCAGTTAACATCATAAAGCGCCTTGAGCCGAAACCGGCCAGGCAGTTCAGCGATGAAGAACCGCATTATATCACCCCTGACATTTATGTATACAAATTTGAAGAAGAGTTTGTCATTATGCTAAACGATGACGGCATGCCGAAACTCAGGGTGAACGCACTCTACAAAAAGGCGGTTAGTCGAGATGGGGATGTTTCAGACTCGGCCAAGGAATACATACAGGAAAAACTCAGATCCGCGACATGGCTGATCCGGAGTATCCACCAGCGTCAAAAAACCATTTACAGGGTCATGGAAAGCATCGTTCGATACCAGCGGGATTTCTTTGAAAAAGGGATCGCCTATTTAAAACCGATGGTGCTCAGGGATGTTGCCCAAGACATCGGTATGCACGAATCGACCATCAGCCGGGTCACCACCAATAAGTATTCCTATACACCTCAGGGTCTGTTTGAACTGAAGTATTTCTTCAACAGCTCAATCAGCCGGGTTCACGGTGACGCCATCGCATCGGCCAGTGTACAGGAAAAGATACGGCAAATTATCGAAAAAGAGAACCCGAAAAAACCTTACAGTGACAATAAAATCGCAGAGTTGCTCAAGGAGGCAAACATCGACATCGCCAGAAGAACCGTGGCAAAATATCGGGAAATGATGAAAGTTTTGCCATCTAGCAAACGCAAACAGTTTTAGGGAGGTTGAATTATGCAAACTTCGGTCACCTTTAAAAATCTGGACTCGTCAGAGAATCTGAAATCCTATGTCCGGGACAAACTGGATAGATTTGACAAATACTTGGATAACCCTGCAGAAGCTACTGTCAAACTATTGGTTGAAAAACACCGCCATATTGCTGAAATAAACATATTCGGCGACCGGTTGAATCTGATGGGCAAAGAAGAGACCATCGATATGTACTCGGCCATCGACCTGGCCCTGGATAAACTGGAAAAACAGATAAAAAAAAGCAAAGAAAAAATCAGGGAGCGGCGTACGGCTTCAAAAGTTCCGGTAAAAGAGATCATCGCGGAAAAAACAACGATCTCCGAGGAAACATCCGAACGGGAGCTTAAAGTCAAAAATATCGAATACAAGCCCATGGATATCGAAGAGGCCACCATGCAAATGGACCTGGTAAAGGATAATTTCCTTGTCTTTACAAACGCGAAAACCGATGAAGTCAATGTATTATATCGCCGTAAAGACGGCCATTACGGGTTGATTCAACCCAACAAGTGAGATCCACAAGCGGTTCTTTGGTGAAATAAGATGAAAATACTGGATGTCTTAAAAACGGATGCGATACTTGTGGACTTGAAGGCCACCGACAAAAAGGGCGTGATGGATGAACTGGTCAAACCCATTGCAAGCGCCGGAGGACTCGACCATAAAGAACTGGTCCGCATCCTGATGGAAAGAGAACGGCTCGGAAGCACCGGCATCGGCGGGGGGATCGGCATTCCGCATGGAAAAATCAAGACTTTGGACAGCCTGGTGCTCGGATTCGGGCTCAGCCGCAAGGGCGTTGATTTTGAATCCATGGACGGACGGCCGACACATATATTCTTTTTGCTTATCACGCCGGAAAATTCCACCGGTCTTCACCTCAAGCTCCTTGCGCGCATTTCCAGAATTCTAAAAAATGATCCGTTTAAAGAAAAGCTCATCACGGCTGAGGATCCCGGCGAGGTTATCGAAATTATTAGAGAAGAGGACGAAGATTTCTGATCAAACTGCAGCAGCACAAGAAAACCGTCCCGGTATCCATTATATTCAACAATCCTGCAACAATTTAAACCGAACCGGTCCCGAACGGACAGTTGTAATGTGAAGCATCTAACCATTATTATTATTACCGGACTCTCCGGATCAGGAAAGAGCACGGCCCTGGCGGCTTTTGAAGATGCGGGTTTCTACTGTGTCGACAATCTGCCGGTAGATCTGCTCCCGAAATTTCTGGAGTTGCCGATACAGCGGGCCACAGAAATCGTTGGGCTTGCCTTTGTAATGGACCTGAGGGAAAAAGGATTTCTTGCAAAATATCCATTCATCTTCGAATCGATACGGCAAAAGGGTTACGCATTCGAGGTGCTTTTTCTTGAAGCGGAAGAGGAAATCTTGGTTCAAAGATACAGCCAGACCCGGCGGCACCATCCCCTTTCCCAGGCCAAAGGGCTCTTGGACGGCATCCGGGCTGAAAAAGAGCAGCTCAAGGATTTGCGGATAATCGCAGCGTCCATCATCAACACATCGAATCTGACGGTTCATCAACTCAAATCGTCCATTTTTAAAATCGCTCAAAAGAGTAAGAAACACCCGACCACTCGGATTACGGTATTATCCTTCGGTTACAAATACGGAATTCCACTGGAAGCCGATCTCATCATGGATGTCCGGTTTCTTCCGAACCCTTATTTCGTAGCTGAACTCAGAGCCCTGGATGGTGAAACCGAGCCCATTCGGGAATACGTCCTAAAAACCCGAACGACCCGCCGGTTTTTGAAAAAATACCTGGATCTGCTTGACTATTTAATTCCGTTGTATGAAAAGGAAGGCAAAGCATACCTTACCATAGCCGTCGGCTGCACGGGCGGGCGGCACCGTTCCGTGGTCATCTCAAGCACGCTCTTTGATCATATCAAAAAAAAGGGGATGCCGGTTGAGATCAACCATCGGGATATCGACCAGATACAGGAACAGGCAACCGTATGATCTATCGGGAGAAGCTTAAACTTATCGGAAACAGGACACGACTATGATCGGAATTGTCATTGTCACCCATCGTCAACTCGGAGAGGCGTTTGTGGATGCTGCCGAATTTATCTTACACGGCAAACCCGAAGCAATCGCAACGGTCTCTATCGATTTAAATGAACCGGCAGACCAACTCCGCAAAAAAATCATAGCGGCGATAAAGGACGTTGATCAAAAACAGGGGGTGCTTATCTTAACGGATATGTTCGGCGGTACGCCGTCAAATCTGAGCTACTCCCTTCTGGAGGAAGGCAAAATCGAGGTCATCTCGGGGGTCAATCTTCCCATATTGATAAAGGCGGTCAATTCAAGAGAACGGTCGAAGCTTTCAGATCTCGCAGAAACCCTTGAAGCTTACGGGAAGAAAAGTATTTCACTGGCAAGTCGAATCCTGAAGGGGAACAAGCGGGGATAGATGAAAATTGAGGTGTTTTCACCCTCAGACATCGACGCCGTGCTTAAAATCGAATCCCATTCATTTCGGCAACCCTGGGGCCGGATATCCTTTTTGTCGGAGCTATCCTGTGTAGAGGCGATCCGCCTCGTGGCAAGGATAAACCGCGAGGGGCTCGACACAGCCATCGCCTATATGTGCGGACGATTCATCGGAAATGAGATCTATATTCTGAAGCTTGCGGTATCAGAAAAATGGCGGACCTGCGGAATCGCTTCGCAACTGCTCAAAGAAGGCCTCTGCAGGGCTGTTGAAAAAAATATGTTTTCAGCTGTTTTGGATGTACGCTTGTCGAATCGACCGGCAATCGGCTTATATCGAAAACACGGATTCCAAACGGTCGGTATACGACCCGGATATTATTCGGATACCGGTGAAGATGCACTGGTAATGAGAAAAAATTTAAAGGAGGATCTATGAGCATAAAAATGGGTATCAACGGTTTCGGCAGGATCGGAAGACTTGTATTTCGCGCCGCCATGAAACACCCCGACATCGATGTGGTGGCCATAAACGATCTTACGGATGCCGCGACAATGGCACATCTTTTAACCTATGACTCGGTTCATGGCCGCATGGAGCCCGAGGCGGTTGCCACAGAAAACGGTATCGAACTGGGTGACAAGACCATCAGCATTACTTCCGTAAAAGATCCGGCCGAACTTCCGTGGGGAGATATGGGGGTAGATATCGTAGCGGAATGCACCGGAATTTTCATCGACCGTGAGGGTGCATCCAAACATCTTGCCGCCGGGGCACGCAAGGTGATTATATCGGCACCGGCAAAGGAGCCGGATATTACCATCGTAATGGGGGTAAACTCCAATCAATACGACCCCCGGCAGCATCATGTGATCTCAAACGCCTCTTGTACAACAAACTGCTTGGCGCCGGTGGCAAAGGTGCTGCTTGAGAATTTCGGCATCCGATCCGGTCTTATGACCACGGTCCACGCATACACCGGAGATCAGCGGCTTTTGGATTTCCCCCACAAAGATCTTCGACGTGCCCGGTCCGCAGCACTTTCCATGATCCCGACCACCACAGGGGCTGCCAAAGCAGTGGCGCTGGTGCTTCCGGAACTGGAAGGCAAACTAAACGGTCTTGCCATCCGCGTACCGACACCCAACGTATCCATTGTGGATCTTGTGGCGACCATTGACAAATCCGGCGTGACGGTATCGGATGTGAACGACGCCATGAAAAAAGCCGCAGAAGGATCCCTAAAAGGGATTCTCGATTACTGTGACAAACCCCTGGTATCCATCGATTTCAACGGCTCGGCCTATTCGTCCACGCTGGATGCAGCCACAACCTATGTAATGGATAACATGGTCAAGGTTCTTTCCTGGTACGACAACGAATCCGGATATTCACACCGGATGGTCGACCTCGCCGCCATGATCGGCGGGCAGCTGTAGCAAGAATGGCAGGGGTGTTGATACGCAACACGTGGCGATAAAATAATTACATGCAAATCGAAATTCGAATCTTGAACTTCGAAAATCGAAATTCTTAAATCGAAAATCCGAAGGAAATGTATCTATGTCGAATCGAACACCGTTGATTGCCGGTAACTGGAAGATGTTCAAAACATGCCCGGAAGCTGTAGCCGAGGCAAAAAGGCTGGTCGCCGCAGTCCAGGGGTTGACGGACAGACAGGCCATGATTGCACCGACCTTTACAGCCCTTGCCCCTGTCCATGAAGTGCTGAAAGGTTCCTCGATCTCTTTGGGCGCACAAAATCTTTACTGGGAAAATGAAGGTGCATTTACCGGTGAAATCTCAGCGCCCATGATCGTCTCTGCCGGATGCTCCCATGTCATTATCGGCCACTCCGAAAGACGACAGTATTTTGGAGAGACCGATGAAACGGTGAACAAGAAAACCGGCGCAGCCATCGCCAGCGGTCTGATCCCGGTTGTCTGCGTGGGGGAATCCGAGGCGGAGCGCGATGCAAATGAAACATTTTCTGTACTTGACAAACAGATCACAAAAGGGTTAAATACTTATTTACCGGAAAATCTGGCGACACTGGTTATCGCCTACGAACCGATCTGGGCCATCGGAACCGGAAAAACGGCGACTCCCGAAATCGCACAGGAGACACATGGCTTTATACGGGAGACCATCGGTAAAAATTTCGGCGGCCCGCTGGCCGAATCGATTCGGATACTTTACGGCGGAAGCGTAAAACCGGACAATGTCGACAGTCTCATGGCAAAACCCGACATTGACGGAGCGCTGGTCGGCGGTGCCAGTTTAAACGCAGAAACATTTGGTAAAATAATACATTTTAAAGTGAACTAATTTTTATGTCTATTCTATTAAACGTTGTACACATTATTGTTTGCATTGCGCTGATTATGATCGTTCTGCTCCAGACAGGAAAAGGAGCGGATATGGGCGCAGCGTTCGGTGGCGGCGGAAGCCAAACCTTGTTCGGCAGCACGGGAGCATCGACATTTTTGAGCAAGGCAACCACAGCAGCAGCCGTTATTTTTATGTTAACCTCCTTGAGTCTTGCATATGTTTCCAGTCGGCAGGGACCCACCGGATCCATTATGGAAACCCAGCAAGCACCGGCAGATCAGACTGCTCCGGCCCCCGGAAACACGGACACCGGAACGGAAGCCGCTCCTGCCAATCCGGCAACGTCGGATTCGAACACAAAAAAGTAATTTCTTCCGTGCCGAAGTGGTGGAATCTGGTAGACACGCTATCTTGAGGGGGTAGTGGCGCGAGCCGTGCCGGTTCAAGTCCGGCCTTCGGCACCATTAGATTATAAAGAGCTGTAATCTTAATTGATTACAGCTTTTTTCTTTTTTGATACACCAAGGGTATGGCCGTTCAATAAAAAAACAGATTCTCTTCGCGAGGAGAAAAACCGTTTTACGACTGTATTGAAACTCGGTTTTGATTCCCAAAATTGAATATTGCCGAGCCTTGATATTATAACGAAATCAATGATATTATGTTGTTGAAATTTGTGGAGATTTTTTCCAGAAAGCCTTTGAAAATGTCCTGGAGGCCCGACTTGTTTTTGACGAGAGGATTATATGCTTGAAAAAGATCATATCGAATCTTTACTTAAAGAGGCAGAAATTTATCTAACTCAAGGTCTTTTGGAAGAATCGAAAGAAAAATATTTAGAGATCCTTGAAATTATCAAAAATAACGAAGCGCTTTCTGAAGATAAGCACCTCATTGATTCGGTGAACAATAAACTTCGATCTGCAGAAGAGGCTCTTGACGAGGTTGATAAAGAACCGGAAATCACCGAATTGTCTGAAGAAGTTCAAAATCTTATAACCGAACTTTTTTCTTTTTCAAAAGATAACGATGTGGCTGCAATAGAGGGAGCCGTGGCTTTAGCGACGTTTGGCCAATATGAGAAAGCACTTGCTGAATTTCAAAGGCTCCTGAACGAAGGGGTTCTACCGATGACCGTAGCCAAGAATATGCTCCGGTGCCATCTATCCTTTGCCATGCATGAAGCCGCTACATCTCAGTTCGAACAATGGGTATCTCGCAATGCCTTTTCTGTAGAAGACCTGAATGGTTTGCGACTTTTTCTTGAAAACAGTCTAGAAAGAGAAGGTATCAAAGCGGACCTCCCACAGGTGGATATAACCGCTTCAGATAACGCTATGAAAGAGGAAACATCAAAGGATGTTTTTGAAATATTGTCAGTTAGAGTAATATTTGATGATGGACCTATGGAAGGTCAGATAAAAAATTTCAATGTCATATTTCAATTGGGAAACTCGGTTACTTTTGAAATAAAAGCCAATGAAGAAGATTCATTCAGATTTTTTAAACCTGGAACCAATCTCAACAGATTACAGTGTTTCTCCCATTATTTTTACTTTAATACTACAGGCGTCATTTCTGAAAAAACAAGGATGACAACGGGTCCCAAAAGAGGCGTTTATTCAATTGTACTCAAATTAAAAAGTCCTTGATTCTTAAAGTATTGGAATAAACATTCTTTATAATCATATGGACACGATTCGTATCAAGTCTGTTGTTTAATCATTTTAGCAGCAAAATTTTATAGGATGGTAATTCGGCTTTATGGCTCTATTCAATGCAAAAGATAGAATTATTGAATGCAAACTTGTCTATTATGGTCCGGGACGTGGGGGTAAGACGACCAATTTAGAATATATCTATAAAACAGGTAAAAAATATACATCAAGTGAGATGATCTCTATAAAGACCAAAGGTGATCGGACTCTCTGCTTTGATTTTCTTCCGATGGGACTTGGAAAAATCAAAGGATGTGATGTTAAAGTTCAACTATACACCGTACCCGGGCAGGCAAAATACCGTTCAACAAGAAAGTTGGTTTTAAAGAATGTTGACGGCGTGGTATTTGTTGCGGATTCACTTGAAATTCGCCGAAAGGCCAACATGTTATCTCTAAAAGATCTCCAGCAAAACCTGGCCGAACAGAATATCAGTATATTCAAGATTCCACTGGTTCTGCAATATAACAAAAGAGATCTTGGTGATGAAGGTATCCCTATTTTGCCAGCAAAAACCATGGAAAATGATCTTAACAGACAATTAAAAGTTCCGGATTTTGAAGCAAGCGCCCTGAAAGGAATGGGAGTCGCCGGTACCTTAAACAAATGCCTTTCACTCACATTGAACCATCTGCTAAAACAACTAAATAATTCCTAACAATGGTCTGACATGCTTAATAACACGGTACTTAAAGGAAGCCTCCATTTTATTAACCTGCCGGATATTTTGCAGATACTTGGCGGGAACAATAGTACTGGAACACTTCGCCTGACAAGTCCATATGCTCCGGACGCTGGTTTTATATATTTTCTGAATGGGAATCCAATAAATTCAACCTGTGGCCTTTTGGAAGGAATTGAATCCATTTATGCTCTATTTGGATGGACAGAGGGAAAATTCGAATTCCATGAAGGTGACGTTCAAATGGAGCATCTGGTTAAACAGAGCCGAATGGAAATTGTGTTAGATGCTCTAAGGATGCTCGATGATGGCGTAACAAAGAGGGTTGGGCCTCCTTCTTTTGATGAGACAGATATTGAAAAAAGGGCTGGTTTTGGTGAAAAGAATTGTTTGCCTGTCATTAAAGGCGCTTCAATAGATTACTCGGATGTAGGTGAGGAAGATTTTTTTTACGATGGTTCGGTGATTGGAAAAAGGGGGGGTTTTGGCAATTGGATATGGGTTATTTATGAAGGGATCGTGACAGTCAGAAGGGAAACGATCCATGGACATATCGATATAGCGCGACTGGGTCCGGGTTGTTTTATTGGTACATTCAGAGCGCTACTATTTGGATCCTATGTTCGTAGCGTTACCGTACTTGCTGAAGGAGACGTTCGATTGGCCACGTTAATGAAGGAGCGTGTTGGATATGAATTTTCATCTCTTTCACCTATCTTCAGATCTTTTCTTCTTAGCCTTAACGATCGACTCCGAAGGATTACCGACAGAGCTGTGGAATTATATAATCAGGAAGATCATTATAATGGATTCCCAAAAGATAAAAAAATATTTAGTGAAATGGGGGCATCACAAAAAGATTTATTTGCCATCACACAAGGGGAAGTTGACATAATCGGACAGACTCAAAAAGGCGATCTGCCTTTATTGACACTTAAAAAAGATGATGTCTTTGGTAATAATCCATTCGTGGACTTTGGCCATGAACCGCGCTCTGCATCTGTTATCGCATCAAATGACCTGGAAGTCGTCAAGTTTGATACTCAAAAGTTTCAAGAAGAATACGATAGTCTTTCAAATACATTAAGGAATATGATTTATCATTTATGCAGTTGTATAACGATGACCACTAGCCTTGTCTATCATTTTCATACTCGTAAATAACCACATTTCACTCCCCCCTCCTTTCCATCAGAATCAGACCGCTCATTATACACAGTCTAATCAACTGAGGTCTCTCTGCTAAGATACTGCAACAGGGCCACACCGGAGCATTTGAAGGTCATCATCCGTTCAATTAATTTTGCAATTCGGCGGGCAGCCGCTTCTGGTTTGACGCCGATTCTCCTGTTGATGCTGCAGAGTGCAGTGGTATGGGCGTGCGTAATGCTTCCCCATCGCGGAACCCCTTCACGGCTATGGCCATAAGTCATATAGGCAGATAAGTTATTGCTCCCGGTGCCGGGACGCTCTCCGATCAGATTGACAACCAGCTGAACCGAAAGGATTTCCCCGATACGGTACCCTGCCCTGACCCGACCGTTGCGCAGGTAGATGTCCTTGTGTAGATTCTGGCGCAAACCTGCCACCCATTCCGGTTGAAACCTGCCACTAATTCCGGGCTAAACCTGCCACCCATTCCGGCGGAAAGTTTACCACTTTTCAGATCATTTCCGGAATCA